>TARA_R110002051_G_scaffold90269_1_pt1 | contig 62741 bp, 44 predicted proteins | sample TARA_R110002051 | Tara Oceans TARA_R110002051 (sample SAMEA4397023) | marine metagenome | biome: Polar Biome; feature: [MES] marine water layer (ENVO:01000295) within the mesopelagic zone...; material: water (ENVO:00002006), including particulate matter (ENVO:01000060) such as......
GTTACGTAGGTATTAGTGTGTTGCATCGACCAATTGAATCCACAGTCAAAAGCAGTCAGTCGTGCTTCTGTAATCAGTAGTATTCAAAAATCAGAAACTCGCAGTTTTTTCGACCGAAACAAACCGCAAACCAACCCCAGGCTCCGTGAATATGTACCTCGGTGCAGCGGCGTCATCCTGCAGCTTTTGGCGCAATTTCGCGACGAGAACTCGCAAGTAATGCCCATCTTGTACATGACTGGGTCCCCAGATTTCCCTTAACAGCTGGGGTTGGGTTAGTAGCCGCCCCGGTTGCTGAGTCAGTAGCGCTAGCAGGGCAAATTCCTTTTTGGTCAGCGCTACCGGGGTGCCCCGTAGAGACACTTCATGCTGGGCGAAGTCTACCCGTAGCTCTCCATCATCGTAGCTAGGTGGGCTCTCACCATCAGGCGGACTATTACGGAGGAACGCTCGCACCCGAGCCGTAAGTTCCTCAATACCAAAGGGTTTGGTAACGTAGTCGTTTGCGCCTGCATCCAGTAAAGCGACTTTCTCCTCTTCACTGGAGCGCACGGTCAGAATAATCACCGGGGTGCGTGACCACAGCCGCAACTCGTTCAGCACCTCGCGACCATCGAGATCAGGCAGCCCGAGATCCAGTATTACCAGGCCAGCGCCATTGGTGGCTAATAGGGCCAATCCCTGTTCGCCCGTCTCCGCCAGAAGGGTTCTATAACCCTGGGAGCGAAGACTTATATCGATAAATCTGCGTATTTGGGGTTCATCGTCTATGACAAGCACTTGAGGCGCTGATGCTTCTGATTTGATTTCACTGTTCGGCTTCATTGTCACTGTCCGACCGCTCCAAGTGCACGCCCCATGGCAATATCAGACGTATTGTGGTGCCTTCTCCACCTGGGCCTTGCACTGCTTCGACTTTACCCATGTGGGCGCCAACAATACCTCGAACGATGGTTAGGCCCAGACCCGTGCCCTGTTTGCCCCGGTCACCGCGTTCAACGCTGTAGAACATGTCAAAAATACGCCGGCGTTCCTCTTCAGGAATGCCTGGCCCCTTGTCGGCCACTTCCAGGCAGAGCTTGCCTTCAGCCGTACGCCGAGCGGTTACAACGATAGCTTCCCCATCAGGGGAAAATTTGGCGGCGTTCTCCATTACATTGAAAATAGCCTGTTCAATCAGTGCGGGATGTACATGTATGGGTGGAAGATCCGGGGGGATATCGACCTTAACTCGTACACCTGGCTCATAGCGTTGCAACCGTGTCGAGGCAGAGCCCACCAACTCATCGATGCCTATCCAGTCGCGAGCCAGCGTCAGCCCCTGCTGGCCCAGCCGCGTCATATCCAGCAAATTCTGAATGTAGCGATCCAGCCGCTCGCCCTCGACGCGAACCGTCTCCAGCAGACTTTCGCGGTCGTCCTCGCCCATATCTTTGCCATAACGCGAAAGGCTTTCCGCGGCGCCGATCATGGAAGACAGCGGCGAACGCAGATCATGGGAAACGGAAGACAATAACGCTGATCGCAGACGCTCAGTCTCCCCAGCGACCTTGGCCGCTTCAAGCTCAGACACCAGGCTGGCCCTGAGCACCGCCTGGCCGATGTCATACACCATGCTCTCAGCAAGCCGGCGCTGTTCAAATGACAGCCGCGTCATGGATTCTGAAAAGCGCAGGCCCACGACGCCCAAGGTGTCCTGCTCTGAACGCACCGGCAGAAACCACCAACCAGAATGCGTCAGCGTATCGGTGTAACGCCCGCTGGGTTGGCCGTGTTGCTGCGTCCAGTCGGCAGCAGTCAAATCCTTTTCATCCAGTGCGGTGCCCAGGCTGGCCGGTCCCGACTGGCCATTAATACGCATCCAGGCATCCCCATGCAGCGCGAGCTTCATCACCGACGTACCGGCGGCAATCACCTGCCCCAGATCAGCCGCTGTGGATAGTTGACGACCGAGATTCTGCATCGCGTTGGCGTGCGCATTGGCAGCGCGCAGGGCCACAACTTGCCTGCGTAAAGTTGAGGCCAATCGCCCCGCTATCAACGCAGCGAGCAGGAACAGGAAGACCGTTGCGACCCCACGGTAGGCGCTGATGTAAAAGGTGTAGCGCGGATCGATAAAGAAAAAGTTGTATGCCAGAAAGCACAGGACGGCGGTGATTACCGCCGTGACCATGCGTGTGCGCGCAGCGATCAGCAGCACCGCCACAAGAAACACCATTGAGACGTCCTGCAGCCCGAGCAGACTCTCCCCCAGCATAGCTGCGCCGATGGCACTGGCATTAACAGCGAGCACCAGTAAAAGCTCGCGCCCGCCGAGCCCACCACTTCCCAATCCCGGCAGGCGCCACCGCCGCGGCCGGACTGCGGGAGTGCCGACGATGGTCAGCTCATAGCCGCCGCCGCGCCGTAGCAACCGCTGGGTAATGGTGCGATTGAATACCCGCGCGAGCAACCGCTCGCGGGTGCGGCCGATAACGATGGCACGGGCGCCATGCGCGGTGGCTGCGTCCAGCAGCACCTGCGCCACATCGGTGCCGTGCAGAATTTCCGTACTTCCGCCAAGGCTGCGCGCCAACGCAAACGCCTTGTCCAGTTCCATCAGCCGCTGCTGCTCACCATGGGCCAGCGAGCCGTGGTGTGAAATGGATTGCCCCAGATCGTCAACCGACGCTGCAGCTTCTGCCGACCCGCCGGTATCCACGGTGACTACCGACCAGGGTGCGCCCCGGCGCTCTGCCATTCTCGCCCCGGCACGGACCAGAAACTCGGACTGGCCCAGGCCATCAATGGCAATTAATACATGCCGTTGAATGGGCACATCGGGGAGTCCACGGGCGGCGAGGGATTCCCGTAGATCCAGATCCACGTGCTCTGCGACCGTCTGCATCGCCAGTTCGCGCAACGCGGTGAGGTTGGATGGTGAGAAAAAAGCCTGAAGTGCCTGCTTGGCCTGTTCCGCCAAATAAACCTTGCCCTCCTTGAGCCGCTCAATCAGCTCACGGGCGGGCAGATCAACCAGGCGAATATCACGCAGGCGGGTAAAAACCGAGTCCGGAATCGTCTCGCTCACCCTTACGCCGGTAATCTGGTAAATCACGTCATTCAAACTTTCCAGGTGCTGAATATTGACCGTGGTATAGACGTCGACACCCGCGTCCAGCAGCTCGTCAACATCCTGCCAGCGACGCTCATGGCGACTCCCGGGCACATTGCGGTGTGCCAGCTCATCTACCAGCGCTATGGCCGGCTTTCGCGTCAGCAGGCCGTCCAGATCCATTTCATAAAGAGTGCGCCCCTGGTATCCAACAGTCTTCTGCGCTACTGCTGGCAGGCCTTCGAGCAAGGCCTGGGTTTCGGTCCGGCCGTGGGTTTCGATAATGCCGATGACCACATCCTTGCCCTGGCGCTGAAGCTCTCGAGCCCGGGTGAGCATTGCAAAGGTTTTACCGACGCCAGGCGCCGCGCCAAGAAAGACTGTCAGGCGCCCAGCAGCGTGCCGACGAATTTCACCGAGCAGCGCATCCGCCTGTTCTGTTTTTTCAGCACTCATCAAGTTCACCCGTTCTCTTGTCTCAACCCTTACTCTGCTGCCGGCCTTACAGTGCCAACCTGCAATGCATCAAGTGCCAGATTGAGCTCTAACACGTTGACACTATGCTGCCCCAAAATGCCCCACTGCGGCGCTTGTGTATGAGTGGCGAGCAGGTCCGCAACGGCCTGCTGCTCAAGCCCCCTGGCCTGGGCCACGCGTGCAACCTGGATAGAAGCCGCCGGAGGGCTGATATGTGGATCAAAACCACCGCCTGACTGGGTAACCAGGTCACTCGGCACCTCCGATACAGCCACACCCTCACGTAACGCCACCGCACTCAACGCTTCATCGATACGCTGGCGCAGCTCGGGATTTGTCCGCGCTTCGTTGCTGCCGCCCGCATTCATGGGCTGATGATCGCCGGCCGAGGGGCGAGCAGAGAAATAGCGATCATCGGCAAATGGCTGGGCCACCAAAGAGGAGCCCACCACTTGACCATCAACCTCTATTAAACTGCCGTTGGCGGCAGCCGGGAAGAGCGCTTGGCCGAGTCCGACACCAGCCAACGGATAGAGCAAACCTATCGACAGAAAGGAAAACAATGCCAACCCGAGCGCGCCTCGTACTAACCCTACGTCCGATACCACAGGAATTGAGATATCAGGGCTTTGGTCGGCAGGTGGAATTACAATGGTCATGAGCTGGTCCTTAAAAAGTGAAGAGAGTGTTCAAAATGATGTCAATCAGCTTGATTGCCACAAAGGGCAGCACCACACCACCCACCCCGTAAATCAGCATGTTGTTGCGCAGCAAGGCAGTCGCACTGGCGGGCTTGAACTTCACTCCCCGCAGGGCCAGGGGAATCAACATCGGAATAATGATGGCATTGAAGATCAAAGCAGCCAGCACCGCACTGGTGGGACTGCCCAGATTCATGACATTGAGCGCCGCCATTTGCGGAATCGCCGCCGCAAACAAAGCCGGCAGGATGGCAAAGTATTTAGACACATCGTTGGCCAGTGAGAAGGTAGTCAGTGCGCCTCGAGTTATCAGTTGCTGCTTACCAATCTCAACCACCGCCAACAACTTGGCAGGGTCTGAGTCAAGGTCGACCATGTTGCTCGCTTCCTTGGCTGCCTGCGTACCCGAGTTCATCGCCAGACCCACATCCGCCTGCGCCAAAGCGGGGGCATCATTGGTTCCGTCACCGACCATCGCCACCAGGCGACCTGCAGCTTGCTCAGCGCGAATCCGCGAGAGCTTATCTTCCGGCCGCGCCTCGGCAACGTAGTCATCAACTCCCGCCTCGGCGGCAATGCTGGCGGCAGTGAGCTTGTTGTCTCCGGTAATCATCACCGTTTTCACGCCCATTTCTCGCAGGCGGGCGAAGCGCTCTTTGATGCCGTGCTTGATCACATCAGACAGCGCGATAACGCCAAGCAGAAGCGCGCCGTCGCTGACCACCAAAGGCGTGGCTCCAGTGCGAGCGACTTCAGCTACACGCGCCTGCAACTCAGCCGAGACCTTGCCGCCCAGAGCATGCACGTGCTCGGCTACTGCGTTAAAGGCACCCTTGCGAATCGACCTGTTGCCTGGAAGATCAACGCCAGACATCCGCGTCTGCGCCGAGAAGGCCACAAAAACGGCGTCGGCTGGTTCAGCCAGATCATCACCCAGCTCGCGCGCCAGCTTCACAATGGATTTGCCTTCCGGAGTCGGGTCAGCCAAGGAGGCAAGCAGCGAGGCCTGTTGCAGCTGCTCAGCTGCAACACCACTCAGCGGGAAGAATGCTGTAGCTTGGCGGTCGCCATAAGTAATGGTGCCGGTCTTGTCCAGCAGCAACACATCGACGTCACCTGCGACCTCCACCGCCTTGCCCGACTTGGCCAGCACATTGGCCTTAAGCGCGCGGTTCATACCGGCAATGCCGATCGCTGGCAACAACCCGCCAATAGTTGTGGGAATCAGGCAGACCAGCAGCGCAATCAGTAGTACAAGGTTGATCTCCACACCTACGAAACTGGCGATAAACGGTAGGGTGACCACCACAATGAGGAAGGTCAGAGTCATGACTATCAACAGAATCCCCAAGGCAATTTCGTTGGGCGTTTTTTGCCGGTTCGACCCCTCAACCAGTGCAATCATCCGGTCCAGAAAGCTGTTTCCTGGGTCAGCAGTGACGTTGATTACGATCCGGTCAGACAGCACCTTGGTACCGCCGATAACACCTGAGCGGTCGGTACCTGCCTCACGCAATACAGGAGCCGATTCGCCGGTTACCGCTGCTTCGTTTACCGTGGCCAGTCCTTCAATTATCTCACCATCGGCCGGGATCAACTGACCAGCTTCAACCACCACCCTATCTCCGGGCCGCAGTTCCGCGGCAGGTACGGACTTCTCGCTGCCAGACTTATCGAGAAGCCGCGCTACCAGGTCCTGACGAGCCCGGCGTAACGAAGCAGCCTGGCCGCGGCCGCGGGATTCGGCGAAGGCCTCAGCGAAGTTGCTGAACAGCACGGTAACCAGCAAGATCACAGTGACAGCCCAGCCGAACCCTGGCGTGGTCCAGCCGGCGATGCTCGCCAGCGCCGTCAGGCAAGTGCCTAACCAGACAACCGCCATGACCGGGTTCTTGATGATGTGCTGCGGCGCCAGCTTAACGAAAGCCTCAATCAGCGCAGCCTTGTATTCGCCCTGGCCAGCTCCGCTTGCGCGACGGTTGCCCTGGGATTTTACGGTTGTATTACTCATGTTGGATTCCTCAGCGCGCGATCAGAGCAAGGTGGTCGGCAACAGGCCCGAGCACCAGGATTGGCATGAATTGCAACAGGGTCAGGGTGATGATCACTGCGATCAGAATGACGCCGAAGGTCGGAGTTTCGATCTGCAGTGTTCCAGCGCTTTCAGGCGACCGGCGCTTGCTTGCGAGCATCGCTGCAATAGCCAGCGGAATGATCAGCGCCGGATAGCGACCCATAGCCAGCAACAGAACGCAGGTCAGATTCCACCACGGGGTGTTGTCACCCAACCCCTCGAAACCCGAGCCATTGTTGGCAAATGCTGAGGTGTACTCATAGAACACCTGACTGATGGCATGGAAATCCGGATTGGAATTGCCGGTGAGGCTTGGCACAGCCAACGTAACGGCAGTAAACCCCAGCAATAGCAGTGGCTGAATCAATACCAGCACGGCCAGCAGCTTGACCTCACCCGCCTCGATCTTGCGACCAAACAGCTCCGGGGTACGCCCGGTCATCAAGCCTGCAAGAAAAACCGCCAGCATCAGATAGACGATGAACTGTTGCAGACCGGAGCCGATCCCGCCCCAGATACCGTTGATCAGCATATTGCTGATGGTCACCAGGCCAGTCAGTGGTGACAGCGAGTCATGCATCGCATTAACAGAGCCGTTCGAGGTTTGCGTGGTTAACGCGGCCCATAGCGCTGAGGGTTCTGCGCCCAGCCGTACCTCCTTGCCTTCCATCAACGCGATATCGCTGACAGTTGAAGAATGCCCCTCGGACCACACAGCGAAACCGGCAGAGGCCAGAGACATGGTCAGCATCGCACCGAAGACCAAACCAGCAAACCGTCTACGTCCAGTCAGTGGGGCTATCGCCATCACCAGTGTTATGGGGATCAGAATGAGCGCCAGCGTTTCCAGCAGGTTTGAGAGCGGCGTTGGGTTTTCCAATGGGGCCGTGCTATTGGGGCCAAACCAGCCGCCACCGTTGGTACCCAGTTGCTTGATAGCTACCATCGGTGATACCGGTCCCAGAGGAATCTTCTGTTCCAGCATCTCCACGCTGGAATCAACGGGTGCTACCACCGGGCCGCCATCCAGGGAGGCGGGTACACCCTGACTGGTCAGCATCACCGACCAAACCAGACACAATGGCAACATGAAGCGCACCGTTGGGCGCAGCACATCCGCCCAATAGTTACCTACATCTACCGTGCGCTTTTCCTGCCTATCGGCCCTGTTTGTTGCCGCATTGCGACCACCAAACAGTCCACGCAGCGTTGCCACCACCACAGCCAGACCCATCATGGGCGTGACCACCTGCAGCGTGACGATGCCGGCCATGTGCGCAAAATAGGAAAGCTGCGCCTGGCCTGAGTAATGCTGCTGGTTGGTGTTGGTGAGGAACGACACCATGGTGTGCAGAGCCAGGTCCCAAGTCATATTGGGCGCATCGTTCGGATTAAGCGGCAGCCACGCCTGGGTCATCAGAATGCCCCAAACGACCAGTCCCAGCGCAAGATTACTGAGCACGAAGGCGGTGGCGTAACCGCGCCATGTCATACCTACTCTGGGGTCAGTGCCCAGCAGACAATAGACCGGTTTTTCAATGAGGAGAAAGAACCGGTCTCCGCGCATCGGGCTGCCACGCATAACAGCCGCCAGATACCGGCTCAAGGGCCAGCCAAGCAATATGGCCAGTGCAAAAACCAGAAAAAACTCAACCATGACGAGTAAACCTCTCTTGCTTGGCTACATTCGATAATGCGGTGTGAAAGAAGCTTGAGATGAGCAAAGCCCAACGCCCTTCGTCCCTCATAGTTCTGTGCCGAGCACGGGTAACGCTACGCGCCGACGCCCCCAGCGGGCGGGACAAAACCACAGCTATAGGACTTCCGTTTGAGAACACCTTCATGACACTCCACCTGTGGGTTAGTGAAAAAAATCCCAATACAAGTGTCCGGCGGGCAAGCGTAAATTCTCCATGCCTATTCCCGGGTCGGTCATAAAATTTGCGCAAAATTTGGTGGGTAGTGGCGACCTGCTGTGTGGAGCTCGATAGCGCTTCATGCACTTCACTCTCGCGCGCCATCGTCATGCAGAATAAAACTCGGCGGCTGGTGCAGTTCGAGATTACCGAGCAACCCCGAACGGCTCTGGAGATCTGGATTCACCAGCCCCTTCCAAGTCGACTGCACAGTTCTAACCATCTACCGACTAGGCAATACGCACGCATTGTCAAAGCTTGGGTGACCTCAATTGGTTTGGGTGCTGCGATGTATGGCACTCACAGACTCCGACGCACTAAGGTATCGCTGATCTACCGCCGGACAATAAGCCTGCGAGCAATCCAGCTGCTACAGGGTCAAACGAAGCTTGAAAGCACCCCCAAGTATCTTGGGATCGAGGGTTACGATGCTTTAGAAGTGGCTGAACAGACTATGGTTTGACTGCGGCCCCAACTGCGGAAGTCAAAATTTGTATTGTCGCTATCGGCTAAAAGCGGCCGGTCGGATCTATGAATGAACTTGTCCTTTCCAAGGCTTGGGTGGGATGCAGGCTATTCATTCGATGTACGCAGTAATGACATATTTTACAGGCGGAATTCGATAGGTACGCTCTGAGCTCAGTAAAGTACCATGGAGCCTGAAAGGAGGCTGTTTTCCTCCTGATAAGGATGTCATATGCAACTGATTCTGCTGCCTAGGAAATCCGACGGCCTGAGCCTAGAGAAAATTTACCAGCGGGCATTAAGCCGGTCGAAAGAACTGTACATCGTCAGCGCCTTCCTTACTGAGTGGGGAGTTAAGGACGCCCTCGGTAGCCAATGCGAGTCTTTTCTCTTCATCGTAGGGAAGGACTTCGGTATCACTAGAAAGCACGCCTGCAGGTCTGTTATGAAATGGCTCCCTACCGAACGCCGCCACGAGTTCATGGTGGCGGAGTCAATCACTGGCTTTCACCCGAAAGCGATGTTTTGGCGGGAGCTCGATGGGAAGTGCTATGCGTTGCTTGGCTCTTCCAATTTGACGCAGGCAGCTTTCTCTACAAATTTCGAGGCCAATGGTTTCTCCCGCATCACTGGTGGACAGTTTGAACTGGCATCCACGTGGGTCGAAAAGATTTATGGAGTGAGCGTCACTCTTAATGAGACTTGGCTTGATAAGTATCAGGAGGCTCGCCAACCAGCCCGTTCAAGCAGCTCGAAGGCGGATAATAACAGGGCCGCTGAAGAAGTATTTCACCTCCCGCTGCCTGCGATAAGTGAGCTTAACGGCTATCAACCATTCCTTAATCAGCGCCGCGACCAGATGGAGGCTTTCAGGAGCAACAAGGCCAAACTGGAGGCACTCTTTCGCACGACCAGCAGAGCTAGGCTCTGGAACCAAGCTCGATCTGACGACTTTTATTACAAGCTCAGTTGGCTGTGGTGCTTCGGTGAGGATGGCAGCCGCTTCCAGGGGAAAGGCTAGGAGCGTACGGGGCGGAATAGTGACTTCCGGGAGTTCTCTAAAAGTCTTGTCTATGTTCTTGACGCGCCGTTTGCAGGCCGCGATAGGGTAGTGATTCGAGAAATCAATCGCCTGACCGCGCTGGGTATTCCAACTAGGGGGGCACTGTTCTCCGAGATGCTTTGTCAGTTTTTTCCAAAGCACTACTTCGTGCTCAATGGGCCGGTGCGGGATTGGTTCGCGAGTCTGGATACTGTTTTCCCACGGGGGTTTAGCAGCGGAGAGCGCTACGTTAACAGTGCTCGTCTCCTTCGAGCGGCTCTGAAACGTGCAGACGGCTATCCAGCGGAAAATTTAGCTGAGCTGGATTGCATTATCTGGTTCGCTAGTGCCACCTCATGAACAGACAACTTTCAACCCCTAGGCTTCTCTCGCCGGATCTCGACGAGCTTTGACATACTGAGCGGACTCGCCTTGTTCCTCGGAACCAATAGCAGTCGTCTTTGCCTCCTGTGATGGATGTATCGGTCGACACCTATTGGTTGAATGTCCGCTGTTGGCTGGATAGTGGCGGCCTGGTTTAGGCCGACGCTATCGCTGGTCACACCTCGGTCTGTTCTGCCATATCAAGAGCGTCGTCCACTTCGATTCCCAAGTACCCGACCGTGCTTTCCTGCTTCGTGTGGCCCAGTAGAAGGCGCACGGCCCTGAGGTTCTTCGTCCTGCGGTAGATCAGTGGCGCTTTGGTGCGCCGTAGCGCGTGGGTACCGTACATGGCCAGATCAAGATCAATGGGAGTTACCCAAGGTTTAACGATTCGAGCGCATTGTCTAGTGGAGAGATGGTCTGAACTGTGCAACCTGCTTGGAGACAGGAAATCCTCACTTCGCAGTTGGGCCTGATGTATCCAGACACATAGCGCCGTCCGGGTTTGGTCAGTGATTTCAAACTGGACGGGGCGACGAGTTTTCTGTTGCATCACAATGTCCCGGGACGACACCTGTGCACCATGGGCTATGTTGCGCACCCGGAGCTTCGTTAAATCACAGGCCCGTAACTTGCTATCAATGGCCAAATTAAAAAGAGCTAGATCTCGGGTTTTCTCCGCAATCTGAAGCCTTATTCGGATAGACCAAATATCTCTAAGCCGAAGCGGCGCTTTCTGCCTGTCAATGGCCACCTATCTTGACCCACTTGGGTCAGTTTAAATGACCATTAAGACCCGCAGATGCAATACATGAAACAGGGCATACCACATTGCGCGCTCTCCGATACAACCGCCACCAGAGATATACACGCCCTTTATGGTGCTGTCGCAGTAACCTGTGAGCCCTGCAAAGACACCTGCTGACCCTCGACGAAACCCGTATCAGAGGAGCGCACACGCCTGGTTAAACCGTTCTCATCCTTGATCACATAAAGCGTTTGCTCCAAGCCCATCGCTTCCTGCGCTTGGCTGCCAACCAGATAACTCAGGCCCCCGCCAATCAAGGCCCCCACTGGTCCGCCTGCCGCACCACCGAGCATGAAACCCGTCAGACCGCTGAATCCACCACCGACCAGCGTATCGCTTTGCGCCGACAGTATTTGCTCAGCATGAACCAGGGGGCTATTTAGCAGTGCGGTTACAGCGCACAGAGTGAAAATTTTTCGCATGACATATTCCTTGTTTAGAGTTGAGTCTCACCAACTATCTTATCAAAAAGCATGCCAGAATTTTATCCTTATAAATCAACATTCTATAAATATTTAAGGTATAAAATACCCTTACCGACAAGGTCATTTATACCTGCAAATGGTATTTTTAACCATTTATTATTGAGGTAGTAGCATGGCCCCAAAAAGCCGAAATGAACGTAGTGCAAAGCAACACAGATGAAAAATCGACAACCGAACGCATGTTATCGATGCGCTATTGGACGCCACAGCTGTGATCCGTGCGCAACACACGCTCACCCACATTTCGCTTCACGCCAGGCCATTATGCGCGACTAGGGCTGGGCAGATCGAAGAGAGCCAGATCCCGCGTCTTCTCTGCGAGCCAGGTCTTACCCGAATGGCCCAGATATCTTTGAGGTGGAAGGGCAAGCAAAGCAGACAGATTTATTTATCTCTCTTGGGTTCCTGCTTTTGGCTGAAAACAGTCTCCGAACCAAGGCGGCCCTAGTTCAGAAGTGACGAGCCCGTTGCCGTTCCTGACAAAAGATCGGCTCTATATAAAACAACCGCCATCGGTACCTGTGCGCCTCCGATTCGACCTGACCAGCATCAGTTCTCGCCCCTGACCAAACGAGTGCCTCAGATGCCAGCCACCCTTAGCTTGCAACACGTCGATATGTTCGCCGCGCACGCTCTGGCGAGCAGTGACTGGGCTGGTTTTTGTCCAACAGCTTTTCCCTAGCCAGCAACTACAAAAATCATAATTTCGCGATTCCCAAACGCTGAGCAGAATGTGACCAACACAAATAGCCATAACTGCGCAGAATCAGAGGAGTCACGCGATGACCGACTTTCACCCCGCCCCCGTTCCCAAGGGGGCGGATAAGACGCTAGAACAGATAGATACCTTGATTGTTGGTGCCGGTCAGGCGGGCATCGCCGTGAGCGAGCATCTTGGCAAGCTCGGCGTACCCCACCTCGTACTTGAGCGCAGCCGGATCGCTGAAGCCTGGCGCACAGACCGTTGGGACTCGCTCGTAACGAATGGCCCGGTCTGGCACGATCGTTTTCCAGGGATGGAGTTCGACGGTGTGGATCCTGATGCTTTTGCGAGCAAAGAAGAGGTCGCGGCCTATTTCGAAGCCTACGCCCGATACATCAGCGCCCCGATCCGTACGGGTGTGGAGGTAAAGCGGGTCAGGCGTCAGACTGGCCGGTCGGGTTTCATCATCGAAACGTCTCAGGGCACCATTGAAGCCAACCGCGTGGTTGCCGCGACAGGCCCCTTCCAACGCCCGGTCATTCCGGCCATTGCTCCAAAGGATGCGTCTCTGACCCAGATCCACTCTGCGCAGTACCGCAACCCGGCACAATTGCCCGAGGGCGCCGTACTAATAATCGGGTCCGGGTCATCCGGAGTCCAGATCGCCGACGAGCTTCAGCGTGCCGGCAGGCAGGTCTATCTTTCAGTCGGGCCGCACGATCGTCCGCCACGGGCCTACCGTGGCCGAGACTTTGTCTGGTGGCTAGGCGTGCTGGGCCTATGGGATACCGAAGCCGTGCAACCGGGCAAAGAACACGTCACCATCGCCGTGAGCGGTGCCCACGGTGGGCACACGGTTGACTTCCGGAGGCTCGCCCGCCAGGGCATCACGCTGGTCGGCATGACCAAAGCAATCGAGGATGGCCTAGCAATATTCGAAGCCGACCTGGCCGACAACCTCGCTCGGGGTGACGAGAATTACCTGTCACTGCTCGATGCGGCCGATGCCTACATAGCGCGTAATGGCCTCAGCCTGCCGGAAGAACCGGAAGCCCGCACGCCCATGCCGGAGGCGGACTGCGTGACCCATCCGATCCTCTCGCTGGACTTGGCCGCAACCAAGGTGGCTACGATTATCTGGGCCACCGGCTATTCAGTCGACTTCAACTGGCTGCCGGTCAATGCCCTCGATGATAACGGCAAACCTAGGCATCAACGCGGGGTGTCCAGCGAACCGGGCATCTATTTCGTTGGCCTTCCGTGGTTGTCGCGCCGGGGTTCCACCTTTATCTGGGGGGTGTGGCACGACGCCAGACACATCGCCGACCACATTGCTACCCAGCGCAAATACCTGGATTACCGCGACGCCGCACAACGCCAACGGGAGACAGCCACAGCGCTTGGCTCACAAGACTCTAGCATCAGTCGCTTGGGAGTTCGTTGATGCCCACCCATACTCGCATCCGCATGTTCAATAGCCAAGACACCTACCCCAATCAGAGCCTGGATAACGACCTCTGTCAGGCCGTGCGGGCCGGGAACACCGTCTATGTGCGTGGTCAGGTCGGCTCCGATTTCGAGGGCCAACTGATTGGTCTCGGCGACCCGCGCGCGCAGACCGAGCAGGCCATGAAGAACGTCAAACAACTGCTGGAAGAGGCCGGTAGCGATCTCTCGCATATCGTAAAAACCACCACCTACTTGATTGATCCGCGCTACCGCGAAGCGGTTTATCAGGAGGTCGGCAAATGGCTCAAGGGCGTCTTCCCGATCTCTACAGGCCTGGTAGTCTCCGCACTGGGCCAGCCCCAATGGCTAATGGAAATCGACGTGATTGCCGTCATTCCCGACGACTGGCAAGGCGAGGTACTACCATGACTTTTTCCATCCTGGGCCGCTGCTCAGAAACCGGAATGCTCGGCGTCGCAATCAGCTCATCGAGCATTGCCGTCGGTGCACGCTGCCCTTGGCTGCGCGCCGGGGTCGGCGCGGTATCGACGCAGAACATCACCCTCCCGGCCCTCGGCCCGCAGGTGCTGGACCTGCTGCAGACCGGAGCCAGCCCGACGGCGGCCGTGCGCCAGGCGCTCGATGGCAACGGCTACGGCCAGTTCAGGCAACTATTGGTCATCGACAGCCACGGCGCTACCGCACACTTCACTGGCAGCGAGGCGCTCGGCGTGCATCATTCCAGGGCGGGCGAACAATGCGTAGCCGCTGGCAACCTGCTGACGTCACCAAAGGTGATCGACGCCATGATCGACGCTTTCGAGCAGGCCGGGGGCGGATTGCCGGATCGCCTGCTCGCGGCCATGCACGCAGCCGTAGCGGCTGGGGGCGAGGCCGGGCCGGTGCACTCAGCCGCGCTTTCGGTAGTCAGCGATCTAATTTGGCCAGTGATAGACCTTCGAGTCGATTGGGCCAGTGCCAATCCTATCGAAGAGCTCGACGAGCTTTGGCGCGCCTACGAACCGCAGATGAACGACTACATCGTCCGTGCGCTCGACCCGACCAAAGCCCCCAAGTACGGGGTACCTGGGGACGAATGAGTAGCGCGCTGCCCATGGAGCATAAGCAACGCCTCCACCCAGTCTAGCGGCGTTACCAATACTTTAACCCAGCGCGCTTATTTCACTGAAGAGGTCACCATGCTCGACAGCCGTACCCTGCTGAAAAAGCTTATCGCCTTTGATACCACCAGCCGTGAATCCAACCTGGCACTGATCAGCTACATCAGTGACTACCTGGCCGAGCTGGGTATTACCAGCACGCTCATCTTCAATGCCGAACGCAGCAAGGCTAACCTGCACGCGCGCCTTGGGCCAACCGGAGCGGGCGGGGTGATGCTGTCCGGGCACAGCGATGTAGTGCCGGTGGATGGACAGCGCTGGGCAACGCCGCCGTTCGAACTGACCGAGCAGGAAGGTCGGCTATACGGGCGAGGCACAGCGGACATGAAGGGTTTTATCGCCTGTGTGCTGGCCAGCCTGCCGTGCTTTCTGCAACAGCCGCTGCGTTTGCCGCTACACCTGGCGATTTCCTATGACGAAGAAGTCGGCTGCCTCGGCGTGCGCAGTCTGATCGATCAGTTGCGTGCAAGCCCGGACCGCCCAGCCATCTGCTTGATAGGTGAACCCACTGAAATGCGCCCGGTACTTGGGCACAAGGGCAAGCTGGCGATACGCTGCGAGGTGCACGGCGCTCCCTGCCATTCTGCCTACGCACCGCAAGGCGTGAATGCTATCGAATATGCGGCCAGATTGATTGGCCGTCTGGGCGAGATTGGCCAACGTCTGGCCAATCCAGCACGACATGACGCGCGCTTCGATCCACCCTACTCTACCGTGCAGACCGGGCTGATTCATGGCGGTCAGGCACTGAACATCGTCCCCGCCGAATGCCGCTTTGACTTTGAAGTCCGCACATTGCCCTCTGACGACCCGTCAGAGGTAACCACCGAGCTCCGTGCCTACGCCGACACGGATTTGCTGCCACGGATGAAGGCCGTCAGCGAGGCCAGCGCTATCCATTTCAGCGAATTGTCCCGTTATCCAGGCCTGCTCGCCGAGCCCGACAGTGAGGCCGCGCGCCTGCTGGCGTTGCTTTGTGATGGTGACGATTTCTCGACGGTCGCTTTTGGCACAGAAGGAGGTCTTTTCGACGAGGCGGGTATTGCCACTGTGGTGTGTGGCCCCGGCAGCATGGACCAGGGCCACAAACCAGACGAATTCGTCAGCCTCGCACAACTCACAGCATGCGACGCAATGCTGGCTCGCCTGGCTCGCTGGATGGCGGCCTGACATCTGAAAGCCCCACCAACTGCTCCTTGCAGTAATCGACAAACAGTTGCGCCGGCTTGGTCAGTTGTGCGCGTTTTAACCAGCCGGCGACAAGCCCGGAGCCGGTGACGTCCTCGTGGATATCGACACAGACGACCTGCTGTCCATCATAAGTGGTATTGCAGTGCGGCCGCGTGACCAATACAGAGAAGCCGAACCCCTGGCCAACCATGCCCCGCACCATCTCGATCGAGGGTGAACTGAATACAATGTTCGGGCTCAAACCCAGCTCCTCAAAAATACTCACGAAGTAAGTACGGCTAGGCAGTACGTCCAGGAGAATCATCGGTTCCAGAGCTAGGTCGCGTAGCGATACCCGCTCCTGCGCGGCAAACCGATGGCCTTGCGGCAACAGCGCATAGGGCCGCTGTGGCGGCATCAGCGGATCAGTCTCGATGGTGCCGTCGAGGTCGTGTTCGTAGAAGATCGCGAGATCGAAACGACCACCGGTCACGCCTTGCACAAGCTCCTGCTGCTCGCCGTCGTGCAGGCGAATTCCCACGCCGGGATAGCGCTTACGGAAACCTGCGATCAGCCTTGGCAAATACAGCGGCGCGACGGTTTCAAAGCAGCCGATGTCTATCTGTCCAGCCACTATGTCGTTATCGGCCAGGGCGTTTTGCTCGAACTCATGGGCCATGCGCAGCAGTTCCTGCGCCTTGCGATAGAAACGCGCGCCGCTTGGCGTGAGCGACACGCCCTGAGCGTGGTGACGAATGAGCAACTGCACGCCGAAGCTCTCTTCCAGGCCCTTTATCGCCGTCGAAATCGACGGCTGCGCAATATACAGTTTGCGGGATGCTTCAGCCACGCTGCCACATTCCACGGCGGTGACAAAATATCTGATCTGGCGCAGAGAGTAGGCAGCCAAGCGATACCTCGGATATCTGGTTCAAGGTGAATGCCGCGGGGGCAATGGGGCGCACAAGTGCAAGTCTCATTGCAAGATGCACGCCGCAGCACTGGATAGCGCTGATAGACCCTCCAAATAGCAGCATATATCGCCGCATCGAGCCTCGATGCCAAGGCTGACACGCGCCAAAATAGACCAGCACCCGAGCTATTAATTAGCCGTCTCTGGGCGTCCGCACCGTACGCACCATAAAGGAGCGAAACGCCCCGCTTTGGCGCATATCAAGCCAGCTTTTTCGTATGCCTCGATGACATTTTTAATAATTTTTTTATGCCCGTCTTTGAGCCACTATCAGCTCGCAACCACATTGAATTGGCGAGAGGGGGATGGCGGTGTACGAACTAATCGACTGGCAACAGCGTGCGCAGCAACAAGGCTTTATCGATCAGGCGTTGATCGGAGGCCGTCGGGTGGCGGCACAATCCGGCACCACCTTTGCCTCGATCAATCCGGCGACCGGCAAACTATTGGCTAACGTGGCCGCCTGTGGTGCTGCAGAGGTTGATCTGGCCGTTCGCGCCGCACGTCAGGCTTACGAGAACGGCAGTTGGTGGCAGCGAGCGCCGACCGAGCGCAAGCAGGTACTGCTCAAGCTCGCAGACCTGATCCTGACCCACCGCGATGAACTCGCTCTGCTCGATTCGCTGAGCATGGGCAAGCCGGTGATGGATGCCTGGAACATCGACGTACCTGGCGCCGCCGGCATATTCCGCTGGTACGCAGAAAGCCTGGACAAGTTATACGACGAAGTGGCGCCGAGCGCGCACAACGTCCTCGCCACTATTACCCGTGAGCCGCTGGGGGTGGTTGCCGCAGTAGTGCCGTGGAATTTCCCGCTGGATATGGCCGCATGGAAGTTAGCGCCGGCACTAGCCGCAGGCAATTCGGTGATCCTCAAGCCCGCCGAGCAGTCGCCGTTCTCGGCCCTGCGGCTGGCTGAACTGGCACTGGAAGCGGGCGTTCCGGAGGGCGTGTTCAACGTAGTCACGGGCCTCGGGGAAAGCGCGGGCAAGGCTCTTGGCCTGCACATGGATGTCGACTGCCTGGTCTTCACCGGCTCTACCGAAGTAGGCAAATACTTCATGGGCTACTCGGCGCAATCCAACCTCAAACAGGTGTGGCTGGAATGCGGCGGCAAGAGCGCCAACCTGGTCTTCGCCGATTACCAAGATCTGGACCTCGCTGCCGAAAAGGCCGCCTTTGGCATTTTTTTCAATCAGGGCGAAGTCTGCTCGGCCAACTCGCGTCTATTGGTTGAACGCTCCATTCACGATGAATTCGTCGAGCGCTTGGTGGCCAAGGCTCGCGACTGGCAGCCGGGTGACCCGCTGGACCCATCCAGCCGCGCCGGAGCCATCGTCGAGCGGCGGCAAACCGCCCGCATCATGGAATACATCGCCGCAGCTCAAACTCAGGGCGCTCATCTGGCCTGCGGTGGCAAGCAATTGACATTCAACGGTTCGGACAATTTTATCGCACCCACCGTGTTCACCCGCGTGTCACCGAACAGCTGCCTGGCCCGTGAAGAAGTGTTTGGCCCGGTGCTTGCGGTGATGCCCTTCGACAGCGAGGAGCAGGCCGTGCAGTTAGCCAACGACAGCATTTACGGTCTTGCCGCCTCGCTGTGGAGTGACAACTTCAATCGCGCGCATCGAGTCGCTCGCCAGCTGAAGGCTGGCACCGTATCGGTCAATACCGTCGATGCGCTGGATGTCAGCACCCCATTTGGTGGTGGCAAGCAATCGGGCTTCGGCCGCGACCTGTCACTGCACTCGTTCGACAAATACACCCAGTTGAAGACCACCTGGTTTCAGTTGCGCTAAGCGCCATTGGAACCAAACTCGAACACAGGAGCCTTGCGATGATCGCCCCGAGCCATACAACAAAGGAATACCAGGCACTGGATGCGGCACATCACATCCATGCCTTCCTCGACCAGAAAGCCTTGAATGAAACAGGCGCACTGGTGATTGCCAAGGGGCAAGGGCTGAACCTATGGGATACCGACGGTAAACGCTACCTGGACGGTATGTCCGGTCTGTGGTGTACCGCGCTCGGGTATGGCCGCGCGGACCTGAATGCCGCCGCCAGCCGTCAGCTACAAGAACTGCCCTACTACAACCTGTTCTTCCACACCACCCATCCGCGGGTGATTGAGCTGTCGGAGCTGCTCTTCAGCCTACTCCCCAAACACTACAGCCATGCGATTTACACCAACTCGGGCTCCGAGGCCAACGAGGTCCTGATCCGCACCGTGCGCCGCTATTGGCAAATCCTTGGCAAGCCGCAGAAAAAGGTAATGATCGGTCGCCAGAACGGTTACCACGGGTCGACCCTGGGCAGCGCCGCGTTGGGGGGCATGGGCTTCATGCACGAGATGGGCGGCATGCTGCCGGATTTCGCGCATATTGGTGAGCCCTATTACTTTGCCGAAGGCGGTGATCTGAGCGAAGAGGAATTCGGCCTGAAGGCCGCCCGGGAGCTGGAAACCAAAATCCTCGAACTGGGCGAGGAAAACGTGGCTGCTTTCGTCGCCGAACCCTTCCAGGGTGCGGGTGGCATGATCTTCCCGCCGGCCAGTTATTGGCCAGAAATACAGCGCATCTGCCGCCAGTACGACGTTCTGCTGTGCGCCGACGAAGTGATTGGTGGCTTCGGCCGCACAGGAGAGTGGTTTGCCCACCAGCACTTTGGTTTCGAACCTGACACCCTGACTATCGCCAAAGGCCTGACCAGCGGTTACATCCCCATGGGCGGCTTGGTGCTCAGCGCACGTATGGCCGAGGTATTGGTGCAACAGGGCGGGGTTTTCGCCCACGGCTTGACCTATGCCGGGCATCCCGTGGCTGCGGCGGTAGCCATCGCCAATCTTACTGCGCTGCGCGACGAAAAAATCATCGAGACAGTCAAGTTCGACACCGGCCCCTACTTGCAGAAACTGCTACGCGAGACTTTTGCCGAACACCCTTTGATCGGCGAGATACAGGGCGTCGGTCTGGTCGCTGCGCTGCAATTCGCCGAGGACAAAGCCACGCGAAAACACTTTGCCAACGAAAACGATATTGCTTGGCATTGCCGCACCGTCGGCTTCGACGAGGGCCTGATCATCCGTTCGACTCTGGGCCGAATGATCATGGCACCGGCGCTAGTCGCAAGCCACGCCGAACTCGACGAGCTGGTAGAGAAGACCCGCCGAGCAGTGGACCGCAGCGCACGTGAGCTGAACCTTCTGTAACTCGAACCGCCCCGCAGAGGGCGGCGCAAGAACCCGGTGCAGGCTCCAGGGGAGCCTGCCCACAACGACGTTCAGGCCTTTGGCCAACCTCTGCCATACATAAACCCAAACCAGCCAATAGGCTATTGGAGTGCTTAATGAAAAAGCCCTTGCGCCACCATATCGTCCGTTCTTTCGCCGCCACGGCGCTTGCCGCCTGCATGACCGCCACAGCGCAGGCTGGAACCCTGTCCATCGGCCACACCACTTGGGTGGGCTACGGCACGCTATATCTGGCCCGTGACCTTGGCTACTTCAAGGATGCCGGCCTGGACGTGGAGCTGACCGTTATCGAAGAAGCTTCAATGTACATGGCGGCCCAAGCCTCGGGGCAGCTCTCCGGCTCGGCTTCCACCATCGACGAGATACTCAAGTACCGCTCCAATGGTTTCTGTTTCAAGGCGGTGGCCGCACTGGACGAGTCCTACGGCGGCGACGGTATCGTCGTGAGTGACGATATCGACGACATCTCGGGGTTGAAAGGTAAATCGGTAGCGGTGAACGAAGGCTCGGTGTCGCAGTTCTGGCTTTCCTACCTGCTCAAGAATGCAGGCATGAGCATGGCCGACATCAAGGTACAGAACATGACCGCCGATGACGCGGCCACTGCTTTCATCGCCGGCCGTGTGCCCGCTGCAGTGACCTGGGAGCCAAACCTAACGGCTATCAGGCAGAAAGGCGTCGGCAAGGTGCTGGTCGATAGCAGCTCCACGCCTGGCGTGATCGTCGACGTGGTGGCGCTGAGTTGCGATGTGATCGAGGAGCAGCCAGAGGACGTCAAGGCACTGGTCAGCGGCCTGTACAAAGCCGTGGAATACACCAAGACCCATCCCGAGGAAGCGTACGCAATTATGGCCAAAGGGGTTGGCGGCTATCTTTCAAAACCTGAGGACCTGGCCGAAGCAGCACAGGGCGTCAAATTCTATGACCAGAGCATGAGTGAGAAGCTACTCGGCACGCCAGGGCAGCAGGGCGATATCGCCGGGATCATCAGCCTCGCCAACGAGACCTGGAGCCTTCTACAGGGCAAAACGTACGAGGTGTCGTACGAAGACCTGATCGATACGCGCTTCGTAACACCTTAACCGCAACAGGCGCGGGCATGGCATCGCGTCCGGCCCGCACCTTGGCCTTAATCGGGTCCAAGGACCTGTCTTGACATGTCGTCCAATTGTTAAAAAGGGGTGGTGCAATGGCCACGCAAAAATCCTGGTTTCAGCGTTGCCTGACGCCCAAGCTGGATTTGCCGGGCAAGCTGGTGCTCGGTGCGGGCAGCCTGTGCTGGCTGCTGGTTCTCGGCCTGTGGGCCGGACTATCGTACGGCGGCATCGTGCCGTCGATGTTTCTTCCAACGCCGGGCGACGTACTTGCCGCCGGCGTTCGTCTGACCAATGACGGGACGCTGAGCAAACACGTGGCGGCCAGTCTGGAAGTGGTGCTGATTGGTTTTCTGATCTCGTCGCTGGTGTCCGTGCCGCTGGGCTTGCTCATGGGTAGCTTTCGCATCGTCCAGGCGTTCCTTGAGCCCCTGGTCAACTTCATCCGCTACCTGCCCGTGACAAGCTTCGTACCGCTATTCATTCTCTGGATCGGCATCGGCCTGGAGCAGCGAGTGGCAGTGATCATCTTTGGTGTGTTCTTTCAGCAGCTGGTGATGATCGCCGACGTATCCAAGGGCGTGCAGAAGGACCTGATCAATGCCAGTTACACGCTCGGCGCCAGCCGCCGCGACGTGGTGCTGCACGTGCTCGGCCCAGCCTCGCTGCCAGGCATTCTCGACACGCTGCGCGTAACCATGGGGTGGGCCTGGACCTATCTGGTGGTCGCCGAACTGGTCGCCGCATCAAGTGGCCTGGGATACATCAGCCTCAAGGCCATGCGTGGTTTCCAGGTCGACGTGATATTCCTGGCCATCGCCATCATTGGCTTGCTCGGGCTGATCACCGATCAACTGTTCCGCTTCCTCAGATTAAGGATTACCGCATGGGCGCAATAGCCAAGAAACCCTATCTCATGCCGCCCCTCAGCGCCTACGCTCAAGTCGCCGCGCGGCTGCGAGTGGACAATGTCAGCCTGCGCTACCAGTCACCCAAGGGCGAGACCTTCACTGCCTTGGACAGGGTTTCCTTTGAGGTGCCGGATCAGCAGTTCGCAGTGATCGTTGGTCCGTCTGGGTGCGGCAAGTCGAGCCTGCTGTACCTCACAGCAGGCCTCAACGAGCCGACCGAGGGTGACATCTATGTCGGCGGGCAGAAGGTCGCAGGCCCGGGCGCGGACCGGGGTATGGTGTTCCAGGGGTACACCCTGTTTCCCTGGCTGACCGTACGCAAAAACATCGAGTTCGGTCTGAAGCGCCGGGGCCTGCCCTCGGGCGAAATCCGCACCATCGTCGAGTTTTATCTGAATGAGGTCGGTCTGACCAAATTCGCCGAGCATTTTCCCAAGCAGCTGTCAGGTGGAATGATGCAACGCGTAGCCATCGCTAGAGCCCTGGCCAACGACCCGCAGATTCTGCTGATGGATGAGCCCTTTGGCGCGCTGGACAGCCAGACCCGGTTACAGATGCAGCAGTTGCTGCTGCAGGTGTGGGGTAACAGCAAGAAAACCGTCGTGTTTGTCACCCACGATATCGACGAGGCGATACTGCTCGCTGACAAAATTTACGTGATGGGCGCCCGCCCGGGACGGATCAAGGAAGTACTCGACGTACCCATCGAGCGTCCGCGCAATCTCGACGTGGTCATGGAGCCTGATTTTATCCGTATGAAACGGCAGATTCTGGGCCTGCTACACGATGATCTGGAGGCATCACATTGATAAACGAACGCTTCGACTACCTTATCGTGGGCGCCGGTTCTGCCGGCTGCGTGTTGGCCAACCGCCTGAGCGCCGATCCGGGAGTGAGTGTATGCCTGATCGAGGCCGGCGGCAGCGACGCCAGCCCGCGGGTACAAACTCCCGCCGGCACCATCACGCTCTACAAGAGTAAGGTGTTCAGTTGGAACTATTTTTCCGCGCCGCAGAAAAATCTCGCGGGGCGTAGCCTGCACACTCCACGCGGCAAGGCGTTGGGTGGCTCCAGTTCAATGAACAGTATGATTTACATCCGTGGCGATGCCAGCGATTACGACCGCTGGGAAAGTGCCGGCTGCCCAGGTTGGGGCTGGCAGGACGTACTACCTTATTTCAAACGCTCTGAAGGCAATCGCCTCGGCCAATCGGCCGATTACCATGGCATCGAGGGCGAACTGCTGGTAGACCGACCGCCTGATCCGAATCCCTTGTCGGAGATATTCATACGCGCTGGCGAACACTTGGGGCTACCGCGCAACGACGACTTCAACGGCGGCTCCCTGGAAGGGGTTGGCCTCTATAACGTGACGCAAAAGGCAGCCAAGCGCCTGTCCAGTTACCGCGCATTTATACATCCCATACGCGAGCGTCCGAACTTGACGGTGCTCACCCGTTGCCAAGTCGGGCGACTGATTCTCGACGGAGGGAGAGTCACCGGCCTTGAACTGCAACAGGACGATCAGTGGCGCACGCTGCATTGCACCTGCGAAACCATCCTTTGCGCAGGTGCGCTAGGCTCACCGCACATTCTGCTCAATTCCGGTATTGGCCCCAAAGATGAACTGAAAAAAGCAGGCGTGGCATGCCAAGTCGACCTGCCTGGGGTTGGCAAGAACCTGCAGGATCATATCGATGGTCTGGTAACCGTTCGCTCAAAAAGCCCACTTTCGCTTGGTTTCTCCCTGGGTTCGCTACCCAAGGTGCTGGCCTCGCCGTTCAGATACCTGTTTCAAAAGATGGGGTGGCTGACAACCAACTATGTAGAAGCCGGCGGCTTTGCGCGCACACCACTGGCTGGCGAGTTACCGGATGTACAGATGCACTTCGTTCCCGGCTACCGGAGCCACCGCGGACGGCTATTCGAATGGGGTCATGGCTACGCGATCCACACCTGCGTGTTGCGTCCGCAAAGCACGGGTGAAGTGCGCCTGGGTGAAGGACGCAGACTGGAAATCGACTTTAACTTCCTTGATAAGCCGGAAGACGGCAAAGTGCTGGTAGAGGGTGTGAAGCTAGCTCGCCGAATCCTTGCGCAACCGGAGTTCGACGACATCCGCGGGCTCGAAATGCTGCCTGGCCCACAAGTGCAAACAGACGAACAGCTTCTAGCGCACCTGCGAGACTACGCGGCGACCGTATTCCATCCGGTCGGGACCTGCAAAATGGGCTTGGACAACATGGCCGTGGTGAGCCCGGAGCTGAAGGTAAAGGGGCTGGATAACCTCCGAATAGCGGATGCCTCGATCATGCCGACGCTGATAAGCGGTAACACCAACGCCCCGTGCATCATGATCGGGGAACGTGCAGCCGACTTCATTTTAACACCCAGGACCAAAACACCGACAATAACCTAGGGGTTGGCGGACAGCTGCGACTCTGAGCGGGGCAGCGGCAACAGATTCAAGCATCCGCCTTAATAGCTTTTGCCGAGTGGCGCGCAGCAAGCCAGGCCCGCGTATTATCACCCAGCACCAGCATACAAGGCGTGATAAACAGGGTCAGTACGGTGGCTATGGTCAGGCCTCCAGCGATGGCACTGGAGAGTTGAGTCCACCACTGGGTTGAGGGCGCCCCGAAGCCCAGACTCGGCTCCAGCAGGTTGACGTTGACGGCCAGCACCATCGGCATCAAACCCAGTACTGTAGTAATGGAGGTGAGCAATACTGGCCGCAGCCGCAAACACCCCGTTTCATGCGCTGCCTCAATCGCAGAGGCGCCTGCCGCCCTGATCTGATTGTAGGTATCGATCAATACAATGTTGTTGTTTACCACAATGCCTGACAGACCGATGATGCCCATGCCCACCATGACGATGCCAAACGGCTGACTGTTGATCAGCAGCCCCATCAGTACGCCGGCGGTAGAAAATACAATAGCCGACATGACCAGCATGGCTTGATACCAGCTATTGAACTGAATCAGCAGAATCAACAACATGAGGAAAATTGCGGTGACGAACGCCGTAATAAGAAAGCTGGCGGCCTCCTGCTGATCCGCGCCCTCGCCCGCTGTATTCACCCGCACGCCGGCCGGCAACTCCAGCCCGCTATTAAGCAGCGCGTTGAGACGTTCGCCGACTTGAGCGCCGTCAGCCAGGTCAGACTTGATGGTCACCGCGCGGTTGCCGTCAATACGGTTGATCACGCTGGTTTTAGGTGCCGGCTCCACTGTCACAAAGTTACTGATGGGCACCTGCCCTCTGGGCGTTTGCACCGTTAACCGGGTCAACTCCTCGATGGAGCGCCAACTTTCAGGAAAACGCACACGGATATCCACCTCGTCACTGGCATATTCCGGACGGTATTTCGCCAGCAGTAAACCGTTAGTCACCATTTGCACAGCATTGCCCACGGTAAGTACGTCAGCCCCAAAACGGGCAGCCGCCGCGCGATCCACATTTACCCGCCATTCAATACCCGGAAGGCTCCGGTCGTCTTCGATATCGACAAAATTACCCAGACTGTTCATCTTCTCGATCAACAGTTCGACCGCCGAGTCGATGGCGTCCTGATCCACGCCTGTCACGTGCAGCTCAATCGGCTTGCCATCCGCCGGCCCGCCTTCCTGCTCGCGAAACTCAAGGATGATCCCGGGAATGTCAGCGGTCAGGGCGCGCATATCATTTAGAATTTCAGCCGCACGGCGCCGCTCATGCCAGTCGGTGAACTGGAACTGCACGGTTCCCACTACATCTGGGGGCAACTCACTATTGGTGGTCGCCAGCGATCGAGCGTAAAGCGCCTTGACCTCGGACAAGCCCAGCAAGCGCTGTTCTACGCGCTGCAGTAGATCGTCTCGCTCATGGATTGACAGGTCTCCGCGTGCCCGTACCAGTACCTGGGCGGATTCAGGTTCTACCGAGGGGAAAAATTCCACACCGTGGTTAAAGCTGCCGTAGGCGATGAAAATAAGCACAATCGTCAGCAGCATGCCAACAAAGGTCTTGCCCGGCCGACGCAGCAGTTTCGCCAGCAGCTTGCCATAAGCTTTGCCCGCGCGGCTCACGCCCGCGACCGTAACGGTCGGCTTATGACGCTTGAGTGACCCGAGCACCGGCAAGAATATCAGCGCCATCCCCAGAGAGGCGAGCAAGGCGATGATCACAGTCGCTGGCAAGTACCGCATAAACTGCCCGACCATGCCTGGCCAGAACAGCAATGGCCCGAAGACAGCTATGGTGGTCGCGGTAGACGCGATGATCGGCCAGGCCATACGCGCTGCAGCGTTACCCCAGGCCTGCCTGGGTGCTTGGCCGTCGGTGATATTACGATCAGCGAGTTCGCTGACGACAATGGCGCCATCCACCAGCATGCCTGCCACCAGAATCAGGGCAAACAGCACAATAACGTTCATGGTAAAGCCAATCAGATAGATCACCAGAATGGCTGCGAGAAACGCACCGGGAATGGTGATGCCGACCAATATTGCAGAACGCACGCCCATGGTGGCGACAATCAGAATCAGCACCAGCACCACGGCGGTCAGCACGTTATTCAACAAATCAGACAGCATAGTCTCGACTTGCGTGGACTCATCCATGATGTAGTGCACTTCCAGCCCTTCTGGAAAGTGTTCCTTGGCCTCATCGATCAACGCTCGGGTCTGTTCGATGGTCGATATGATGTTGGCGCCGGCGCGCTTTTTGACTTCCAGCACCATGGCCGGTTGTCCGTTGATCCGGGCAAAACCCAGCGGATCCTTGAAACTACGGTTTATGGTCGCTACATCAGCGAAGGTTACCACCGTGTCGCCATCCACTTTGACCGGCATATTCAACATGTCGTCGAGGTTCTCGATCACCCCAGGCACCTTGATCGACATGCGACCCTCGCCGGTATCCAGACTGCCAGCCGCTACCAGGCGGTTGTTGTTGGACACCAGGTTGAACAGTTGCATGTAGTCCAGACCGTAGGTTTCGAGTGCTTGAGGATCAACCACAATCTCGAGCAGATCCTCCCGGTCGCCGCCGATTTCTACTTCCAGCACTTCCGGAATACCTTCGATTTCTTCCTGAAGCTGGCGCGCAATAAATACCAGCTCACTTTGCGAAACCGGTCCGGCCAAGCCCACTGAGAGCACCGGAAACAGCGCGACGTTGATTTCGTTTACCGTAGGCTCATCGGCCTCGCTGGGGAGCTTGCTGCGGGCCGCATCGACTTTTTCCCGCACATCGGTCAGCGCTTTGTCAGCGTCAAAACCCGCATCGAATTCAAGCATCACCGACGCGTGGCCTTCACTGGAAACCGAGGTCATTTTCTTGACCCCTTCCAATGATCGCAGTTCATGCTCCATTGGCCGGACCAGCAAGCGTTCGGCATCTTCCGGACTAATGCCGTCCAGCGTCAGAGACACGTACATCATTGGAATGGCTACATCTGGGTTGGCTTCCTTGGGGATGGCGTTATAGGCAACCAATCCGCCAATAAATAGGAAGACCAATAAAGTGATCACCGCGCGGCTGCGATCGATCGCAGCGTGGATCACCGCACTCATTCAGCCGCACCCATTCCCGGTTGCGGAGTAAGCGCGGTAGCATCCGAGGTTTGCACAACTTTTGCCTCGACCTGTTGCCCGGGCTTAACAAACCCCGCGCCTTGGGTAATCACCTGCAGCTTCTCAGGCAAGCCTTCCACCGTAGCGCCATCATTGGTTATAGCCACCACCCGAACCGGGTGATTGATGACCTGCCCATTCTCATCCACCGCATGCACACCCAATTGTCCGTCTGGGCCGAGCCGCAGAAGCGCCGGTGAAAACTGGTGTGCCAGCACCGGCGGTAACTGAATGCGCAGAGTAGCGCTGCCGCCGGCCACTCGCCAAAGCTCGGGATTGTCTGCTTCTATCTCAACATAGAAGCTGCGGGTTGCGGGGTCGGCAGCCAGGCTGACAAATCGAACCAGCCCTTCCAGCTCCCGCCCACCAGTCACCTGCACCTTCACTTGTTGCCCCACTGCGACCCTGCTGGCGTCCTGTTGCGGTATTTGAGCGGTGGCTTTCAAGCGCTTCACGTTCACCAGGGACATAAGCTCAGCACCGGACTGAACCAGCTCACCCACATCGACGTAGCGACGATCAACCACGCCATCAAAAGGCGCCACCGGCTGGTTGTATTGAACGGCCAGTTCCGCCGACTTCAGCTCGGCTGCTGCTCTGGCCAGCTCCCCTTCAAGACGCACTATTTCCGTTTCGGTGGCGTAATTGGAAGCTCGCAGTTTGCGCGTGCTCTGCAACTCTGTCTGGCGCAGTCGGTAATCAGCCCGGGCTTGGGCCAGTTGCATACTGCGTCCCTCATCGGACAACTCAAGCAGCACATCACCTGCGGAAACCTGATCACCCTGCTGTCTGGACAACTTCTCTACCCGGCCGGACACCTGAGCCATGACCTGAACCTGCTGCCATGGCTGCAACTGCCCCTGAAGAACCTGCTCTCTGGCCAGTGGCTGTGCCTGTGACCAGCGGGTTTCAACCTGATGTAACCTCTCCTCCAGCTGTGCTTCAAACGGTGGGGCTTCATCTTGCGCACTGCGCTTTTCACCCAGGAGTAGCCACAACCCCAAGACCACGGCCATTAGCACGGCAAGCGCGATGGGTGACATTAGACGGGAAAGTTTGTTCTTGAGAGCAACACTCACGAAAAGTTCCTTAGAAAAAAGTCTAACCAGATTGGGCGAGCGAGCCGGCGGCGTGCAGGACAGCTTGGCTTTCAGGCCATCCGCCGATTTTAACGCGTCCTTTTTATGCCCCTGCTATCCCCTGCATTTTAACTGCGCATAGGGACTCATTCCTCCAGGTTCCCGCCACCCAATGCCACATAGAGATTCACCAGATTCTGCACTTCCGCCCGCCGGGTCTGGATAAAGGCTTGCTCGGCCTCGAACAGGCTGCGTTCGGCGTCCAGCACCTCGATATAATTGACCACTCCTTCCTGATAACGCTTGCGGGCCAGGTTAACCACACGCTGCAGCGTCTCGGTATTGCGCCGTTGTGCATCGACCTGCTCAGCCAGATAGCGACGGCCAGCGAGCGCATCGGCGACTTCATTGAAAGCGGTCTGAATGGCGCGCTCGTACTCGACAATGGCGATGTTATCGCGCGCTTGGGCCACGGTCAGATTGCCGCGATTACGGCCAAAATCGAAAATCGGCAGGGTGATACTCGGCCCTATGCTCCAGGTTTCATTACTGCTGCTGATCAGGCTGCTGAACTCGCTGGACGCATAGCCAAAGCTGCCGGTCAGTGATACCTGCGGAAAGAAGGCTGCGCGCGCAATGCCGATATTCGCCTTAGCCGCGATCAGACGCTGTTCGGCCGCGAGAATATCCGGGCGGTTAACCAGCAGGCTGGATGACAACCCGGCGTCCAGCGCTGGCGGACTGGACTGCTGCTCCAGCGATAGCGGCTCTGGCAAAGGCTCAGAAACGACGCCCCCAGTCAGTACCGCCAGCAGGTTATGACTTTCTGCACGGGTCAGCATAATGCTCGCCAACTGGGTTTCTGCCTGCGTTAACAAGGCCTCTGCCTGGTTGAAGTCCAGCGCCGAGGTAATGCCCGCATCCAGGCGAACCTTGGCGATACGCAGGCCGTCCCGCCGGCTGATCACCGTTGCCTCAGCCAGAGCGATACGCTCTACCGCCTCACGCAGCCCCAGGTAGGTGGTGGCTACATCGCGGATCAGCGACAGGCGAAAGACACGCTGCGCTTCAACGCTGGCAAAGTATTCGGCCCGGGCAGCAGTGGAGAGATTAGCCACACGCCCCCAGAAATCCAGCTCGAATGCCGACACTCTGGCGCTGACCGAATAGGTTTCGCTTACCGAGCCGCCGCTGACTCCGGTCGCTGCGCCCTGATTGGCGCGTCCACGGGTAACATCGGCGCCGAGACCCAGCGAGGGAAAGCGCTCGGCGTTTTGTACTCGGTAGAGCCCGCGAGTCTCTTCGATACGGTACACAGCAGCCTGCAGATCGCGATTGTTTTCCAGCGCTTGACTGATCAGCACGCGCAACCGCGGATCGGCAAAGAAGTCTTGCCAGGGCAGCTCCGCAGCGACGAAGCCACGCTCGCCAGCCAGCGACTGGGCATCCGGGTAGGATGCCAGCACCGGAGACTCGGGGCGCTGGTATTCAGGAGCCAACTGGCAGCCAGCCAGTGCCAGCGTCAGCAGACAAGGGATGAACTTATGCATGCCGCGTCTCCTGATCATCTGCCCGGCCAGACTCATCATCGTCCGTCTCGGCGCCTGGCGGCTTGTTGCGGGTCAGCCAGCGACGCACGGCCAGATAGAACAGCGGCGTGAAGAACACACCGAGCACCGTGGCCATGATCATTCCGCCCATAACGCCGGTACCCACTGCGATGCGGCTAGCAGCACCAGGGCCGGTGGCGACCACCAGCGGCAACATACCCAGAATAAAGGTCAGCGAGGTCATCAGGATCGGGCGCAGACGCAGCTTGACCGCGGCCATAGTGGCGTCCATCAGGCTCTTGCCCTTGCCTTCTTCCTCAATGGCGAACTCGATGATCAGGATCGCATTCTTGGCCGATAGCCCGATTACCGTAATCAACCCCACGTTGAAATACACGTCCGACGGCAGGCCGCGCGACATCGAGAACAAGACCGCACCCAACACGCCCAGCGGCACCACCAGTAACACTGCCAGGGGAATGGTCCAACTCTCATACAAGGCGGCCAGCACCAACAGCACAATAAGAATCGACAGCCCCATCAGTGCGCCCACCTGCCCGGATGCCTGCTGCTCCTCATATGACAGGCCAGTCCATTCAAAACCAAAGTCTTCGGGCAGCGCTGCCGCTAGCCGTTCCATCTCGTCCATCGCCTCACCGGAGGAACGCCCTGGCGCGGCGCTGCCGGAGATGGTGGTGGCCGGATAGCCGTTATAACGCTGCAGTTGCGGCGGGCCTGCGGTCCAGGCTACTGAGGTAAAGGCACCAAAGGGCACTATGTCGCCCTCTTGCGTGCGCACAGTGAGATCGAGCACATCCTCCGGGGTCATGCGGAAGGGTGCGTCAGCCTGGAGCAGCACCCGGTGGATACGGCCTTCCCGGCTGAAGTCATTGGCATAGGCACTACCAAAGGTAATGCTCAACGTGGCATTGATATCGCTGATCGACAGCCCCAACGCCCGGGCCTTGATGCGATCGACATCCACGCGCAAGCGTGGAGCGATTTCTTCACCCTCCGGCCGCACCCCGGTTAGCAGCTCACTTTGACTCGCCGCTGCCAGCAGTTGGTTGCGCGCCTGTAACAAGGCTTCGGCGCCAGCGCCGGAGCGGTCCTGCAGTTTGAAGGAAAAGCCACCGGCTACTCCCAGAGAAGGGATCGACGGCGGGTTCAGAACGAAGACATTGGCATTCTTGATGCTGCTCAGCGCCCCCATCGCGTTTTGTACTAATGTCTGCGCGCTATTTTCCACCCCAGGACGCTCATCCCAGGGCAGCAAGCTGACAAAGGACATCGCATGCGCCTGACCCTGGCCGAAGAAACTGAAACCTTTAATGAATACCACGTTTTCAATTTGCGGCACCTGGTCGTAGTAAGCCTTCACCTCCTCTACTACCAGGTCAGTACGGTCGGCAGTGGAACCAGACGGGCCCTGTACCGCAGTGATCATCGAGCCCTGATCTTCGGCAGGAATAAAACTGCCCGGCAAGCGCAGAAACAGCAGCCCAGCAATCACCACCAGGCCAACAAACAACAGCAGAAAACGCAAAGGCCGCAAGAGGATGGCGCCCACGCCGCCTTGATAGCGAGAGGTGGTGCGATCGCCAGAGTGACCGAGAACTGTCGGTAGATCCCACCAGTAGAACCTGGGAAAAACGCCATCGGCAGAAACACCGCGATCAGCACAAGCGTCGTTCCGATGACCGCCGAAGTCACCTGATCCATCGCCTTGACCGTCGCCTTGTAAGGGCTCAAGCCCTCCTCTTCCATCAGCCGTTCGACGTTCTCAACCACTACGATGGCATCATCTACCAGCGTACCGATCGCCAGAATCATCGCGAACAGGCTGAGCAAGTTGATGGAAAATCCGAACAGCCACAGGCCCATGCAGGCGCCAGCCAGTGCGATGGGCACGACGATGGTCGGGATGATCGTGGCGCGCCAACTTTGCAGGAACACGAACATCACCAGAAAGACCAACAGCATGGCAACCGATAACGTGATCAGTACCTCCTTAATGGATGCACTGATAAAGGGCGTACTGTCGTAGGGAACGATCCAGCCAATGTCCTCGGGGAAGCCACGCTCCAATTCGGCCAGACGGTTCTTGACCCCTTCTGCGACGGCCAGTGCGTTAGCGCCGGGCGTCAGCTGTACAGCCATGCCCGCCGCTTCCTGACCATTGATTTCCAGCCGGGTCAGATAGCTTTCAGCGCCCAGCTCAATCCGAGCAACATCCCCCAGACGCACGGCCGAGCCATCGGAATTGGCCCGCAGGATAATCTGCGCGAACTCCTCAGGTGTACTCATTTGCCCCTGAGTCTGGATGGTCGCGGTAATCTCGATATTGTCCGCATTGGGCAGATCACCTACGGCGCCACCCGCAGACTGGCTATTCTGCTCCTGGACCGCAGAGAGCGCTTCGGCGGGCGACAGACCGAAACTGGCGAGTTTGTCCGGGTTCAGCCAAATGCGCATGGCGTACTGGGTGGAAAACTCTCTGATATCACCTACACCGGGCACGCGCCTAAGCTCGTCCACAACCTGAGCCGAGGCAAAGTTACCCAGCTCTAGCGCTGAGTTTTCGCCGTTCTTCGAGGTAAGCGCGACAATCATCAAAAAGCTGGAAGAGGCCTGGTTGACCTGGACTCCCTGGCGTCGGACCTCCTCGGGCAAACGCTGTTCCACACGACTCAGACGGTTTTGCACCTCCATCTGGGCAGTATCTATATCGGTGCCGGCCTCGAACGTCAGCTCGATCGAAGCGCTGCCGTTCGACCGGCTTGTGGCCTGCATGTACAGGAAGCCTTCAACGCCATTGAGTTCCTGCTCAATGATCTGCGTGACGTTGGTTTCCAGCACCGAAGCATCGGCTCCCGGGTAGGTCACGCTGATAGTCAGTGACGGCGGGGCAATGGTCGGATATTGCTCAACGGCCAGATCACGTAACGCCAGGATACCGCCCAAGCCGATGATCAGCGCAATGACCCAGGCGAATACCGGACGCTTGATAAAGAAATGCGGGGTCATGGCGCGCCATTCCCATCGGCGCCTTCATCGCCACCCTGATCAGACTCGGCTGCAGCAATACGTACCTTCTGGTCCGGGCTCACCTTCTGCAAGCCTGCCACAATTACCCTGTCCCCCGGTTCCAAACCGGCGGTGATAACCCAGTTGCCATCGCGCTGTTCACCCACCTTGACCGAGCGTACGGCGACCGTCTCCTCGGCAGTCACTAGGCGCACTGTCGGGCCCTGTTCGCTCATCTGTACGGCACGCTGGGGTACCATCATGCCCTCTGCGCGAACACCCGCCTGAATGCGCGCGTTAACAAACTGGCCAGGTAACAACAAACGGTCTGGATTGGGGAATTCGGCGCGTAGTGCCACGGTGCCGGTGGCCTGGTCAATCGTCATCGCGTAGAAATTCATCTGACCAACCTGGTCGAATTCACTTCCGTCTTCCAACGTCAAGGTCACCGCCACGTCACCATCTTCCGGCCGGGTCAGCGCTCCCGATGCAAATTGCGAGCGAATGGACAACAATTCTGAACTGGATTGGGAAAAGTTCACATAAACAGGATCGAACTGTTCGACCGTCGTCAGCAATGTGCCGCTTGAGGCACTAACCAAGGCACCTTCGGTCACTTGAGCACGACCCGCACGGCCGGCAATCGGTGTACTGATGGTGGTGTAGTCCAGATTCAGCTGCGCCGCATCCAGTTGTGCCTTGGCCTGTAACACATCCGCCTGGGCGGTGCGTAAGCGGGCCACCGCCGAATCATATTCCTGCTGGCTTATAGCCTGTTCCTCCACCAGCCCCTTATAGCGGCGCACATCCTGCGCCGCATTGGCCTCAGTCGCCTGGGCGCGATCGAGCGCAGCCTTGACCGCACTCAGACTGGCCTGCATCTCACGGGGATCCACAGCAAACAGCTCCGCACCAGCCTCCACATCACTACCTTCGCGGTACAAACGCTTTTGAATGATGCCATCAACCCGCGCCCGTATTTCTGCCGTCCTTACCGCCTGGACGCGCCCAGGCACTTCGATGATGTTGTTTATCTGTTCGGCGCGCATCACCTGGACCTGCACCTCCGGCGCAGGTGGCGCCTGCGCGGGGGCCGACTCCTCGCGTCCACAGGCGCCCAGCAGCAAAACCGAGAGGATGAGCAGGGCTCTGGAGGCGGTTCGACGGCGCATTGATTATTCCTTTTTGACAATAGGATGGCAGAGCCAGGCTGCTTATTGGCCATGCAACGGCCACAATAATTCATATTATTGCGGCTTGTGCAATTATGGCACCGGCACCTCAGGCCAACTAGACAATTAGCTCTAGTTCCGCCTTGCGCTCAGGTTCAGTTGCTACAAGGTATGTCCAGCTGTCCTATCGCAGGCTAGCACGATGTCCGTCACCATGGCTTGCGCAACAGATTTAGGCTCCACAGCACCGACAGCCGCTGTAATAGTCCTGGCACGCCCACGGCGTCGCACTTGGCACCTCGGTACCAACGAGGGGAATCAGTTATCTGAAGTAGCAAGGCAAGGTGCCCGGCGGTAGCAGGGAATTTAAGCGAACAGCAGAGTGCTATGGGATTGGCGCCGCAAGATCCAGCCACAGATCGGCTCGGGTCATGCGGTTAAACCTCCTCCTGCAACGCGCGCTACAGGAGGGGGGATTTTACACGTAAGGCTGATCAGCAAAGCCCCGGGGCAGGCGCTGAATACCCGGCATAGCCGTGAGTTTGTCGGTCCAGTAACCGCGCCAGTCAAAGGTAGGCTGTGCCGATTCGGTGGCTTGGGCCTTACGTGCGGCCCGGCGCTTGGCATTACGTGAGCGGCGCTGCGCCTCCAGGAACGCTTCAGTGCGCCGGCAGTTGCGACATTTGACGCGGCTAACCTTGTTGGTCGATGCCAGATGCGCGCCTTCACTGCCACAAGCCAGATGCCCAGAAACCTTGTAGTGAGTAACCATGGGTAATTCTCCTTCCCGGTGCCATTATTAGATGAGTCCTTATCCTGTTCAGCTTGCCAGCATGGATAGAGCAAGAACTCTTTATTGATCGGTCACGATCCCATCCTGGATTTTGACAACGATTTGCCATACCCGTTCGCTATAGGCCAACGGCGGGCTAATCAGCAACGCCCGACGATGCGGGTTAAGGGAGAGGAAGAGGGATTACCCTGCGTTGATTCATATTGACTGGCGGCTCGAATGCCGCAGCAAAAAAATCGGCTGCCAGTTCCGCAATAAGCCCCGAGTCACGCGCCTCGACAAGCACCTCTTGCAGCAATGCGTGCAAGTCTGGATCGGCAGGCGAGACGTAGAGGATGTGATCCTGGTCATAGACCAGCACCAAATTACGTTCGACTTGAAGCTGCGGATGGGCAGGCCATTCCAACGCTATTTCGTGGGCGCCGCGGGGCAGGTAATCCATGCCCCGGTTCCGCGCCGCAACCATCTGGTACAAGCGTTTCCAATCGCCGCCTATGGCAATCACTGGCAAATCATTAGCTGCCCATATATCCCGATCTGACCATGCCCCGCCCAAGCCAGCGACCTTGCCCAAACGTTTGAAATCATCCAGGGTTTTAACCTGGTCATACACTGCCTGGCTACCTTGCGGAATAAACAGAATACGACGATTCACCAAGCCGTCTGTCATACCCACATGCACTGGAAGAAATAACTGATCACGCCGCGGCGTGGGGCCGAGAATAAAGGCACTGATCTCGCCGCGCTCTAACATCACTTCCAGGCGCGTGGTGGGGATATCCCCTCGATTGCGCACGTGTACAACATACTCACGTAGCTCCAATGCACGGGTAAGCAATGTGGAAATATAGGCAAAAGCGGGGGGCGTACCGCCGAGCTTGAGAACAATTTCTTCCGCACGCGAGAGCTCGGCCTGACGAGCGTTTGCAGCGGGGCTGAGTAACAATATCAGACAGCAACACACAAGCAGAAACGAGCGGCAATTGATCACGTCGGCACCTTAATTTGCCCAAATAAGGACACCACGGAGCAGCATGCTGCGCGATGACAATCAGTTACGCCACTCAAGTCCGATAAGGCGTCAATAACTCACTACGCCGGTCAACTGTCGCGCGTCAGCACCTCAAGCAACTCGACCTCGAATACCAGGTTCGAATTCGGTTTGATGTGTGGTCCAAACTGACTGGCACCATAGCCCAGATGCGATGGCACAACCAACTTGCGCTTGCCTCCCACCCGCATGCCCATCATGCCCAAATCCCAACCCTTAATCACACGCCCAGTGCCTATCACGCACTGAAACGCCTTGCCGCGATCATAGGAAGAGTCAAACACCGTGCCGTCTTCCAACATGCCCGTGTACTGGGTGGTGATCAAGGCACCCTTGACCACTTCCTCACCGTCGCCTACCAAAATATCGGTTACTTCCAGCTCTTCACTCATACATCACCTGTTCTTTGGAGTACTCACCCTGTGACTGGTGGAGCGGACCTGCGGTCACAATTCCAGCGTCCTACCTCAAGCCTAATCACCGCCACACAATCGAGAAAGCGACGCATGACAAGGAACTTAAATCTGACAGATCATTCACATGTTCAAGATAGGCAACCCGAGTCAACGTCATGATAGTTCATCCGCACCAACCTGAACCACCTCAGGCAGACCCTGCGCTGCAGCTGTTCAGCTCGCCCAAGGATCGTCTGGCGTTCTACCGGTGCGAGATATTCAATGAGACCACCAATCTGGCCAGCCGCACCAACGCCTACCTGACTGCCCAGTCGTTCCTGGTAATCGCCTATGCCTCCTGCATGGCCAATACCAATCCAGATTGGGGCAAGCTGTTCACGCTGGTGGTGCCGGCTACGCTGGCTTTGTTCGGCGTGCTGTGTTCACTCAGCGCCTGGCCCGGCATCAAGGCCGCCTGCGACATCATCGATCACTGGTATTCAAAGCAGAGCGGGTTGTTGAAGTGTGACCCTGTGTTTGGCAAGGCATACGACGACTTTCCGCTGTTTTCTGACTGGGAATCAAGCCTCACCGGTCAACGCAAATCTTTGTCATTCTCCAAACGCACGCCCTGGTTGTTCTCAGGTTTCTGGGTATTTCTTGGCATCTTCGCACTCTGGCTGCACATCCCCAGCCCCGGCTGATGACTCAGCCAGTCCGTGCAAACCAGCCCGCTCGATAACATAGCCCAAGCTATCGAAGTTGATATTGGCGCCGGAATTGATCGCCACCAGCACCCGATCACGGCACTGCTCGCGGGCAACATAGTTTTTCAGGCCTGCGACGGCCAGGGCTCCAGAGGGCTCGGTGATCGAGCGCGTGTCGTTGAAAATATCCCGCAGCGCAGCGCAGGTTTCGTCAGTACTCACTGTGATCACCTCATCAACCCAATGCCGGCACAGGGCGAAATTGTGCGCACCGATCTGCGCGACGGCGACGCCATCGGCAAAGGTGCCTACCTTGGGTAATACCACCCGCTGCCCCGCCGCCAGCGCAACCTGCAAGCAGTTGGAATCCTCCGGTTCCACACCAATCACCCGAATCTCCGGGCGCAGATATTTCACATAGGCCGCGACGCCAGCAATCAATCCGCCGCCGCCCACGGGCACGAATATCGCGTCAAGTTGCCCGCTGTGTTGCCGCAGTATTTCCACGGCTACCGTGCCCTGTCCGGCGATCACCGCCGGATCATCATAAGGCGGGACAAAAGTCAGCCCGCGCTCTTCGGCCAAGGCTAGGGCAAAAGCCAGCGCCTCTGGAAAAGCATCACCATGCAACAGCACCTGCGCGCCGCGCGAACGCACACCGTGCACCTTGATCGCTGGTGTAGTAACGGGCATGACGATAACGGCGCCAATCCCCAGCTTCTGCGCGGCCAACGCCAGACCCTGTGCATGGTTACCCGCGGAAGCGGTGATCACGCCCCGGGCGCGCGACTCAGCACTCAGACGCGAGACCTTGGTATAGGCACCGCGGATCTTAAATGAGAATACCGGTTGCAGATCTTCACGCTTAAGCAGCACCTGGTTGCCCAGTGTTGCCGAGAGCCGCGCCGCCAGTTGCAGCGGCGTTTCAATCGCAACATCGTAAACCGGAGCGGACAAGATCTGCGTCACCGTATCGCGCAGCAGTTGCTGGCGCAGCCCGGGATCACTACCCACAGTATCCGGATCGGAACGCGAGCAGGCGCCCGCAGGCCAGGCGCGGGCGGAACTCAGTTGGAATGAGGAAAGTGACATGCTGTCTCCCTTGATCGATCTTTAGCCCAGGAGACAGAAACAAAAAACCCGCCTCGAAGGCGGGTTTTTTAGTGGCCGTAAGTCAGCCCGCCAGTACTGGAATGGCGGTCATAATCATGCGGCTGGAAAAAGCGTTTGTGTAAGTCATGTAGTGAATCTACTGCGGCCTGGAAATAGAGTCAAGATGAAACGGCAATACACCACCGGGTTCAGCAGGCCCAGAAAGGGGCGCATCATCAGTAGCCGGTCATCTCCAGATAACCTTCGCCATCATGAGTACCGGAAAAACGCACCGGCCCTTCCCAGTAAGGAATACCGGTGCCCATCCAGGCCTGATCGTTAAGCGCTTCAGTAGCAATATCCAGTTGCTGTGAAGGCACCCGTAATCGCCAACGCGTCGGCAGGCTTCGCTGTGCAACGCTAACGCTGTTGAGCGGCTGCATGCTGATCTGATCAGGCCGCAGCGGGATGGTCTCGCCCTCGGCAGTGATCCAGGTGCCAGAATAGTAATGACTATCGTCGGCACTGCGCAGACGGAACAGCATTAATTTATTGCCATCCTCCATGTGCAGTGAAAACCAGTCCCAGCCCTGCTGATCGGCGGACAGCGGCTGGCTGCTCCATTCGCGGTCCAGCCAAGCCTGGCCGCTGACACGGTGAGTCTGTCCCTGCCACTCAATCTCGCCCTGCACCTGATAGAACGGCTGGCTCATATACCAGGAGGCTTGATCGCTGTCGGACTTGCGGCTGTAGCCGCCCTCGCCCTGCAGCACTATTGGCTGCTCCGATACCAGTTGCAGTTGATAACTGAAGCCCTCGCCACTGGCGTGAACCTGCATGGGGCTCAAGTGTTCATTGGCCTGAGCTTTAAGAGACCACTCATCAATCCAGGCCTCGAATGGCTCCACGGTCACGCCAGCTTGCCCCACTCCGCCACGGGCCAGGCGATCGGCATGCAGATGGCCGCCAGCATGAGTCAAGGCCGCGTGTCCAAGCCACACCTGCTCACTTTGCCAGCCAGCTTCGGCCTGCTCGGGGGTTTGCGCAGTAAGCGCCTGGCGGAACAACGTCCATTGCGCACCCCAGCTCTGGCCCTGTTCGTCGGTCAGGTTGGCAGTGACGTACCACCATTCGATACGGTAATCCGGGTGGGCGCCATGATCCTGCGGCAAGACAATCGGCGTACCGGGCTCTACTTGAGTAAAACCTTCGGATGCTTGCCCCAAACCGGCAAAGCCGGAACTCGACGGCGCTGGCGTCTTCTCGCAGCCGGCCAAAGCAAGCAACAGCACACCCAATATCACCAGGGTCAAGGCTCTCAGCTCAGCTCTCATTGGCAAAACTCCTGAGCAGGCTGCCCGGCCGCGCCCGCGCAATACGCCACACGGGTCCCAAACTCGCCAGCATCACGGCAACCAGCGCGAACCCGAGCAGCGAGAACCACTGCCCCGGGAACCAGTGCCAGGGCAACCGCCAACCAAACGCCTGCACATTGACGACATCAATCAGGCACCAGGCTAGGAGCAGGCCCAACGGAATCGCCATCAGACAGGTGACGGCGGCCAGCACCAGCATTTGCAGCAGACTCAGGCCGGCCAGTTGTGCTGGTCGCAAGCCCATGGCCCATAACGGCGCCAACTGGCTCAAACGGCTGTCGGCCAGACTAAGCAAACTGGTCAACAGTGCAATGGCCGCAACGCCCAGCGTCAAGGTATTGAGCGCTGCGGTGGCGGCGAAGGTCTGCTCGAACACACCCCGCGAGTAGCGTTTAAGCGAAGCCTGATCGATTACCCGATTACCCGCCAAGGCAAAATGGACTTGCAGCTCGCTGGCTAATTCGCCAGCGCGACCGGCGGCCGTCAGCACGCCAAGACTGGTGACCGGTTGATCAATCCAGCGCTGCGTTAACCCGGTGGCAGATACTAATAGTTGCCCGCGGGGATTACCGTAATCGGCATAGCGGCCCAGCACCTTCAACGGCCATTCACCCAAAGGCGTATCCAGCACCAGACTATCGCCAATTGCCAGGCCGAGCCGATAGGCCAACTGCTCGCTGAGCATGGCACCTTCCCCGGCGGCCAGAACCGTCCAGGCATCGGCAACGGACTCGATCAGCGGCCAGGTCTCGGCATACAACGGATGATCAATGACGCCACTGAGCTCGGTCGGCCAACCCGCGATGCGCGTGTCCAACTGCCAACTGGGTAATTGCGCGCGCACATCCGCCCGTGCCTGTAACCAGGTCGAGATCTCGGCCGCCTGTTCCGTGCTTTCCGGGCGAATATAGATATCGGCAGCCAGACGCTGATCCAGCCAGCCGGTAAAGGTTTGGCGGAAGCCTTCGGTCATGCTGCCGACGCCCACGTTCGCGGCCAATGCCAACAGCAAGGCCATTAAAGCCATACTCAAACCGGACAGCTGCTGTTGGCTGTCTGCCCAGAACCATTGACTGACCGGCCCCCGGGCCCACCGAGCGCCCAGCCGCAACATCCCCAACAGAAACACCGGCAGTAGCCAGGCCGCCCCCAGTAGCAGGCAGGCAAGCAGCGCAAACCCGGCCAACAAGCCGGTACCGTACTGAATCAATAGGAGCGCTGCGATCAATAGCAGCATGCCCAAAACGCTCAGCCGCAAGACCACTCGTCCCTGGGCTTCGCGCCAGGCTTGTGGTCGGGCCCAGGCCAGCACTGGCATACGCAAGGCGGTCAGCACACTACTACCGCCCGCCAACAGCGTGCCCAGCAAGCTCATGCCCAGCCCCGCCAGCCACCAACTCGCATCCAGCGACAGTTGCCCCGCTACCTGGGCGCCATATAATCCGCGCAGGCTGGCAGCCACATCCCCCATCAACAGCGCCGCCAGAGCAAAGCCGCTAAGCACTCCCAGGCTACCGCCAATCAGCGCCAGCAACACCAGTTCACATAACAAAGCCACCATCAGCATACGCAGACTGGTGCCGCAGGCACGCAAGGTTTGCATCAAGCCACGGCGCTGTTCCACCGCCAAACCTGCAGCGGCATGCACAATGAACAGACCGACCACGAAGGCCAGCAACCCAAGCGCCGTCAGATTGAGATGAAAGCTGTCGGTCAACCGCTGCAGATCAGCCTCGCCCCGGGACTCCCAGAGCAATGGCACATCACCTGCAATAGTCGGCTGCTGGGCAGCGAATTGATTGTCGACCAACAGCTCGCTGAGCAAACCCGGTTGATTCAGCAGCTGTTGGGCGCGGCCTATATCCACCACCAACATACCCGGTGGCAAATCCGCAACGACCTGCAACGGCGGCAACGTGCGGCCGTCGGCGAGGCGCAACAGCCCATCCGCGCTCACCCCCAGGTCGGCCAGCGTATCGGCGGCTATCCAGGAACGCCCCGGCGAGCGGATAAAATCCACCAGTGCGTCGCTATTCTGCATGCCCGCAGCCAGGGCACCACTCCTCGGCAGACTCAATGGCTCGATACCCGTGAGTTGCAGCCGCCGCACACCCTCGGGGGTGGTCACGCTGACGCTGCCCTGCAGCAGTGGCGACACCGGCCAACCGGCCCGCCGCAGCTCGGCGAACCGCTCCTGCGGGATCAACTGACCGCCTGAGCTGACCAGCACGGATTGGCCACTGCCGCCGAACAATTGTGCGGCACGGTCATAGCTGTCGCGCGCCTGGCTATTGAGCGCCTGCACGCCCGTCCACAAGGCGGTCGCCAACCACAATCCGACCAGCAAACAACCTAACTGCAGAGGATGACGGCGCCAGTGACTGATCAGGCTGTGCAGCGTCCAGCCCAGGCGAACAAGCATCCCACCGTTCAACTCGTGCCACCCTGAACGCGCCCATTGCTAAGCAAAATTTGTCGGTCCAGTCGCTTTGCCAACCGCGTGCTGTGCGTCACCATCAACAAACTGGCACCCGCCTTGTCGACCAGCGTCAACAGCAACGCCAGTACTTCGTCGGCGGTACGCTCATCCAGGTTGCCGGTGGGTTCATCGGCCAGTATCAGCGGCGGCCGCAGCGCCAGCGCGCGGCCCACCGCAACACGCTGCTGCTGGCCACCAGAAAGCTGCTCTGGGTAGCGACTCAGCAGCGCGCTCAAGCCCAGTTCCGCCGTCAGCCAGGCCTGCCATTCGGCATCCAGCTGGCCAGCCAGCCGGGCCTGAAAGGCTAGGTTATCCGCGACCGTCAGCGACGGTATTAGATTGAACTGCTGGAAAATCACCGCTACACGTTCGCGCCGATAAGCCGCGCGAGCGGTCTCGGCAAGTCCGCCGAGACGCTGCTCACCGACCATAATCTCGCCACTGTCGGCCTGATCCAGAGCGGCAACCAGGTGCAACAGGGTACTTTTGCCGCTACCGGATTCACCCATCAGCGCCAGGGTCTGACCACGCGGTAGCTGCAGATCAATGCCATCGAGTATCTGTAGTCGGCCCTGCGGGCCACCGTAGCTTTTACGCAGACCGGTTATCTCAAGCATGGGTGTGCCTCATGAGCCATTCTCATAATCAATCACGGCCAGCACATTGGCCAACGCATTCAGCGGCTGCGTGCTTCGCTGGCGCCGCCATTGATCGGGGGAATATTCAGTCCAGCGTTTGAAAGCCCGAGAGAAACTGGCAGCCTCGGCATAGCCCAATTGTTGGGCTATGCCGTCCAGCCCCAGGGTGCTGTCATCCAGCAGCCTTTCTGCCAGATTACGCCTTACCCGTTCGTCTAACTGGCGAAACGGATGGCCTTCCAGCGCCAGACGCCGGTGCAGCGTGCGCTCGGACAACCCCAGCCAACCAGCCACGTCACGCGCCGGATGAATGCGCCCGGAGTGACTCATCAGGCTCTGCAACACCTGACGCGCCAACGGCGCCTGGATATCATCTAGGCTATCACACAGATGCTGACACAGACTCGCGCAGGTGCGCTGGGTCATGGCATTGGCCAGCGGCAGCGCGCTATGCAGATCCTCCCAGGCGATCAGCATCGCATTGCACCCGGCCTGCATATCAACCGCGCATTCAAAGTGCCCGGCGTAGAGCTGCGCTGGCACGGCCTGGGGTATGCACAACGCCACGGCCAGAGGTATGAACGGCCGCTGCAGCAGCTCACTGTAAACACATTTCCACGCGGCCATACCGCGCTCGACCACTAGGCATCGGGCATCGTCGGGCAGCACGCTGGCGTCTAGCGCCATCCACAGTCCGGTTTTATCCGGATGCAGACTCACCGGGCAGATCGACATCGCCAGCGGACGAAATTGATTGGTTACCTCAATGGCATCCATCAGCGTACGACTGGCCAACATGGTGTAGCCAAGCAAGCCCAAGCTGGTCAGATGGTAACGCTGACCCAGACGCAAACCAGCACCTGGTTGAGAGTGCAGCGCGACCAGGTTGCGAATCACCGCAAGCTCCTGCCAGAGCTGCAAGGAGCTGAATTCTTCGGGGGGGCGATCCTGCAAGCCGGTATTGGCCAGGCACTGCTGGGCAGACACACCCAACTCTGCTGCCAACTCAAGCAGCAGCCTCACATTGGTATTGTCACGACGCTGTCGCCAGTCCATACGAATAGTCCATTCAACGATATGGCAGTAAATGTCATAGCATGGCAGAAATTGTCATGGCAGGAGTATAGGCCCTAGGGCATGCTGATCTGACAAAAACCTATAACAAGAGTTAACCGCCATGCCCGAATTTTTCTATACCACTGCGCGCAACAACCAAGCTCGACCGAGCCAGCACTTCCGTGTGTCGCCTGTCGCCGGATCGCTCGGCGCGGATATCCATGATATCGACCTGAATGACCTGTCCGAGGCTGGCCAGGCCGAACTGCGTCAGGCATTGATGGATCATCAGGTGCTGTTTATTCGTGATCAATCGCTGAGCGTAGAACAGCTCGAAGCCGTCTCCCTACGCTTCGGCGAATTTGGCATCGAGCCTTACGTCAAACCCATGGCCGATCATCCTCATGTGGTGCACGTGGTCAAGGAAGCTGGCGAAGGTACGCCCTTTGTTTTTGGCGGCGCCTGGCATTCGGACTGGACCTTTCAGGAACGCCCCCCGGCCTTCACCCTGCTCTACGGCCACGATGTGCCGGAGGTCGGCGGCGACACCCTGTTCAACAATATGTACCTGGCCTGTGAATGGCTATCGCCGGCGATGCGCAAAATGTTGCACGGCCTGAATGGCGTCAACAGCCCGGAATTTGGCTATGGCCCGAATGCCAAGCACAACGCTGGCCTAGAGAGCATGCAGATTCTCTACGGGGAAAATGTCGATCATGATGTGCGCAGCCACCCACTGATTACCCGGCATCCTGAGACCGGCCGCAACGTACTGTTCGCCAACCCGGCCTACACCCTGGGCATCGAAGGCATGAAGGCCGAAGAAGCGCGGCCGATACTCGACTACCTGTTCAGCATCGCCACCGCCCCGGCCTTTACCGTGCGCATGCGCTGGACACCCGGCACGCTGGCGATATGGGATAACCGTTGTGTATGGCATCAGCCGGTATCCGATTATTTTGGTAACCGCCGGGAGATGTTCCGTACTACCGTAGTGGGCGACAAACCACTGCGCGGGAGTGCGGAATGAAAGCAGATTTATTCAATGCCAGGGGGGCGGCAGAGGTGTTGTTTGCGGCGCGGCAAAACGCAGCGCCGTGCGACCCGGTCGCCGGACCCTACGGGATCGAAACACTGGAGCAGGCTTATGCGGTCCAGGCAGAATTGATCGAGCAATGGGGTTTCGACGGTCAAATGCTGGCCGGTTACAAGCTTGGCGTGACCAATTCCCAAGTGCAGGAAGCCATGGCGCTGGATCATCCGCTATTTGGCCATTTGCTATCGGGCTGGGACTATCTGGACGGCGATACCATAGCCTCATCGCAACTGATCAGCCCGAAACTGGAAGGGGAAGTGGCGTTTCTGTTCCAGACTACGCTGGACGATCCACAGCTGAGCCAAGAGGCGCTGCTGGATGGCATGAAAGGCGTACTACCTGCACTGGAAATCTGCGATTCGGCCTTCGCCGGCTGGCCGAAAAGCCTGTTCGACGCGGCGGCGGATAATCTCTCCTCCGGCCTCTATGTGCTGGGCAGCGAGCTTAAGGACCCGCGTCAGCTCGACCTGGCCAATCTGGAGATGAAGCTATACCGCAACAATGATCCAGTGGTGACCGGCCATTCACGCCAGTGCATGGGCAACCCGCTTACCGCTTGCCTGTGGCTGGTGCGCGAACTTGCACGAAGAGGCACGCCGATCAAGGCTGGAGAACTGATTCTGTCAGGTTCACTGGGGCCTATGGTCGAGACCAAGGCGGGAGATAAGATACGGCTTGAAATAGGCGCGCTGGGCAGCCTGGAATGTCGCTTCAGCTGACGCAAGCGAAATTGGCTGAGGCGAAAAAAGAAAACCCCGCCTAAGCGGGGTTTTGCAGAACTTTGTTCCTGATCATCCTTAAATCGTGGTGCCTCCAGGCACTGTCCCTACTCCATGTTATTTTTTGGCGCTTCCTGCGTTGCTCCTAGCGAACACAATGTTACGCAGAAACGCAGAATGCGCCCATAGTCAATTACCACCAACACATGTAAGCCAACGCTTACAATTTGACATACTTGCGCCATCTTCGACGCAAGCATGTCAAAGGGCTGTATCAGAATTGCGCTGCATCCAGCTCGTACAAGGATTCACTACCGGCCCGAACGGATTCGCTCAACGAATGAATCCGTGGCAGAAGACGCTTGACGAAGAAACGCCCGGTGCCAATCTTGGCCTGATAAAAACCATCGGTGTCGGTATCCAAGCGCGCATTGGCAGCTTTGGCCATCCTCGCCCACATGTAAGCATAAGCGGTGTAACCGAATACATGCAGGTACTCGACCGAGGCGGCGCCAATCTCGTTCGCGTTGGTTTTGCTGCGGTCAATCACTACGCCGGTCAGCTCTTCCAGGTTATCTATAGCCTTGGCCAGCGGCTGGACGAACTCGACGAGCGCCTGATCGGTATTACCCGCAATAAAGTCGCGCACTTCCTTGATAAAGACCTTCACGAATGCACCGTTATTGGCCACTGTCTTGCGGCCCATAAGGTCCAGCGCCTGAATGCCGTTGGTGCCCTCATAAATCTGCGCAATGCGCACATCGCGCACCAACTGCTCCTGGCCCCACTCACGCACATAACCGTGGCCGCCAAACACCTGCTGGCCATGAATGCAGTTTTCCAGACCTACGTCGGTAAAGAACGCCTTGGCTACCGGCGTCAACAGCGCGACTAGGTCCTCACCCTTCTTCTTGATCTCGGCATCATCGGCATATTTGCTGATATCCAGCTGCGAGCCAACATAGGTAGAAAACGCACGACTACCCTCAGTCATCGCCTTGATAGTCAGCAGCATGCGGCGCACATCAGGGTGCACGATGATCGGGTCGGCAGCTTTGTCTGGCTGCTGGGCGCCGGTCGGCGCGCGGCTCTGAATGCGGTCACGAGCATAGGCCACGGCGCTCTGATAAGAGGCTTCGGAACAGCCAATGCCCTGGATACCAATGGATAGACGCTCGTAGTTCATCATGGTGAACATGGCGTTCAAGCCCTTGTTCACTTCACCGATAAGATAACCTTGGGCGCCATCGAAGTTCATCACGCAGGTAGCAGAGGCCTTGATACCCATCTTGTGCTCGATGGAGCCACAACTGACCGGATTGCGCTCGCCCAGGCTGCCATCGGCATTGACCAGAAACTTGGGCACCAGAAACAGGGAAATACCCTTGGGGCCGGCCGGTGCGTCGGGCAACTTGGCCAACACCAGGTGGATGATGTTCTCGGTCAGGTCGTGCTCGCCACCGGTGATGAAGATCTTGGTCCCGGTCACTGCATAGCTGCCATCCGCCTGCGGTACCGCCTTGGTACGGATGATGCCCAGATCGGTACCGCAATGCGGTTCGGTCAAACACATGGTGCCCGCCCAGGTACCGGCGTACAGGTTGGGCAAATAAGCCTGCTTAAGTTTTTCACTGCCGTGGGCGTCGAGCGCCAGGCAGCAACCGGCCGTCAAAGCAGGATAAAGGGCAAAACTGTTGTTCGCACCGTAGACCATTTCTTCAACCTGAACGCCGAGGGTCTTGGGCATACCCAAACCACCAAACTCGGGGTTACCACCCAGACCCACCCAGCCGCCCTCGGCATAAGTGCTATAGGCTTGCTTGAAACCGGCAGGTGTAGTCACCACACCGTTATCCCACTTGGCGCCCTCTTCATCACCACTGCGGTTCAGCGGAGCAATGGTCTGCGAGGTAATCTTGCCGGCTTCTTCGAGCATCGCATCTGCCGTTTCCGCATCGATGGCGCCGTCCAGTCCTGGCAGGCTCTGCCACAACTTGTCGGCTTCAAATACTTCATTCAATACGAAACGAATATCACGCAGGGGGGCTTTGTAGTCGGCCATGGGAAACTCCTCTAGCAATCATTGCGCCCGGGACAGTCCGGAACATCCGCGCATTGTAGCGCGGCAACGTTTTTGGTAACAGCGTCTTTATATGACTACTTTGTAAATACTGGTCACAACACTGGATCTCGCCAGCAGAAAAAGCTCGGCAATTCCCCCAGAGACAGTAAAAAGTTTTGGCTGACAGCAAATAAGTCACATGCAGGCCAGTTGGCGCTGCGACACACACTCACCCATAGCCAAGCAACAGAAAACAAAAAGCCCCGAACCAGTCGGGGCTTTGCTTAGAGCTTGCAGCTAGAGCCTAGAACTGCTCCGCCGTCATCTGCATTAGCGAATCGGCACCAGACTCCAGCGCTTCAACGTGTGCACGAGCACGCGGCAGAAGACGCTTGAAGTAGAATTCCTGGGTAGCCAGTTTGGCTTTGTAGAAGTCTTCCTCGGAGGTGCCTGCGTCCAGGGTTGCCTGGGCAGCTACAGCCATTTTCAGCCAGAAGAACGCCAGGGTCACATAGCCCGAGTACATGAGGAAATCCATCGCCGCAGCACCGACTTCCTCGCGATTCTGCATAGAGCGCATGGCAATCTTCTGAGTCAGCTCACCCCACTCGGCGTTCAGCTTGTTCAACTTGGCCACATACTCACCCAGGGTAGTGTGCCCTTCATTGGCCTGGCAAAACAGGTGCACTTGCTTGGTGAAGGCGCGCTGCATCTTGCCCTGGCTCATCAATACTTTGCGGCCCAACAGATCCAGCGCTTGGATGCCGTTAGTGCCTTCATACAGCAGGCTAATACGGCAATCGCGCATCTGCTGCTCCTGGCCCCATTCACGGATGTAGCCATGACCACCGAAAACCTGCATGCCGTGGTTAGTAACTTCCAGGCCAGTCTCGGTCATAAACGCCTTGCAGATAGGCGTCAGGAACGCCAATTGATCATCAGCGTTGGCACGCACCGCTTCATCCTGAGAATAATGTGCCTTGTCCAGCAACTGCGCGGTGTAATAAGCCAGCGCCCGGTTGCCCTCGTTGAAGGCCTTCATGGTCAGCAACATACGACGCACATCGGGATGTACGATAATCGGATCGGCCGGTTTGTCCGGTGCCGCTGGGCCTGACAGGGCGCGCATCTGCAGGCGATCCTTGGCATAGGCAATAGCGGTCTGGTAAGACGCCTCGCCATGACACAAACCCTGCATGCCGGTACCCAGGCGTGCGTGGTTCATCATGGTGAACATGCAGTTCAGACCCTTGTTGATCTCGCCGATCAGAAAGCCGGTGGCGCCGTCAAAGTTCAGTACGCAGGTAGCAGAGGCCTTGATCCCCATCTTGTGCTCCAGGGACCCGCACTTCACGCCGTTGCGCTCACCCACCTCACCATTGGCGTCGGGCAGAAACTTGGGCACGATGAACAGCGAAATACCCTTGGTGCCAGCGGGCGCATCGGGCAACTTGGCCAGTACCAGGTGCACGATATTTTCGGCAAAGTCATGTTCGCCACAGGAAATAAATATCTTGGTGCCAGTGATTTCGTAACTGCTATCGTCACGCGGTATCGCACGGGTTTTGGTCAGACCCAGATCGGTACCGCAATGGGGTTCGGTCAGGCACATGGAGCCAGTCCAGGTGCCAGGCACCAGCTTGTTCAGATACAACTCTTTCTGCTCTGGGCTGCCATGGGCACGAATGGCAGCCGAGCAGCCATGGCTCAGGCCAGGATACATGCTCCAGGCATAGTTAGCCGACGCCGTCATCTCCGCCACCACCAGACCCAAAGAAACTGGCAGACCCTGCCCGCCGTACTCGACCGGACCGGTCATCGAGCCCCAGCCATTGTCGACATATTGCTGGTAGGCTTCCTTGAAACCCTTGGGCGTAGTGACAACGCCATCATCAATATGACAACCTTCCTCATCACCGCTGCGGTTCAGCGGCGCCAACACTTCGCCAGCGAATTTGGCGCTTTCTTCAAGAATCGCGCTGACCATATCCGGCGTTGCATCAGTGTGACCATGGGTTTCATAACCGGCAGGAAAATCGAACACTTCGTCCATCACGAAGCGCATGTCACGGAGGGGGGCTTTGTAAGTAGGCATGCTATTGTCTCCACAGATCGGCAGGACCATACCGGCCGATACGAATTCATACAGTTGTTTGAACATACGGCCAGGCGGTTAGCAGGGTCAAGCTATTGACCCGCGCATTACACTGATTGATACAAAGCTATAAGGTAACCTTCAGGCCCGCCGCTACCTGAGCTGTACCCTTTTCGAGACAACTTGCAAGTGACACGGCCTCTTCCTTGAAAGCACTCAGCTAGAACGCTGATTACCCGCCAAAACACTTATTCCATAAGTGAATATGAAAATCAGTTTTCGTGCTTGGACAGACTTAACGATCCCTTTTATTGTGGCGGCCTGATGGCTTCCGGTTCGCGGAGCCGATACCTCATACGAGATTCAGGTTACCAATGAACTGGGATTCCCTGCCAATGATTGGCGTCGCCGCTCTGCTGTGCTGGGTGTTCTACGCCTTTGCCCGCGAAAAGTTCAGCCCTGACGTAGTGGTCGGCATTGCCGTCGCCGTGTTGTTGGCCAGCAGCCTGCTCAGTGCCGGGGACGTCCTTAGTGTGCTGTCCAACAGCGCGCCAATCACCATTGCCTGCATGTTCATACTCTCCGCCGCACTGGAGCGCACCGGCTGTGTCGACGCGCTGGGCAAATGGCTGGCGAAGCTGGGCGGCGGCAGCCCATTACGCACTCTGTTCAGCCTGATGATCACGGCGCTGGTGCTCTCGACCTTCATCAATAACACCCCGGTGGTTGCCATCCTGACGCCCGTCGCCGTCACCCTGGCCGCCCAGGTCGGCAGCAAAGCATCGAAGATGCTCATTCCCCTGTCCTACGCCACCATTTTAGGCGGCTCCATGACCATGATCGGTACTTCGACCAATATTCTGGTTGACGGTGTGGCCCGGCAGAACGGTATGGAGCCGTTTGGGATGTTCGATATATTCCTCCCAGGCCTGATCATGGCGGTGATTGGCGTCGGTTTCATCTTGCTGGTGGGGCACCGCTTGCTGCCGGACCGGGAAAGCTTATCCAAACAGCTGCGTCCGGACCAAAGCCGTCCGTTTATGACCGAACTGCTGGTCCCGCATGACTCGCCGATCATCAGCCAGACCATCGCCGATGCCAAGCTCAACGGCAATAGCGGCATTCAGGTACTGAAGATTTTTAGGGGCGATGAAGAGCTGTCCACGCCGGTGAACAGCACCCTCCTCTGTGCTGGCGACCGCCTGATATTGCACGCCAATATGCATGACTTTATGGAGCTGCGGCAAAACGGGCTGCTGACCTTCAATCGCGAACAAGCCGCCAACTTCGAGACCATCTCCACCCGTGATGTGGTGCTGGCCGAAGCCATTGTCGGACGTAACTCACGCTACAGCCACCGGCCTATGCGCGACCTCAACCTGACCGCGCGCTACGGCATGCACGTGCTGGCCATTCATCGGCATAACGAGAACATTCAGGACAATCTGGACGATTTTCAGTTGCAGTTCGGCGATGTAATGCTGGTAGAAGGCTCGCCAACGCAGATCCGCAAGTTCGCCGACAACGGCGACCTGATCAGCTTGAACACCGTACAAGAACGCGCCTATCGGCGTGACAAGGCGCCCATCGCGATAGCCGCAGTACTGGCGGTTATGTTACTTGCCGCTTTCAAGATCATGCCTATTGAAGGGCTGGCCATGATCGCGACTGCCGTGGTGCTGGCAAGCGGGTGCCTGGATACCGAAGATGCCTACAAGGCGATCGACTGGCGGATTCTGACGATCATTTTCGGCATGCTGGCGATCAGCATTGCGATGAACAAGGTCGGGCTGGTGGATACCATAGTCGCCCAGGTCATGAGTCTGTCGCCATTACTGGGCCCCCTGTTCATGCTGTCGTTTATTTACCTGCTTACCTCTTTTCTGACCGAGATGGTTAGCAACAATGCCGTGGCAGTGCTGCTAACCCCCATCGCCATGGGGGTAGCCCAGCAACTGGGAGCAGACCCCCGGCCTTTTGTGGTCGCCGTGATGTTCGCCGCCAGCGCCAGCTTCGCCACGCCCATCGGCTACCAGACCAATACTTTCGTCTACAGCGCCGGGGGCTACCGCTTCACCGACTTCATGCGCATAGGCATTCCGCTGAACCTGATCATGTGGGCGACTGCCACGCTGATCATCCCGTTGATCTGGCCGCTATTTCCGGCCTAAGGCGGCTTGCCGCGGACTCAAGCGCTGGCTGCAGCAAGCGCTTGAGTCAGGTCCTCGAGGATGTCGTCGATATGTTCAATACCGATCGACAAGCGCACCATATCTCGCGGCACCCCGGCTTTGGCCAGTTCTTCGTCGTTCAATTGGCGATGTGTGGTAGTGGCCGGGTGACAGGCCAGTGATTTGGCGTCGCCAATATTCACCAGACGCACAATCAGCTGCAGTGCATCAATAAAACGCGCACCCGCCTCCTGGCCACCCTTGATACCGAAGGACAGAATCGAGGCGGGTATGCCGCCCATATAACGCTGCGCTAGCGCGTGCTCGGGATGGTCCGGCAAGCCGGCGAACTGTACCCAACTGACCTGCGGGTGCTGCTGCAGGTAATGCGCGACCTTGAGGGCATTTTCACAATGACGTTCCATGCGCAAAGACAGCGTCTCCAGCCCCATGAGAATCTGAAAAGCATTCATCGGTGACAATGCTGCGCCCATATTGCGTAACGGCACCACACGGCAACGACCGATAAAGGCTGCCGGACCAAAGGCTTCGGTGTAGACCACGCCGTGGTAGGACGGATCCGGGCTATTCAATAACGGGAAGCGCTCAGCGTTGTCGGCCCAGGGGAAGTGACCGCTATCAATCACCATACCGCCCACTGTAGTGCCATGGCCACCAATGTATTTGGTCAGGGAATGCACGATTATGTCTGCCCCATGCTCAATCGGCCGACACAGGGCCGGTGTGGCCACCGTGTTGTCGACGATCAGCGGCACGCCATGCCGGTGTGCGGCGGCGGCCAGCGCAGTGATATCAATGATATTACCTGCTGGATTGCCGATCGACTCACAGAACACCGCCTTGGTGCGCGCATCAATCAAGCCCTCCAGCGCAGCTATATCGTCATGTGCGGCAAAACGCACCTCGATACCCTGGCGCGGCAGCGTATGGGCAAAAAGATTGTAGGTGCCACCGTACAACTTGGCCACCGAGACGATATTGTCGCCGACCTCCGCTAGGGTCTGAATCGCATAAGTGATCGCCGCCATGCCGGAGGCCACCGCCAAGCCACCCACCCCACCTTCAAGGGCCGCCACCCGCTTTTCGAGCACGTCATTGGTCGGGTTCATGATCCGCGTGTAGATGTTGCCCGGTACCTTGAGGTCAAACAGATCCGCGCCATGTTGGGTACTGTCAAAGGCGTACGAGGTAGTCTGGTAGATGGGCACCGCCACTGCTTTGGTAGTGGGGTCCGGGGAATATCCGGCGTGTATCGCAAGGGTTTCGAGCTTCATGTTCATACCTTGTCTATTCTTGGGGTGTAACACCAAGCATGCCCATGCTGGCCTCGACAGGTCAATCCCCGTGATATACCAGGTTAACCGACCTTGCTCTGGGTCAAATCCCTCGCTCGTTAGCGCGGGCATACTGCTGTCAAAATCCGCTTCGAGGAGTTATTGCCGTGTCACCAATCATTGTTGCCACCGACCTGAGTCCAGAGTCTGATCTGGCTGTCAGCCGTGCCTGTGCGCTCGCCCGTGGTCTGAACGCACCGCTTATCGTGATGCATACGGTCGATGATCAGTTACCGTTGCTGGCCAGAGATGCCGTGTGCGAAGAAGCAAAGCAACTGATGCAGGATCAGCTCGGGCGCTGCCCGCAAGGCACCGGCTCAGGGGCAGCGCTGATTGTTGAACCCGGGCGGGTGGCAGAAAGCATTCTGCGCAAGGTCAGCGAGGAAAATGCCCAGCTACTGGTGATGGGCAAGCATCATCAGCGCAGCCCTGAGCTGTTTGTCGGTACCACACTCGAACGGGTCAGTCGGCTATCTTCAGCGCCAGTGCTAATGGTGGCAACGGACGGCCGCAAGTATGCCAGCGCCCTACTGGCCCTGGACTTTTCCACCTGCGCCAGTGAGGCGCTGCGCTGCGCAGCACGCCTTGTTGCTGGCGGCAAACTGACCGCGCTACACCTGTGCAACCCACCGCTTGGCAAGCGTATGGCTGGGCACGCCGCTCAGCAGGCGTATATCGACGAGCAGCGGGAAATGCTGGAGTATCTGCTCAAGGACGAACTGGAAACCCTGGAGCTGATCGGTACAACCGCACCCCAGATCGACTTACTGGTAGCCACTGGCGAGGTACGGGAGCAGCTCGAGCAGGCCATCACTCGGCTTGCCCCCGGCTTTGTCGCGCTGGGCAGCCACAGCCGCAGTGGCATAAGCGAGGCGCTGTTGGGCAGTCTGGCCCAGGCCTGGTTGCGCGACCCGCCCTGCGATGTTCTGATCGCGCGCTAGGCTGACTTATTTGCTTTCGATATGGTCATGCAGGGCAATGAACTGCTGGGTCAGCTTGTGCCTGCCGTCGAGGAAGATCAATGGCGTGTTGACTTGATGTGACTCGCGCATGCGCACCGAGCTTTGCAGGTACACCGGCAGTACCGGCAACCCCTCGGCAATCAACTCATCGAGTATCTGCTGCGGCAAGCTGGCACGCGCCTGGAACTGGTTGACGACTATCCCCTCAACCTGCAGCTCCTCGTTATGCTCCTCACGAATATCCTCCAGCTCGCCGAGCAAACCATAGAGTGCCTGGCGGGAGAAGCTGTCGCAGTCAAAGGGAATCAGGCAACGGTCGCCGGCAATCAAGGCCGACATGGTGTAAAAATTGAAACTTGGCGCGGTATCAATATAGATCCGCTCGTAGTTGTCTTTGAGATCATTCAACAATTTACGTAATTTCTGAATCTTGTAGCGTGACTCCAGCTTATGCTGCAGGTCGGCGAGTTCAGGGCCAGCGGGCATCAGCCAGAGGTTTTCAAAGGGCGTCTCGGTGACAAACTGTTCGGCCTTTTTGTTGAACAGGCTGCTCGACAGCGTCTGGGCGAAAAAGTCGGCGATAGTCAGGTCTACATTCGCCAACCCCTCACCGAGCAGGTAATGGCTGGAATTGGCCTGCGGATCCAGATCCACTACCAGCGTCTTATAACCTGCAGCGGCGCTGACGGCCGCAAGATTGCAGGCAATGCTGGACTTGCCCACCCCCCCTTTCTGGTTGAATATCACCCGCCGCATGCTCATCTCCTTGTCAATGCGTGACTGCCCTCAAACCACGATAGCAGAGGGGTCGTGATAGATAGCAGACAATTCGTGCACCGCCTCGATAAAGGCTCCGGCATGGGCCGGATCAACCTCTGGGGTAATACCATGACCCAGATTGAACACGTGACCATTACCCTTGCCATAGCTCTTGAGGATGCGCGCCACCTCCTCACGAATAGCTGCAGGCTTGGCGTAGAGCACGGTAGGATCCATATTGCCCTGCAACGCAACCTTTGAGCCTACACGCGAACGCGCCACACCCATATCCATGGTCCAATCCAGGCCCAGCGCATCAGCGCCAACCTCGGCAATACTTTCCAACCACAACCCGCCGTTCTTAGTGAACAGAATCACCGGTACACGACGACCCTCATGCTCGCGAATCAGCCCGGCTACAATCTTGCGCATATAGGCCAGGGAAAACTTCTGATAAGCGTCAGAGGACAGATTACCGCCCCAGGTGTCAAAAATCTGCACCGCCTGGGCGCCAGCAAGGATCTGGCCGTTCAGGTAGGAGATAACCGAATCGGCCAGCTTGTCGAGCAGCATGTGCATGGCTTCTGGCTGATCATAGAGCATGGCTTTGGTTTTGCGGAAGTCCTTGGAGGAGCTGCCTTCGACCATATAAGTCGCCAGCGTCCAGGGGCTGCCGGAAAAACCGATCAGAGGTACGCGTCCATTCAGCTCACTACGGATGGTCCGCACGGCATTCATCACGTAACCCAGGTCCTGCTCGGGATCAGGCACCTGCAGTGCCTCGATATCAGCTGCGGTATCGATACGCTTGCGAAAACGCGGGCCTTCGCCAGCTTCAAAATACAGACCCAGGCCCATTGCATCCGGGATGGTCAGAATGTCCGAAAACAGAATCGCCGCATCCAGCGGATACCGCTCCAGCGGTTGCAGAGTGACCTCGCAGGCCATTTCCGGGTTGGTGCACAAACCCATGAAATCCCCGGCTCGAGTGCGCGCCTCGCGGTACTCGGGCAGGTAGCGCCCGGCCTGGCGCATCATCCATACGGGCGTGACATCCACGGGTTGGCGCATCAAGGCACGGAGGAAACGGTCATTCTTCAATTCGGGCATGGAATAGGTATCCAGTTGCGGGATCAGCGGCCATTGTACCGGGAAAGCGGCCAATAATCAGGCCCAGAGAGAAGTGTTCCTTCAGGCGGCCAAGAAACCAGCGGCGGTTGCAGAGCTTGGGCTGTAGCCTGTCCCGACCAGGCCGAGCCCTGTAGCCACTCCACTCCATCGATAACAGAAATGCAAAAGGGCGCCCGCAGGCGCCCTCTGTTCACAGACTAAAGCTATTTAGAGCTCCAGATACTCGATAATACCTTCAGCCGCCTGCCGTCCTTCCCAAATTGCGGTGACCACCAGATCCGAGCCGCGCACCATGTCACCGCCGGCAAAGATCTTCGGGTTGCTGGTCTGGAAGCGATAGCGCGCCTGCTCGGCGGCTACAACCCGACCTTGGCTGTCGATATCAACCTTGCAGCCCTCGAACCAATCCGCAGGACTGGGGCGGAAACCGAAAGCAATGATCACTGCATCTGCAGGGAGCACTTCCTCGGAACCGGGGATCGGTTCGGGGCTGCGACGACCGCGGGCATCCGGCTCGCCGAGACGGGTCTCGACCACTTTTACGCCTTCGACCTTGTCCTCACCAACGATAGCGATAGGCTGGCGATTGAACAGGAACTTCACGCCCTCGTCCTTGGCGTTTTTCACTTCCTTGCGCGAACCCGGCATGTTTTCTTCGTCACGACGGTAAGCGCAATAGACCGCTTTGGCCCCTTGGCGGATCGAAGTGCGGTTACAGTCCATCGCCGTGTCACCCCCCCCCAAGACCACGACCCGCTTATCCTTCAAATCAATGAAGTCAGCCGGGGACTTCTCGAAGCCCAGGTTGCGATTGACGTTGGCCACCAGGAAGTCCAGTGCATCATGGACCCCAGGCAGGTCTTCACCGGGGAAACCACCTTTCATATAGGTGTAGGTGCCCATGCCCATAAAGACCGCGTCGTAATCGGCGAGCAGCTCATCAATACTGACATCCTTGCCGATCTCGGTATTCAGCCGGAACTCGATGCCCATGCCCTCGAAGATTTCCCGACGACGCGACATGACCAGCTTTTCCAACTTGAATTCGGGGATGCCGAAGGTTAGCAGGCCACCAATTTCCGGGTAGCGATCAAACACCACCGCGCCGACGCCGGCACGTGCCAAAACATCGGCACAACCGAGGCCGGCGGGACCGGCACCAATGATCGCGACCTTCTTGCCGGTCGGTACCACCTGGGACAAATCCGGACGCCAGCCCATGGCAAAGGCGGTATCAGTAATGTACTTTTCCACCGAACCGATGGTCACGGCGCCAAAGCCATCATTCAACGTACAAGCGCCTTCACACAACCGATCCTGCGGGCACACGCGACCGCAGACTTCCGGCAGCGTGTTGGTCTGATGAGCCAACTCGGCGGCTTCGAGGATGTTGCCCTCGGACACCAGCTTCAGCCAATTGGGAATATAGTTGTGTACCGGGCACTTCCACTCGCAATACGGGTTGCCGCACTCAAGGCAGCGGTGCGCTTGATCAGCAGCCGCCTCCGGCTTGAATTGCTCATGAATTTCGACAAATTGGGTCTTGCGCTGACGCAACGGGCGCTTCAGCGGATCCTTGCGGCCCACATCGATAAACTGGAAGTCGTTACTCAAACGGTCAGCCATATTCAAACCTCTAAACAGCAGCGGCAGATTTCGAGCTGCAACTGCAGGACTCATCAGGGCAAGATGGCAGACCTGTCGAGCAGGTCTGCCATCGGCCTCTAGTTATTGCGGGTTGGCGCGGGTACTGGTCAACAGGGCGCGCAGACTTGCGGCCTTGGGTTTGACCAGCCAGAAGCGGCGGATGTAGTTATCCAGATTATCCAGCACTTCTTCACCCCAGGCGCTTCCAGTCTCGGCAACGTAATCGGTCAGCACCATGGTCAGGTGGCTACGATAGGCCTCCATCGACTCACTGCTGATCCGGTGCAACTCCACCAGCTCATGGTTGAGCTTGTCGAAGAAACTGTTGTCCTGATCCAGTACAAAGGCGAAACCACCGGTCATGCCCGCACCGAAGTTATGACCGGTTGGCCCGAGTACGCAGACCATACCACCGGTCATGTACTCGCAGCAGTGGTCGCCAGCACCTTCAATCACCGCATGGGCACCGGAGTTACGCACCGCGAAACGCTCGCCAGCGGTACCGGCAGCCAACAGCATGCCGCCAGTGGCGCCATACAGACAGGTGTTGCCAATGATGGCGGTTTCTTCCGAGCGGAACGGACTGCCCTGCGGCGGCACGATGACCAGCTTGCCGCCGGTCATACCTTTGCCGACGTAATCGTTCGCATCCCCTTCCAGGTACATGTTCAAACCGCCAGCGTTCCAGACACCGAAGCTCTGACCGGCGGTACCCTTGAAGCGGTAGGTGATTGGCGCGCCAACCATGCCCTGATTACCGTGCACGCGAGCGATTTCGCCGGACACCCGAGCACCAATTGAGCGATCACAGTTGGTCAAGCGCATCTCAAACTCGCCACCGCTCAGACCATCAATGCCGGCACGCGCCAGTTCGACCATCTTCTCGGCCGTCAGCCCCTTGTCGAACGGAGCGTTGCGCGGCGATTCGCAGTATTGGGGCTTATCGGCGGCCACGTCCTTGCTGAACAGCAGAGGCTCCAGATCCAGATTCTGCTGCTTGCTGGTCACGCCAGGCAGAATTTCCAGCAGATCAGTACGCCCGATCAGGTCCTGCAAACGGCTGACGCCAAGTTGCGCCATCAACTCACGGGTTTCGGTAGCCACGTAGGTGAAGAAGTTCATCACCATTTCTACGGTACCGATGTAGTGATTGTCACGCAGGTGCTTGTTCTGTGTGGCAACGCCGGTGGCGCAGTTGTTCAGGTGGCAGATACGCAGGTACTTGCAACCCAGGGCGATCATCGGCGCCGTACCGAAACCGAAGCTCTCCGCACCAAGAATCGCTGCCTTGATCACGTCCAACCCGGTCTTCAAGCCGCCATCGGTCTGCACTCGGACCTTGCCACGCAAATCGTTGCCGCGCAGGGTTTGATGGGCTTCGGACAGGCCGAGCTCCCAAGGTGACCCTGCGTACTTGATTGAGGTCAACGGCGACGCGCCGGTACCACCGTCATAACCGGAAATGGTGATCAGATCGGCATAGGCCTTGGCTACACCCGCAGCGATAGTGCCGACACCGGGTTCGGCCACCAGCTTGACCGACACCAGCGCACGCGGATTGACCTGTTTGAGGTCGAAAATCAGCTGCGACAGATCTTCGATTGAATAGATGTCGTGATGCGGCGGCGGCGAAATCAGCGTCACCCCAGGTACCGCGTAGCGCAGCCGGGCAATCAGCTCGTTAACCTTGCCACCAGGCAACTGCCCACCTTCACCGGGTTTGGCGCCCTGGGCAACCTTGATCTGCAGCACTTCGGCGTTGATCAGGTACTCCGGGGTCACACCAAAACGACCAGAGGCAATCTGCTTGATCTTCGACATCCGTTCAGTGCCATAGCGGGCCGGATCTTCACCGCCCTCACCGGAGTTGGAGCGCGCGCCCAGGCGATTCATCGCCTCGGCAATCGCTTCATGCGCTTCCGGCGACAGTGCGCCCAGGGAAATGCCCGCAGAGTCAAAGCGTTTGAAGATCGATTCCAACGGCTCGACGTCATCCAGCGCGATGGCCTTCTGATCGTCACGCACCTTCAGCAAATCTCGCAGCGAGGCAACCGGACGATTATTCACCAATGCCGCGTATTCCAAATACTTGTCGTAGCTGTCGCCCTGCACGGCATCCTGCAGCGTGCGTACCACGTCCGGGTTGTAGGCATGATACTCACCGCCAAACACGAACTTGAGCAAGCCGCCCTGCTGGATATTCTTGCGTGGGTTCCAGGCTTCACGGGCCAGCAGCGACTGCTCAGCCTGCAGATCGCTGAAGCGCGCACCCTGGATGCGGCTGGCCACACCTCTGAAGCACATATCGACGACCTCGTCGGCCAGACCTACCGCCTCAAACAGCTGCGCACCCCGGTAGGAAACCACGGTAGAAATACCCATCTTCGACAGGATTTTCAGCAGGCCCTTGGAGATGCCCTTACGGTAGCTTTTGAATACTTCATACAGATCGCCGATGACCTCACCGGTACGGATCAGATCACCGAGGATTTCGTAGGCCAGGTAGGGATAGATGGCGGTGGCGCCAAAACCGATCAACACCGCATAGTGGTGTGGATCACGCGCCGTGGCCGTCTCGACCAGAATATTGCAATCGCAACGCAGGCCCACCGCAATAAGGTGGTGATGCACTGCGCCCACGGCGAGCGCCGCATGCACGGGCAGTTTGCCCTCGGAAATAAAGCGATCGCTCAGCACCAGCAGCGTCTTGCCTGCGCGCACGGCTGCCTCAGCCTGCTCGGCAATCGCCTTGACCGCCTCGCCCAGAGGCATATCAGCAGGAGCGTTCAGCTCTATACGCTGGTGCGCGAAACCAGGCCGCTCCAGGTTCATCAGCGTGCGCCACTTCGCCGGCGAAATCACCGGGCTGCTAAGAATCGCCCGGTTGGCGTGGTCGGCCGTCTCTTCAAAGACATTACGCTCAGCACCGATACAGGTTTCCAGCGACATCACGATAGCTTCGCGCAGCGGATCGATGGCCGGATTGGTGACCTGGGCGAACTGCTGACGGAAATAGTCATATACCGAGCGAATGCGGGTCGAGAGCACCGCCATCGGCGTATCATCACCCATGGAGCCCACCGCTTCCTGACCATTTTCGGCCAGCGGGCGCAATACCTGATCACGCTCCTCGAAGGTGACCTGGAACATCTTCATGTACTGCTTGAGCTGTTCCGGGCTGAGGAAGTCAGAACCATGATCGCGATCGTTCAGGGTCGCCTGAATGCGCAGGGCGTTTTCCTTCAGCCACTTGCGGTAAGGATGACGCGACTTCAGGCGCCCCTCCACGTCGCTGGTATGCAGCACTTCACCGGTTTGCGTATCCACCGCCAGGATCTGGCCCGGACCCACGCGGCCCTTGCTGATCACGTCTTCGGGCTGGTAATCCCACACGCCAATCTCGGAGGCCAGGGTTATGTAGCCATTCTTGGTCACCACATAGCGCGCCGGACGCAGACCATTTCGATCGAGCAGACAGACCGCGTAACGGCCTTCGGTCAATACGATGCCGGCCGGGCCGTCCCAGGCTTCCATATGCATGGAGTTGAATTCGTAAAAGGCCTTGAGGTCGGCATCCATCGTTTCAACGTTCTGCCATGCGGGCGGCACGACCATGCGAATCGCACGGAACAAATCCATGCCACCGGCAATCAGAAGCTCAAGCATGTTATCCATGCTGGAGGAATCGGAGCCGGTAACGTTGACGATCGGCGAGATGCTGTCCAGGTCCGGCAGCAACTCATTGGTAAATTTATTGCGGCGCGCCTGGGCCCAATTGCGGTTGGCGGTAATGGTGTTGATTTCACCATTGTGGGCAATCAGCCTGAAAGGTTGAGCCAGCGGCCATTTGGGCAGGGTGTTGGTAGAAAAGCGCTGGTGGAAAACGCTGATGGCAGTCTCCATGCGCTCGTCACTCAGATCCGGGAAGAACTGACCCAGATCGGCCGGCATCATCAGACCTTTATAAGAAATAACCTTGTGCGACAGGCTGCAGACGTAGAAATCCTGATCCGCTTGCATGGCTATTTCGGCCTTGCGCCGGGCATAGAATAGCTTGATACCGAATTGCTGCTCGTCCAGGCCTTCGCCAGAAACAAACACCTGTTCGATACGCGGCATGCAGCTCAACGCCAGCGGCCCAAGCACGCTACTGTCGACCGGCACTTCGCGCCAGCCGAGCAGCGCAAGTCCTTGATCCTCAAGCGCTGCTTCAAAGGCTTGACGGGCAGCAGCAGACGCAGCCTGTTCGACGCCCATAAACACCATACCGACGGCATATTGCTCGGGCAGCTCAGCGCCCAGCGACTCTTTGGCAACCGCACGCAGAAACCGATCAGGCTTCTGAATCAGCAGGCCACAACCGTCGCCGGTCTTGCCGTCGGCGTTGATGCCACCACGGTGTGTCATGCATGTCAGGGCTTCAATGGCCGTCAGTAATAGATGATGACTAGGCTGACCCTGCATGTGGGCGATAAGGCCAAAGCCACAGTTATCCTTGAACTGATCAGGCTGATATAAACCTGCTTTC
>TARA_R110002051_G_scaffold322859_1_pt1 | contig 62640 bp, 61 predicted proteins | sample TARA_R110002051 | Tara Oceans TARA_R110002051 (sample SAMEA4397023) | marine metagenome | biome: Polar Biome; feature: [MES] marine water layer (ENVO:01000295) within the mesopelagic zone...; material: water (ENVO:00002006), including particulate matter (ENVO:01000060) such...
GCCGGATAACCCGGTCAAGCGTCCGCACATTGCCTTCGATATCGATCCGCTCAACGAAGACCTTGGGCCCCTCGCCGACAAAGAAGGTGATGCCAACAGTCTTGCCTTCGACATCCTGGTGCGGTTGCGGGCGGATATCCACGAAGGCGAAACCGAGAGTGCCGAGATAATCGACAATCCTGTCCACGGCATCGTCAACCTGGTCTGCGTTGTAGATCTCGCCGGGAACAATCTCCACCAGCGGACGCAGCGCTTCTTGTTCGATATTTTTCAGACGGATATCGAAGTCCATATCCCCGAAAGTATACTGGTTGCCTTCTTCCATCGTGAAGGTGACAACGAAATCCTTCTGGTCCGGCGTCAGCTCGGCGACAGCATTGAGGACTTTGAAGTCCGCATAGCCTTCGCTCAGATAGTGCCGCCGGAGCAATTCACGGTCGAAGCTGAGACGATCGGGATCGTAGGTGTCCGTGGTCGTCAGAATGCGCCAGAAGGCATATTCCTTGGTCTGGATCACATCGCGCAGCTTGGAATCGCTGAAAGCCTTGTTGCCGATAAAGGAGATCGACCGGATCCGGGTCAGCGGTCCTTCATCGATCTCGAACACCAGATCGACACGGTTCTGTTCTAGCTGGATAACCTTCGGCTCGACCGTCGCGGCGAAACGTCCGCTCAGGCGATACACATCAAGAATGCGCTGAACGTCCTGCTGCACCCGGGTCCGGGTGAAGACGCGCCGAGGCTGCAATTCGACCTCGCGCTCCAGCTCTTCGTCCTTGATACGCTTGTTGCCCTCGAAGGCAATCCGGTTGATCACCGGGTTCTCGACGACCGTGACAGTGATGCGGCCACCCGCGGGGCGAAGATTGACATCGGCAAACAGGCCCGTGCCAAACAGCGCTTTCAAGGACCTGTCCAGCGTGGCGGCGTCAACAGTGTCACCAACCTTGACGGTCATGTAGGAGCGTACCGTTTCCGGGTCCACGCGCTGGGTTCCGACCACTTCGATCTCATCGACCTGCATGGTCTGCGCGTACGCAGGCGAAATGCCGCCCGGCACATGCGGAGCCCCAAAAAATCCAACCGCGAGGGCGGCTACGGCGACAAACAAACGGGCAAGCGTCAGTCGTGCCGTCACATCAAACTCCGCAAACACTTATCAAACCCTGTGAAGGTCAGTCCGGTGGCGGACTATAGACTGGTTGGAACACTCATTAAACCAGTGATTCCGTTGATAATTCGAAAACTTACGGAGCCTCATATCCGGCATGCCCGCTATCAGCCGAAAATCGCACCTATTTTCTGTATGAACGAATTGCTGACAATGTCATTCCAGGTGACGAACACCATGAGTGCGATGACCAGCGACAGTCCTGCCACGGACGCATATTCCCTGAAACGCTCATTAAGCGGGCGGCCGCGAATCGCTTCCGCCGCATAGAACACCAGATGCCCGCCATCGAGCACCGGAATCGGGAACAGATTGATCAGGCCGAGATTGACGGAAAGCACGGCCATGAACCAGAACGTCGTGTCCCAGCCCTGCTTTGCCACTTCCCCGGACATCTGGGCGATCTTGATCGGCCCGCCGAGTTCTTCCGTGCCGCGTGAGCCGGTGATCATCTGGCCAACGGCACGGAGCGTCTGTGCCGTCATGTTGTAGGTCTCCACGGTCGCGCTCCAGAGCGCGTCCAGAGGACCGTGCTTGATCATGGCGACATTGTTGCTGCGCACCCCAAGCTGACCGAAGCGGAGCGTGTTACCGAACCGGTCCTCGGTGACGATCTCTTTCGGCGTAATGGTCAGATTGAGTTCAGACTCGCCCCGGCGCACGATCATCGGCAAAGGCGTGCCGGGGTTTTCACGCACGACAACCTGCAGATCCCCGAACCGCGTGACCTCGGTGCCGGCTATTTCCAGCACACGGTCGCCGGCCTCAAGACCGGCCGCCGCCGCCGCACTCTCCGGCATGACCTCATCGATCGTCGCCGGCGCATAGCGCTGTCCCACGACCATGAAAAGCCCAGCCAGAACGACAATCGCGAAAATGAAATTCGCGGCCGGGCCGGCGGCAACGATGGCAATACGTTGCGCAACGCTCTTGTAATGGAAGGAAACCGCCTTCTGTTCCGGCGACATCTCCTCGAGGCCTTCGGAGGTGGCGCTCGCGGGATCCGCGTCGCCATACATCTTCACGTAACCACCCAGCGGGATCGCCGAGACCTTCCAGCGGGTATCATTCTTGTCATTCCAGCCGAAGAGTTCCGGGCCAAACCCGATAGAGAACACCTCGACCCGGACACCGGCGCGCCGGGCGACCCAGTAATGCCCCAACTCATGGACAAAAACCAAAACCGTGAGAATCAGCAAGAACGGGATCAGGCTTCCAGCGAAACCAGTCAGAAATTCCATGGCGACGGCGATCCTCAGAACGGTTTGTTACGATTGGTACTATTTAGAGACGCTTGGCCTCAATCTCAATGGCGCTCTCGGAGACGCGAACAGGTGCCGCCGTCCGGCGGCCGCGCGAAATCAGCTCCCGCGCCTGTGCGCGAACATCAAGATCAAGCGCGATCACATCGTCGATTGTCTTCGCGACACCTGCATTTACGGTCTGCATTGCGTCTCCCACGAGTTCCGCAATCCCCGTGAACGGGAGCCGCTTGTCCAGAAAAGCTTCCACACCAATTTCGTTGGAAGCATTCAGGATCGCGGGATGCGCCCCACCAGAGCGAAGGGCTTCACGCGCCAGTGCCAGTGCGGGGAAACGCTCCATGTCAGGCGCAAAGAAAGTCAGCTTGGCGATCTCGGTAAGATCGAGCTTCTGGACTGTGGTTTCCATCCGCTCTGGCCAGGCCAGCGCATAGGAAATCGGGGTTCGCATGTCCGGCATGCCGAGCTGCGCCAGCACCGAGCCGTCCGAGTAAGCCACCATGCTATGGATGATCGATTGCGGGTGAACCAGAACGTCTATCCGGTCCACATCCAGATCGAAAAGATGCGCGGCTTCAATAACTTCAAGCCCCTTGTTCATCATGGTCGCGGAATCAACCGAGATCTTGGAGCCCATGCTCCATTGCGGGTGCGCCACCGCTTCCTCGGGCGTCTTCCGGGCCATCTCCGCCAGCGTTGCATCCCGGAACGGTCCCCCGGACGCCGTCAGCACGATCTTGTCGATGGCCTTCCGCCGGTGCTGCTCGAACACCTGGAAAATCGCATTGTGCTCTGAATCGACCGGCAGCAGCGTCGCGCCCGAGGCCTCGACCTCCCGCATCATGATATCGCCGGCGGAAACGAGGCATTCCTTGTTAGCAAGCGCCACCGTCGCACCGCGGCGGACCGCCGTCAGCGTGGGCAGCAGACCGGCACACCCGACAATAGCAGCCATGACCCAATCAGACGGGCGTGCAGCAGCCTCGCAGACAGCGGCATCACCTGCTGCAATCTCGATTCCGGTTCCGGACAGGGCATTCTTCAGATCGGCATACCCATCCGGATCGGCAATCGCGACAAATTCGGGTTTCAGCGCGTGCGCGAGCTGCGCCAGACGCGCGACGTTACGGCCACCAGAAAGGGCCACCACGGAGAAGCTGCCGGGATTTGCCAGCAGCAAGTCCGTCGTACTGCCTCCGACGGAGCCAGTGGCACCGAGGATGGAAACAGACTTGCGTTGCTGATTCTGCATTGTGTCAGTCGTTCTCAGCATGTCGCCTTAGGGCCATGTCCAGAGCAGTATGCTCTTCCCGGAGAGAAGCATCAGTGCCGCCGCCAAGGGCAGAACGGTGACCTGACCGTCTACCCGGTCAAGAATGCCGCCATGCCCGGGTATCAGGCGCCCGGAGTCCTTAACATCGAAATAACGCTTCAGGGCTGACTCGGCAAAGTCACCCGCCTGCGCGACGATGGCGATGACTGCCCCCGCGAGGGCAATAAGACCAGGTTCATGGCCGAGATTCAGAGCCAGAAGCGCGCCGAAACCGGCACTTCCGGCCATTCCGCCGATCAGCCCCGCCCAGGTCTTGTTCGGGCTGACCCGCGGCCAGATTTTCGGCCCGCCGATAGTGCGGCCGGCAGCGTAAGCCGCAACATCGGTGATCACCACTGAAAGCGCCAGCCACAGGGCCGTATCGAGCCCGTGATCAGGCATTACCCGCACCCAGTAGATGGCGAATGCGGGGGCGAATGCGATCAACAGGCCCGGAAGCAGCTTCAATGTCCAGGCACCGGTCAGCAGGCGCACCGCAACCGCATGGACCAGCGGCAGCCCGCACAAAGCCAGTAATGCCGATGGCAGCCACAGACTGCAGGCAGCCAGCCCAACAAGCATGGCGGCAACCAGAGCCGTCAGACGGCTGATCGCCGGTGCGCTGCCCGGTGCAACCAGATTGCACCATTCCCAGGCCATGGCAGCGGAAAGCAGCGCCACGAGTATCAGAAAATAATAATTCCCGAGCCAAAACAGCAGAATGACCGGAGGCAGAATGACAATGGAGGACACAATCCGCAGAACAAGCTCCCGCGAACGGCCAGCGGAGGCGGGTGCCTGTACGGGACCGGGGCCTACACCATCCGGCGCCGGATCATTCTCTCTACCCGGCATCTCCAGGTCAGCCGACGGCAGCGCCGAAGCGCCGGTCCCGCTGACAGAATTCGTCAATGGCTTCACTCAGCTGATCCTTGCCGAAATCGGGCCACAGCGTCGGCAGGAACACATATTCCGAATAGGCGCACTGCCACAGCATGAAGTTCGAGATTCGTTTCTCGCCACTGGTCCGGATCAACAGATCCGGATCCGGAATATCCGCCGTTTCAAGCGCTTCGCCAAACATCTGTTCGCTGATCTGATCCGGCTTCAGGGCACCATCGGCAACCAGCTGCGCCAGACGGCGCGCCGTGCCGACAATTTCGGCACGCCCGCCATAGCTGAGCGCAATAGTCAGGACCAGGCGGTCATTCTCCCTGGTCAGACGCTCTGCCTGCTCGATCAGACTGACGATATCGCGATCAAGCCGCGCCCGGTCGCCGATCACCCGGAACCGGACGCCCTTCTCATGCAGCTCTGCAATCTCGCTTTTCAGATAGCGGCGCAACAGCCCCATCAGGTCGAGAACCTCCATCTTCGGCCGTTTCCAGTTCTCCGAGGAGAACCCGAACAGCGTCAGATAGCCGATCCCGAGATCGATCGATGCCTCGACGGTACGCCGTACCGCTTCCGCGCCACGCTGATGGCCAACCGTACGCGGCAATCCCCGTGCGTTCGCCCAACGGCCATTGCCATCCATGATGATGGCGATGTGACGCGGATGTTTTGGTTGTTGTTGTGCGTCGGATTCAGCCATCGGTCAGACCTGCATGATCTCCTTTTCCTTGGTGCCGAGCGCCTCGTCGATACGGGAGACGAACTTGTCCGTCATCTCCTGCACTTCCTCTTCGTAGAGGTGGCGCTCGTCCTGGGAAAGGTCGCCATCTTTTTCGGCCTTTTTAAGGCTGTCCATGCCGTCACGGCGGACATTGCGGACCGCGATGCGGGCCGACTCGGCATATTTCGCCGCGACCTTGGCAAGCTCCGCGCGGCGCTCTTCGGAAAGATCCGGCAGCGGAATACGCAGAAGCTGGCCATCGACCTGCGGGTTGAGACCGAGATCGGACTCGCGGATCGCTTTTTCAACCGCCTTGGTCATGGACTTGTCCCAGACCTGGACGGTGAGCATGCGCGGCTCCGGCACGCCCACGGTGCCGACCTGATTGATCGGCATCTTCGAGCCATAGGCATCAACCACGATAGGCTCAAGCAGATTGACGGAGGCTCGGCCGGTCCGGAGGCCCTGGAATTCTTTTTCCAGAGCGGAAATTGCGCCGTCCATGCGGCGCTTGAGATCGTCGAGATCGGGTCCTTCAGACATTTTTATTCAGCCTTCTCGCTTATGATTGTGAAGGTACCGCGTCCGCGGATGACATCCGCAAAAGCTCCCACATTCTCTATCGAAAAGACAAGGATCGGAATGCTGTTCTCGCGTGCGAGCGAGATCGCCGATGCATCCATGACCCTGAGGTCCTTCGACAGAACATCCATGTAGGTCAGCTGATCGTAGCGTACCGCGTCCTTGGAGAGTGCAGGATCGGCATCATAGACGCCGTCGACCTTTGTCGCCTTCAGCATCGCGTCGCAGCCCATTTCGGAGGCCCGCAGCGCGGCAGCGGTATCGGTCGTGAAAAAGGGGTTGCCGGTGCCCGCGGCGAAAATCACCACCCGGCGCTTTTCCATGTGGCGCACGGCCCGGCGGCGGATATAGGGCTCCGCCACTGCGGAAATAGGCAGAGCGGAGAGCACCCGGCACGGCACGCCAATGCCCTCGAGTGCGCTCTGCATGGCAAGGGCGTTCATCACCGTCGCCAGCATGCCCATATAGTCGGCGGTAGCCCGTTCCATCCCCTTCGCGGCAGCGGAAACGCCGCGAAAGATATTGCCGCCACCAATGACGACGCAGACTTCGCCACCCAGGTCCCAAACGGATCTAATCTCGTTCGCGACCTGGGAGACCATATCCGGGTCAAGGCCATAGGCCCTTTCGCCCATAAGGGCTTCACCCGAAATCTTCATCAGAACCCGTTTATACTTGGGAGCCGGCGGCTCCTGACCTTCTTCGATCGCCGTCATATTGCTCTCCCCCGTATAATTTCAGGTCCCATCCTGCCGATTAGCTGCCCAGCGTGGCTGCCACTTCGGCGGCAAAGTCTTCTTCTTCCTTTTCGATGCCTTCGCCAAGCACGAAATGGCGGAAGCCGACGAGCTTCACCTCGGTACCGAGTTCCTTTGCGGCATTCTCGATAACCTTGGAGACCTTGTTCTCGTTGTCGATCACGAAGGTCTGCTCGAGCAGGACGACTTCCTGATAATATTTGCGGATACGGCCTTCGACCATCTTCTGGGCGATCTCTTCCGTTTTACCGGAGGCTTTCGCCTGATCCACGAGAACGGCACGCTCGCGCTCGACCAGCTCCGGATCGAGATCGTCGACGGAGAGGCTCTGCGGGGACGTCGCGGCGACATGCATGGCGAGCTGCTTGCCAAGCTCGGAAAGCTTGCCGGCATCCGCGGTCGATTCCAGCGCGATCAGCACGCCGATCTTGCCAAGGCCCGGTACGACCGCGTTATGGACGTAGGGAACGACAACGCCGTTGGAGACAGAGATCGACACGGCGCGGCGGATGCTCATGTTCTCGCCGATGGTGGCGATGTTGTGAGTCAGCTGCTCTTCCACGGTACGGCCGGTTTCCGGATAGGCCGTGCTCTTCAGCGCATCGACATCGTCGCCATTGGCGAGAACGAGGCTTCCAAGCGTAGACACGAAACCCTGGAACTCGGCATTACGGGCAACGAAGTCGGTTTCCGCATTGACCTCGATCAGCGCACCCTTGTTGCCTTCGGTCACAACAGCGACCAGACCTTCGGCAGCCACGCGGCCAGATTTCTTGGCGGCAGCGGCAAGACCTTTGGTCCGCAGCCAGTCGATCGCGGCTTCAATATTGCCGTCGGTTTCGCCCAGCGCCTTTTTGCAATCCATCATGCCCGCGCCGGACTTCTCGCGCAGTTCCTTAACCATCGCAGCGGTGACAGCCATCGTCTTCCTCTTTTCGTTGCTCATGCCGTCCGATCCCCTGTCGGGGCCGGCGGGCCTGTCAAACAATCGTAACTTTTCGAACCCATCTCGTAACGGCGGCGGCTCCGCTTGTGCGTGCCGCCGCTATCACGATCAGTATAGCAAACCGGAGCGATTAGGCGCTTGCGGTTTCCGTAGCAGCAGCTTCGGCAGCCGGCTCAGCAGCGGCTTCGGCCGGAGCTTCGGCAGCGGCCTCAACAGCCGGTTCGACCGGAGCTTCTTCCGACTCGCCGACATCGGTGCCGGAAGCCATCATTTCTTCCTGCAGACCGGCGAGAACGGTATTACCGACCAGCTCGCAATACAGCGAAACGGCGCGCATCGCATCGTCGTTACCCGGGATCGGGTAGCTGATGCCCTTCGGGTCGCTGTTGCTGTCCAGGATGGCCACGACCGGAATACCCAGCGTGTTGGCTTCCTGAATGGCAAGCTGTTCCTTGTTGGTGTCGATCACGAACATGATGTCCGGAAGGCCACCCATTTCCTTGATGCCACCGAGGGAGCGATCGAGTTTCTCGCGCTCGCGGGACAGGTTGAGCTGCTCTTTCTTGGTCAGACCCTGCATGCCCTGCTCGAAACGCTCTTCCAGCTCTTTCAAGCGGCGGATCGAGTTGGAGATGGTCTTCCAGTTGGTCAGCATGCCGCCGAGCCAGCGGTGGTTGACGTAATACTGACCGGTCTTGGACGCGGTCTCGGCAATTACATCAGCAGCCTGGCGCTTGGTGCCGACCATGAGCACGCGGCCACCGGACGCGGTGACGTCGCGGATCGCGGACAGGGCGCGATACAGAAGCGGAACCGTCTGCTGCAGGTCGAGAATGTGAACATTGTTGCGGACGCCAAAGATGTACTCTTCCATCTTCGGGTTCCAGCGGCGCGTGTGATGGCCGAAATGGACACCAGCTTCAAGCAGCTGGCGCATCGTAAACGTGGGAACGCTCATCTTTCCGTCTTTCTCCGGTTATGCCTCCACGGGTTTTGCCCAGGCACCTGCCCGGACACCGGAGCGCTGCGCCGGGATGTCTCCCCGACACCGCGCACACCCGTGTGCGTGATGAATGCGCGGTTTCTAATGTCTACGAAGGCTAAATGCAAGGGGCAAGACACAGGTAAATGTTACGCTGGCGATTAACTCCGGCCCCGAACAGCCCCCCTTATCGCTTCCGCCATCGCTCCGGCGAGGTCCGACCGGGCTGCCCCGCCGACCAGGATCGCGCGATTGGATGCAGGCAGTTCCGGAAAACCTTCCGCGGATGAAAGAATCCGCATTCCCGGCTCCACACATCCCAGGGGCAGAACACCAACCGCAAGTCCCGCGCGGATTGCGGATCGCAGACTGGAGAAACTCTGGCTCGTATAGGCTACCCGCCAGCCGCGTCCCGCACGCTTCAACGCCTCCGTCGGCAGACGGCACCAGGGGCACCCACGATCAAGCAGGGCCAATGGTACATCCTCGCTTTGGTTCAGAACCATGCGATCCCGCGCCACCCAGACCGTGGGCTCCGATAAAAGGGGCTCCCCCGGAACCGACTCAGGTGCCGAACATATTGCGACATCGAGACGCCCGCCTTCCACAGCGGCGGCGAAAGCCGAGGTACATCCCGATTCAACAACGATCTCGACTCCCGGATTGCGGTTGCTGAAATCGGCCAGGGCCGCTTCAAAGACCGTATCGTCATAATCGTCCGGAATGCCGATCCTCAACCGGCCGGACAGCGGCGTCTCGAACAGCCGGGCCGTCCGCTCGAATTCAGCGAGGGTACGCCGGGCCGCTGGTAACAGCTGCTCTCCCGCCGGGCTGAGGCGCATGCCCCGTGCACCACGCTCGAACAGCGTGACCCGGAGGGCCTCTTCCAGCTTGCGCAACTGCACGCTGACGGCCGACTGCGTCCGGTTCAGCCGGGATGCTGCCTGGGTCAGATTTCCGCATTCCGCGATCACGATAAAAGTGCGCAGCAAATCGTTGTTCAGCGCCATAGCGTTCGTTTTTTACGATTTCATTGATTATTTCAATTCATTTTTTCGAATATCTGCACGTCTCTATGGTGCCCCCTCAACGTCACTCACTTCCACCGGAGCGCCCGAAGCACATGCCCCTCGAAACAATTCTTCTTCTGTTTTCTATCGGCCTCGTCGGAGGCGTGTGGAATGCGATCGCCGGCGGCGCCACATTGTTCACCTTCCCCGCCCTCATGGCGGTGGGACTGCCGTCACTCGTGGCCAATGCGACCAACTATCTTGCGATGCTGCCGTCCAACCTCAGCGCCCTGCCCGCTTATCGCCAAGAGCTGAGAGAGATCGGGCACCGGGTCTGGCCCTTGATGGCGTACTCGGGTCTTGGGGCTATTTGCGGATCACTCCTTCTAACGGTGTCCGACCCGAAACTGTTCGACGCTCTCATCCCGTTTCTGATTCTGTTCGCTACCGGACTGTTCGCATTCGGCGATCTGCTCCGCGCGCGTGCGATCCGGCATTTCGGCGATCATGCAAGCCAGACCCTGGCCCGTATCGCGCTCTTCGCCTTCTCCATCTACGGAGGCTATTTCGGAGCCGGTCTCGGCATCATCCTGCTCGCCATGGTGCAGATCATGGGCTTTGCGACATTCCATATGGCGAACAGCCTGAAGAACCTGCTCGCGGCAAGCTTCACCATTCTGAGCATCGGTGTTTTCGGCATAGGAGGCCTGATCGCATGGCCGGAAGCCGCCGCGATGATGGTCGGCAGCACAATTGGCGGCTATATGGGCGGCCGCTGCGCAAAATACGTGAACGAGCGCTATCTGCGGATCGCGGTCATCGCTTTCGGCGTACTGCTGTCAGGCGTCTATTTCTACCGCATGGGCAACGCCTGACAGATCCCTCATGTGTTAGGCGGTGACTTCCGTCACCCCGATCATCGAATCCCGGTGGACAAGGGCGGCAAGCGCTTCCTCGCTCATGCCGTCCGTGCCCTCGGGCCGCATCGGCAGGACCATGTAGCGCATGTCGGCCGTGCTGTCGTGGACCCGCACCGCACGGTTATCAGCGATCTCCGTGCCGAATTCACGGAGCACGGCCCGCGGCTCCCGCACAACGCGGGAACGATAGGAGCGGCTCTTGTACCAGTCCGGCGGGATACCGAGGATCCAGCGCGGATAGCAGGAGCAGAGCGTGCAGACCACGACGTTATGCACCTCCGGCGTGTTCTCCAGCACGATCAGCTTCATCGGCCCGATATCGTGCCCGACCTCGGCAATTGCTTCCTTCGGGCTCGCGATCAACCGCTTCTTGAAGTCAGGGTCCGTCCAGGCCCGGGCGACGACAAGCGCCCCGTTCGCCGGGCTGCGGGCATCCATCGCTTCGACCTCGGCGCGGATGTCGTCCGCCGTCACCAGGCCCTTGTCGATCATCAACTCGCGCACCGCCTCTTCCATCAGGCGGTAATAGGTCATGCTGTCATCCTGATCGGCCCGGTGCGGATGATGATGCTCCGGATCGTAGGGATGCAGGTGGTCGTGGTCATGATCGTGGTGGTGATGATGCCCATGATCGTGACCATGATCGTCATGCCCGGTGCTCATGCCGTTTCTCCTTCAGATTCCCCGGCCTGGTCGAGCCAGAACTCGAAGATCTCGATGTCGATTTTATCGTCCTCGTGGCCCTCGTAATCCGACCAGAGATCCTTCTGACGAAAGCGCACCCGGTAGAGCGGTATTTCAGGCGCGCCGTCGCGTCCGAAAGCCAGTTCCTCCGGATTGCGGAAGGCGCCGCAGATTCGCTCCACAATGCCCGTATGCCCGCGCACATAATACGGCGTGCGGATATGGCTCGGCGGAGTCGGCGGGAACTGCTTGTGGACCCGGACCCGGTCGCCGACCGCGAAGCGTGCCATCAGCACCCTCCTCCGGCGCTGCCTTCCGGCATCACGCCGTCCGGATAGCGCGCCCTAACTTCTTCAATCTTGGCACCGAGTTCGTCCGCGGTAAACACACCACGCTCCAGCAGCGTGTTGGTGACCGAAGAGATCCAGCGCTCATAATAGGTCATGTCGTCATAGGCACTTGGCGGCAGGGCCTCGATGCCCTTGCGCAACTGATCCACCGTCATCAGCTTCAGCCGGTTCGTGCAGATCATCATCAGGGCATCGACCCGCTTTTCCCAAAGCGCGTAATCATGCTCTTCCCGGTCGATCTCGCCCGCCGGAAGGCCGCCCATGTCATGATGGCCGCGCGCGGTAAAATCCCGTTCCATCGCAGCTCCTCCCTTTCAGAATTCAGAGGCCATGCTGGCCAATGTAAGCACGGACCGCAAGCCCGTCCGGATCACGGTTTCACGAGGCAGATAGCCAGGCCGTCATAGCCTTTCGAGCCGACGACCTGCAGCGCCGTCGCATCCACCCGGGGATCGGCCTTGATCATCGCGATCACCTTGCGAACGCCCTGAACATCCAGATCCGCAGTCCCGGCTTCCAGCACCTGGCCCCGGCGCACGACATTATCCACCAGGATCACGCCACCCGGACGGACCAGCTTCATGGCCCATTCGAAATAACCGGGATTGTTCTGCTTGTCCGCATCGATGAAAGCGATATCGAACGGCCCCACGCCATCCGCTTCCACGCCCGGCAAACTGTCGAGCGCTGCGCCGACGCGCACCTCGATCATGTCCTGATACCCGGCGTCCCGGAAATTGGCGCGCGCCACCTCGGCATGCAGTGGCTCGAACTCCAGCGTCACGACCTTGCCGTTTGCCGGAAGCGCACAGGCAAACCAGAGCGTGCTGTAACCGCCGAGCGTGCCGACCTCCAGCACCTTCTTCGCCCCGATCATCCTGGCAATCAGATGCAGGAACTTGCCCTGATTGGCCGAAACGCTGATAGCGGGCAGGTTCGAGGCGTCACTGGCATCCAGCGCTTTCTGGAACCCCGCCTGTTCGGGCACCAGTTCCGCCGTGAAGTAATCGTCGACGGCATTCCAGATTTCCTGGCTCATGCTTGGCTCCGATCCCAGGTGGCGGCGTCCCCGTCGACGGGGAAGAAAGGCCGCTGAACATATTTCCAGTCGAAATTCGCGAGGTTCGGCGAAGTCAATCCCGGCACGTCCACCTCCACGATCCGCTCCGGCGGGAACATGTGGGCGTAACCCGCCCGGAAATGCCCGCGCGACTTGACCACGATGCAGCGCTCGGCAGCCGCATCGATCCCGAATGCGGTCAGATAATCCGGCGAGAGGCACTGGGTCCGTTTGGTAATGCAAACGATCTTGATACCGCCTACTTTCAGCACCGCCGTATCGCCGAGATCCGTCGTCTTGCCCTCGACCATGCCGTAATTGCCGACGAAAACTCCATCGGAGAGATGCAGAATCTCCGCCGTCACGTCGAGCTTGTCAGAGAAGCTGTTGTCTTCCTCGCTGTTCAGCGTGATGTCGATCGTCGCGCCCACACCGGCGGCCTTCGCAGCCCGGACCGCGGCCGGATCGAAAAACACCGCGAAGGTACAGCCGGTCACGCCGGCATCGAGGAAGGCCTTCAGGATATAGGTCGTATTGCCGCGCCCGCCGCCGCCGGGATTATCCGCCGGGTCCGCGAACAGGATCGGCTCGCGGGAAGCATCCGCGCTGACGCTCCTGGCAAGAGTGGCCGCGTCGTCCAGAGCGGTCATCGTCGGGACATAGCGCTGATGATCGTTCCAGGCGGCTTCCGCCAGATCGGTCGCCACGCGTTTCGCGTCTTCGGCGTCCCCCCGGGTTGTCACGATCACCGTCATGCCGTTCTTCGGCGTGTCGCAGAAGGCGAAACCGGAAAGGCAGGTCACGTTCATCACACTGGCATCGAGTTTGGTCTGCCCAAGCCGGATCAGGTCGCCATACGGATGCCCTTCGGCTGTCAGTTGAGTGACCGACGGCGCCACCAGCGGCAACCGGATGCGATAGGATGCGGTCTCCACACCGTCGAACATCTCCAGCATCGCCTTGGCCGCCTCGCAACCGCGCTCATAGAGATCGACATGCGGGTTGGTGATGTAGCCGATCATCAGATCGGTCGCTTCCATCATCTCCTCGGAGACGTTGGCATGCAGGTCCAGCGTCGCGATCACCGGCACGTCCGGCCCGACCACATCACGCACCAGCTTGAAGACCTCACCGTCCGGATCGTGAGTGTGGGTGGCGCAGGCGCCACCATGCTCGCAGATATAGACGCCATCCACCGTGCCGCCGGCTTCCAGATCCGCTTTCAGCTCCGCCAGGAACTCGTTGAAGAACGCTTCCTCGACAGGCCCTGCCGGACATGAGCCGATCACCAGGGCCGGCACCGGCTCCCATCCGGCGGGACCACCGAATTTCTCGTCCATGATATCATAAAACCCGCAGATCCCGAGATGGATCGAGGGATGCTCCGCCCGCGCCTGGCGGTCGATATCGGCGCCCTTGAACCACATGTTCTCTTCGAAATCGGGACGGGAACAGCTCGGGGCGAAGCGATTGGATTCAAGATTGAATCCGCAGATCGCGATACGTTTCTTGCTCATGATAACGGGTCCGGCGGTGATGGAGGGTCAGAGACAGGATGGCCAGCCTAGGACTCTCGGCCCCCGATGCCTACCCCCCGGATGTCATTTGTGAATTGCAGAAATCCTGCAAATCACGCGCATATCCGGCGTAGCAGGCCCCCTTTTCGACGAAGCACAGCTCGAGCGTCCGCTTTCTGTTGGCCTTCTGGTCTTCAAGATTAAGGAGTTTCTGCAAATCCATGCCGAACTTGTGCTGCTCGATCCTGCGTTCCGCCGAGAAGCAGCGCCCCGTCATGGTATGCTCTTCCCAAAGCGTATAGAGGCCGTAACCGGCGCAGAACGTCACCGCTATCCCGCCGACCAGAAACATTATTTTCTGAACAACCGCATCAAACATGCATCACTCCGGATCAGATATCCCGAGCATCGACAATACCGGGCAGCGACTTGATGGCCGCACGGAAATTCGGAGAGATCGTATAGGTTCTGGCGAGCGCCACCTCAACCTCCTCGTGATCCGTGTCGACCACCAGCTTGACCTTGCCGCGCCCCGGCTTCTCCTTGGAGATCATCTCGCAGATATGCGGGATCGGGTCCTGGTCGCGCAGATAGATCTTCAACCCCGCCGCCGTGCCGGAAACCGCCTTGTCCAGCGCCTCGATGCGGGACACGGTGAGCCGGATGCCCTCATCCTCGATCTTCGCGTCGGCCTTCACCAGCAATGACTGCCCCGCCTCCAGCAAGTCCCGATTGACCGCCAGAACCTCGGAGAAGACCGTGACCTCCGTCACGCCCGCCTGATCGGTAAGCTGGACAAAGGCATACCGGTTGCCCCGGCTCGACGTGCGCACGCGGGAGCCGACGACGATCCCGGCGAGAATGATCCGGGCGGAGTTTCCCTTCGCCTTCACTGTGGCGACAATCTGGTCCGAACGGACCACGCCAAGCCGTTCCAGCGATGCGCCGTAAGCATCGAGCGGATGGGCCGAGAGGTAGAAGCCGATGGCGTCGAACTCTTCCTTCAGACGCTCCATCGCCGGCCAGTCAAGCCGGTCCGCCAGCGCGATATCCGGCTCGGGCTCACCCGCGGAGCCGCCGAACATGCTCACCTGGTCCGAGCTGCGCTCCGCCGCCGCCGCGTTGGCGTGACGCATGATTTTCTCGACGCTTTCAAACAACTGCCCCCGGTTCATCGTCAGGCAATCGAAACCGCCTGCCCGAACCAGGTTTTCCATCAGCCGCTTGTTCACCACCGAGCCGTCGATACGGCTGGCGAATTCGTTGATCGACTTGTAGGGGCCGTTCTCCGTGCGCTCCTTGATCAGCGCCTCCATGGCGCTCTCACCGACATTCTTGATCGCGGTGAGTGCGTACCGGATCGCAAGCTCTCCATTCGGGCCGATTTCCGGCACGAAATCGACGAAGGATTTGTTGATGTCCGGGCCGAGCAGATCGATACCGAGGCGCTGGATTTCCTGCCGGAAGACATTCAGCTTGTCGGTGTTGTTCATGTCGTAGGTCATGGACGCGGCCAGGAACTCGACCGGGTAATTAGCCTTGAGATAGGCCGTGTGATAGGCGACCAGCGCATAGGCGGCAGCATGGCTCTTGTTGAAGCCGTAGCCTGCGAAAGCGGCAATCTGGTCGAAAATCTCCGACGCCTTCTCGGCTTTCACATTCTGCTCGACCGCGCCATTCACGAATGTCTCGCGCTGGGCGTCCATCTCCTCCTTGATCTTCTTACCCATGGCGCGGCGCAGAAGGTCAGCGCCGCCGAGCGTGTAGCCGGACAGCCGCTGGGCCGCCTGCTGCACCTGCTCCTGGTAGATCATGATCCCGAAGGTTTCTTTCAGCACCGGCTCCAGAACCGGATGCATGTAGTCCGGCTCCTCCTGCCCGTGCTTGCAGGCGATGTATTTCGGGATGTTCGCCATCGGGCCCGGACGGTAGAGCGCGACGAGCGCGATGATGTCCTCGAAACGGTCAGGTTTCATCCGGCGCAGCACGTCACGCATGCCGGTACTTTCAAGCTGGAACACGCCGGTCGATTCCGCTCGTCCCAGCATGGCGAAGGTCGGCGCATCGTCGAGCGGGACCTGCGAGAGATCGATATGGATATCCCGCCGTTTCAGCAGATCGACCGCATTCTGAAGCACCGAAAGCGTCTTCAGACCCAGGAAGTCGAACTTCACCAGCCCGGCCTGTTCCACCCATTTCATGTTGAACTGGGTCGCCGGCATGTCCGAGTTCGGGTCCTGATAGAGCGCGACAAGCTCATGCAGCGGCCGGTCGCCGATCACCACACCGGCCGCGTGGGTCGAAGCGTTACGATACAGACCTTCGAGTTGCAGGCTGATCCTGATCAGATCGCCAACTTCCTCATCCTCGTCCCGCTGTTTCCTCAGCTCCGGCTCGACATCCAGCGCCTCGGCAAGTGTCACCGGGTTCGCCGGGTTGTTCGGCACCAGTTTGCAGATCCGGTCTACCTGACCGTAGGGCATTTCCCTGACACGCCCGACATCGCGCAGGGCCGCGCGGGCCTGCAGCTTACCGAACGTGATGATCTGGGCGACCTTGTCGCGGCCATAGCGCTGCTGCACATAGTCGATCACCTCGCCCCGGCGGTCCTGACAGAAGTCGATATCGAAGTCAGGCATCGAGACACGTTCCGGATTGAGGAAGCGTTCGAACAGCAACCCCCAGCGCAGCGGGTCAAGATCGGTAATCAGAAGCGAATAGGCGACGAGAGAGCCCGCACCGGATCCACGGCCCGGGCCGACCGGAATGTTCCGTTCCTTGGCCCAGCCGATAAAGTCCGCGACGATCAGGAAGTATCCGGGAAAGCCCATCTGCTCGATGATGCCGAGCTCGAAGTCGAGACGCTCATGGTAGGGCTGTGCCACCTCGGCGCGGGTGGCCTCGTCCATGTCCTCGGTAAAGACATAACCTTCCAGCCGCTTTTTCAGCCCTTCCTCGGCCTGTGCCCGTAATTCCTCCGCTTCGTTACGGCCGCCAACCGTATCGAAGGGCGGCAGGATCGGCGCCAGTTTCTCGGGCATGAAGCTGCAGCGCCGGGCAATGACCAGCGTGTTGTCCACTGCTTCCGGCAGATCGGAGAACAGCTCCCGCATCTCCGCCGCGCTTTTGAACCGGTGGTGCGGTGTCACACGGCGGCGGTTCGGATTGCCGATCACCGTGCGCCCGGCAATGCACAGCAGCGCGTCATGCGCCTCATACATGGCTTCGGTCGCGAACATGCACTCGTTCGTGGCCACAAGCGGGATGTCATGCTTGTAGGCAAGATCGAGGAAAGGCGCTTCGGTGCGCCTCTCGGCATCCGTAAAATGACGCTGGATTTCGACATACAGCCGGTCACCGAACAACGCTTTCAGATCCAGCAGCGCGGTTTCCGCCTCTTCCGCCCGGTTGTCCAGCAACAGTCGCCCGATCTTCCCTTCCGGGCCGCCGGTCAGTGCGATCAACCCGTCGCTCCGCCCTTCCAGATCATCGAACGGTATCTGCGGGGACTCGCCCGGGTCGGTCTTGGTAAAGGACCGGCTGATCAGATCCATCAGATTGCGGTAGCCTGCATCTGTCTGGGCAATCAGCACTATCTGATCGGTCTGGTTTGGCATATGCGCCGTACCGCCGACGACTTTCAGACCGCTGCGCGGTTCCGTGTCTGGCCGGCGGATGGCGAGCTGCGCCCCGACAATCGGCTGCACGCCGGCTCCGGAGGCCGTTACAGCGAACTCCAGCGCGCCGAAAAGATTGCCGCTGTCGGTCATCGCCACCGCCGGCATCGCGTTCTTGGTGGCGAGCGAAACCAGCTCCTTGCCCTTGATTGCGCCTTCGGCAAGCGAGTAGGCGGAATGGACGCGGAGATGAACGAAATCAGCGTGAGACATGCGGCCCTCTTAACAGCAGGTCCGGGATTGTTTCACAGCCCCGCGGGAGCGTCAGCATGAACAACAGGCGAACACCTGGAAGCCGCGCATAAAATTTTGATATTGCTTACTTTATTGATTTTAGCGTGCCGTCCCGCAACTCCACGATCCGGTCCATGGAGCGGGCGATCTCGAGGTTGTGCGTAGCGATCAGGGCTGCGATTCCCGTTGCCGAGATAATCCGGCGAAGCTGCTTGAAAACCTCGTCCGCGGTTTGCGGGTCGAGGTTGCCTGTCGGCTCATCGGCCAGAAGCACAGCGGGTACATTCGCAATGGAGCGGACGATAGCAACCCGCTGCTGCTCACCGCCGGACAGTTTCGCCGGGCGATGGGTTTCGCGATTTTCCAGGCCAACCAGCTCAAGCAGCTGCCTGGCCCGATCCCGCGCCTCGCTTTTCGACAGGCCCGAGATCAGTTGCGGCATCATCACATTCTCAAGCGCCGAGAATTCCGGCAGCAGGTGATGGAACTGATAGACGAAGCCAATTCCGTCCCGCCGGATCCGGGTGCACTCTGCCTCGCTTGCCTGGCTGCAATATTCACCCTGGAAGATCACCTCGCCAGTGCTCGGCGGCTCCAGCAGGCCCGCGATATGCAGCAAGGTGGACTTGCCCGCACCGGATGGCCCGACCAGCGCCGTCACCTCACCCGCTTTGAGGCTGAGATCAATATCGTGCAGAACCGTCAGAACTCCCCCGGCTTCCTTGAAGCTGCGGGAGACGCCGCGCAACTCCAGCACGGCGTCGCTTGTCGTCCCGCCACGCGCAATCCGCTCAATATCGGACATCGGCTTCCCGTCCGGCCCCGAATCACTCATAGCGAAGGGCCTCCACAGGATCGAGCCGGGATGCACGCCAGGCCGGGTAAATGGTCGCGGCGAAAGACAGGAACAGCGCCATGGAAACCACCGTGATCACCTCGAGCGCGTCGACTTCGGCCGGCAGCTTCGACAAGAAATAGATCTCCGCCGAGAACAGCTCGGTTCCTGTCAGGCTCTGCAGGGCCTGACGGATGGATTCGATATTGTCGCAGAACACCAGCCCGAGGATGGTCCCGCCGATCGTCCCGATCACACCGATGCTGGCCCCGGACATGAAGAAAATCCGCATCACCATACCCTTGGACGCCCCCATGGTGCGCAGGATGGCGATATCCCGCCCCTTGTCCTTCACCAGCATGATCATCGAGGAAATGATGTTGAAGGCAGCCACCAGAATGATCAGCGTCAGGATCAGGAACATGACGTTCCGCTCTACTTCCAGCGCATTGAAAAAGCTCGAATTCTGCTGCTTCCAGTCGAGCGAATACTTATCCACGCCAATCACTTTTCGGAGCGGGATACGGACCTCGTCGACCTGTTGCGGGTCGTTCACCATCACTTCGACCGCGTTCACCGCATCGCCGCTTTTGAAGAAGGTCTGGGCGGCCTTCAGCGGCATGTAGATGAAGGTATTGTCGTATTCATACATGCCGACATTGAAGAGCGCCGCGACCGTGAAGGCCCGCATCCGCGGCACACTGCCGATCACGGTGGTCGTGGTGCTCGGCGAGATCAGGGTGATCTTGTCACCCACGCCAACCCGGAGACGGCGCGCCAGCCTTGCCCCCATGATCACCCCGCTCTTGCCGCTGAATTCCTCCAGCGACCCGGCGATGATGTTGTCGGGCACGATCTGCCGGCTGAGCAGTGCGCTGGCCCTGAGACCACGCACCAGAGCGCCCGAGGCAATGCCGTTCGCCATGGCCATGACCTGGCCCTCAAGCTGCGGCGTGACCGTCAGCACGCCCGGTATTTCACCGATCCGGACAGCCAGCTCATCAAAGCCCTCGATCGGGGCGCCCTTGCTGTAGACCGACATATGGCCATTGAGGCCAAGAATCCGGCCGACCAGTTCCGCCCGGAAGCCGTTCATCACCGACATGACGATGATCAGGGTCGCAACCCCGAGACCGATGCCGAGCAGGGAAAACCCCGCAATGACGGAGATAAAACCTTCCTGGCGGCGGGAGCGCAGATACCGCATGGCGACCATGCGCTCAAAAATGCCGAACATTAAGAACCCCTTAGAGCCGGACCCCAATCAGGAAGCGAACCTGTTCAGGACCGCTTCCGGTGTCATTTCCTCGACGTCGCCGCTCTTGCGGTTCTTCACCTCGACCACACCGGACTTCAGTCCGCGCGGTCCGACAAGGATCTGCCACGGCACGCCGATAAGATCGAGATTGGCCATCTTCGCGCCGGGACGCTCGTCCCGATCATCGATCAACGTCTCGATACCGGCAGCCGAGAGCTTGGCATATAGGTCTTCGCAGACCGATGTGCATCCCTCATCGTCGGTTTTCAGATTGGCGATGCCAACCGTGAAGGGAGCGACCTGTTCCGGCCAGATGATGCCTTTGTCGTCATGGCTGGCTTCGATGATCGCGCCCACCAGACGGGAAACCCCGACACCGTAGGAGCCCATATGCACCGGCACGTCCCCGCCTTCCGGCGCCGAGACCATGGCATTCAGCGGGGCGGAATATTTGGTGCCGAAATAGAAGATCTGGCCAACCTCGATGCCCCGGCGTTCCTTCAGGTTCTCCTCCGGCACCGGTGCCTCGCCCGGAACATGCTTCTCGTCGGTCGCGGCATAGAGTGACGTATAACGCTCGACGATGGCATTCACCTCGTCCATGTCCGCGTAATTCACGTTCATGTTGGCGAAATCCTGGTTCTCCCAGGCCTGATCGTAGAACACGCCGCTCTCACCGGTATCGGCGAGGACGATGAACTCATGGGAAAGATCGCCGCCGATCGGGCCGGTATCGGCCTTCATCGGGATCGCGCTCAGCCCCATGCGGGCATAGGTCTTCAGATAGGCGACGAACATCTTGTTGTAGGAGTCCACCGCGCCTTCATAGGTCGTGTCGAAGGAATAGTTATCCTTCATCAGGAATTCACGGCCCCGCATCACGCCGAACCGGGGGCGTACCTCGTCCCGGAACTTCCACTGGATGTGATAGAGCATCAGCGGCAGCGCCTTGTAGCTGCGCACATGGGTCCGGAAGATGTCTGTGATCAGTTCCTCGTTGGTCGGCCCGTAAAGCATGTCGCGCCCGTGCCGGTCCTCGATCCGCAGCATTTCCTTGCCGTAATCGTCATACCGGCCGCTTTCGCGCCAGAGATCGGCCGACTGGATGGTCGGCATCAGGACTTCCTGGGCACCGGCCGCGTCCTGTTCCTCGCGGACGATCTGCTCGATCTTGCGCAAAACCTTGTAGCCGAGCGGGAGCCAGGAATAGATCCCGGCGCTGGATTGCTGGATCATCCCGGCGCGCAGCATCAGGCGGTGGGAGACGATCTGCGCCTCCTTCGGATTTTCACGCAGCGTGGGCAGAAAATAAGCGGAAAGACGCATGGAATCCTCTGTGGTCTGGAAGTCTTGTCCCTGACCGCACGGAGCGGCGTAACGGGGCGGCATAGCGCCGCGACACTCTATGGAAAGCCTTTTCGGCTGTCCAAACGAAAACGCGGCCCGTCAATCGGCCGCGTTTTCGCTGATTTATTGGTTTTCCAGACATGCCCGGACAGACACGCCTGAACAGGTATCAAACTGGCGGCATACCGCCCCTGATCCCGAAATTGAGCAACCCCATCCAGAATCGCTCGAGCTCCCGGTACACCGTGCTCGACTCGTTCAGACGATCGGGGCTTCCGCCGGAGTCCCCTAGCGCCGAAGCGTGGCGATCGAACATTTCGGTGACAAATCCGCAAAGCTCCAGCCCCTTGTCGGAGAGCTTCACCCGGATCGACCGGCGATCATGCGCGGATCGTTCCTGCGCGAGATAACCGTTCTCGACCATCTTGCGGACGTTGTAGGACACGTTCGAGCCGAGATAATAACCCCGGTTCGTCAGCTCCCCCACCGTCAGTTCCTCGCTCCCGATATTGAACAATATCAGGGCCTGGATGTTGTTGATGTCTTCGATCCCCTTCCGGTCGAGCTCCATCTTCACAACTTCAAGAAATTGTCTGTGAAGACGCTCGATCAGTTTGATCGCTTCCAAGTACTCGTTTTTGATCGCGGAAGGGTCCGCTGTATTCTGGTCCGGTGTCGTCACGCCCGACATAAGCCTCCGAACTCCAATATTAGCTATGAATTAGTTACAATAGTGCTCGTTCTTGTAACGTCAAAAACACGTAACACGCAACCTAATTGCCGCGAAGTTTATTGAAGACAGCAGAGAAATCCAGGCCGCCATTCCCCTCTGCAACAAAGTTTCCGTAGAATTCCGCTGCCTTTTCCCCCATTGGGGTTGTGGCTTTGGCGGATTTCGCAGCCTGTTGCGACAGATCCAGATCCTTCAGCATCATCGCCGCGCTGAAGCCAGGTTGATAGTCCCGATTCGCCGGAGACGTCGGAACCGGCCCCGGAACCGGGCAATAACTTGTCATCGCCCAGCACTGTCCGGAAGACTTCGAGCTGATGTCGAAGAGCTTCTGTCGCTCCAAACCGAGTTTGTCCGCAAGAGCGAAGGCTTCGGACACGGCAATCATTGAAATGCCGAGCACCATGTTGTTGCAGATCTTGGCTGCCTGACCGCTGCCGCTGCCGCCTGCATGGACGATTGTCGCCCCCATGATGTCGAGCAGCGGACTGGCGCGCTCGAACGCCGCATCCTCGCCGCCGACCATGAAAGTCAGGGTGCCTGCCTCGGCTCCGCCGGTGCCGCCGGAAACCGGCGCATCAAGCATGGGGAAACCTTTAGCCGCGGCATCCGCCGCCACCGCCCGCGCGGTATCCACATCGATGGTCGAGCAATCGACGAAGAGAGTTCCCGCAGCCGCATTCGGGAAAACGCTCTCCTCATAGACCGCCCGGACATGCTTTCCCGCCGGCAGCATGGTGACCACCACCTCGGCACCGCTCACGGCGTCGGCCGCGCTTGACGCCGCCGTACCGCCTGCGGAAGTGAGTTTTTCCAGGCTTTCCGCGGAAAGATCAAAGCCGCGCACGTCATGGCCCGCGCCCAGCAGGTTCCTCGCCATTGGCAGGCCCATATTGCCAAGCCCGATGAATGCGATACTGGTCATGTGTTAGCTCCCTCGTCCTTATTGTTTTCTTATGGTCAGGGCCCGCGCGGCTCCGCTTTTCCGGTCAGAGTCCGATCTTGCCGTCTGATTCAAAATAAGCCGCGACCATCTCCGGCGTGACCGCCTCAAGTGTCGACGGCGTCCATTTCGGCGTCCGGTCCTTGTCGACCAGCAATGCCCTGACCCCCTCAAAGAAGTCATCGGCGATCATGAAGCTTTGGACCATGGTGAATTCCATCGCCAGATCCTCGGCCAGGCTGGCGCAACGCGCGCCCCGGCGCACCATTTCCAGTGTGACCTTGAGGCTGGTCGGAGAACGGTGCTCCAGCATGGCAGCGGTCTCTTCAGCGAAGCTGCCGCCATCCGCCTTCAGGGCCGCGAGGATATCCTCAACCCGGTCATGGGCAAACGCGCTGTCGATCACGGCACGGTGCTCAGCCAAGGGCGCATCTTCAGCGGGAATCGCATGCTCGGACAGCAGAACGGAAATCCGGCCCGCCGCGTCTCCATCGAGATCAAGCGTTACCAATTCCCCCCGCAATGCCTGCAACGTCTCGCTGGGCATGAAATGCGTAGCCGCCTCTATGTAAAGGCAGTCCGCGGCCTTCACCATCGCACCGGTGAGCGCGAGATAGGTCCCGAGCTCGCCCGGGCAGCGCGGCAGGAACCAGCCGCCGCCGACATCGGGAAACAGGCCGATACCGGTTTCCGGCATGGCGAAGAGCGTGCGCTCGGTCGCGATCCGGAAATTGCCATGCACCGAAATGCCAACACCGCCACCCATCGTCACACCGTCCAGCAGCGCGATATAGGGCTTCGGGTAGTCGGAAATCGACCGGTTCAGACGATATTCCTCACCGAAGAAATCCAGCATCAGTTGGGTCGGCTTGCCCGTCTCGCCCTCTTCCAGCCGCGAGCGACGCACGGCGACCACGTCTCCACCGGCGCAAAAGGACTTTTCTCCGGCCCCCTCGATCAGGATGGCCCCGACCTTCGGATCTTCGGCCCAGGCGTCAAGCTGCACCTGCATCGCCCGGATCATGTCCAGTGTCAGCGAATTCAGGGCGCGCTGGCGGTCCAGGGTGATACAGCCAATGGCGCCCTGAACTTCAAAACGAACGTCTTCCGTCATTGATTCCATTCCGTGAGGAGTTTGCGCGCGATGATCACACGCATGATTTCGTTGGTACCTTCGAGTATCTGGTGAACGCGCAGGTCACGAACCAGCCGTTCGAGCGGGAAGTCACCAAGATAGCCGTATCCGCCATGGATCTGCAGGGCTTCATTGCAGATCCGCGAGCAGAGATCCGTCGCCAGGCGTTTCGCCATGGCGCAGTGCTTCGTCGCGTCCGGGGTTTTCCGGTCCAGACTGTCCGCCGCCCGGTGCACCATCAGCCGGGCCGCATCCAGTTCCGTCGCCATGTCCGCAAGCTTGAACTGAATGGCCTGGAATTCATTGAGCTTCTTGCCGAACTGGGCCCGGTCGGCAGCATAAGACAATGCCGCCTCAAGCGCTGCGCGGGCACCGCCGAGGGAACAGGCGGCAATATTGATCCGCCCGCCATCGAGCCCGGCCATGGCGATCTTGAAGCCGTCGCCCTCGTTACCGACGAGATTATCCCGCGGTACCGGGCAATCCTCGAAATTCACCATGGAGGTATGCTGGCTATGCCAGCCCATCTTCCGTTCCTTCTTGCCGAAGGAAAGTCCCTCCGAGCCGCGCTCGACCAGTAGGCAGGACACACCACCGGCTCCGTCGCCACCGGTGCGGGCCATGACGGCGTAGAGATCGCTGGTCGGCCCGCCGGAAATGAAGGCCTTGGCGCCGGACATCCTGAAGGTGCTGTTCCCCTCCGGTGTGGCGCGGGTTTTCAACGAGGCGGCGTCGGAACCTGCTCCGGGCTCGGTCAGACAGTAGCTCGCCATCTGTTCCATGGAGGTCAGCTTTGGCAGGAACCGCGCCCGGATCTCGTCCGAGCCGAACCGATCCACCATCCAGGAAACCATGTTGTGGATCGAAATATAAGCCGCAGTCGAGGGACATCCGGCGGACAATTCCTCGAAAATGATCGCCGCATCCAGCCGGCTCAGCCCGGAGCCGCCATGCTCCTCGCCGACATAGATTCCGGCCAGCCCGAGTTCCGCTGCCTTGCGAATCTCTTCCACCGGGAAGATCTCTTCCTCGTCCCAGCGCGCCGCGTTCGGGGTGAAATGCTCTGCCGTGAAAGCGCGGGCCATATCCTGAATGGCGCGCTGTTCCTCGTTCAGCTGGAAATCCATCTACAATCCTCCATGACCGGCACATGTTCTTTGCAGCATGTGTTTCCGGCGCGGATCATAAGGGGCGCCCGGCCGGTGTTCAATGCTCGCGCCAGCCTCGCGCCGGACATTCCGCCGCCTGCGACGGCCCGTGCGACAACCCGTGCCTTTTCACCGGCCCTTCTCCGCTTTAACATCCGTGACGAGAGAAACGCCTGCTGGTTAACGAACAAGGCTCAAAACAATGCCCCTGAACGGATCCGCCCCGCACCTGTCCACGACCGAAACGCCCCTGCATACAGGTCCGGGATTCCCGTCGATCCGGATGCGCCGGAACCGGCAGACCGACTGGTCGCGCCGGCTTGTGGCGGAAAATCGGCTGTCCGTCGATGATCTGATCTGGCCGGTTTTTGTGCGCGTGGGTCATGGTCTGGAAGAACCTGTCGCTTCGATGCCCGGTGTGTTCCGCTATTCCGTCGACCGGCTGCCGGAGATTGTCGGCAAGGCGCGCGATCTTGGCATTCCAGCGGTCGCCCTCTTCCCCTTTACCGAGCAGGAACTGAAAGACGAAACCGGCAGCTATTCCGAGCGGGACGACAATCTGGTCTGTGAAGCCGTTCGCGCGATCAAGGCGTCCGTGCCGGATATCGGCGTGCTGTGCGACGTTGCCCTCGACCCCTATACCAGCCACGGCCATGACGGCGTGCTCCAGGATGATCGCATCCTGAACGACGAGAGCGTCGAGATCCTGTGCCGTCAGGCACTGGCCCAGGCCCGCGCCGGCTGCGACATTGTCGCGCCGTCGGACATGATGGACGGACGCATCGGCGTGATCCGCAAGGCCCTTGACGCACACGGCTTCGACAATGTGCAGATCATGGCCTATTCGGCAAAATATGCTTCCGCCTTCTATGGCCCTTTCCGGGACGCCGTCGGCTCGTCGGGCACCCTTGGTAAAGCCAGCAAATCCACCTATCAGATGGATCCGGCCAATACGGACGAAGCCCTGCGCGAGGTCGCGCTTGATATTGCCGAGGGCGCGGACATGGTCATGGTCAAGCCGGGCATGCCCTATCTCGACATCGTGCGCCGGGTGAAGGACACCTTCTCCATGCCGACATACGCCTATCAGGTGAGCGGCGAATACGCGATGATCTCCGCTGCCGGTCTGAATGGCTGGATCGACCGGGAACGGGCCATGGTGGAAAGCCTTCTCGGCTTCAAGCGCGCGGGCGCTGATGGCATCCTCACCTACTTCGCAATCGAGGTGGCGGAGCGGTTGAAGGCGGGCTGACCCGCCCCTGATATTTGCCCAATAAGTCGCCCCCCTTAATCACCCGTCAACCATTGGGCCCTATACCATCCTGAAAAAGGACATGGGCGGGCTGCGCCCATGCGGTTATGTCAAGGGCAGGGTGACGAGCATATGCGTATTTATAAATTTTCCCTTCCGTTCGCGGCGGGAATATTGCTGACCATCTCTTCCATATCCTCTGGAACAGGCGCCCAAGCTGACACGATCGACGTCAGCGGCACAGGCATCGCACTTGGGATCGCCGCTAAGCTTGGAAGTCAGATTCACGCAGACTCTCCCGCGGACAAGGTCATCGTTCTGCCCAGCATGGGATCCGGAGGTGGCCTGAAAGCCCTGCGCGATGGTGTGATCGGAGCGTCATTCTCAGCGCGAAACCTGAAAGAGTCCGAAAAGGCGCACGGACTCCACGAAGCTCACTGCATGCGCACGCCACTGGTTTTTGCCACGACACATCCAGCCCCGGGCAATTTCAACCGGAATGAACTCCCAGAAATCTATGGGAACGCCCTGCCCAAATGGAATGACGGGACACAGCTTAAAATCATTCTGCGGTCCCGCAGCGGGTCAGAGATCCCCTATCTTGCCTCGCAGGTTCCTGGCCTCGGAGAACAATTCGAGGCGGCTTTCAAGCGTCCCGATGTCGCGATAGGAACAAGCGATCAGATCAATGCGGGGCTCGTTGGCAAAATTTCCGGCTCCCTTGCCATCATGACGTTGCTGCAAATCAAGGCAGAAGACCTCGATCTCAATCTGGTTTCCATAGATGGGGTTATGCCCAGTGCGGCCACGGTCTCTGATCAGAGCTATCCGTTTTCCCTGCGGGTCTGCCTCATTCTACCGAAAGACCCGACACGCCTCGCACTGAAACTCGCCCAGGAGATGATATCTCCGGAGGGGCGGAAAATGATCATCAGCATGGGGGCAGCTCCATCTGACTAAGATCGTTTCATGTCTTTAAACCTCAGACCGATGAAGCTCATCGCACTGATCGAAAAGCTGGCCATAGTGCTGGCCATCGTCATTGGGCTCGTCCCCCTGACGGTCTTTGGCTTTTTTGAATACCGGAAACTCACGGAAGTCGCCGAATACAAAGCAACCATATCGGCCAACACTGTCGCCCGGTACGCCTACAGAAACGGCGCCCGATGGAAATATGCCGGTCACCGTCTGCCGGAATTGCTGGCACGTGCGAATCCCGACAACGCGACACATCAGGCCCTTCTGGACACTGACGGAGAAATACTGGCCGAGACCGGCCCCGAGATCCTGTCCCCCGTGCTGACCAGCCGAATAGCCGTAACGGAAAGCGGGCGGGCGGTTGCATATGTCGCAATCAGGCTATCGCTGAAAAAGTTCATCCGCGACATCACGACGTTCAGCTTGTTCACCTGCGGTATTGCCGCTCTGTTCTATGTGTTTCTGAGGTCCGTTCCGCTCCGCGCCTTGCGAAAAACCGCCCTTTCTCTGGCAGAAACGGAATCCTCGCTGCGCCAACAGGTCGAATTGACACAGAAAGCCCTCAATACGGCGAACGAACAGCGCTCCCAGGCCGAAGCCGCCGGACAGGCAAAATCAGAATTCCTGACCCACATGAGTCACGAATTACGGACTCCACTCAATGCGATTATCGGCTTCTCGGATCTGATTTCCGGCGGTTATCTCGGCGACCTGCCCGCCAAGTACAAAGAGTACGCCGACGATATCAATGTCAGCGGCAAGCATCTGCTCGAATTGGTCAGCGAAATCCTGGACATGGCCAAAATCGAAAACGGACAGCAAGAACTGGAACGGACACCTACCAGCGGTATCAGCCTGGCGAACGAATGTATCCGCCTGATGTCAGACCTTGCTTCCCGCAAGCAGATCGAGATCAAACTGATACATCAAGAGACAGAGCCGTTCCTCGCCATGCTCGACCGCATCCGTGTCCGCCAAATTCTGCTCAACCTGCTTTCGAATGCCATCAAGTTCACGCCCACCGGCGGGTCGGTCACATGCGAAGTCACGCATTCACCCGACGAAAGATTGACATTCATCATCACGGATACCGGCGTCGGCATGACCGAAAGCGAGATCAAGGTCGCGCTGAAACCGTTCCAGCAGGTTGCGCGCAATGCATCGCTTGCAGCCGAGGGAACCGGGCTCGGCCTACCGCTCGCGGAGGCCCTGACAAAGCTGCACAACGGCACCTTTGACATTCTTAGTCAGCCCGGCACCGGCACCAAGGTCATCATCAGCTTCCCGAGCGGGTCACAGGAAGAAAACCTGGGCGCGCCAGACGTTTCGCATTCACGTCTGGCGCTGTAGCAAGCCAGAAACCGCCCCGTTATCACCGCTTCCCGATCACACCAGTGCGAAGATCCGGGCCGGACCGCCGGTGCCGCCTTTATGTTTTGGCGCACCGACAACCAAAGTCGCCCCCTTGGCCGGAACCTTGTCCAGATTTGCGACGCATTCAATGCCGAACCGGCCGCTTGGCAGCCAGGCATAGTGGGTCGCGAAATCACCGGACATGCCGTAATCGAGCGACAGCGTATCGACCGCGATTGAGGCCGCGCCGGTCTCTTCCATCAGCATTTTCACCGCTTCGACATGGAAGCCCGGATAATGCTGTTTCGCGCCGTCAAAGCCGCGAAACGCAGAGCTGCCGATCTTCTCTCCCCAGCCGGAATACATCGCGACGCAGGCATTGGCGGGAATGTCGCCATGCTCGTACATCCAGGTTCGCAGATCGGCTGGCGTGACTTGTGAGTCAGCGCTTTCCTCCGCCTTGGCGGAAATATCGATGACACAAAGCGGCGCCACCAGATTGGAGACCGGAATTTCGTCGACGGACATTCCATCCGCGGAGAAATGCAACGGAGCGTCGATATGCGTACCCGTATGCTCGTTCACGGTGAATTCGAACAGATTGAAGCCGTGTTCCTTGAAGTTGAACTTCTGCTCGGAAGAAAATTGCGGCTCGCCAAAATAGGTCGGGAAGTCCGCATGCAGTGTATGCGTCATGTCCTCGACTGCATTATGTCCACCGGCCAGTGCCTGCGGGGCCGAAAGCGTCGCACCGGCAACGGCGGCCACACCAGCCGCGGCCGCGCCTTTGAAGAGATTGCGGCGGGACAGCATCTTTTCCTTCACCGAATTCATCACGCAAATGTCGCACATGGAAGCCTCCTTACTTTTATTACCAGAGAAGTCTATGCACGCGTGTGGCGAGAGTGCAATGCAACATAAATTGTGGGGCTTACGGTAATTCCACCGCTTTGGCGCAAACGAACAGCCCGAGAGGGCAGGCTGCGGTTTTATTTTCTGCCGGTCTCCCGGCTCAAAGCACGTTCTTTTCTTCCAGAAACTTCTCCGCCATCCGCAGATGCCAACTCCCCGATGCGTCATGAAAACCGACATGACCACCGTCAAGAGGCAGAAGCGGTGTCAGGCGCGCTGATGCCGACCAGTCGAAATCAAGATAGCCGGCCCCCGGTATCCAGGGATCGTTGAGGGCATGGATGATCAGCGTCGGGGTCGTGATGCCCTTCAGATAGCTCTTGGCTGAGTTTTGCGTGTAATAGTCCCGCGCGCCCTCGAAGCCGTTGCGTACCGCGACATGACGCTCATCGAATTCAAAAATCGTGCGTACAGTGGCGACAGCCTTGCTTTCCGTGACCGACAGGCCCGGGGTCGCCAGCGCCTCGCGCTTCATGCTCTTCAGAAGCCAGTGATGATAGAGCTTGTTACGCGGCTGGATGATGCGCTCGGAAGAGCGGGCAAGATCTATCGGCGCGGAGACGGAGACGGCGGCCACGACATGCGGGCGCGTCTGTTCTCCCAGATATTTCAGCATCATGTTGGCGCCGAGGGAAGCGCCGTAAAGCACGAAACGGTCGGCTCTTCCAGTCTCGCGCAACTGAGCCAGCACGGCGTCCAGATCTCCGGTCCGGCCGGCATGATAGGACTGCGTGCAATCGCCCCGCGTCGGCCCCGCCCCGCGCAAATTGAGCCGCAAGACCGACAATCCGGCAGCCACGAAATGCCGGGCCGCGTCGCGCACGAGATAACTATCCTCGCACCCGGTCAGCCCGTGAATGATGACGAGGAGTGGCGCATCCGGCAGAGGCTTCACCGGCTGTTCCAGCATCCCGCTCAGGCAATCGCCGGTCCCGTCCGGCATGCGGAACATCAGTCGCTCCGACCGGGCGGAGCCGATGCGCGGCTTACCGCCGACAAAGAAACTCCTCAATGTTTGCAAATGCCCGCCAACCCAGGGGAAGCGCGGCTGGAACGGCGGATAAGAGGGGATGTCAGGAAGCGTCACGTGATGCCCCATCCCCTTCTGTGGCGGACAGCTCTTCTCCCCCGTCTTCATCTTCTTCCACCGGCTCGAACTGCATGAGCCATTCATGCACCGCCCCGATTTGCGCCTCGTCCATCAGTGCCGGTGCATGGCCGCAGCCTTCGAACTCAATGAGATCGGCCTTCGGTCCACGCTCCGTCATTTCCTCTGCCACATCACGCGGCAGCAGATCCGAATTGGCCCCGCGCAGCACCAGTGTCGGGCACTGGATCATGTCATAGACGGCCCAGAGATCGACATCCTGGATCGGTCCCTCGAACGCGTCCCCGATGGCCGGATCGTAATGCATGCGATAGGTCCCGTTCGGCTCCCGGATAACGCTGTGCTGGGTCATTTCGGACCAGTCCGCATCGGAAAGATCGCCGAAATCGGCCAATGTCTCCCGCAGATAGTTTCCGGCTTCATTCAGGTTCCGGAAGATCGGGGGATCGGCGACATAGCTCCCTATCCGTTCCAGCGCCTCTTTCGGAATGAAAGGACCCACATCGTTGATAATCAGCCGCTTGACCGGCGTCCCTTCGCGGGAGGCCAGCAGCATGCCGATAATGCCGCCCATGGAGGTGCCGAGCCACTCGACCTCGCTGAGACCGCGATAATCCAGCAGCGCATCGGCATGGCGCAGATAGGTCTCGAAATTATAACCGTCCTTGTTATTCAGCCAGTTGCTGCGGCCGCGCCCGACCACATCCGTCTCGATACAGCGAATATCACGGCCGATCACCCGGGCCAGAGCGTCGAAATCGCGGCCCTGGCGGGTCAGCCCATGGGCGCAGATCATGGTGCGCGGTAGTTTCCGGTTACCCCAGTCCGTAAAGGCAAGCCAGATGGTGCCGTGATCGTCGGTGAAGGGGAAACTTCCCTGATCTGGTTTCATGTCTCGTCTGGTCCCCGGTCTCGCCCCATCAGGGCTTGCTGTTCCCGCCGACAGTTTCCCACCGACCGGCAATGCGTCAAGTGCGCAGCCCACTTGCCCGCGCCCGCGATACTGATAAGGTCCGGCAATCATTTCAGTGGGAGACCCTACAGTGGAACGCGAAACACCCCGTGTGGTTCCGGTTGCCGAGCGGCACAAGGCGGACTGGCGCCGTCTCTATGACGGTTATGCGGCTTTCTACAAAACCCAGATGACAGACGAAATCGCCGACACAGTCTGGGGCTGGCTGCACGATCCGGCCCATGTGCTGAACTGTCTGATCGCCGAGGATGCAAATGGCAAGGCCATCGGTCTCGCCCATATCCGTGCCATGCCGCGCCCACTCTCCGGTGCCGAATGCGGGTTCCTCGACGACCTGTTCGTCGATCCGAACGCGCGCGGCCAGGGCGTATTCGAGGCCCTGTTCAAGGCGATGGACGCGATGGCACAGGACAAGGGCTGGGCGATGGTTCGCTGGCTGACCCAGGAATTCAACTATCGTGGCCGCTCCGCCTATGACCGGATCGCCACCAAGACGCCTTTCATCCTCTATCAGCGCGAAACACCCTGACCTAAGGCTCTCCACAAGAGAGAGCACGGAGAGACTTATGCCCTACACAATGATTATCGCCCTCGCCATCCACATCGTCTCGGCGGTGATCTGGGTCGGCGGCATGTTCTTCGCCTATACCTGCCTGCGGCCCTCCATGGGCACGCTGGAGCACGCACCCGACCGACTGCGCCTGTGGCGTTCCGTCTTCGCCCGTTTCTTCCGGTATGTCACCATGGACATCGTGCTGCTGATCGCCAGCGGTTACTGGATGATCTTCATGGAATTCGGCGGCTTCGCCGGAGCCGGCATGCATATCCACATCATGAACCTGACCGGATTTCTGATGATGGGCCTGTTCGGCCATCTCTATTTCGCCGAATGGCTCAAGTTCCGCCGTGCGGTCGATGCACAGGACTTCCCGACGGCAGGAGCGCGGCTTAACCGCATCCGGATGATCGTCGCCATCAATCTTGGCTTGGGCTGGATCACGATAATCGTCGGTACGACCGGTCGCTATTGGGGATAGCATTCTTGCCGGAGCCCGGCTTGCCGGGACCTTTTCAATCCCTTACAAATCCCCACCAGATCTCTGAGTTAATTCACAAAGGAACAAGCGCATGGCAGCGTCAGGAGGTCCCCTTTCCGGGGTGACGGTGGTCGATCTCTCGCGGATCCTCGCGGGACCCTATTGCACGATGATGATGGCCGAACTCGGCGCCCGGGTGATCAAGGTGGAAACGCCCGGAACCGGCGACGACGCGCGGCATTACGGGCCGTTCATCAACGGCAAGTCGGCTTATTTCCAGTCGGTCAACCGGGGCAAGGAAAGCATTGCGCTGAACCTGAAGAACGACGACGACAAGGCGGTCCTCGACAAGTTGCTGGAGAAGGCCGACATCATCGTCGAGAATTTCCGGCCCGGCACCATGGAGAAGCTCGGCTTCGGCTGGGAGCGGCTGCACGAGAAATTCCCGAAGCTGATCTATGTCTCGGCTTCCGGCTTCGGCCATTCCGGCCCGGACATGTACCGCCCGGCCTATGACATGGTCGTGCAGGGCATGGGCGGGATCATGAGCGTGACCGGTCATGAAGGCGCGCCGCCGACCCGGATCGGCACCTCCATCGGCGATATCGGCTCCGGCCTCTATGCCGCCATCGGCGCCATGTCCGCGCTGTTCCACCGGGCCGGCACCGGCGAGGCGACCAAGGTCGACATTTCCATGTTCGACTGCCAGCTCGCCCTGCTGGAAAACGCCATCATGCGCTATTTCGTCTCCGGCACCGCGCCGGGTCCGCTCGGCGCCCGGCATCCCTCGATCACGCCGTTCGAGGCGTTCGAGACCGAGGATGGCTACATCATCATTGCCGCCGGCAACGACTCGCTGTTCCACAAGATGGCCGACGGCCTTGGCAAGCCGGAATGGAAAGAGGACGCGCGCTACACCACCAACGACCTGCGTGCCCAGAACCAGCCACATCTGAAGATCGAGATCGAGGCGATCCTGAAAACCGGGACGACCGAACATTGGGGTGCCGTCCTTGACGAGGTCGGCGTGCCGAACGGGCCGATCAACGATGTCGGTCAGGCCGCCGAATATCCGCAGGCCGCCGCCCGCAACATGATTGTTGATGTGGATGACCCTGTCACCGGCCCGATGAAAGTGGTCGGCAATCCGATCAAACTGACCGCATTCGACGATCCGAAGACCCGCGTTCCGTCACCGAACCTGGATCAGGACCGCGAACGCATCCTCAAGGAGCTTGGACTATGAATCTGATGCGCAACGAGCTCGATTTCTCGAGCGAGCCTGCCCTCACCCCGAACACCGATCCCTACGCGCTGGCGAAGGCCCTGTCCGGCCGTCACCTGATCGGCGGCAAGCTGGTCCCGGCCTCCTCCGGCAACAGCTTCGAGGTCATTGATCCGGCCACCGGAACCGTCATCGGCTATGGCGCCGAAGGCGACGAGGCCGACGTCAATCTCGCGGTCGAGGATGCCGCAGCGGCGCAGAAGGAATGGGGCAAGATGCGGGCCCGGGACCGGGGCGCGCTGATCCATAAATGCGGCGAGGTCCTGATGGACCATGTCGAGGAACTCGGCCGCCTGATCGCGCTGGAAACCGGCAAGGCCCTGCGCACGGAAAGCCGGGTCGAAGCCTCGATCCTGGCTGACGCCTTCCTGTTCCATGCCGGCCTCGCTTCCGAGCTCAAGGGCGAAACCGTTCCGCACCATCCGGACATGCTGACCATCACCGTGCGCGAGCCGGTCGGCGTTGTCGGTGCGATCATTCCGTGGAACGTGCCGCTGCTGCTGATGGCGCTGAAAATCGCTCCGGCACTGGTCGCAGGTAACACCGTGGTGGTGAAGTCCGCCGAGGAAGCACCGCTGACCGTGCTGCGCGTCTGCCAGATCCTGGCTTCCGTGCTGCCTGCCGGCTGCTTCAACATGCTGTCCGGTTACGGCCCGGAATGCGGCGCCCCGCTGGTCGCCCATCCGAAGGTCGGCAAGATCACCTTCACCGGCTCCGTCGAGACCGGGAAGATCGTCTACAAGACGGCCGCCGACAAGCTGATCCCGGTTACCCTGGAGCTTGGCGGCAAGAGCCCGATGATCGTCATGAAGGATGCCGACATCGACAAGGCCATCGGCGGCGCCGTCACCGGCATGCGTTTCACCCGCCAGGGTCAGAGCTGCACCGCCGCCAGCCGCATGTTCGTCCATGCCGACGTGCATGACGAATTCGTCGCCAAGCTGCGCGAGCAGGTCGATGCCATGGTGATGGGGGATCCTCTGGACGAGAAGACCGATATCGGCACCATCATCTCGCCGGAGCAGTTCGCCAAGGTGAAGTCCTATATCGATCACGGCAAGGGCGAGGCCGGTGCGGAAGCCATCGAATGCTCCGCCATGCCGACGGAAGAAAAATTCAAGGACGGCCTGTTCGTCCGCCCGGTGGTGTTCCTCGGCATGACGAACGACAGCAAGCTGGCCCGGGAGGAAATCTTCGGCCCGGTGACCTGCGTCATCAAATGGACTGACGAAGAGGAAGTGCTCGCCGCCGCGAACGACAGCGATTACGGCCTTGCCGCCACGGTCTGGACCAACGACCTGAAAGCAGCGCTGAACTTCACCGAGAAGCTGCAGGCAGGCTTCGTTCAGGTGAACCAGAACCTCGTGGTGCAACCGGGTCTTTCCTATGGCGGTGTGAAACAGTCCGGCATCGGCAAGGAAGCCACGCTGGAAGCCATGCTGGAGCATTTCACCAAGAAGAAGACCATCATCTTCAACAAGACCTGATAAGCGCGTCCCTGATAAGGGTATTATAGCGTAATCGAATAGGAGAAGGCCGATGCTGGGATGGGGAAAACGTCTTGGACTCGGCCTTCTCTTTGTCTTTGTGGGGCTGAATTTCGGCTGTGCCGCTCTGCTTATCTGGCTGAGCGGGTCCGTGCCGGAAATCGATGGAGAGATAAATCTACCCGGTCTCTCCGCCCCCGTTACCGTTACCCGGGATTCCGTCGGCGTGCCGGTGATCCGTGCGGCCTCCGATGAAGATGCCTATTTCGCCCTCGGCTATGCCCACGCCCAGGACCGGCTCTGGCAGATGGAATCCATGCGACGCCTCGGCGCCGGGCGCATGGCGGAAATGGTCGGCACGCTTTCGGCATCCATCGGCGAGACAGTCTTGCCGTTCGACAGGATTACCCGGGGTTTCGGTTTCTATCGGCTAGCCGAGGCCTCCTATGAGCGTGCATCGCCAGCCCTGAAAATGGTGCTGGAGCGCTATGCGGACGGGGTCAATGCCTACCTCTCGAACCGGCAGGGCGCCCTGCCGATAGAATTCGAGGTGCTGTTCCATGAACCGGAACCCTGGAAGCCGGCAGACAGTCTGGTCTGGCAGCAGCTCATGGCGTTCCAGCTCGGCGGCAACTGGCCGGGCGAGCTTGCGCGCCTGCGCATGCTGGAAACCGGCCTCACCCCCGAACAAATCGCCTTTCTTTATCAGGATGCGGACGGCACGCTGCCTGCGGTTCCGCACCTGCGTGAAAGCGCTCTTGCTCCCGGCATGCTTGGTATTGCCCGGCAATTTGCAGCGGCCTTGCCGTTCGAGCTTTCTCCCGGTGGTGCGTCCAATGCCTGGGCTCTCTCCGGTGATCGCACCACAAGCGGCAAGCCGCTGCTGGCGAACGACCCGCACCTGCATCTGACCAACCCAAATCTTTGGTATCTGGCCCGTATTGAAACACCCTCCGGCATCCTTGCAGGGGCGACTGTTCCGGGCGTGCCTTTCATGGTGCTCGGGCATAACGGAAACGTCGCCTGGGGCTTCACCACGCCCCATGTCGATACCCAGGACCTGTTCATCGAGACCGTCGATCCGGCCGATCCGGCCCGCTATCTGACGCCATCCGGCAGCCGGCCTTTCGAGACCCGGGCAGAGACATTCCGCATCGGATCGCGGGAGGTGACGGAGACATTCCGCTCGACCCGCCATGGGCCGGTGATATCGGACACCCTGAATAGTGCGAAGCGTAACGACGAGAAAACCGTGATAGCCCTAGCCTCCCCGTCTTTTCTGCCCGGAGACACCGGCCCGGAGGGGGTGCTGGAACTCAACCGGTCCCGGACGCTCCCCGAAGCCCTTGCCGCACTCGAAAAATTTTCCGGTCCGGCCCAAAACGTCACGCTCGCGGACCGGGACGGCAACATTGCCCTCGCATTCGCCGGCCGGGTGCCGGCACGCGGCGGCAGCGGCATGCTGCCCGCGGATGGACTGGACCCGGATGCGGACTGGCAAGGCTGGGTTGTTCCATCGCGCCTGCCACTGACCTTCAATCCGGACGATGGGCTCGTCGTTCAGGCGAACGACAGGGTCGCGCCGCGCGATCCCGCTCTCTATCTCGGACCAACAGCCGAGCCGCCTGTCCGCGCTGACCGGATTCGGGATCGCATAGAAGCGATGAGCGATGCGGCGACGACGGCGCAGCAAGTCGCCCTGCAGATGGACGCGCTTTCAACCGCCGCCAGGGAAGTGAGCGCCCTGCTCCTGGAGCGTCTCAAGCCTGACTTGCTGACCCCGGCAGAACTGGACGCGGCGGAACGGCTCCGTGCCTGGGATGGCACGATGAACCGGAACCGGGCCGAGCCCCTGATCTACAGTCTCTGGACCGCACTGCTGCACCAGAGAATTTTCGGCGACGATCTCGGAGACCTGATCGGGGAGTACCGCCGTCCCTATCCGCATATGTTCCGGGCCGTGCTGACCGGCGATACAAGCTGGTGCGACGATATCCGCACCGACAATGTCGAGCCCTGCGCCACCCTGATAAGGGAAAGCCTGCAGGAAGCCGTGGCGCGGCTGACCACCAAATACGGTCAGGACGCTTCATCCTGGCGCTGGGGAAAAAGCCATACGGCCAAGTTCCAGCATCTGCTCTGGTCCCGAATCCCGCAGATCGATAGCCTGCTCGGAACGGAGATCGCAACGGACGGAGGTGATTTCACCGTGAACCGGGGCGGCCCCAGCATCCGCATCAGCGAGACGGATTTCAGCTTCCATCACGTTCATGGAGCCGGCCTGCGCGCGGTCTATGATCTTGCTGATCTGGACGAGTCCCTGTTCAGCCTGTCCCTTGGACAGTCAGGAAACCCGTTCTCCGAATATTATCATGATCAAGCCGAGGATTGGGCGGATGGCCGTTACAGGCCCCTGAACGGCATTCCCGATCCGGGCGCGCATATCCTGACGCTGCGACCCGAATAGCTGATTTCAGAAGCGCAACCGGGCGCCGAGCATGAAATTCTGCGCGAAGCCGGAATCGTCTTCCTGGGATCTCAGGCTTGGCTGCGCCGTCCGGGTATAGAACGCACGGTATTCCGTGAAGAAGTCCCAGCTATCCGAGATTTCATAGGATGCGCCGACGCCAAGCTCGAAGGATGGCGACATTTCTTCCTGACGATCAAGGCCAGTGCCATAGGCCAGTCCAAGACCGGCCACCACATGGGGACGTACCCACCAGTCTTCACCAAGGTCGAAGGAATGGCCGAGAGAGATCGATAGCACGTCACCGGCCCCATAGGGATCCGGCCCACGGCCAAGACCAATCTGACCGGCCGGCTCACCAAGATCCGTATAGCGGAGGGAAAACTGATAGCGCTCGCCAGTCCGGAAATCATCCAGGCTGCGCCGCTCCGTCTCACTGGAAAAGCCCGGCTGGTCCTGCTCCTCATTGCCATAACGGTCGGTTGAGGCACCAAGGAAATACCAGGCGCTTTGCCGCTCACCAAGATCATCGGCGGCACCAAGCACCGGCGCTCCCGCAATGGCGAGGCAAAACAAGGCAGGAATAACAATACGGCCAAGGCAGGACATTTGATGTCCCTCCAACAACACTGCGTTCCCGGTGAGTCCCTTAATTCTCTCCAAGAACGGCGCTAACTAGCCCTTCCCCGTATAATCGGATTCCTATCACGCTCCGACGGGAGCCGGGAGTCAAATCAGCGTCAAATGAACACACTACGGTGAGCGGATCGTCATGCAATAATCCGGCCGATCTTACTGGAGCATCGAGATGACCTTGCCTGTTACATTCGAAGATATTGAAAAGGCTCAGAAACAGCTGAGCGGTAAAATTCTTCGAACTCCATCCATTTCCGCACCGGCGCTCGGACAGGCGCTGGGGATAGACTTGACGCTGAAACTCGAGAATCTGCAGATCACCGGGTCATTCAAGTCGCGCGGGGCCTATGTGAAGCTGTTCAGCCTGAGCGCGGAAGAACGCGCTCGCGGCGTCATCGCCATGTCCGCCGGGAATCACGCGCAAGGCGTGGCCTACCATGCGACGGCTCTTGGCATTCATTCGACCATCGTGATGCCGGCGGCAACACCGTTCACCAAAGTTGAGAAGACCCGCAATTACGGCGCCGAGGTGATCCAGTTCGGCGACACTCTCTCCGAGAGCCGGGACAAGGTCGAGGAACTGATCGCCGAGCATGGATATGTGCTGATCCATCCCTATGACGACCCGATGATCATCGCCGGTCAGGGGACCGCCGGTCTCGAGCTGATGCAGGATGCAGAAGACATCGACACACTGGTGGTGCCCATCGGTGGCGGCGGGCTGATTTCCGGCATGGCGATCGCCGCCAAGGCTTTCAATCCGGCCATAGAAGTCATCGGGGTTCAGTCAGAGCTGTTCCCGTCCATGCATGGCGCCTTGCGTGACCTTCCGCCCCAATATGGCAGCGAAACCCTGGCCGAAGGCATTGCTGTTAAAATTCCCGGCGCCATGACCAAGGAAATCTGCTCCTCCCTGGTCGACGATATCATTCTGGTTAACGAGACCGAGATCGAGCGCGCCGTCAATGGCTGCGCCGAGCACCAGAACCTGGTCGCAGAAGGCGCGGGTGCCGCCGGTATCGCGGCAATGATCAAGATGCCGGAGCGTTTTGCCGGGAAACGGGTCGCCAGCGTGATCTGCGGCGGCAATATCGACCAGCGCATGCTGGCAACGGTGCTGTTGCGCGGTCTGACCCGTCATGGCCGCCTCGCCCGTCTGCGGATCGACATCAGGGACCAGCCCGGAACGCTCGCCCGGGTCGCGGGGCTGATCGGGCGCTCGGGCGCGAACATCGTTGAAGTGCATCACCAGCGGATGTTCCAGGACGTGCCGATCAAACAGGCGGAACTGGAAGTGCTGATAGAGACCCGCAATCCGGATCACGTGCTGGAAATCATCGCTGCGCTCGACGCCGCGGGCCTGAAGACCAGCGTCATGAGCAACATGGCTATGGAAGGACGGCCTCTCTGAGGCCTCGCGGAAGGACAATATCTCTAGGGTCCGGGGAAGAACGGGCCTCTCTGTGAGATCAGGAGATCGCGCGGTAGGAGCCTCGATAATAAATCAGCGGCTCGGTCTCTTCCCGAATGGGACCGAGCCGTTCAACCCGCCCGACAAGAATTGTGTGGTCACCGCCTTCGTGCTTCGCATGCAGCGTGCAATCGATGGCCGCGAGCGCTCCCTCCAGAATTGGCGCCCCGGTGACCCAGCGCTCGTGCTCCACACCGTCAAAGCGATCGCCGACATCGGAACTGAAACGCACGGACAGCTCGGCCTGATCGGCGGTCAGAATATTGATCGCGAAACAACCGCCGTCGGAAAACGCGTCATGACAGGTCGCATCCTTGCCGATACACACCAGCACCAGCGGCGGCTCCAGCGACACGGACGAGAAGGAACTGGCCGTAAATCCGTCGAGGCGTCCCTGATTTGCGGTGGTCACCACAGTCACCCCCGTGGCGAAGCGCCCCATCACGTCGCGGAATTGATCCGAATTCACTGACATACCTGCACAGCTCCTCACTTTACCGGAAATCCGCCGATGGCTGGTCCGTTACCGGCGAAAACCTCACCGGCTGACATGGCCCAAAGCCGCCGGTAAATCAATTGTTTACCCCTTGTTGTTTACAAATAACCGAAATTTGAGGGATATTAGGCTTTGAATGTTTCCCGAAATGCGTTCTGGGACCATTACCGGGTGGAGAGCGTCACATGCTGGTGATCATCGGATGGGTTGTCGTCATCGTCTGCGTGATTGGTGGCTACATGGCCATGGGCGGCAAACTCGGACCGCTGTGGCAGCCTTTTGAGCTTGTCATCATCGGCGGTGCCGGTGTCGGCGCCTTCATTGTCGCCAACCCGAAACACGTCCTGGGCCAGGCCGGACGCGGCTTCGGCGCCGCCCTGAAGGGCCCGAAATACTCAAAGGACGACTATCTCGAACTGCTCAGTCTGATGTACGCGATTTTCAAACTCGCGAAGACAAAGGGCATGCTCGCCATCGAATCCCATATCGAAAGACCGGAGGACAGTTCGCTCTTCCAGGCTTTCCCGAAATTCTCGTCCGACCATCATGCGCTTGATTTCCTTTGCGACTATCTTCGCATGATGACGCTCGGCACCGACAACCCGCATGAACTTGCGGACCTGCTCGACGAGGAGCTGGAAACCCATCATGCCGAGGATGCCGCGGTTGTCAGCGCGTTCCAGACCATGGGCGACGGCTTCCCGGCTCTCGGGATTGTTGCCGCCGTGCTCGGCATCATCAAAACCATGGGCTCCATTACGGAGCCGCCGGAAGTGCTCGGCAAGCTCATCGGCGGCGCGCTGGTCGGAACCTTCCTCGGCATTCTTCTCGCCTACGGCTTCGTCAGCCCCCTGGCCGCGACCATGGGCGGGGCATTGAATGCCGACGCGAAATATCTGGGCTGCATCAAGGCCGGGTTGCTGGCCCATGTCTCCGGCTATGCCCCGGCAGTGTCGGTTGAATTCGCCCGCAAAACCCTGATGTCCAAGGACCGTCCGTCTTTCTTCGAGGTGGAGGAAGCCGTCGCGGCCTTGCCACCGGTCTAGTACGGACCGATACAGGCATGCAGAACGCAAACAGCGGCATGGCTCAAGGCTAGCCGCGCGCCAATCGGGAAGACGAAAGCTTGGACAACCACGCCACTATAATCATCAAGAAGGTCAAAAAAGGCGGACATGGCGGGCACCATGGCGGCGCTTGGAAAGTCGCGTATGCCGACTTCGTGACCGCGATGATGGCCTTCTTCCTGCTCCTCTGGTTGCTGAACGCGACGACCGAGGAACAGAAGATGGGCATTTCCAACTATTTCGACCCGACGGCGATCTCGCGCTCGACGCGAAGCGGCTCCGGTGGCGTGCTCGGCGGCACCTCCATCACCGTGCCCGGCGCACTGAAATCCGCCTCCTCACCACCGATGATCAGCACGCCGCAGGTGGCCCGCCCGCAGGCGGAAAACACGGAATCCCTCGATGCTGATTCGGACGATCCGGAAAACATCGAATCCCGTCTTGGCAGTGACGACGATGCGGAAGGCCTGATTAGCGCGGAAAAGCTGGAAAAGCTGCTGGAAGAGCGTGAAGCCGCCCAGTTCGCCTCGGCCGAGAAGATGCTGCGCAAGGCCATTGAGGATTCAAACGATCCTGAGCTGAAGGAAATCGCGGACAGTCTGCAGATCGACCATTCACCCGAAGGTTTGCGCATCCAGTTGCTCGACCAGGAGAAAGTCGCCCTGTTCCCGCTAGGCAGTGCCGACATGTTCGAGCAGACCCGTAAGCTGCTCGCCAAGGTATCCGAAATCATCAGCAAGCTGCCCAACAAGATCAAGATTTCCGGCCATACGGATTCCCGCCCCTTCCCCGAAGGGGCGACCTATACGAACTGGGAGCTGTCCGCCGACCGCGCGCTCTCCAGCCGGCGCGCCCTCATCGCAAACGGTATTCCCGACGGCCGTGTCGCCCAGGTCGTCGGCATGGCCGATACCGACCCGATCGAGCCGAACGACCCGACATCGCCCAGCAATCGGCGGATCAGCATCGTTCTTCTGAAGCAGGATTTCAGCGATCAGGCGGCAGACGCGGTCGCCTCCGGGCAACCCGCCGTCCAGCCTCTGGAGACCACGCTTCCGCCACCAATCACCATCGCACCCGATACCGGCTCAGCCCTGCCGCCAATACGGTCCGGAGGCTAATCCCCACGCATGTTTGACAATCTTCGAGCCCGCCCGCTGGCGTTCTTCCATACGCTGCCTATGCCTTGCCCCTATCTTCCGGGCAAGACCGAGCGACGCCTGATTGCGGATATTTCAAGCCGCCGCGGCCAGCTTGCGCACGACTCCCTGGCGAAAGCCGGCTTCCGGCGCACCCAGCACCTGACCTACAGACCGGCCTGCCCCGGCTGCAACGCCTGTAATCCTGTCCGTGTTCGCTGTGCCGATTTCCGCTGGTCCAGGACCTTCCGCAAGCTGCTGAAACGCAATGCGGATCTCACGGCGCGGCCGGTTCAGGCCATCGCCACACGTGAGCAGTTCCGGTTATTTCAGGCCTATCAGCAAGGCCGGCACGGCGACGGCGAGATGGCGATGATGGATTTCGCCGACTATGCGGAAATGGTCGAACGCTCGCCCATCGAAACCTACCTGATCGAGTATCGCGATACGGCCGGGGAACTGGCGGCAATCATGCTGGTGGACGAGCAGGAGGACGGCCTGTCCGCCGTCTATAGCTATTTCGATACGGCGGACAGCACACGCGGCTTCGGCACCTACATGGTGCTTGATCTGATCGAGCGCACGAAGGCCCAGGGCCTCGGCTATGTCTATCTCGGCTACTGGATCCCGGATTGCCGGAAGATGGCCTACAAAACCAAATACCGGCCTTACGAGCTACTGACACCCGAAGGCTGGGTCGAGGCGGAAACCTCGACCGTCCCGCCCTCAGCCGGTTAGGTGAACCGCGCCGGCCGCGGGAAACCGTTCGGCGGCATTTTACCGGCACCGGCCCGCTTGCCGCGCCATGTGGTCAGATCCGTTTCCGTCCGCGTCCGGCCACCGGTCTGCTCCCAGCTCAGTCCCTCTTCCGCCTTCAGAAAGGTCACGTCACCGAGCCTGCCGTCCTTGTAGCGCTGCAGGATGACGCCCTTGCCACGGGCCATCTCCGGCACTTCAGACGCCTCGAAGATCAGCAGCTTCCGGTTGGTGCCAACAATCGCGATCAGCTCGCCCTCGACCGGCAGACAGATCTGCGCCTTGGCCCCGGTTGCCGGGTTGAGCACCTGCTTGCCCGCCTTCTTCTGAGCCAGAAGATCATCGGAATTCACGATGAAGCCACGACCGTCGCTGGAGGCAAGCAACAGGCGCTGCCCCTTGCGATGCGGCAGGATGTCGACGATCTCCTCGTCATTATCGAGGTCGATCATCAGGCGCAGCGGTTCTCCATGGCCACGGCCACGAGGCAGCTTGTCCGCCATGATGGTGAAGAAGCGACCATCGCTGGCAAAAATCAGAATCCGGTCCGTCGTCTCCGCCCGAACCAGGAATTTGCCCTCGTCGCCTTCCTTGAATTTCAGGTCGGCATCGTCCGCGATATGCCCCTTCATGGCACGGATCCAGCCCTTGTCCGAACAGATCACGGTGATCGGCTCACGCTCGACCATGGCTTCCATCGGGACTTCGACATCGGAGGGTGCAGAGCCGATTTCGGTCCGGCGGCGGCCAAGCGCTGTTTGCTTGCTGAAGGTCCGGCGGATCTCTGAAACTTCGCCAGCCACCGTCTTCCAGCGCAAACCCTCGTCACCCAGCAAGGCTTCGATGTCCTGCTTTTCCGCGGTCAGTTCCTCGAACTCCTTGCGGAGCTCGATTTCTTCCAGCTTGCGCAGGCTGCGCAGGCGCATGTTGAGGATGGCTTCGGCCTGACGCTCGGTCAGCTCGAAGCGGCGGATCATTTCCTCTTTCGGGTGATCCTCCTCACGGATGATCCGGATCACTTCATCGATATTGAGGAAGGCGATCAGATAGCCCGCCAGCACTTCCAGCCGGTCCTCGATCTTGCCGAGGCGGAACTTGGAGCGCCGGATCAGTACCTCATGGCGATGATCCAGGAACGCCCGCAGCGTTTCCGGCAGGGACATGACGCGCGGTGTCTGGTCCGCATCGAGCACGTTGAGGTTCAGGCTGAACTTGATCTCGAGATCGGTGAACTTGTAGAGGCTCTCCATCAGGACAGCCGGATCGACATTCCTGTTCTTCGGCTCAAGCACGACCCGGACGTCCGCTGCCGACTCGTCGAGAATATCCCCAAGCAACGCCAGTTTGCGGGCCTGCATCAATTCCGCCATCCGCTCGATCAGACGGGATTTCTGGACCTGATACGGAATCTCGGTGATGACGATCTGGTAAGTGCCGTTCTTGAGCTTCTCGACCTCGTACTTGGCCCGGAGCCGGAAGCTGCCGCGTCCGGTACGATAGGCCTCGATCACCGCCGCACGATCTTCCACCAGCATGCCGCCGGTCGGGAAGTCCGGCCCCGGGATCATGTCGACCAGCGTCTCGATGCGCGCTTCGGGATACTTGATCAGGTGCAGCAGGGCGTCGCAGAGCTCTTCCACATTATGCGGCGGAATGTTGGTCGCCATACCAACGGCAATGCCCTGCGAGCCGTTCGCCAGCAGGTTCGGGAAAGCAGCCGGAAGCACCAGCGGCTCGCTGCCCTCGCCGTCATAAGTCTGGCGGAAATCGACCGCTTCCTCGTCGATCCCGCGCAACAGCAGTTCCGCGACCTCGGTCATGCGCGCTTCCGTGTAGCGCATGGCCGCCGCGTTATCGCCATCGATATTGCCGAAATTCCCCTGACCGTCGACCAGCGGATACCGAACGGCAAAATCCTGCGCCAGACGGACCATGGCATCGTAGATCGCCGAATCGCCGTGCGGGTGGAACTTACCCATCACATCGCCGACCACGCGGGCTGACTTCTTGAAGGACTCGTTCGGAGAGAGCCTGAGCTGGCGCATGGCAAACAGCAGACGCCTGTGGACCGGCTTCAGCCCGTCGCGCACATCCGGCAGCGAGCGGGACATGATGGTCGACATGGCATAGGCCAGATAACGTTCGCTCAGCGCCTCGGCGAGGCCGGTATCCCGAATGTCAGGTAGCATGGATTTAGTGGACCTTCATGATTCTGGACGCCAGATATTGTATGCGAGCGTGGTTCCGGTTCCAAGTCTGCTGACGCGGCCAAGGCTCGAAACCGGGTATTTTCAATCAATAAGTTCAGACGGGGCGGGCGGAGCAAGCGACTCTATCCGGTCCCGGAAACGGGTGCGCGATGCCGGGTTCTGCTCTCCCTGAGTATTAAACAGATTCTTCTCCAGAAAGTGACCGGTAAGATCCAGCCCCTTCAACAAATCCGCTATCGCCCCGTCCCCCCTGCCTATCAGAAAATCCGGCATGGACAGAAGCTTTTCGCGATAGGGTTCCCCGGCGGAAAGAGAGACCGCACGGCCGGTGCGCGGACTGACATAGGCCAACTGATCATTGCTGCCCGTCGCGGCACAGCTTGAAAGATCGAGCCCGTATCCGAGTTCGGCCAGAACGCCCAGCTCCCAGCGCACATATACCGCAATCCAAAGATCGCCCAGCGCCTCGTTCCGCATCGCCTGGATCAATGCCTCCAGTCCGGCATGAACCGCCGGATGCGGCTCGCGCTCCGGCAAGGCCCGGTCGGCAACGGCACAGGCAGCCGAAAGGCCCGACAGCTTCAGGGGATCGTCGAACAGGTCGGCCGCATGGCTTTCCCCCAGCTCCAGGGAATAGCTTCCGAGCTGCTCCGCCAGACGCGCGCGCCAAACGGCCCGAACGGCGTTTCCCGGCTGCAACATCCCCTTGTAGCGCGCCGATGCCCCCCCACGCATCAACCCGGCGTGACGCCCGTGCGCCTCGGTCATCAACGTGACCACGGCCGCACTTTCACCATGCGGCCGGACCGACAGAACAATACCTTCGTCAGTCCATTCCACGCTGATGCCCTTCGCTTTGGTGTCTTTCACTTTCCGGAGCCGGACCGGCCGCAGCCTCGTCCCGCCCACGGCGTGCCTTGCGTTCCTGGTAGGCGGTCGAAAGCGCGGAGGCGAGGATACCAGCCGGCATGGCAACAAGCCCTATGCCGGAGAGCGCAACCAGGCCCGCCAATATTTTCCCCAGTATCGTTGCCGGATAGACATCGCCATACCCGACAGTGGTCAGAGTTGCGATGGCCCACCACATGGCCCGCGGGATACTGCCGAACGCCTCTGGCTGCACATCCCGCTCCGCGACATACAGCAAGGTTGCCGCGACAATCATCATGGCAAAGGCGACCAGACTGCTGAAGGCCAGCTCATACCGCCGGTCGACAATGCCATGCCAGATCTGACGTGCAGCCGTGGTAAACGGCCCCGTCCGCGCCAAGGTGAGCACACGGAACAGCCGCATCAGACGCAACACGTAGAAGGCCGTTCCATCCATCGAGTCAATGAAGGGCGCCAGCAGGAAGGGAGTGACGGCCAGCAGGTCAATCAGGGCGACCGGTGTCGCGGCGTATTTGAGGCGCCCGGTTAGACCCGAATATTCCTTACGCTCCCCGGCGGACCAGAGCCGCGCCAGATATTCCGTTACGAACAGCCATCCGAAAAACTGCTCCAGAGAGATGAACAGCACCGGCGCTCCGGAACGGATTGTCGGTTCCGTTTCCAGGACCACCGCCGCAACGGAAACCAGAATAGCGACAACCAATGCCCTGTTCACGAGAGACATCGTGTGCCCCGGACGGGCTTCAATGTCGAGTTGCCGCCAGATCTGGTGACGCAGGCTATCCACGGGAGTTAACTAAGCGCATTGAGAAATATACTTCCCTGAGAACGCCGACAAACACCCATCCACCATAGCAAAAACTCAGGCGTTCGGATCAAGGCCCCATTCACGGTAGCGTTCCGGATCGTCGATCCAGTTTTCGCGCACCTTCACGAACACGAAAAGATGAATGCGCTTGTCGAATATTTCCTGCATCTGGCGGCGGGCGGCTGCGCCGATGGATTTCACCATCGTCCCCCCTTTGCCAAGAACGATCTTTTTCTGACCGTCACGCTGCACGAAGATCACCTGGTTGACGACCGCGCTGCCGTCTTCCTTCTCAACCCAGCTCTCGGTTTCCACAGTTGCCGCGTAAGGCAGCTCCTGGTGCAGGCGGTTGAACACTTCCTCGCGGGTAATCTCCGCCGCAAGCAGGCGCAGCGGCAGATCCGTCACCTCGTCCGGCGGATAGAGGAAAGGACCAGGCGGCATCCGGCCCGCCAGATATTTCAGCAGATCGTCACAACCGTCGCCATTCTCGGCGGAGATCATGAAGGTCTCTTCGGCGATACCGGTTTCAGCGAGCTCCGCCGCGAAGGGCAGCAGGGCCTCACGGGCCGTATCGTCGATCTTGTTCAGAACAAGAATGACCTTGCGCTGGGTCTTCTGCAGCCCGGCAATGATGCGGCGAGTATCCTCGTCGACCTTCTTGCGGGAGGCGTCGACCATGAGCACGACAAGATCCGCGTCGCCCGCGCCTTCCCAGGCGGCATGTACCATGGCCCGGTCAAGCCGGTGCTTCGGCTCGAAAATGCCCGGCGTGTCGACAAACACAACCTGGGTGTCGCCATGCATGCAGACACCACGAATGCGAGTCCGTGTGGTCTGCACCTTGCGGGTGACAATGGAGACCTTGTAGCCAACCAGCCTGTTTACCAGGGTCGATTTACCGGCATTCGGCGCGCCGACAACGGCGACAAATCCCGCCCGTGTCCCGATCTCCGTGCCGTCGAGCAATGTATCAGCCATTCAGTTTCGCAATCATCTTGCCTGCGGCATCCTGTTCGGCGATGCGCTTCGATTTACCGGTTCCGGTTGTCTCGCCATACCCCTGGACCGAGACCCTGATCGTAAATTCCGGGGCGTGTGCCGGGCCGTCCCGGCCAACCGTGTCATAGGCCGGCAGCGGGATCTTCCGCGCCTGCACCCATTCCTGCAGCGTTGTCTTCGCATCCTGTGGCGGCCGCAGCTCTGCTTCGACAAGCGGGTTCCAGCCCTGCAGGATGAACCGCCGGGCCGCCTCCAGCCCGCCATCGAGATAGAGCGCCCCGATCACCGCTTCCATGGCATCGGAAAGGATCGTCTCGCTTTCCCTGACGCCGGCTTCGGTCTCGCCGCGAGAGACAATCAGGAAGCGGCCGAGGCCGATCTGCCGGGCGATCTCCGACAAAGCTTCACGCCGGACAAGCCCGACATGACGCTTCGCGATAGCCCCTTCCCGCTCATGCGGGAAACGGTCCAGCAGGTGCTCGGCCATGACCAGTGCCAGCACCCTGTCACCGAGAAATTCCAGCCGCTCATAGGCGTTCCAGGCCCGCGGCTCCGCGCTCGCGTGGGTTACAGCCCGCCGCAAAACGTCGCTATGACCAAAAGTATGCCCGAGGATTACCTCGAGTTCTGAAAGATCACTTTCCATCTGTTGGTTACTCAATGACTTTGAACAACCTGCTGAATCTTGTGGCAAACGGCCAATTCCAGATCTCGTACCACCGTGCGCTTCCATCGGTCGAGAAGAACAGGATTTCAGCACGCCCGACAAAATTATCAACCGGAACCATACCGACCGAACTATCGCGGCTGTCGAGCGAATTGTCCCGATTATCGCCCATCATGAAGTAAAAATCCTCCGGGATCTGAAACTCTTCGGTATTGTCGAGCTGTGCCCGATTACCCATGGCTTCCAGAATCCGGTGCTCGACACCGTTCGGCAGGGTTTCGATGAACTGCGGGATGGTCGCCATCCGGCCATATGGATCGGTCATCACATAGTCTTCGATCCGGCGGCGCTCAACCATCTCTCCGTTGATATAGAGACGGCCCTGCTTCATCTGCACCCGATCGCCCGGCAGACCAATCACCCGTTTGATATAGTCCGTTGCCTCATCCGTCGGCTTCTTGAACACAGCCACGTCGCCACGTTCTGGCGCGGTGAACAGGATGCGGCCCTCGAACAATGGCGGGGAGAAGGGAAGAGAGTGCCGGCTGAAGCCGTAGGACGGCTTGGATACAAACAGATAATCGCCAACGAGCAAGGTCGGGAACATCGATCCCGACGGAATGTTGAACGGCTCGTAAGCGATGGTTCGGAAGCCAACAGCAATCAGGATTGCATAGACAAGCGTCTTGATGAATTCCCGCATGATACTCCAGGGGGCGCGGTGACAATATTATCAGAACAGGTTCGGACGACAGGGTAACGTCGTCGGCTGTCCGCGATTGCGGGCGGCAAGAGGCCATGTATGCCGGATTCCCAAGAGTACGGCAAGCGACGGCTAACCTCCCGCCTTATCCCTTAAACCCGGCACTTCGGCGGAAATCACCACAAAAGCCTGCGCCATGGGCGGCTCGTCCGTCAGCGACAGATCGACGCGTGCAACCAGGCCTTCCGGTGTGATCTTCAGCAAACGGGCAGCAGCGATACCGCTAAGCTCAAAAGAAGGCTTTCCCGAGGCATCGTTGATAACTTCGAGTTCACGCCACTGAATGCCTGGACGGTCCTCTTCCCCAAGAGCTTTCCAGACAGCTTCCTTGGCCGCGAACCGTTTGGCATAAACGGCCGCGCGATTTGCCTTGGAATCCGCCCTGTCGCGCTCACGGTCGGTGAATATTCGGCTCAGAAAACGATCCCCGAAACGGTCGATCGATCGTTCAATCCGGGAGATGTCGACCAGATCGCTGCCAATGCCGAGGATCATAACGGTTTTCTCAAGCCCCGACCCGGCCGGTCGCGCCGGCCCGGGCATTATCCATCAGGGACCGCATGCGCCGGATGGAACTATCAAGACCGCTGAAGATTGCCTCCCCAATCAGGAAATGTCCGATATTGAGCTCATGGAATTCCGGCATCTCGGCAACCGGCGCGACCGTGTCGAAAGACAGGCCGTGCCCGGCATGCATCTCCAGGCCGCGCTCCGCACCGTATTGAGCGGCATCGCGGAGGCGCTCAAGCTGGGCCGCCCGCGCCGCATCGCCTTCGGCATCGCAATAGGCGCCGGTGTGCAGCTCAACAACAGGCGCACCAAGCGCCACCGCCGCATCGATCTGCCGCTTGTCCGCCTCAATGAAGAGCGACACCCGAATGCCCGCATCTTTCAGTGCACTGCAGTAGCGGGTCAGATGATTGTGCAGACCCGCCGCGTCCAGACCGCCTTCGGTGGTCACTTCCTCGCGCTTCTCCGGAACGATACAGGCCGCATGCGGGCGATGCCGGAGGGCGATGTCCAGCATCTCCTCGGTCGCGGCCATTTCGAAGTTCAACGGCAGATCAATTTCCCGGGTCAGGCGTTCGATATCGGCATCGGAAATATGCCGGCGGTCTTCCCGCAGATGTGCCGTGATACCGTCCGCACCGGCTTCAGCCGCCATACGAGCCGCGCGCACCGGGTCCGGGTGAGGCCCTCCACGCGCATTCCGGATCGTCGCCACATGATCGATATTCACGCCAAGCCTTAAATAACTCATAGGCTTCCCGCTCCTTGCTCGGAAACTCTGCCATCAACAGACATATCGCCGTCACTCGCCGCACTCTTCCGGGCTGCGGCAACGACCCGCCGTTCCGTCCTGCGCCTGCGATACCCACCGATCAGCCCGAGCAGGGGCAGATAAAACAGGAACCAGACAGCGATCACGGTCGGCACGCTGCCAACAACCATGGTGAGCAGCAGATCGACGCTTTGCCCTATAGACTCTCCGGAAATGATCCCAAGGAAAAAGTCCCAGGTCAATTTCGGAGGCTCTTCGCCTTCGGGCGTGCCGATGATCCAGCCGCCAACCTTGAAGATCCAGAGCCAGATGAAAGGAAACGTCCAGGGATTCCCGATTGCCGTGCCAATCGCCGACGCCAGGATATTCGCCCTGATGCTCCACGCGAAAAGTCCCGCGAGGATGAAATGAAGACCTATCAGCGGCGTGAAGGACGCAGCGGCCCCGCAAGCAAAGCCCGCGGCGATGCTATAGGGCGTCCCCGGCATGCGTCCCAGCCGGTGGCCCGTATAGCGCCACAACCGACCAAAGCCCATCCGGGGCCAGATAAACTGACGAATCCTGGAGGCAGTACTCACTGCCTGCCGGCGTTTAAACATGTACGCCGAACCTTTCCTCTGCTCACGCTCATTGTGCCGTTGAAAATCCCGTGCCAACGGGATACCGGCACTTCTCACTTATGTGGTTCAGCCGCGGGCCCTATCCACCGAATTTATTACCGGTGTAGCACGCAAGGCGGCGATGATTTCCGTCAGGTGCCGGACATCGGCCACCTCGACATCGATATAGAGTTCGAAGAAGTCGGTCGAGCGATTGACGAGTTTCAGATTGATTATGTTGCCCCGGCTCTTGCCGATCACGGTCGAAAGGCTGCCGAGACTGCCGGGCTCGTTCGCCAGGACGATATCCAGACGACCGACATACATGTCGGTTTCGCTGTCCAGATCCCAGGACACATCGAGCCAGCGCTCCGGCGTTGAATGGAAGTTCTCAAGCGTATCGCAGTCGATCGTGTGAATGGTGACCCCTTTGCCCGTGGTCACGATACCGACGATACGCTCTCCCGGCAGCGGGTGGCAGCAGCGGGCATAATGCACCGCCATGCCCGGGATCAGGCCCTTGAGCGGAACCGCGTCCGGACTGCCCTTGCGGGTCTTGGTCCGCGCCCGGGTGATCGGCACGACATTCTGTTTATCCGGCGCGGGCAGGGTTTCCGGAACCGCTGCATGCAGCACTTCCCGGTCGCTCAGCACCCCTTCGCCAACACCGGCCAGCAGATCCTCGACAGTTTCCGACTGGAACTTTCCGAGCACGCCTTCCAGTGTTTTCTCGGAGTATTTCTGGGCTTCCTGACGAAACGCCTTTTGCATGATGGCGCGGCCGAGATCCGCGAACTGCTGGCGCCGCTGCAAGCGGACAAAGCGCCGGATCCGGGCCTTTGCCTTGCCGGTAACGACGAACTGCTCCCAGGTCGGCGAAGGCGTTGAGTTTTTAGACGTCGAAACCGCGACCTGATCGCCATTCTTCAAGGGCGTGGTCAGCGGCATAAGACGATCATTGATCCGTGCGCCGACGCACCGATCACCGACCTCGGAATGCACCGCGTAGGCAAAATCAACAGGTGTGGCTCCGCGCGGCAGGGAGATCAGATCGCCCTTCGGCGTGAAGCAGAAGACCTGGTCCTGATACATCTCAAGCTTGGTATGCTCGAGGAATTCCTCCGGCCCGGAAGCATGCTCCAGAATCTCCAGAAGCTCCCGAATCCAGCGGTATTTCTTACCGTCGCGGCTGTGCTCCGGCCCCTCTTTATAGACCCAGTGCGCGGCAACGCCGAGCTCGGCGACCTCGTGCATCTCCCGGGTCCGGATCTGGATCTCGATCCGTTTCTTCATCGGGCCGATAATGCCCGTATGCAGGGACTGATATCCGTTCGGTTTCGGCGTGCTGATGTAATCCTTGAAGCGCCCCGGAATCACCGGGTACTTGCCGTGCAGGGCACCGAGCAACTGGTAGCATTCGCCCACATTCTCGACCACGAGCCGGAATGCCATGATATCAGAGAGCTGCTCGAACCCGACATCCTTGCGCTGCATCTTCAGCCAGACCGAATAGGGCGATTTCCGCCGGCCTGAAATCTCCGGGGTGATGTCGACGGTTCCCGCGGTTTCCCGCAATTCGTCCATCACCCGCTCAACCGTGTCGCTCCCCTCGTCATAGAGGTAGTCGAGACGGGTCAGGATCGAGGTTCGCGCATCCGTATTAAGCTCGGCAAAAGCGAGATCTTCCAGCTCGTCCCGCATGGCCTGGATACCAATACGCTCGGCCAGGGGCGCATAAATATCCATGGTCTCGGCGGCGATGCGGCGGCGCTTGTCCGGGGATTCAATGAAATGCAGGGTCCGCATGTTGTGAACCCGGTCCGCCAGCTTCACCAGCAGGACCCGGATGTCCTCGCTCATGGCCAGGACGAGCTTGCGGAAATTTTCCGCCTGTTTGGTCCGGTCCGACTGCAATTCGATCCGCGTCAGCTTGGTGACGCCATCGACCAGCCGCAGGATATCATCGCCGAACAGCTGCTTGATATCCGCCGCTGTCGCGTCGGTATCTTCGATGGTGTCGTGCAGCAGCGCCGTGATGATGGTGCTGGTATCGAGCCGCATGTCGGTCAGGATGCCGGCGACTTCGAGCGGGTGGGAAAAGTACGGGTCGCCCGACGCCCGTTTTTGTGAGCCATGCATCTTCATGGCATAGACGTAGGCGCGGTTCAGAGCGTCCTCGTCCATGCTCGGGTCATAGCTCTTGACCCGTTCGACCAGTTCGTATTGCCGAATCATGAATGCCCCCGCGCGCTTTGCGCGGCCACGTTCAAGGCGCCACTAGAAAGGAAAAGCGGTTCCGGCGAGAACCGCCAATACAGGGAAGAGGAAAGCCTTTTCAGCTCACCCCTCGCGTCCAAGGACCTCTTCATCAACGTCCTCGAAACCAGCGCCCGCGCCGTCTTCCTTCGCAGACTGAATCTGCATGCCCAATGCGTCGGCGGCTTCCTCAATGGCGGCACCGCCATCGGCCTCAATCGCGCTCATGTCTTCTTCTTCCGGACCATCGTCCTCGACAACCCGCTGCAGGCCGCGCACCAGCGCTTCCTGAAGGTTGCCAAGATCAACGGTCTTGTCCGCGATTTCGCGCAGGGCAACAACCGGGTTCTTGTCGTTGTCACGATCAATAGTCAGCTGTCCGCCAGCGGAAATGTCCCGCGCGCGCTGACCGGCGATCATGACAAGATCGAACCGGTTAGGAATTTCCAAAATACAGTCTTCAACCGTGACCCGTGCCATGGGTGTCCGTCCCGTTCTAAAAGATACCGGAAAGAGGAATATATATGGGCTTGCATCCTCCGGAGCAAGTCAAATAGGTCAGGAATTGCACCCTTCCCCACCAGAACCAAGCAGCCGGACCGTCTGACCGGGGTCAAGCGCCGCGATCAGAGTGTCTATAGAGGCGCCGCTCACCGGATGCCGCCAGTCCGGCGCCAGATCGCGCAACGGATGGAGAACGAAGGCCCGCTCGTGCATCCGCGGATGCGGCAGGATGAGGCCCTCACTTCCATCACGGCGCTCTCCCCGAAAATCCAGGAGATCGAGGTCAATCACCCGCGCGGCATTGACCCTGCCGCGAACCCTTCCATATTCATGCTCCATGGCATGCAGGTTCATCAGCAAGGTTGCGGCATCATGGCTCGTCTCAACCTGATAGACAGCATTGACATACCATGGCTGATCCGAGGCGGGGACTGGTGCGCTCTCGTACCAGCGGGAGTGCGCGACCGGTACGATCCCGTATCTCTGGAGATCCGCAATGGCAGCCTCCAGCGTTTCGCGCGGCGATGTAAATCGCGCACTCGGGAGATTGGCTCCAACACCCAAATAAATCATGGACACCATTCCGTTGATGCTTTAACGACACCTAGATTAATACGGCTTTGATCTTTCGATATATCCAACTAGATTTGAAAACAATCTACAATTTATTGATAGCCAAGGCCTCAACTACACAACCGTACATTACTTGCGCAAATGGTGCCTCGTTGGTCTATTGAGCGTGCTGGTATAAAGAAAAAAAACAAAGGAATTGTTTGATGCATTTCTATCCCCAAGAAAAAACAGGCCTTTTCATTGATGGCGCCAATTTGTATTCAGCGGCACGGTCTCTCGGGTTTGACATCGATTACCGCAAACTACTGACCGTTTTCGCGGACGAATGCCGTCTTGTCCGGGCGTTCTACTACACCGCATTGATCGAAGATCAGGAATATTCTCCGATCCGGCCGCTCGTCGACTGGCTAGACTATAACGGCTACACGATGGTCACCAAGCCGACCAAGGAATTCACCGATGCCTCCGGGCGCCGGAAAATCAAGGGCAACATGGATATCGAGCTTGCCATCGATGTCCTCGAAATGGCCGAACATCTCGACCATGTCGTTCTGTTCTCCGGCGATGGCGATTTCCGCCGTCTGGTCGAAGCCGTTCAGCGCCGGGGCGTGCGGGTGACAGTTGTCTCCACCGTCAAATCCCAGCCGCCGATGATCGCCGACGAATTGCGCCGCCAGGCAGACCATTTCCTGGAGCTGAAGGATTTCCAGGAAAAGATCGCCCGCGCCCATCAGGGCCCCCGCCCGGTGCGTCCGCAGCAGGATGAATACGAAAACGGTGTCGAGGATGACCTCGATGACGATGACGATGATTACGAAGACGATCTCGACGAAGCGGAAGTGACGCCGCGTCGCCCGAATTACTGAGCCGCGCCAAAACAGCCTGATGACCGCACAGATATCAAGCCTGGCAGAGCCGGGGCGCGATTGCCCGCTCTGCCCACGGCTCGTCGATTTTCGCCACGGTAACCGCGAGAAATTTCCGGACTGGCATAATGGCCCTGTGATCTCGTTCGGACCGAAGGATGCGGCTTTTCTTATTGTCGGTCTTGCGCCCGGCCTGCGCGGAGCGAACCGCACGGCCCGCCCCTTCACGGGCGACTATGCCGGCGACCTTTTGTATCAGACGCTGGACCGGTTCGGCTTCTCCGAGGGAACATATGTCAGCGAAGGCAAAGACGATCTGAAGCTCGTCGATTGCCGTATCACCAATGCTGTGCGCTGCGTGCCGCCGGAGAACAAGCCAATCGGTGCCGAAGTCAAAGCCTGCGCACCCTTTCTTCAGATGGAGCTCGCCGGCCCCCGGCGGGTCGTTCTGGCGCTCGGCGGTCTTGCCCATGGCGCCGTGCTGTCAGGGCTCGGCATTCCGAAGAGCCGCTTCAAGTTCGGACATAATGCCGTGCATGAGCCTGGCGCCGGTTTCACCCTGGTGAATTCCTACCACTGCTCGCGCTACAACACGAACACCGGCAAGCTGACCGAAAGCATGTTCGAGGATGTTTTCCGGACAATCCGGAGCTTGCTCGATACGGATTGAGCGTCAGTTCTTCTCGCGCATCAGGCGCGCCTTGTCGCGCTGCCAGTCCCGCTTCTTCTCGGTCTCGCGCTTATCCATCTTCTTCTTGCCCGTCGCGATCCCGATGGAGATCTTGGCAATGCCCCGGTCATTGAAATAAAGCCGCAGCGGGATGAGCGTTGCCCCTTCCCGCTGTATCAGACCGAGCAGGCGATCCCGCTCCTTGCGATGCACAAGCAGACGCCGTGGCCGGCGCGGCTCGTGATTGAACGGCTCTGCCGCCGGATATTCCGGGATATGCACATTGAAGAGGGTCAGCTCTCCGCCGTCCTGGCCAGCATAGGACTCGCCGATGCTGGCCTTGCCGTCGCGCAGGCTTTTCACTTCGGAGCCAGCCAGAACGATACCGGCTTCGATCGTGTCTTCAATAAAGTAGTCGTGCCGCGCACGACGGTTCTGGGCGATCAACCCGTCGCCTGAGTTCTTTCCCGCCATGGGAGATTTCCTTCAACCGCCGGGCAGAGCCCGGTCCGCTGATCAGTTCAGCAGACCGGCATGCCGCAGAGCGGATTCCACTTTTTGTTTGCTGCTGTCCGCGATCTCGCAGATCGGCAGACGCGCCGTCGGCTCACAAATACCGAGCAGGCTCGCCGCATATTTGACCGGACCCGGGCTGCTTTCACAGAACAGGGCCTGATGCAGCGGGGACAACCGGTCATTAATGGTCATGACCGTATCGAGATCGCCCTTGCCCCACGCCCGGTGCAGTTCCGACAACGGCCCCGGCGCGACATTCGCCGTCACCGAGATGCAGCCGTGACCGCCCTGGGAGAGAAACGGCACAACAGTCCCGTCCTCACCGGTCAGCTGAGAGAAGTCCGGTCCAATAGCAAGCCGGGTTTCCATCGGACGCGTGCCGTTGGCTGTCGCATCCTTCACGCCGACGATGTTCGGCAATTCGGCGAGCCGCTTCATGGTATCGACCGTCATGTCGACGATGCTGCGTCCCGGGATATTGTAGATCACGATCGGCAAATCAACCGCATCGGCAATAGCCTTGAAGTGCCTGTAAAGGCCTTCCTGGGTCGGCTTGTTGTAGTAAGGCGTGACAATCAGCGCCGCATCCGCGCCGGCTTCCTTGGCATGCCGGGTCAGCTCGATGGCTTCCTCGGTCGAGTTCGAGCCAGTACCGGCAATAACCGGAATCCGGCCCGCAACCTGATCGATGCAGATTTCGACAACCTGCTTGTGCTCGGCATGGCTGAGAGTCGGGGACTCGCCGGTGGTTCCCGTGGGGATCACACCGTCCGTACCTTGCTCGATCTGCCAGTCGACAAGTTTTCGGAACGCGGCCTCGTCGACCGCGCCGTTTTTAAACGGCGTGATCAATGCTACCAGGGATCCCTTGAACATTGGATTTCCAGCATTGTAGGCCACGTCTCGTCTCCTGCCGATTTTGGCTGTTTCCTCGAAAGACGGGGACCATACGCTTACCTTCACGGTGTAACAAGAACTAGCGTTCCCTTTATGGCCATCGCGATTTGCCGCCTGCACATGATGCCCCCGCCGGTCCATAGCGAGTGGTGACTTAGCGTAAAGCGCGTTTCCTGTTACTATATGTCCAGGCACGCAGACTCCGCACCGGTTCAACCTGAAGATCCTGTCCGCGTGCGCTGTCCAATGACGGGGGAGTAGACACTTCGAATGCTGTTCCGAAACGGATCAACGCCACGCGCGATCCTAGCTGTTACCGCCTTGTTGATCGGCGGCAGCGCAATTCTGGCAAGCCCTTCAAGCCAGGCTGCAGCTCCAGTTCCGGAAATCCGGCCTGAATTGGAACGACCGCCTCTGCCGGTCGTCAGGCCCGGAGACATCCTTGTTCCGCAAAACAGTTCGACTGCCTACAGGCGCGCCTTCGAGTTCGCAGCCAAGGGAAAATGGACGACTGTTGCACAAATTCCGCGGGACCCTGCCCGCCCCGAGCTGGAGAAGGTCCTCACCTGGTTGCGCCTTCGCGATCCGGCAAGCGGCGCTCAGTTCGACGAGATCGCAAGCTTCCTGAAAGAGAACCCGGGCTGGCCCGGCCGCTGGGGCATGATTGCCCGCGCTGAATATCTGATGCCGGACGATCTACCGGAATCGGCGCGGAAATCCTGGTTCGCCGATATCTCTCCCCAAACCGCCTCGGGACGCCTGAAATACCTGAAATCCCTCGAAGACGAGACAGACCGCACTGATCTGACCGACACGGCACGGGCCTACTGGCACGAAACACCGTTCGGACTTTCGGATCAGCGTGCTTTCCTTCAGCGTTACAGATCCCTGCTCCGCTCCGAGGATCACTGGATCCGTCTCGACCGGATGTTGTGGCGCGGCTACATTTCCTCCGCCCGGCGGGTCTTGCCCCTGGTCGAGAAAGACAGGCGGGACCTGGCATTGGCGCGAATCACACTGCGCACCCAGTCCCCCGGCGTCGATGGCGCCATCAACAGGGTTTCCGACGATCTGAAATCAGATCCCGGCCTGCAATATGAACGTCTGCGCTGGCGCCACCGTAAAGGCCGCAACGACGATGCCCTTGAGTTGCTCTGGTCCGTGCCTGCGAACCAGCAATTCCCCGATCTCTGGTGGCGGGAACGCTCCCGGCAGATTCGCTATGCTCTCGACGACAATCGCAAGGAGGATGCCTACCTTCTCTCTGCGGCGCATATCCAGCGTAGTGGGTTGAGTTTCGCCGAAGCAGAGTGGAATGCCGGCTGGATCGCCCTCCGTTTTGCCGACAAGCCCGTCGAAGCATTAGCGGCCTTCGAAAAACTCTATAACGGCGTCAGCACATCAATCAGCCTGGCCAGGGCGGCTTACTGGGCAGGTCGTGCGGCCGAAAAACTCGACCAGAAAAAGAAGGCCCGCGACTGGTATCGCCTGGCCGCGGAAAACCCCGCCACATTCTACGGTCAGCTCGCGCAGGCACGTCTCGATACCAACGGCTTCCAACTCCCCCGAGAGCCCAAACCGACCTCGGCCGAGCGGACCACCTTCCGGCGCACGGAGATTGCGCAAGCCGCCTCCTCGCTCGGACGCATAGGCGAAGACGAACTTGCCCGCGATTTCGTGCTTCATCTCGCATTCCTCGCCGAGGACGGAACACAGGCAGTCCTCGTCGCCCAACTGGCGCGCGAACTGGGCTATCTCGATATTGCCGTCCGGGCCGCACGGCGGGCTGCCCGTAAAGGCGTTGTCCTGGCCCAGGCCGGGTATCCGACACGCTATGCCACCGAACACGGACCGCTGGAGCCTGCCCTGATGCTCTCCATCATCCGCCAGGAAAGCGGGTTCGATACGAAGGCGCAAAGCCGGGCCGGTGCACGCGGCCTGATGCAACTGATGCCGGCGACGGCCCAGCAGGTATCGAAAACCGTCAACCAACGCTATTCGACAAAGCGGCTGACGACCGACCCCTATTTCAACATCCGGCTCGGCAGCACCTACCTCTCCGGCTTGATCGATCGGTTTGGCGGTAATTACATTCTCGCGATCGCCGCTTATAACGCCGGCCCCGGCAATGTGAACCGGTGGCTGCAGGAGCGCGGCGATCCGCGCAGCGACGAGGTTGACGTCATCGACTGGATCGAGCGTATCCCGTTCGGGGAAACCCGGAATTATGTCCAGCGCGTGCTGGAAGGGCTGGTGGTCTACCGGACCCGGCTGGGGCGTCACAGTCCCGTGATATCATGGGATAAGGTCTCCCCGCGCGATGTCTGGTGCGTTACGGCTTGCGGCGTTCTGCTGGATGCCCATCAGGCGTCCTTGCCCACAGGGGAGTAACGCTCAATGCCGGTAAATTCATCCTTCACAGGCATCAAAGCCTGTGTATTCGACGCCTATGGCACCTTGTTTGATGTTCATTCCGCCGTCGCGCAATGCCGCGGCCAGTTTCCCGATCCGGAGGCACAGGCGGACAGGACATCGGAGATCTGGCGGACGCGGCAACTTCAGTATTCATGGCTCCGGGCCTTGCAGAACCGTCATGTCGATTTCTGGCAGGTGACCGGAGACGCGCTCGATTTCGCACTCGAATCCGTCCTCGGCAACCTTGGCCCCGCCGGTCTGCGCGATGCGCTGCTGAACAGCTATCTCACCCTGGATGCCTATCCCGAAGTGCTTGGTGTGCTGAAAAATCTCCGGGACAGCGGCCTGAAAACCGCGATCCTCTCCAACGGCTCGCCTGAGATGCTGGAACGGGTATGCGATAAATCCGGTGTCGGCGCGCTGATGGATGCCGTTCTCTCGGTCGAGGAAGTCGGGATTTACAAGCCGCACCCGTCTGTCTACCAGCTCGCTGTCGACCGGCTCGGCGTGCATGCGGATAGTATTTCTTTCCAGAGCTCGAACGCCTGGGACGCAACCGCTGCTTCCGCCTTCGGCTTCAGGGTTGCCTGGATCAACCGTTTTTCCCAGGCGCCGGAACGGCTCCCCGGCAAACCGGACGCGGAACTCCGGACCCTCGATGAATTGCCGCCCCTTCTCGGCAATTGACCCGGTGACAATCACAGCGTTGCACCAGCGCCCGCGCACTCCTATCGTCATCATACGCCGATCCGCATATTGACACCTTCGCGGACAGGTCCCCGAGACAGGAGAAAGACCAGATGAACGAGCTTGCTTCAACGCACCTCGCAGCCCCCGTTTTCGCCGATGTCGAAGCTGCCGCCACGCGCCTGAAAGGCGAAGCGGTACGCACTCCTCTGCTGGAAGCGCCCCTGCTGAACGAGAAGCTCGGCGGCCGACTGCTCGTCAAACCGGAGTGCCTGCAACGCACAGGGTCCTTCAAATATCGCGGCGCCTTCAACCGGCTTTCGCTGATCCCGGAAGCCGACCGGGCGCGGGGCGTGCTCGCCTATTCCTCCGGCAACCACGCCCAGGGCGTCGCCCATGCGGCGGCCCGGCTCGGCATCAAGGCAAGCATCATCATGCCGGAAGATGCGCCGGCGATGAAAATCCAGAACACCAAGGATTACGGCGCTGAAGTCATCCTCTATGACCGCTACAACGAGAGCCGTGAGGAAATCGGCCAGCGGATCGCCGCCGAAACCGGCGCCACCCTGGTCCGCCCCTATGACGATCCGGGCGTGATTGCCGGACAGGGCACCATCGGCCTTGAAATCGCGGAACAGGCAGCCGAAGCCGGCGCCACTCTGGATGCCGTTATCGTCTGCTGCGGCGGCGGCGGGCTTGTCTCCGGCACCGCACTGGCTATTCACAATGCCGCGCCGGGCGTCGCGGTCTATTCCGCCGAACCTGAAAATTTCGACGACATGGCCCGCTCCCTCGCCAGCGGCAAGCATGAGAGCAACGATCCCAATGCACGCTCCATCTGCGATGCCATCGTGACGCCGACCCCGGGAGAGATCACCTTCAGTCTCTGCAAGCCGCTGCTGGCAGGCGGTCTCGCGGTCAGCGACGATGAAGCTCTCGACGCGATGGCGGCGGCATTCCGTTATCTGAAAATCGTTGTGGAGCCCGGAGGCGCTGTTGCTCTTGCCGCCGCCCTCAGCGGCAAAATCGACATGAAGGGCAAGACCGTTGCCGTCGTTTGCTCAGGCGGGAATTGCGATTCTGAAATGTTTACGCGGGCACTCGCCCGCTCTTAAGAGAATGCACATAAGAAACGGGCGGC
>TARA_R110002051_G_scaffold297991_1_pt1 | contig 62224 bp, 56 predicted proteins | sample TARA_R110002051 | Tara Oceans TARA_R110002051 (sample SAMEA4397023) | marine metagenome | biome: Polar Biome; feature: [MES] marine water layer (ENVO:01000295) within the mesopelagic zone...; material: water (ENVO:00002006), including particulate matter (ENVO:01000060) such...
ATGTGCCAAAGGAGTGTTCATGTCCAAACGCAGAAAATACAGCCCCGAATTCAAGCGTGAAGCCATCGCGCTATCTCGCCAGCCCGGCACCAACTGCCGCCAGGTGGCCTTAGAAATTGGCATTAACCCCAATCTGCTATCCCGGTGGGCGCGCGAAGCCGATGACGTGCCAAGCAAGGCCTTCAAGGGCTCTGGATCGCCCCGTGACGAAGAGGTTGCTCACCTGAAGCGCGAACTGGCGCGGGTAAAAAAGGAACGTGATTTTTTGCGCGAAGCGGCAGTGTTCTTTGCAAAGGAGTCGTCCTGAGGTATCAGGCGATTCAACACTGTCGCGATCAATTTCCGATACGTCTTATGTGTCGCTGTCTGAAGGTGTCCGCCAGCGGCTATTACGCCTGGATATCTCGACCGCTTTCCAGCAGAGCTAAGGCTAACCAGCATCTATTGTTGCGGATCAGGGAGATTCACGATGACAGTGGCGGCATGATTGGCTCTCCGCGCATGCATGAGGATCTGGCTGCCGAAGGCGTTGTAACAAGCCTGAACCGGGTTGCGCGGCTTGTGGCTAGACACGGAATTAAGGCTTGGCCCCGTAAGAAGCGCGGGCGTTGGGGACGCGTATCTCATCGGCCGCCGGGTATTCAGAATCACCTGGATCGGAAATTCTTTGCACTGGAACCTGATACCAAGTGGGTTACGGACATTACGGAGATCCCCACTCAGGAAGGAAAGCTCTTTCTGTGCGTGGTGCTGGATCTGTTCAGCAATCTGATAGTGGGCTGGTCCATGCACCACCGCCAGGATCGGCAGATGGTAATCAGAGCCGTTCAAATGGCCGTATGGCAACGCCGAGGCGAAGCACCGGTAATACTGCATTCAGATTGCGGCAGTCAATTCACCAGTGGCGACTATCAGGGCTATCTGGGCAACAACGGTCTGGTCAGCAGCATGAGTGCGGTTGGCCACTGTGGCGATAAATGCCGCCTGTGCGGGCTTCTTCGGGGTATTGAAGCGAGAGCGAATACACCACCGACGTTACCGTACCCATAATGAAGCAAGGACCGATGTGTTCGACTACATTGAGCGATTCCATAATCCCAGAATGCGACGTAGAGTTGCTGCTCAGGATCGAAAGCTTACAGCCGTTTTATAACCGTCCGTGGAAACGGGGTAGAACCCTTCGAAAGTGCTGATTGAATCGATCTGACTTTCGTGGACACGAGCTTTTTGGAAGGTAGTGCCACTGAATAAATGATGTTGTCCGCGTGATGGCTTCCACCGACGGTGCTCAATAATTGGCGGCAGCTAGCTCAGTGATATGTGCGGTGGAACACGGTGATGACATTTACGCCTGGGTTATTTCCATCCCAGGTCGTCTCTATTATTCGTGCCTTATATTTTGAGCTGGTAGGATATTCCAAGCTAAAACTTCAGATGGAAAGGGATGCTGCTTCTCTTGGTGTAGGGCCAGATGGCACTCGTGAGCAATCAGTCTGGGTTTCGGCGGAAATCGAGACCCGATTTTCGAATTCTACCGCGATGACTTTTGGGGATAAGGAGCTTCTATGAGCACCGGTGCGATTTTTATTCTATTGGTCTGCGCTATTTTGATTGCGATAGCGATGATGGCTTCTGTTGGTTATGCAATCGCTTGCAGGCTTGATCAGCCGGCTTCGGGTGGCGGACAGGTCAAGCCCTGGCCCCGCTAACGACCTGATACTCCGCTAGCGTCCGGCTCTTGAAGGATAACTTAACTGCTCAACAGCACTCTTTATTTTGGTATGAACACTATGGATGTACAATCTATAGTATTCATATGGAAAAAAGGAAATGCGATGTTTGTGACCTACCGTAACTCTGAAAAGCGTGATATCTCTGCTATCAATCAAAACATGCAAGCTTGGCCAATGGTCGAGGTGGTGCTGCACAAGGCTGTATGTCTTATCAAGTTCGAAGCCCGGGGCCATGGAGACGACGAACGAATTGTTCGCACCATAATGGTGAGCGACCCATTCGAATTCAGGGAGATGTTGAGCGGCCAGAGTAAGGAGCTGTTCGTTCATGGCATCAGTCTGTTGACGCCCCAAGAGATGAATGGCGGTGACTCCTGGAGGGTTGAGCGCCTCGTAAACATTTCCAGCATCCATTGGCATGAAGCTGATAAGAAGTGTCACGGTTTTAGCTATGAGGTGGAAGGGGGTATTTGCTACCAGGATGTACCCCGGGCTTTTGTGGAGTCGACCAAGGTCGATGAGGTGATTTTCGATGAGCCACGTGACATCCACCCCGAGGAGTTTTGTTAGCTCTTGGGAATTTGCTAGGGGAGGCTGCTCCCGTTTTCTGTCAGGCATGGCTGGCAGAGGAGGGGGGGCAATCAAACGTTTGGCACGGCAGCTCAAGACGTTTATTTCGGCTGGTAGGCTATTGGCTGGCAGAATGGCTTGGTAGCCCGAGCCTCGCAAGATGTACCGAGCGAGAGCGACCTGCCCTTAAAGTTCGCTAGTCAGAGCGCTGTATCGATTTGACAAATCTTGTAGGAACCGAAAGGGCTGGGAAGTAAAGGGGCGTTCAAACTGCCTGGTCGGCCATCGCCGGCTGGGCATGCTTACTACTTCCCTTCGGTTCAAATCCTTCCAGATCATCTATGTGCCACCGGGTAGTAGCCGGGCCGAGCTTATGGGGTTTAGGGAAGCGGCCGATGCTAACCCATCTCCAAATGGTGGCGGGTGCGACGCTATAGCGTTGGGAAATTTGTTTGACACTGTAGTACATGGCAAGTGACCTCACTGTGGATTGGTACATATAAGGTACACAGCTCTAGGGTTATAATGACTCGTCTAAATGCCAGATTTGTGCATCAACTTGATGCTTCTATTTTCAGTGTCCCGAGCAGCGAGTCGTCCTTCCATTAGTCAGCTGGAACTTATTTTCACCACGTTGTCACTCCTTGTTCTATTCAGATAGTCAGCCCAACCCTGCATTAACTCCCGACGCTCCTCCAAAAGCTCCGAGCGTGCGTATGCCGCTCGAGTCTCGTCGCTATTAACGTGAGCAAGTGCTAGTTCGCCCCATTCGTCCGGAAAACTGGAGGTATTTCCGTTTGCCATTACGCGAGCCGTACTGGTTCGACTCCAGTCTTTGAAGCTTGATCTGGCGGTACCGTGCGGCGTGGCGATGCGTTCCTGTTCAGGATCGATATACCCTTTTCCTCCAGCTTTAACAGCGGTGTCATGCATGTCTTTAATTAGTTTTCCAAGCGCAGCGTCTGATAGTGCAGCTCGTTTGCTATTGGTAAACAACAGCGTCTTGCCTGTGCCCCTGGGTAGAGCTTCTAGTAGAGCAACCGCTGCGTCAGAAAGAGGAACAGTGTGGCCCCGATCAGCTTTCATACGTTCTGCAGAAATTCGCCAAGCTCGGCGATCCAAATCGATTTCGCTCCAACAGGCGCCTCTTATTTCACCGGATCGGCCGGCCGTGAGAATGGCAAACTCTAGTGCCATCGCACTTATGCTGGTTCTGGTACGGAGATCGGTCATGAATGCACCCATCTGGTCCACCGGTATCCGGGCATGGTGACGCTTACCCGTTTTCTTCCGGACAGATTTAGATTTAGGTAGCAGCTCTTTCAGATTACCTTGTAGCGCCGCAGGATTCGGGCCACTACGAAGATTCATAGCTGCTGCGTAGTCTAAGACGCTCGCAATCCTCTGCCTTACACGAGTGGCAGTCTCGTGTTTGGTTAGCCAGATCGGCTGCAACACCTCTACCAAGTGAGCTGTTTCGATGGTGTTAACCGGTAGCTTGCGTAGAACTGGGAAAGCATAGGTTTCAAGGGTATTGATCCACTGAGCGGAATGCTTAGCGTTCTTAAACTCGGATTCGCGAACGCCGTGGCATTCCCGTGCGACATCCTCAAAACTGTTCAGCTTCGCCCGCTCAGCCCTCAGAGCCGCCCGGCTCGCGGTTCTTTCAGCTACCGGATCGACTCCGGATCGGAGCTGTTGACGCAGCTCCACCGCTTTTATGCGGGCCGCGGCCAGACTTACATCAGGAAAACCTCCGAGTCCATAATCCCGGCGAATTGCAAACGGTTTTCCGCTTGCCGAGGTCCGAAGCTCGCCGGTGGAGACCCTCAATATCCACGAGCGTGAGTCAGTTTGGCTAACCTTAAGACAAAGCCCTTTAACTCCACCTACTGGGTACAACCCGGAAGTTTTCAGGGCCTTCACTTGCCTATCTGATAACACTGCTGCCACCTTTGGCATTTCATCTCTCCCAACAACCTGCCTAACAAAAAACATCTGTCTGGATATTATATGGTGAGTCTGTTTGAGACAAAATTAAGTCCATAACTTGCTGTTTATATTAATAAATACCTCGTTCATATCTGTCTCATGCTGTCTTCTTATGGAGTGCTCGAAGCGGACTCTCTCTCCGCCAGACAAATGAAAAAGCCCCAGCGCAAGCTGGGGCTTTTTCATTTGTGCGGTGAACGGCGGACGAGAGAACCCTCACGAACCTGCAAAGAACAGCCGCTCAGTGCTACATTTTTCTTTCAGTTGTCCTTATTCCAGGCGTGCGTTGGCAGTGTCGTCACCCAGAAAATCGCCAGGCGTCAGCCCGGTCTGCTTGCGAAAGGCTGCAATAAACGCCGATGTCGAGTCGTAGCCGCAGGCTAAGGCCACATCGGTTACACGCTGACGTTGTTCGAGCAGTGGCAGAGCGCTCAGCAGGCGTAGCCGTTGTCGCCACGCTCGGAAGGTAAAGCCGGTTTCCTTTGAGAAGGCGCGGGTCAAGGTCCTTTCCGATAACCCCAGGCTGGCGCTCCACTCTCCAAGTGTCTGGTTCAAATACGGTGCGGCATATAGCTCTTCACACATTCTCTGGAGTCGCGGGTCTGTTGGCCAGGGTAAATGAAGTCGCGCTTCGGGAGCAGTTTGGAGTTGGTCCAGTAGCACGTCGGCAACGCGGCCGTGAGTACCTTCTTCGTCATATTCTGCCGGGAAATTACTAAAGTGACTGATCAATTCGCGGGTCAGCGGGGTGATCTCTAGAACTTTACATTTGGCTTGAGCCCAGGAAATAGCGGCGGCGTCCACATAGAGACTACGCATTTCAGTGGCAGGGGAGCTGATGACTGAGTGAGATAGTTCGGGCGGGATAAGAATGGCGCGCTGGGGCGGCGCCAGGAATCGCCCGGTCTCGGTATGAACCGAAAGAACGCCCCGAATGGCATAGGATAATTGAGCCCACGGATGGCTATGCCACTCGGTGGTAGTGCTTGCCCTAAGCGATTCTGCCCGGGCAAATAATCGTCTTGGTAGCGAGGAGAGAGCAGGAATGTCTCGGATTTCAAGTCTGGATTGTCCGTTTCTCGACATTTTGGTGGCTTATCGCGTTAGTCCGTAATTTTTCGAAATAGTAGACTGACCCGAACTTACCCGCAAGCTACTTATCGGAATTGCACCATGGCCAGACCCCGCTTACTGCCTGACAACTTCACCCTCAGCCTTATCGCCATCGTTATCCTTGCCAGCTTCTTGCCCGCGCAAGGCCAGACGGCAGTCGCATTTGGCTGGATCACCAACCTTGCTATAGGTCTATTGTTCTTTCTCCACGGAGCAAAGCTTTCAAGCACCGCCATAGTGTCCGGAATGACGCACTGGCGGTTACATCTGCTGGTGTTCACCTGCACATTCATCATGTTCCCGCTGCTCGGTCTGGCCCTGAAACCCATCCTTTCTCCGCTGGTGGGTACCGAGCTATACCTGGGCATCCTGTTTCTCTGCGCGCTGCCGGCGACCGTTCAATCCGCGATTGCATTTACCTCACTGGCACGCGGCAATATCCCTGCAGCGATCTGCAGCGCCGCAACTTCAAGCTTGCTGGGGATTTTCCTCACACCGCTCTTGGTCATGTTGCTGATGGGGGCGCAGGTGCAAGAGTCGAGCACTATGGATGCGATCAGCAAGATCGTGGTGCAACTGTTGCTGCCATTTATCGCTGGTCAGATTGCCAGACATTGGATTGGTGAATGGGTCGCGCGTAACAAGAGCTGGCTCAAATATGTAGACCAGGGCTCGATCCTGCTCGTGGTTTACAGTGCCTTCAGTAACGCGGTAGTGGGGGGTATCTGGCAGCAGGTGCCTTTGCCGCAGCTCGCTGGCCTGGTGGTTGCCTGTTGCCTGTTGCTCGCTCTGGCATTGGTGATAACCGATTTCGCCGGCCGACGATTGGGATTCAATACTGAAGATCGTATCACCATCCTGTTCGCCGGCTCCAAGAAGAGCCTGGCTACTGGCGTGCCTATGGCGCAAGTGCTGTTCACCGGCGGGACTATCGGCATGCTGATATTGCCCTTGATGCTGTTTCATCAGATCCAACTGATGGTGTGCGCTGTATTGGCCCAGCGCTATGCCGATAGAACGGACGATACGGTTCTGGTAGTGCCTTAAGAACATTATTCAACAGCCAGCTCAATTGAGCGGTAGCGCCGTTTAATACGGACCGCTACCGCCAAAACTCGTTAGCGCCCCGCAAAGCCCCTCCGTACCAAAATACTCTCTTCCAGTGTTGCGATGATCCTTAGTCATGCGGGTCATGCTCTTTCGTTCCTACGGGCTCCGCGTAGCCCCTGCATTGCCCCAGGGTTCGATACTGCGTCATTAAGAGGCATACCACTCTTTATTGTTCATTGGTGGAGCGTAAGCGCAGCTCCGTAGCGCTTACTTAGAACACGCATATTTATTAAGTTATTGTAACCGTTAATAAAAAAAATGATGGCATACCACTTGCTTCGTAGTTTGCAGAGCCCGGTGTAGTACTGGGTGTCTCCCCTTACTCTAAAGGAATCCACATGCCGACTACCTGCAATATCTCAAACTCTACTCCGGTAAAAGAAACTGGCTTCATGCGGCCACTAAAAGGGATTGCGCTGGCGCTGATAACTACGGTGGGTTGCGCGTCTTATAGCTATGCCTTAACGCAGGATGAGATTGAGTCAAGGGGCTATATAACCGTTGCCACAGAGGATGATTACCGGCCTTTCGAGTTCATGGAGAACGGAAAATCAACTGGGTATGACAACGAACTGAAAGTACTGGTAGAAAAGGAAACCGGTCTGGAATTGCGTCAGGAGATTCTGCCCTGGGCCGGTATTCTGCCTGGGGTTACCAGTGGCAAGTTTGATATGGCGCTCTCTGCGGTCATGGTCACCGAGGAGCGCAAGAAGAGCTTTGACTACACCACGCCCACCGCGGCTTCCTCCACCTATTACGGTATGAAGAAAGGCAGTGAGATCAAGGAGCCCAAGGATCTCATCGGCAAGGTGGTAGGTGCCGAAACCGGGAGCGCTTTTCTAGCTGAGCTGAAATCCTTTGACGAAAAACTGAAGGCAGAACACGGCGAGGGTGTTGCCAAGATTGTTGAGTATCACGGCTACCCGGAAGCCTACCAGGACCTCGCATTTGGCCGAATTGACGCGGTAGTTAATACCGACCTGACGCTGCGGGCACTGATCAAGGAGCGTGGCGACCTGTTCGTGCTGGGTCAGGCTATCGGTGAACCAGGTTATAAAGCATGGGCGGTCAAGAAAGGCAATTCTGACGTGTTGGAAGTAGTCAACAACGCGCTGCTCAAGGTCCGTGAAAGCGGCGAAATGTACCGGCTTCAGGAAAAGTGGCTGGGCGACAGCTTCGAAAGTATGCCCCTTGACGTGAACTGATGGCTCTCAGATGACTGCATACGATTACTGGAGCATCGTTCAAGGTTCGTTCGCCACCGTAGGAGTATCCCTTACCGGGATTCTCCTCGGGGTACCGCTTGGTCTGGGTCTGGCGCTGTTGCGCTGGGCCCGGATTCCGGTGGTCAGGCAGGTGTGTTACCTGTATGTCAGTATCGTCCGGTCCTGCCCGGCGGTGACCCTGATCCTTCTTATTTATTTTGGTCTGCCGCAGTTCGGGTTGTCACTCAATCCGCTGGCAGCTGCATTGATTGCACTGTCGATGACCGCAGCGGCATTCAGCTGCGAAATCTGGCGCTCCTCGCTGATCGCCTTTGATCGGCAGCAGTACGATGCTGCGTTGGCATTCGGTATGCCAGCCTGGCTCAGAGTATGGCGCATTGTACTGCCGCAGGCGTGGCAATCGAGCTTGCCCGGCCTGGTGAACGAAATGACCATGTTGATCAAGTCGAGCCCAGCCATTGCCGTGATCGGCATGGTGGAGATCACCCGCGCTGCGCAGCGAGTAGGCGCTCGTACCTATGATCCCTTGCCGCCACTCATGTTTGGCTTGTGTCTCTACCTGGTGATCATCTTCGTGCTGGTCAGGGCGCAGCGTCGTCTTGAGCGCAAGACGCCTGGGCTTGGGGTGCAAGTATGAATCTCAGCGATTTTATTATTGTCTGGCAACAGTACCCTGCTATCTGGTCCGGTTTCGTCAATACCGTGACTCTGCTGCTATTGGCAGGCAGTGCCTCACTGGCATTCGGGATTGTGCTCACGCCCATGCTGATGTCCAAAAGGCCGGTCATTCACCGCAGCATAGGTTTCTATTGTGAGTGCATGCGCTGCGTGCCCTTTCTGCTGCTGGTTTACCTTATCTACTTCGGCCTGCCGTCCTTCGGTATTCAGCTGTCGAACTGGGTCACCGGTTTTATAGCACTGATAATTTATAACTCCGCGTATATGGCGATTATTCTCAAAGCAGCATGGCAAGACATACCGCAGGAGACGATAGAGGCGGGTAAAGCCTTCGGTCTTCACGGCAACAGGCTGCTGAGGCGCATCATTATGCCGTTGATACTGATGCGCGCCACCCCGATGATCGGCAATCAGATGACGCAGATTCTCAAGGACAGTGCCTTCCTGGGCATTATCGCGGTGTCAGAACTGACTGCGGTGATGAACGCCATTCAGGCCACGCACTTCATTCCGTTCGCCAGCTTCCTGTCGGCGGTACTGCTGTACTGGTTGATCTGTCTTGTAATCGAGTTCTTTACCTTGATCTTTACCCGTTATGCCGAGGTGCGCAGAGCATGAAAGACCCTATTGATGTTGCAGAAAATACCGCCGCCAAGGTCCTGCAGGTACAGGGAGTATCAAAATCCTTTGGCAGCAACCAGGTGCTGCGGGATGTTTCGCTGGACCTGAACAAGGGTGAGGTGCTGTGCCTATTGGGTCCGTCAGGCTGCGGAAAGTCGACGCTGTTGCGCTGCATTAACTGGTTGGAAACGCCGGACGCTGGGTCTATCAGACTCAATTCGACGCGCTTTGGTATTCACAAGGGTGGTGCCAAGATGGGCGACTCTGACCTGGCACGCATGCGCGCCAAAATCGGCATGGTGTTCCAGCATTTTGCCCTGTGGCCGCACCTGAGCGTGATTGGCAATATTGTCGAGAGTCCTATCCACGTTCAAAAGCGCAATAAAAAGGAGGTGCACGAGGAGGCGATGGCGTTGCTGGTAAAGGTTGGCTTGCAGGACAAAGCGGATATGTACCCTGCGAGCCTTTCAGGTGGGCAGAAACAACGCGTCGGCATCGCCAGAGCCCTGGCGATGAAGCCGGACATTTTGCTGTTCGACGAGCCTACCAGCGCCCTGGACCCAATGCTGGTAGGCGAGGTGCTGGAGGTCATGCGCGGTCTGGCGGACGAGGGGGCGACCATGGTGGTAGTCACCCATGAAATGGAGTTTGCTCGGCAAGTGGCGAGCCGCATTATCTTCATGAACAGTGGCGAAGTGGTTGAAACGGGGCATCCTGCGCACTTCTTCAGTGCTCCGCAAACCGTCAAGGCGCAGCAGTTTCTGACTCGCTTTCATCAGCGCGGCTAAGATCGCACGCGCTTGCCAGGCTGGATGTTACTTGGTCAGGTCCAGCTTGAACGGCGCGCTACCGATGTCATTGTTGGCTTCAACCAGCCGTATAAGCTGAAGTATGAACAGCGCCCTGTCTTCCTCGGGCAAGGCTTCGACGGTACGCTCGTGGGCCTTCTGTACCTTGGTTTCCAGCTTCTTTAAAAGGTATTGCCCTTTGCGGCTGAGTTTGACCAGCTTCACTCGACGGTCGGCGGTACTCTGTTTGCGTAATAGTAGGCCCTTCTTTTCCAGCCGGGCAATGACCTCAGCAACGCTGGTACGCTCCAGGCCAATCTCGTTGGCCAGGGTGATCTGGTCGGTCTCGCCGATCATGGACAGGGTTGTCAGCAGGCTGTATTGAACGGGGGTCACATCGTGGCCTTGGGTTTCATCAAGGAACAGGCCGCAGTGAATCTGGTGCAGTCTGCGTATCAGAAATCCGGGGCGTCCGAGTAAGGGAGATCGCTGCAGAGCAGCGTCGAATTCGGCTTTGACTTGTTCTTGAGCAAGCTTTTTCATGGGTTCAAGTCGTCATTTATCTTCGAGTGGGTTGCAGGCATCTCAGCAGCAGTGGCGTCATCTATTGCTGAGGTAGGCCGACCAAGAAAGAAAGAGGTATACCTGTTTCTTCGCTCATGATAAAGCATGGCGGGTACGCAATGCCTACTTTTTGAATGATCTTTGTCTGGCATGTGTTGGTTCCGCAGAGTCAGGTCGATAACAATCAAGCAAGCAAGATTGATGCCGTCCGCCTTTGGCGGGTCCAAGCTTGAATTCACCGCCCTGAACCATGCCCAAATAAGAGGCATACCTCGTATATTGCCTCATTGTGTTGCATTTGCTTCGCTCGACAAGGGGTTGCGCTCCATGCCTTTTCTCACTCTTTGCTTACTGTAGTGCCCGTCCCAAGCGCTCTAGGCAATAAAGGAGGTCTACCACTTTATTTGCTCTGTAGGTGGCATGCTAATTGCTCTTTCATATTTACAGATCGAGCGCTGCGAGTCACGCCGGCTCTTGCGCCAATGCGCCAGAGGAGTCTTTGTACTCACTGGCGATCTTCAACTTCAGAAAAGGTGAGTCTCTGATGAATTGCAGAGAAGGTATCAATCAGTCGGAGCGGCCTCTCGAGGACGCTTTGCTCAATGATTGGCATGTGGTAGCAACCTCGGAAGAGGTCGTGCCGGGCAAGCTACTGCCAACCATGCTGTTTGGCCGTGAGCTAGTTGCCTGGCGCGATTCGGCGGGGCAGGCGTATGTATGGGAAGACCTGTGCATTCACCGCGGGGCCCGGCTGTCCAAGGGCTTCATTCAGAGCGACCGCGTAGTATGCCCTTATCATGGCTGGAACTACGACGGCACGGCTCAATGCGTGCTGATGCCGGCTGCGCCGAACGAACCGCCGATGAAGAAAGCCAAGGCCATTCCGCATCACGTCAAGGAGGCCTACGGCTTTATCTGGGCCTGCATGGGTGAGCCTGCCCACGACATACCGGCTTTCCCGGAGTGGGATGACCCCAGCTACAAGAAGGTGGTTTGCGGACCCTACGAATTCAAGTCCGGTTACCGCGCGGTGGAAAATTTCATTGACCCCACGCACTTTCCGTTCGTGCATGCCGGGGTCAACGGCATCATGGATCAGCCAGACCCAATCGGGCCTTATGACGTTTTCGAGAAGGATGGCGGTCTCGCCACCTCGGAAGTGCAGGTGACTCAGCCTTATGGTGACCCGCGTGAAGTGCCGGTCATGGCTTTTTATGCCTACCAGTGTCTGCGGCCGCTGGTCGCCTACTTCAAGAAGCGCGTCATCATTACCGACCCTGAACGCGCCTCTGAAGGTAGCCCGGACGATCGCTTCTGCACCTTTTTGACCGCGCAACAGGTGGATGAAACCCGCAGCATCGTGCGCATCTGCTGCGCCATGAATTTCTCACCGCAGCCCACTGATGCCGATGTGCGCCGCCGTCAGGATTTGGTCTACGCCCAGGATAGCGCCATTGTTAATACCCAGCGCCCCGAGCGGATTCCGGTCGATCTGCGCATGGAATTGCATCATCGCACCGACCTTTTGGGGCAGAAGTACCGCATGTGGTTGCGCAATATGGGTGTGAGCTATGGGACCGTCTGATTCGCAGCGCATGGCGCTGCGGCTGACAGCTATGCGCTACGGCGCCAGGGAGATCCTGCTCTATGAGCTGGAGCCACTGGATGGCAACGCACTGCCGCCGGTCAGTGCCGGAGCGCATCTGGACCTGCATTTGCCAGGCGATCTGATTAGGCAATATTCACTGATTACCTCGCTGTGTGACGCCGAGCGCTATGTCGTCGGGGTCAAGCGTGATGCCGAGGGCCGCGGTGGCTCACGGTGGCTGCATGACCAGGCTCGCGTCGGCCAGACGCTGGAGGTCAGCCTGCCACGTAATCATTTTCCGCTGTCAGTGGCTGAGACGCCGGTGTGCCTGATCGCAGGCGGGATTGGCATTACGCCGATCTATTCGATGTTCAAGGCCCTGCAGCAGACCGGGCGCCCTGTGCAATTGCACTACTGGAGTCGTTCGCCCGAGCACGCATTGTTCCGCCGTGAGCTGGAGACTGCCCCCGGAGTGACCCTGCATTTTGCGCGCGCCAGCGGGCCCCAGTCGGATCTACTTGCATTGCTCGGTAACCTGACCGCCGAGACGGAAATCTACGCCTGCGGTCCGGGCTCAATGCTGGATCAGCTGGATTCAAGCGGGCTGGGCGAGCGTCTGCATGTGGAGCGCTTTGTCTCTGCCGGCCCGGTGCTGGCAGAGGGAGCCTTCAATGTAGTGCTGGCACGCTCTGGCCATGAATATGTTATTCCGCCTGGTGAAACTATTCTCAATGTGCTGCTGGAGGCGGGTGAAGACGTGCTCTATTCCTGTGAGCAGGGAGTCTGCGGCGCCTGTGAAGTCAAGGTGCTGGAGGGGCAGCCAGTACACGGCGACACGGTGTATTCGGCCGAGGAACATACCCGCCGCAGCAGCATGATGATCTGTTGTTCCAGTAGCGCCTCTGCACGCCTGCTACTGGATATTTAATTGAAGCGAAGCCGTAGCTAGTTCCCTGAATTTTGGGATCGCAGAAAGGTTTGTTTGAGCTATATAAGAGGTATACCACTTAGCATGCTCAGCGCCGGCGGTATTCGACTTCTTGAACTGATTAACGCTGGATAGGTAGGAAACTCTTGATGAAAACGACTCTTCTGCATGGCGGCCGGGTAATTGACCCTGCCAATTCCGTAGACGCAATTCAGGACGTACTGGTGCGAGACGGCCGCATCGCCGCGGTAGGTCAATTGCTGGGTTCGCCCTCAGCGGCTGGCGCCGAGCTGGTCAACTGCGCCGGCCGGCTAGTGCTGCCGGGGCTGATCGATACGCATGGGCATGTCTACCAGTATGTAACCGGGCGGTTTGGGCTTAACGCCGATATGTGCGGCGTCTATTCAGGCGTCACTACTCTGGTGGACCAAGGCGGCGCCAGTTGCATCACCTTGCCGGGCTTTCGCAACTATGTGATCAACACATCGCATAGCCGCGTCATCTCGTTTATCTCTGCCTATCTGGTGGGTGGGTTGGAAGGGCACTTCTACCCAGAGCTCTATCGGCCCGAATGTTCTGATGTGGATGCTACGGTGAAGTCGGCATTGGCCAACAATGATGTGGTCAAGGGCATCAAGGCGCACGCCGAGCTGGGAGGCTTTGCGCGCTGGGGCCTGGATGTGATGAAAAAGGCTGCTCGGGTGGGCGAGCAGACCGGCCTGCCGTTGTATATCCATTTTGGTCAGCTGTGGCCGGAGCCCGAATCCGGTGGTCGCCATGTCGACCCGGATAGCATCTTCCCGGCTGTGCTAGATCTGCTCAAACCCGGCGACGTGCTGGCACATCCGTTTAGCCGGCATCCGGGCGGCTTTGTTTCGCTCAATGGTGAGGTGCACCCGTTGGTCCGCGAAGCCCTAGCCCGTGGCTTGAAGGTTGACGTCGGCCACGGCTCGCACTTCAGTTACAAGATGGCCGCCAAGGTGCTTGAAGCGGGCGTGCTCCCAGACACGCTGGGTGCTGACATGCATGGCTACAATACTTCAGTCAAGGCGCCGGCAGGTGTGCCCGAGGAGGACGAGCATCCGGATGAAGAGCATCTTTTCAAAGGGTCCTCGAGATTCAGTCTGGTGTCGGCGATGGTCAGCCTGATGGCGCTAGGGCTCAAGCTGGAGCAGATCATTCCGATGGCCACCAGTAACGCTGCCAAGTTGCTGGGCATGTCTGAAACGCTAGGCTCGCTGGGTGTGGGCCGGGAAGCGGACATCACCGTGCTGTCTGATGAAAGCGGCAAATGGTTGCTGCGTGACAACGAAGGCACCGAGGTGGTTGCCCGGCGTATGTTGCAGCCGCTTTTCTGCCTGCGGGCAGGGCAGCGCTTTGACGCCACGGCAGATATTCTGCCAGTGCCTCATGCACTCTGATGCTGGCTGACAAGGGAGTGACGCTGTGAACAAGGCTGGCCCACAGACAGTTGATAGTAACCAGATTGCGCTGAAGCAGTTGTACGCGGTACGTCCAGCCTGGACCCGCGTGGTCAGCGCCGCACAGGCGGTAGGTCTGGGCTCGCACTGCCTGCTGCATGCCGGCCCGCCATTTGCCGATCGGTCTCAGCCCAGCGCCCCTATCCTTGCGTCCGCCGCGCTGTGTTGCGTGTATGAGGGCTGGGCTGCGGATATTGGTAGCGCGCGCGCAATGATTCTGGATGGCCGGGTAGCGCTGCACCCGGCCCAGGAATATGACGTGGTCACCCCGCTGGCAGCGGTAGTGTCGCCCACAACCTTTCTGGTCGAGATTTCCGACTTGAATACCGACTCCCATTGCTGGTCTCTACTACCTAGCGGCGCGGGTCCGCAGATCCGCTTTGGTACCGCAGATCTGGCGATTCTTGAGCGCCTGCGCTTTCGTGATCAGGAGCTGGCTCGTGCGCTGCAGCCTTGGTTGCAAGGGCGCAGCATCGAGCTTATTGCGCTGGCGCAGGCCGGGTTGCGGGCAGGTGATGATTTGCACGCACAAACCGCTGGTGCTACTGCAGCCTTGCTCCAGCAACTGCTTGAAGGTCAGGCGCCGCAAGTAGTAACGGAAGTAGTTGAAACCGCGCCGCTGTTCTTCCTGACGTTATGGATGGCAGCCTGCCATTTAATGCTAAAAGCCACGGTAGGCGCGGGCGCTCCGTCTTTGGTCATCGGGCTGGCCGGCAACGGCCAGGAGGTGGGCGTGCGTTTATCCGGTGCGCCTGAGAAATGGCTCACGCGTGCGGCCAGGCGGCCAGACGGGCCTCGGTTGAAAGAGCTTGATGCGTTGGCCGCGCCGATGTTGGGTGACAGCGGCGTGATAGATGCTGCTGGTTTTGGCGTGCAGGCCTGGGGGCATGCGCAGGGGGTACGGGAACTGATGCTGCCCTGGTTGCCGGAAGGTTGGGCGTCCGAGTCGGGTTGCATGGTCGGCCAACACCCGGCCTTTACCGAGTTCTCACTACGTACCGGGTTGGACGCTGGATTGGCTCAGCAACAGGCGACACCGCCGATGGTGGCGCTGGCCATGCTTGATAGTACTGCCGAGCACGGTCTGCTGGGCCGCGGTGTCTGCCTGACCGATCCGGCTCTGTACACTCTGCCAGGGCAGGGCCAACCGTCGGTTAATCAGCCAGCGATCCTGGCGGAGGTCAACCGCGCAGTAGATGATTACGAACGCGCCCTGACCGGGAATGATCTGGCAGAGCTAGACCGGCTGTTCTGGAACAGCCCGCATACCCTGCGTTATGGTGCGGGTGAACACCTTTATGGCTATGCCGCAATCGCTGCGTTCCGGCGTGCCCGTGCCGATAGCAGTCAACTGGCGAGGCACATCATCGAGCGCTCAGTCACGACCTTTGGCAATGAGTTTGCCGTGGCCAATATCGTCTTCCAGCGCCCCGGCAACGTCAGGCTCGGCCGCCAGACGCAAAGCTGGGTGTGTATTGAGCGGGAATGGCGCATTGTCGCTGCGCATGTGAGCTGGGCCACATCATGAGTGCATTACTGCAAGCTGAACATCACGGCGCCTTTCTCGTTGAGGGTTTTGGGCTGGCGCCTGAGATGAATGAACCGCCGCTGGGGTCTGCGTTAGCCGGTGTGCGCTTGGCGGTCAAGGATGTATTTCAGGTACAGGGCATGCGTTGTGGCGCGGGAAACCCGAGCTGGTTGGCTGAACAGGCCGTCGCTATTCAGAGCGCATCCGTGGTGCAGTGGTTGCTGGATGCCGGCGCCCAATGGGTCGGCAAGACAGTGACCGATGAGTTGACCTACAGTCTGGCCGGGATCAATGCTCATTACGGCACACCGCGCAACCCGGCTGCAGAGCAGCGTCTGCCGGGCGGCTCGTCGTCTGGCTCGGTGGTGGCGGTCGCAGCGGGTTACGCTGATCTGGCGTTGGGTACTGACTGTGGTGGTTCGATAAGATTGCCCGCCAGCTATTGCGGGGTTTGGGGGGTGCGCCCCAGCCACGGGCGGATTAGCTCGCTAGGCTGCTTCACCCTGGCGCATAGTTTCGATACTGTCGGCTGGTTTGCCGCAGATGCCGATGTACTCGGCCTGGGCCTGGAGCAGTTGTTGCACACACAACTGCCGCTAGCGCCGCCGGCCAATGCCCGTTTAATGGTCTGCGACGATGTGCTCGGCATGCTTGATCAGCCAGTGCGGGAGGCCTTTGAAGACTGGCTTTTGGCTGCAGGCCTGGCGGTAGAACGGCTACCAGCTGGAACGCTGGCGCTGGAGGAATGGGCCGAGGCCTTTCGTGTGCTGCAAGCTGCGGAAATCTGGCAGCAACATGGCTCCTGGGTCCGTGATGTCGGTGCGGTGTTTGGCGCCGATGTCGCCAGCCGATTCCAGCTTGCCGCCACTATTACTCCGGCGCAGGTCGCCCAGGCCACTGCCATACGCACTCAGGTTCAGCCGCGCCTGGCAGCACTGTTGGGCGATGATGGTTATCTGCTGATGCCGCCGGTACCTGGGCCTGCACCCTATCTCGATGCACCGGCAGAGCAGGTGCAGGATACTCGTGCCCGCTCCCAACGTCTGCTGTGCATGGCGGGTCTGGCGGGCTTGCCGCAGGTGGTATTGCCCTGGACCCGGATCGATGGCGCGCCAGTTGGGTTATCGCTGCTCGGGCCGCGCTTTGCAGACGAGCAGGTCATGAGTCTGGCCAGGCATTTACATTTAGCATATCTATCCAGTTGAAACGGAAAACCAAGACTATGGCGTTCGTTCCCAATCCCAGCCGTGGCTCCAAAGCCATGGCCGTAGCACCTCACTCACTGGCCGCGCAGAGTGCCATGGCAGTCATGCGCGAAGGTGGCAATGCCGTGGAGGCGATGATCGCCGCTGCGGCTACCATTGCGGCGGTCTACCCGCATATGAACAGCGTCGGCGGTGACGGCTTCTGGCTGATATCCCGCCCTGGGCACGAGCCAGTCGCGATCGACGGCTGCGGTGCATCGGCAATGGGCATCACGCTGGAAGACTACCGTCAGCAAGGCTTGAGTAGTATTCCGTTTCGCGGCGGTTTGGCTGCCAATACCGTGGCCGGCACGCTATCTGGCTGGCAACTGGCGCAGCAGTGGTCGCAAAGTGAACTCAGTGGCCGCTTGCCGCTGGCCCGCTTGCTTGGCGATGCCATTGACTATGCGCGTGGCGGTATTTCGGTAACGCGCAGCCAGAGCCTGTGCACTGCCGCCAAGCGCGAAGAGCTGCAGGATCTCGCAGGTTTTGCCGATACCTTCCTGCCCAACGATGGCGTACCCCAGGCTGGCGCGCGTTTCACCCAGCCGCGGCTGGCCGATACCCTGGAGCAATTGGCCCACAGCGGCATTGATGATTTCTACCGGGGTGATCTTGCCCGGACCTTGGCAACTGAGCTGACCGCGGCTGGTAGTCCGCTGCGGTTGGTCGATTTGGAGCGCCATCAGGCGCAGCTGCGCAAGCCTCTGGTGATGCAGCACTCGCTGGGGCAGGTATACAACTTTCCGCCACCGACCCAGGGGCTGGTGTCGCTGATGATTCTGGGCCAACTGGATCATCTGCTGAAAACCGATATGGACCCGCTGGGCGCGCCCTTTGTGCATGCCTGCGTGGAGGCTACCAAGCAGGCTTTTGCTGTGCGTGATCGGGAGATTACCGATCCGGCCTACATGTCGATTGATCCGCAGAGCCTGCTGGAGTCCGAGGTGCTGGCGGCCATGGCGGGCAATATCGACGAGCAACGGGCAGCGCCCTGGGGCAAAGGCATGGGCCCGGCGGATACCATCTGGATGGGTGTGGTCGATGAAGGGGGCGTCGCCGTCAGCTTTATCCAGAGCATCTACCATGAATTTGGCAGCGGCATCGTGCTGCCCGGCAGCGGCGTGAACTGGCAGAATCGCGGTTGCAGCTTCTCCCTCGATCCCAACGCACGCAATCCCTTTACCCCTGGCCGCAAGCCTTTCCACACACTGAATCCGGCTATGGCGCAGTTTGCCGATGGCCGCACGCTGGTGTACGGCAATATGGGTGGCGATGGCCAGCCCCAGTCGCAAAGTGCGGTGTTCAGCCGCATCGCCACCTTCGGCATGAATCCGCTGGCAGCGATTGATGCGCCGCGCTGGCTGCTGGGCCGCACATGGGGTAATTCGAGCGAAACCCTGAAGCTGGAATCACGCTTCCCTTCCGCAACAATCGAAGCACTCAAGGCCATGGGGCACGATGTCGAAGTGCTTGATGGCTATGACGAAAGTATGGGGCATGCCGGTGCTATTCTGCGTCACCCCTCCGGGTTGCTGGAAGGTGGGCATGATCCGCGTAGTGATGGGGCTGTGGCGGGCTGGTGATGAGCAACTGAAAGCTAGCCGTCGGGTTCGGTCTCCGTGCCATGACTGAATTGTCGACGGCTAATCCCATAAGCAGAACACCGGCTCAAGGCCGGTGTTTCTGTTTTATCAGAACGGGAACTCACGCTTACCGGTCTGAATGGTGACCCATTTTACTTCAGTCATTTCTTCCATCGAGGCACGTCCGCCTTCACGTCCAAAGCCGCTGTCGCCGGTGCCGCCGAAGGTGATGTGCGGCTCGTCAGAGATGGTCGTATCGTTAATGTGAATCATGCCGGCGCTCGACAGCTCAGAAAAGGCCATGGCTTTTTGCAGGTCGTTGGTGACGATGGCCGATGACAGGCCGTAGTGGGTGTCGTTGGCCAGTTCCACAGCGTGCTCGAAGTCGCGTGCCGGGTAGATGGAGGTCACCGGGCCGAAGGATTCCTCGGCATAGATGCGCATCTCGGCTGTGACGTCGGCGAGGACGGTGGGCTGGAAGTAGCTGCCTTCGTAGGTGCCGCCGCACAGCAGCCGGGCGCCCTTGTCGGTCGCCTCACGGATCTGTTCGGCAATGAACACACACTGCTGCGGACGAATCAGGGGGCCGACCACGGTATCCGGGTTGCGCGGATCGCCGACGACCACGGTCCTGGCCTTGGCCACGAAGGCCAGGCAGAAACGTTCGTAGAGACCCTGCTCGACAATGATCCGCGAGTTGGCCATGCACACCTGACCCTGATGGTAGAAGATACCGAAGGCAGCGGCGTCCACGGCGTAGTCCAGATCGGCATCGTCGAGCACTACCAGCGGGCTCTTGCCGCCCAGTTCCAGTGTGAGCTTCTTCATGTGTTTGCCGCATTCGGCGGCCAGTAGCTTGCCGACGCGTTCGGAGCCGGTAAAGGTGATCATGCGCACGCGCGGGTCGGCGACCAGACGCTTGCCGACGTTGTCGGCCGAGCCTGGCACCACATTGAATACGCCCTTGGGCAGCCCTGCCGCTTGGAAAATATCGGCCAAGACCAGGCCGGTCAGCGGAGCAAATTCGGAAGGTTTCAGAATGAAGGTGTTGCCGGAGGCCAGCGCAAAGGCGACCTTTTTCATCGACAACAGCAGCGGCGAGTTGAACGGAGCGATCCCGGCTATCACACCCAGCGGCTGGCGAATGGTCATGCCGATCTGACCGGGAGAGCAGGTCGGGAAGGTTTCACCGTGGGCCTGACGGGTCCAGGCGGCTGCTGCGCGCAGGCAGTCGATGGCATAGCCGACTTCCCAGGGTGCCTTGAGCAGAGTTGAGCCGGTTTCCTCGATGATGATGTCGCGGATTTCATTGGCACGCTCGGCAATGATCTCCGCCGCCTTGAGCAGAATGGCCTCGCGTTCGCTGACGATCAGCTTGCGCCAGCTGAGACGAGCGGCGTAGGCAGCGGCAATGGCATCGTCTACATCTTCGGCACTGGCCTGAGCGACCATCGCGCAGATCTTGCCGGTAGCTGGGTTGAGGTTGTTGTCGACTTCACCGGTGCTGCCTTCGCGCCATTCTCCGTTAATGTAGAACGGTCGAATAGCCGTTTCAGCCTTGGGTACTTCTGCGACGTTGTGCATGGCATGGGGCCTCATAGACGGGTGGATTGATGGGTCCTTCTATTACGATAAGCAGGAAACGTACCACTCCAAGAACCCCTGTTTGCCTAGGATAGATAGCATTTAATTGTTCATATATGGGGCATGCCCCATATTTTTGCGCGTTAACTGGGCGCTATCTGGGCGTTACCCGGCAGGAAGGGCGACGGATTGGCCATCGAGTGCGCTTGAGGGCGCATCAGTGTAGCGGTTGATGCTCTTCTGGCATGTGATTTGCTCCCTTTAGCCCATGCTGCCGGGCGCGCTGTGATGCTCCGGTCGCTTTTGCCAACGGGAGGTAGCATGGCTATGCAGAACGGGCAGGTGTATGACTTTATTGTCTGCGGGAGCGGCGCGTCGGGCGGTGTGGTGGCCAGTCAGTTGGCAGCGGATCCGCACGTCAGGGTGCTGCTGATTGAAGCGGGTGGCGATGAGCGCGTATCTCAGGTGAGTGATTCGCGGGTCTGGATGCAGAACATCGGCAGTGAACGTGACTGGCAGTTTCGTTCCGAGCGCTGCGCTGCGCTGAACGGACGTACGCCACCCCTGCCGATGGGCAGGGTGCTCGGTGGTGGCAGCAGTGTCAACGGTCTGATCTGGGCACGCGGCCATCGCAATGACTTTGATCACTGGGCCAGAGTGGCTGATGATCCGGGTTGGCGTTATGCGTCCGTGCTTGAGGTCTACAAGCGCATTGAGCGCTGGGATGGCCCTGCTGATGAAAAGCGCCGCGGCAGCGCCGGGCCCTTTTATGTAACCCAGCCGAAAGACCCCAACCCGGTGGCACTGGCGCTACGTGAGGCGGCCGATGCTCTGGGCATTCGTGCGGTCGAGGATCTTAACGGTGAAGCCATGGAAGGGCCGGGTGCCGGCGGTATTCCCAACGTGCCTGTGCAGGGTGGCAGTGAGCGCGTGTCGGTGGCCACAGCCTATATACGTCCACGTATGCGTCAGCCTAACCTGACGGTCATGTTCAATGCCTGTGTCGAGCAGGTCTTGCTTGAGGGGCGACGCGCAACCGGGGTGCGTCTGCGCCAGCAGGGCCAGGTATTCGATGTCGCTGCGCGGCATGAGGTTGTGCTGTCGCTGGGGGCGATCAATACGCCCAAGGTACTGATGCTGTCCGGCATTGGCGATGCTGTTTTGCTTTCGAAGCAGGGCATCGAGGTGGTTCAGCATCTGCCCGGCGTTGGGCGCAATTTTCAGGATCACATTTTGGTTGCGGGCTGCTGCTGGGAGTATCCAGAGCCGCAAGCGCCACGCAACAACTCGGCCGAATTCACCTTCTTTGCCAAGAGCGATCCTGCTCTGCTGACGCCCGATTTGCAGCCGGTGCTAGAAGAATGTGCCTTTGGCAGCGAGATCACCGGCCCGCAATACCGCTTGCCGGTTGATCCCAGTCTGGCCTGGACGCTGGCGCCCGGTCTGGTACGGCCACACAGCCGCGGTCAGGTTCTGCTAACGGGTAATCGCTTCAGTGACCCGGTGCGTGTCGAAGCCAACTTTCTTAGCGACGAGCGCGATGTGACCGCTTTGCTCAAGGGGATTGCCATATGCCGCGAGATTGGCAACTCCGCGCCACTCAAACCTTTTGTGAAACGCGAACTGATGCCGGGGCCGCTACCGCCAGCAGACATGCTCAATTTTCTCCGCAATGCTGCGGGCACCTACTTTCATCAGGCCTGTACGGCGAAAATGGGTACCGACGAATTGTCAGTAGTAGATGGTCGTCTGCGGGTTTACGGCATTCAAGGGCTGCGCGTTGCCGATGGCTCGATCATGCCGGAGATCAGTACCGGTAACACCATGGCGCCCTGCGTAATGATTGGCCAGCGTGCCGCCGATATGATTCTCGTCGATCATCAAATGAGCTGACCTGCCAGGCACGGCCTGTAGTTGTTTGGCCGGATTAACGATGCATTCCCTGCTTAGCGTGATGCTCGTGCTAGCACTGCTTCGGTGCATTAGGTGGTATACCGCATTTTTTTGGGCTGAAAATATAGGTGGTAGCCCACTCATATTTTCTATTTTGGTATAGGTGTTTTTATAAGTTGATGAAAATATGGGAAATAAAATAACTGGTATCTTTCTTGCTCTGCCTTTATCGCTGCTTTTAAAACGCGTCCTGTTTCCGTGATAGTGCTAGAGGCTGATCGATGAAAGAAGTCAGGCTTGAGAATGTGACCAAGTCCTACGATGGTGTGAGCCTGGCCATTCCAGGTATCAGCCTGGTCTGCGTCCGTGGCGAGATGCTGGCTCTGCTGGGGCCTTCGGGTTGTGGCAAGTCGACCACGCTGAAGATGATTGCGGGTATCGAGTCGATCAGCGACGGCGCGATCTTTTTTGATGATACCGACGTGTCTGACCTGGACACTGCCAGCCGCAACGTGGCCATGGTATTTGAAGACTATGCGCTTTATCCGCACTTAACGGTGTTCGACAATATCGCCTTTCCGCTGTCCATCCGAGGCAAGCCAAAGGCGGAGATTAGCGAGCGGGTTGAGCGGCTGCTGAAGCTGCTCGGGTTGCGCGACATCAGCGGCGAAAAGGTTCAGCAGCTCAGTGGCGGTGCGCAGCAGCGCGTGTCCATTGGCCGGGCACTGGTGCGTGAGCCGGATCTGATCATGTTCGATGAACCGTTGAGCCATCTGGACAGTGATCAGAAGGTCCAGTTGCGCACTGAGATCAAGCGCTTGCAGCAGACCTCGAAACTGACCTCAGTGCTGGTGACCCACGACCAGAATGAAGCCATTTCCATGGCCGATCGTATTGCGGTGATGGACAAGGGTGTTCTACAACAGGTTGATACACCCAGCGCCATCTACAATCAGCCAGCCAATATCTTTGTCGCCAGTTTTATTGGCGAGCCACCGATGAATATGCTCGAGGGCACCTATGCTGGTGCCGAGAGTCAGCCGCGCATCCGCTTCGCGGCGCAGTGCGACTTTACCGCTGCTGAGCAGGTATGGTCCCAGCTTGACCAGCGCGGCGATGGCGCTGCGCTGGTCATCGGTATCCGCCCCGAGGATGTGCAGGTCAACCCTGCACAGGCTACGCCAGGCCGGGCCGCGCCAGGCCGCGCCACCTTGCTGCTCTCCGGTCGTGTCTACGCGCACGAGCCAGGCGGCGATTCTGATGTCGTGACCGTCGACACACCTATAGGGCGCATTGTTGCCGAGGCCCCGGCGCCGCTGTTGCTGGCCGCCGGTGACAGCGTCGAGCTGGGCCTGGAGCCCACGCATTTCCACTATTTCTGCAAAGTCACGGGTCGCAACCTGCTGCTGGAGACAGCATGAAAGCCAATAGCTTATCCATGGTATCCGGGCAGCGTGGCGAGCCGCTGCGGCTGAAGGCCGTCAGCAAGCGCTTCGGCGAAGTTCAGGCGCTGTCCGAGGTGTCGTTCAGTGCCGAACCGGGCGAGGTGATTGCCCTTTGTGGTCCGTCTGGGGCAGGCAAGTCGACACTGGGTCGGCTGATCAGCGGTCTGGACGTGCCCGACAGTGGCAGTATCCACCTGGGCGACAGGGTATTTTCGGAGCTTGCTGCGCAACAGCGCCGGGTCGCGCACATGTTCGAGTCGCTGGCGCTGTATCCCACGCTGGATGTATTCAGCAATGTCGCGTCACCATTGCGTGCGCCGTCACACCGGGGTTTGTTCAGCAGTGCCGAGATCAATTCACAGGTGCAGGCCATCCTGGCGATGATGGATATCGCACACCTGAGCAAGCGCCGGCCCTCGGAGCTGTCCGGCGGTCAGCGTCAGCGCGTGGCGTTGTGCCGGACGCTGGTACAGAGCCCCAGTCTGTTCATTCTCGATGAGCCAATCGGCCACCTTGATGCCAAATTGCGCCACCGTCTGCGCGGTGAAATCAATCGCCGTCAGCGTGCGCTGGATCAGGTCACCCTGTGGCTGACGCCCGACACCCTGGAAGGCATGGCGGTGGCGGATCGGGTGATCATGCTGATTGGCGGCAAGGTCCAGCAGATTGGCACCCCGCGTGACGTTTACGCTGCTCCTGCCAGTACCAGCATCGCCCGCCTGCTGGGCGACCCGGCGATGAACTTGATCGATATCTGGCTCAAACAGGAGGCGGATGGCCTGAAGGTGCTCTGCAATGGCGAACGCTTGCAGGTAAGTGAATCCTTCCTCGCACGGCTCAAGGCCACCGGTCAGTTACGCCTGACCCTGGGTTTCCCACCGCTGCATACCCGTTTGGACGAACCGGCTGCTGCGGCCGGGTTGCGAGGCGACATTTATACGGTTGAGCCCTTCGGCAAGTACACGCTGGTGACCGTCGAGGTCAACGGTGCGCAGGTAAAGGCCAAGCTGCCGGCCGGGTTCCAGATCAACGTGGGCAGTGGTGTGCAGATCGGCATTCCGGTCGAGCATGTGCTGCTGTTCGACCATCAAAGCGGACTGCTTATCGATGAAGCCGCAGTCCCTTTGCATAACAAGAAAGTATCCGAGCCCAATACCCTTCACAGCGAGGCATGAACGTAATGACTATGCACAAAGCCAAGAGCAAATCGATGTTGGCCGGGGTGATCGCCGCTGCGGCCGCCTTCTGTTATGGCGCACCTCTGCATGCCCAGGAATGGAGTTATGCGCAAGCAGCCAAACCCTATGCCGGAACCACCATCCGGGTGCTGGACGAGATCACTCCGTTACAGGAAACCATGCGCACTCTTGTGCCTGAATTCACGGAAGAAACCGGTATCAAGGTGGAATACGAATTGCTTAGCCATGGTGACGTGATCAACCGGGGCCAGGCCGATCTGTTTTCCGGTCGCGGCCATTATGACGCGATCATGTTGCACGGCCTGCAATTGGGGCCGCTATTGGCCGCCAAGGTACTTCAACCGATTGACCAGCTGCAGGAAAATGCTGCTTTGACCAATCCGGATCTGGGTCTGGATGACCTTATCGAGCCGGCCAACGAGTCGCTGGTCAATCATGCCGGCGAGCAGTACGGCTTTCTCACCTGGAATTACAACCAGATCTACTGGGCCCGCGCCGATCTATTGAGCCACCCGGATGAACAGGCTGCTTTTGAAAAAGGTTACGGCTATCCGCTGGCGCCCGCTGAAACCATGCAACAGATGCGCGACATTGCTGAGTTTTTTACCCGCAAATCGGGTGAGACCCTGGCTGGAGAAACGCTCAAAAATGATTTCTACGGCATAGTGCTTGAGGGCATTCCCGGGGGCACTACCTTCACCACCGTGTGGGAAGTGTTTATGAACAACTGGGGCGGCGGTGTGTTTGATGCTGCTGGCAAGCCGAATCTGGATACGCCGGAAAACATCGCCGCGCTAGAGTTCTGGGCTGACTTGTGGAAGTTTGCGCCGCCCGGCCAGGCAGAGTATTCGCTGATCGACGTGCCTACGGTAATGGGTAACGGTATAGCCGCGCAGTCGATAGCCTTCAGCGACTTCGTGCTGGGTGTCGATCGCCCCGGTGGTGGAGCCTACGCAGGCAAGTTCGTGTATGGCGGTATCCCGATCAACACGGCTAATCCAGAAGCGCGCAGCGCCGGCGGAGAACCCTCGTTGATGGCGCTGAGCAGTCACAGTGAGAAACAGGAGGCCGCCTATCTGTTCATGCAGTGGATGGTCGACAAGGATACCCAGGCCCGGTTGCTGGAAGCGGGTGGTGGTGGGGTGCCGATTCGGCGTTCTTCGTTCGATCTGGATGTGATGCGTGAGGCGGGCCGGCAGTCGCTGTACAAGGCCATGGCGGCCTCATTGCAGTATGTCCAGGCCAAGCCGAAAGCACCAGGCTTCTTCGAGATCGACAACACCATGGGACCGCTGGTACAGCAGGTTGGCATCGGTCAGCTGACGGCCGCAGAAGCGCTCAAGGATGGTCAGCGCAAAGTGCTGTCCATCTGCAGTGACTGTCTGCTGAGCGAGTGACGGGGCAACCATGAGACCATTGGAAAGCCGATGGTACCCGTACGCACTACTGGCACCGGCGTTTCTGGTGCTGGTAGTGGTCAGCCTGGTACCTTTTCTGTTCGCCATGTATCTGAGCTTTCATCAGATTAACTACGGGCGTGTGGGTGATTTCGCCGGCTGGAGCAACTACAGCCGGTTGATGGACAACGAGCGCACCTGGAACAGCCTGTGGGTGGCAACCAAGTTCATTCTGATCGCTTTTCCGCTGCAGTTCATTCTCGGCCTTGGCGGTGCTCTGCTGCTGAACAAGCGGGTCTGGGGCCGCAGCGTTATTCTGCCGTTGCTGTTCATTCCGACCATGATGGCGCCGATTGTTGTTGGCCTGGTGTGGAAGGTCATGTTTGCCGGCTCCTGGGGCTTGTTGTCTTACAACATCGTCGAGCGTTTCGGTTTTCTGCAGGGCACCTCGGTGTTCTCCTCTCCGGATTACGCGCTGCTGGCACTGGCGCTGGTGGACGTCTGGCAGTGGACGCCGTTCATGATGCTGGCCTTCTTTGCCGGGTTGCAGGCACTGCCGGTCAGCCCCTATCGGGCGGCGGCTGTGGATGGTGCCACGCCGATGCAGATGTTCTTCCGTCTGACTCTGCCATTGATGGCGCCGCTGATGGTGGTGATCGGCATGCTGCGCTTTATCGATGCGTTCAAGGTCTTCGACACTATCTACACGCTGACTGCTGGCGGCCCGGGGACCTCGACCGAAGTGCCGAGCCTGCTGGCCTACCGGATGAGCTTCGAGCAATGGCGTATCGGTGAGTCGGCGGCCTTTGCGGTGCTGGTCTGGATCGGCTTCTTCGTACTCTGCTCGCTGTTCTACCACGTCGCCAAGAAAAAACTGAACGCCTTCTAGGAGCTACCGCGATGAATCAACCTGCAACCCATGCACCGGCCGTCGCCAAGGGGCCCATCAAGCGCATATCCCGGCAGGAGCGGGTGTCGGTGTTCTGGACCCTGCTGCTGATCGTGATTGCCTTTATCGTGCTATTCCCGGTGCTCTGGGTCGGCAGTTTCATGTTTCGCCCGGATTCGGCCATGTTCGCTCGGCCAACCGAGTGGTTGTTCGAGCCAACGCTGGAGCATTTTCGCTATGTGATCGACAACGGCTTCATCGGCTATCTCGGCACCTCTTTTGCTCTGGCCTCGATCAGCACGCTGCTGGTAGTGGTGCTCGGCACGCCAGCGGCCTATGCCTTTGCCCGTTTCAAACTGCGCTTTCGCGATGATCTGTTCCTGTTCGTGCTGGCAACGCGGATGGCCCCGCCGATCTGCATGGTGATTCCGTTCTACATGATTTTCTCCAACATAGGCCTGATCGATACCTATTTCGGGCTGACGCTGGCCTACCTGACCTTCAATCTGTCGTTCTATATCTGGGTCATGAGCAGCTTCTGCAAGGATTTGCCGGTAGCACTGGAAGAGGTGGCGATTCTCGAGGGGCACAACCGCTTTGCCGTGTTCCTGCGTGTGGTATTGCCGCTACTGCGTTCAGCCATTGTTGCAACAGGCATGCTGTGCTTCATCTTCGCCTGGAACGAGTTCATGTTCGCCTTCATGCTCGGTGGCCAGCAGGTCAAGACCCTGCCGGTCGCGGTGCCGGAGCTGATCACCACTCAGGGCGTACGCTGGGGGCCGATGGCGATTGTCGGCACGTTGTCACTGGTGCCAGTAATGCTCGCGGTGTTCCTGCTGCAGAAACATATCGTCCGCGGCCTGACCATGGGCGCAGTCAAGGGCTAGCCATGTGATCCCAGCCTCCAGAATATTGGCGGCTGGGATTTCCGCATAGCGTTCAAACAGGCGGACCTATTTCTCAACTTCCCGTTTTGATCCGCGTCCAGGTTCGCGTACGTACACGCTCTGCTGCCATAGGCAGCGGTTCCAAGGTGAACAGTTGTGCCTGGACCTCCTTGGGAGGATAGGCGCCTGGATTGCTGCGCAGCTTCTCGTTGACCAGTGGCGTGGCGGCCTCGTTGGGGTTGGCATAGCCGACGTCGTTACTAATGAATGCCGCTACCTCCGGCTCCAGAATGTAGTTGATAAACGCATGAGCCTGGGCCGTGTGCGGGGCATCTGCCGGGATCGCCATCAGGTCGAACCAGACCTGGGCGCCTTCCTTGGGGATTCGGTACTCAAGATTGACGCCGTTGCCGGCTTCTTCCGCGCGGGAGGCGGCCTGCAGGATACTGCCGGACCAGGCCACCGCCACACAGATTTCGCCGTTCGCGAGATCGTTAAGAAAGCGTGATGAGTGAAAGTAGCGCACGTGGGGTTGCACCTTGAGCATCAACTCTTCGGCGGCTGCGTAGTCTTCAGGGTCGGTGCTGTTCGGGTTGCGCCCCAGATAGTGCAATGCGCCTGGCAGTATCTCACTGGGCGAGTCGAGAAACGCGACGCCGCACTGCGCGAGCTTCTCCATGTTTTCTGGATCGAAGACCAGCGACCAGGAATCGACCGGCGCATCCGGCCCCAGCACCTCACGCACCTTGTCGACGTTAAACCCGATGCCATTGGTGCCCCACATATACGGCACCGCGTACTCATTACCCGGGTCGGCATTTTCCAGTGCGCGCATCAGATCGCTGTTCAGGTTGGAAAGATTTGGCAGCAGGCTTTTGTCCAGTTTCTGGAAAGCCCCGGCCTGACGTTGCTTGGCCAGAAAGCTGTCACTCGGCACCACCACATCGTAGCCCGAGCGGCCGGACATCAGCCGGGCTTCCAGCGCCTCGTTTGAATCGAAGGTGTCCAGTGATGGCGTGATGCCGGTGGCTTCCTTAAAGCCGTCGAGCGTGGCCTGCGGCGTGTAATCGAACCAGTTATAGATTCTGACCTCATCGGCCAGGGCGTGAGTGTGGATCAGGGACAACGAACCAACCCATCCAAGGGCAACTACGAGTGGCTTGAGCTTCATGCGCAGATCTCCATTTTCATCGTTAACGTAGGGCGTCGAAGGCGGTGAGAACATTGACCGCATTAATGCCGATCTCCTCAACGGCGTAGCCGCCTTCCATCACAAACAGGGTAGGGAGCCCCAGCAGGGCAAGTTGCTCGCCCAGACGCAGATAGTCATCGCTATCCAGCTTGAAGCTCGAAATCGGGTCATCCTTGAAGGTATCCACACCAAGCGAGATGATCAGCATGTCTGGCTGATAGCCAGCAATAATGCGCATGGCGTCGCTTAAGGCCAGTGACCAGGTCGCCCAGTGGCTGCCGGGGGGTAGCGGATAGTTGAAGTTGAAACCCAGCCCGGCGCCTTCACCGCGCTCGTCGGCATAGCCGGTAAAACAGGGGTACTCGCGGCGTGGGTCGCCATGCAGTGAGGTGAAGAGCACATCGGGGCGTTGGTAGAAGATGTCCTGCGTGCCATTGCCGTGGTGGAAATCCACATCCAGCACGGCCACCCGGCTTGCGCCCGCATCAAGCGCGGCTTGAGCGGCAATCGCGGCGTTATTCAAATAACAGTAGCCGCCCATATAGTCGATGCCGGCATGGTGGCCTGGCGGCCGGCACAACGCAAAGGCGGCTTTATCGCCCCTGGCGATACAGGCCTGCGCCGAGAGGGCAACCTGGGCACTGTAATAGGCCGCCTGCCAGGTGCCGGCCGTCATCGGCGCGCCAGCATCAAAACTGTAAAAGCCAAGCTGGCCGTCGATATCTTCCGGGCAGCGCGACAGGGTGCGCCGGGGCGGCCACGCCAGCGGCAACATATCGTGCTCCCGGCCCAAGGATGCCCAGCGCTCCCAGGCTTGGGAGAGAAATTCCACGTAGGGTTCGCAGTGAGCTCGAGTGAGCGGTGCCAGGCCAAAATCATCCGGCTCCAGTATCTGCCCCAGATTGGTGTGTTTTACCCGATCCAGCACCATGTCGGCGCGGGAGGGCATTTCAAAGCTGGGCATCAGGTGCCCATCGTTCAGCTCCGCTTTGCTGTGGTGCAGTCGATGGGTCTCGCTGTAAAAAGTACGCATGGAATCGCTCGCCTGTTAAAGATGTTGAACCACATGGATTTATCTTCGGCCTGGCTAGCGCTCTGCGAAATGATGCAAGGGGACAAAAAAGGGATCGAAACGGACACAGCTATACGGCGCAGCTTTCTGCCGGATATTGCGCCTGTCGCCAGGACCGCGGCGATAGGCCGGTCCAACGTATAAATGCATGGCGGAAACTCGCGGTTTCACTAAAACCGAGCTGCTCGGCAATGCTGGAAATAGGCACACCAGAATCGGCTAGCAGCGCTCTCGCCCGTTGGCAGCGCAGGTCGTCCAGAATTTGTTGGTAACCTCGCCCGGTCTGGTTGAGATGCCGGCGCAAAGTCCTGGGGGTGCAATGGAACCGATTTGCCAGTTGCTCCAGCGAAGGCGGCGAATCCAGGTTCTGCTGGAGCCGGGCAATGATCTGCGCCGCCAAGGCAGAACCTGGCGGCGTAAACCTGGCCTCAATCAAGCGGCACTGCGCCAATGCATCTTGGTGCGTGACCGGGTCGGCCAGGGGCAGGGGAGTGGCTAGCCAATGTTGGGCGAAGATCAAACTGCTGGAGGGTTGCTCAGGGATGACCGGGCAGTGGCCGAAGAATTCAGAGAACCGACCCGAATGCGCCGGCAATGGCGAACTCAAGTGCACCGCCTCAAGCGGTAGCGGGCGGCCCAGCACATCATCCAGCATGGCCTTGATCGAAGAAAAACACAGCTCCAGATTGAATGCGTGCAGCTCAAGGCATTGGTGATAGTGACTGGCTGTCAGCGCTACCCTTGAATGACCTATAGGTTCAATGGATAGCCGAAAATAGCTACCCAACATATTCGGATGGCTGAGCATTACCTCAGTCGCCTGCTCCAGCGTCGCGCTGGACAACATGGCGTAGCCAAGCTGGCCATAAGCCGATATACGCATACGCTGACCCAGCCGCAGCGCCGTCAGCGGCGAGTTTGTTAGTCGCGCGGCATTGGCGAAAACGCGCTGCTCCTGATGTGGAGTAATCAGCCGCACGGGATGTTCAAGATCGTCAACCGACAAGCCAGTGCCGTTGAGTAACGGCTCGACAGGTAAAGCCTGTTCGCCAAAGCACTGGGCGATTAGGCAGGTGCTTTGCAAGCTGATAAAGCGATGGTCCGCTGGTTGGCAAGCGATAGCGTTATCCATGATCAGCATTGTTCGATTCCGGGGCTGGTATGGTTTAGACAAGCACAATCGGTGCCACGTGGCTAGAGTGAGTGGCTGCGTTGACTGCTAGGGTACTCACTTATACACTCGGCCGGTTTCCATTCACATTCGAGGGTTAGTCCGATGCGCCATTGATGCCGCCGTCAACCAGACGGCCAGTCTCCTTCTACGCCCCCATCAGCAGGGGGAGTGCTTGGCATCTTTGGAATTACGTATGACGACGCCTTATCTGGCGCTGGAAAGCGTCTCTTGTGTTTTGCCGGATGGCAGAACGCTTTTCTCAGACCTTACGGAACACTTCGATCAGCGCCATACCGGCTTGGTGGGCCGTAATGGCGTGGGCAAAAGCCTACTGGCGCGGATGCTGGCTGGGCAGCTGCAGCCGTCCAGTGGCCGCTGCGTGCGTTTCGGTAAGGTCTATTATCTGGCTCAGCATGTGGTGCATCCGGATGGCGCGACTGTCGCCAGCCTGGCAGGGGCGCAGCCGGCGCTGGATGCGCTGGAGCGTATCGAGGCCGGTAGTACTGCAGTCGATGATTTCGATGCCGTAGGTGATGCCTGGGATATTCGCGCCAGGCTGCAGTATGAGCTGCAACGGCATTATCTGGGCTATCTGGATATCCGCCAGCCGGTCGCCACGCTGAGTGGCGGGGAGGCCATGCGCGTGGCCCTGATCGGCGCGATGTTGTCGGAGGCGGATTTTCTGATTCTCGATGAGCCGACTAATCACCTGGACGGCGGCAATCGGCGGGCGTTGATTGAGCAGCTACGGCAGTGGTCGGCGGGATTGCTGGTGGTAAGCCATGACCGCGCCCTACTGGAGACCATGACGCGCATTGTCGAACTGTCTGCCCTGGGGTTGTCCAGCTATGGCGGTAACTACTCCTGCTATGTGCAGTGCAAAGCCACAGAGCGGCAAGCGGCTGTCCGTTTGCTGGAGCAGCGCAAGCTTGAACGCAAACGCGAAGAGCAGGGTATGCGCGAGCAGCGCGAACGGCAGGAGCACAGGCAGGCGCGGGGCAACCGTCAAGGAAAGCAAGCCAATCAGGCCAGGATTCTGCTGGATCGTCAGAAACAGCGCAGCGAGGCGTCAGCCGGCAAGCTGCGCCAGCTACAGGCGGCGGGGCGAGAGGCGCTTGATCAGTCGGTAAGGCAGGCCTACGACCAGGTTGAGCAGGAAGCATTGGTTACCCTGCATGCCGTGGCTGCGGTGCGGGCTGTGCAGCGCTGCGTTGCTGAACTGGATCGGGCGGTGCTGCCCTTTGTGACAGCGGCGACCCGTTGCATCAGCCTGAGGCTGGATGGGCAGCAGCGATTGGGCATCATTGGGCCAAATGGCTGCGGCAAGTCGACCTTACTCAAGCTATTGGCTGGTCAGCTACAGCCGCTGGACGGTAGTTGCACTATGAGGGTGGAATCTGCCTATCTGGACCAGCAACTGGAATGCCTGGAGCCGACACAAAGCATACTTGAGCAACTGCTGGCGGTGAACCGCAGTGCGGGGGAGGGCGTGCTGCGTATGCGTCTGGCTCAGCTCGGGCTGGATGCACAGAAGATAGTGGTGCCCAGTGGGTTGCTCAGCGGCGGTGAGCGCCTGAAAGCGGCATTGGCCTGCGTGCTTTACGCCGAGAAGCCGCCCGGCTTGCTGCTACTGGATGAGCCGACCAATCACCTGGATCTGCCCTCACTGCAGGCACTGGAAGAGATGTTGCGCAGCTACCCGGGAGCGTTGGTGGTGGTGTCGCATGACGAGGTATTTATGGAACAACTGGGGCTGACCAGTCAGTTGATAGCGACCGATCAGGGATGGGAGTTCGAGCCTTGGTAGCAGCGGCCAAATTTGCCGCCACTATCGGTCCGACTGTTCTATCAGGATGCTTTGAGTTTTGGATTCGGAATGCCTGAGCAGGACAAGGAGATGAGTCATGAAAGCGGATTGGGATGACGCACCGCGCCGGGTGAAAAAGGGCAGGGAGGACAACAGCGCTGTGCGCTTAATCGGTATCATCGCCGTTCTAGCCGGGGGCCTATTCCTGGTCTTGCTCACCAAGGACTGGGAGCCGGGCAAGACCATCCATTTTGACTGGAACGGAAGCTCAAACGAGGAGCCCGATACCGCCATCAAGCGGGATATGCCGCCGGTCATGGTCGAGCCCGAGCCTCTGTTGACGCGCAGGCAAACCAGTTTCAATGCTGCCAATTACACGCCATCGAACCGGATCAACATCCTCCAGTCCGTGCCGGTTAACCAGCCGCAGCGCTCTGTGAGTACCCGGCAGTACGGGTTGACCGGCTCAATGCCTGCGGCTGTGCATTGGCAGGACGCTAGGGGAAGAAGAACGACCTGGCAGACAAGCTTCACCTTTCAGAACGGCAAGATCGATAACAGAACCTTTTGTCTGAACGTGGGCAAGGGCTCGATCGAATACCTGGAGTGTCGCAAGGGCGCACGGGAATGGCTTAAAAGCCAGTGCCTCAGTTCGGGAAATATGTCTGTCGAGTGGCGAAGGATGGTTTGCCACGCGCATAGCAGTTACCGGACTTGAATCCCGCATCTGGTCAGTTTTACATCTTCTGACGGGCCATTTTGCGGCCCGTCAGCACCAAACCAGTGCAATTCTGCATCGTTGTATCGCCTGCGCTTGTATACAATAACCCCTGCCTTTAATTGACCTTGCCCTGTACAGAGAGACACCCACCCATGAAAGAACGCCGATCACCGTCTGCCGCAGCCCAGGCTGACCCTGATCCTGTTGCTCTCGGCCAGCAGAAGCCTGAAATGAAAGGTTCCAGTCAGCACGAGACGATCTACCGCGCCATCAGCGATGCGGTCATCGAACATCGCCTCAAGCCGGGCGCGCGTTTGCGTGAGGATGCGTTGGCCGAGGTGTTTGGCATCAGCCGTACGGGCATTCGCAAGGTGTTGCAGCGCTTGGCGTTGGAGCAATTGATTACTCTGACGCCGGGCAAGGGTGCTACCGTGGCACGGCCGTCGGCCGAGGAGGCGCGGGAGATTTTTGATGCGCGGCGGATGATCGAGTGCGCGCTGATGGCGCGCCTGGCTACGCGAATCAGCGCGGTAGAAGTGAAACAGCTGCGCGCTGTGGCTCAGCATGAGCAACAGGCGTTGCGCGGGCATGAACAGAGCGCTGCGATCAAGGCATCTGCGGCCTTTCATGCACGCCTGGCGGAGTTGGCGGGCAATCAGACGTTGGCGCCGTTTGTCGCACAGTTGTGTTCGCGTTCGTCATTGATACTGGCGGTGTATGGCCATTCGGGTGATCTGGGTTGTGATTGCAATGATCATAACTTCCTGGTGGATCTGCTTGAGGCCGGAGATAGCGACGGTGCGGCGGAATTTATGCACAAGCACCTGCACGCGATCGAGTCATCGCTGTCCATCGACGAAGTGGTTGATGAGACGCCGGATTTGCGTGATGTATTTGCGGTTTATCGGGATGCCGGGGCGAGATAGTCAAGAAGAGCGGGCAGGCAGTCTTGTAGTGTTGCACGGTAAGGCTGGCCTTGGTTTCAATCAAGGCCAGCCGATACTCACGGTTTACTGACGGAAACGCTGGCAGGGCGCCCAGTGTTTCATCAGCAGGTAGTAGGTCACACCCGCCGGTATGAGGCTAGCGTACCAGGATACGGACGAGAACGTCAGCGCTACAACCACGCCGACCACCGTCGCGATTAGCGCCGCGTAATTCATACCACTGTAAGGTCCCTGGGCGTTGTACAGATGCTCCAGATTCAGCGTGCGCTTGCGGATCAGATAGTAGTCGACCACCAGAATGGCAAAGATCGGACCCAGGAACGCCGAGTAGGTTTGCACAAACACTTGCAGGCCGGCGGCTGATTCTGCGGTCACCAGTTTCCACGGGAAGGTGGCGAAGGCCAGCAGGCCGACGATGATGGTAGCCGGGCGGAACGACAGCTTGAACACATCCATTAGAATATAGGTCGGCGGCACTACGTTGTTCAACACGTTAGTGGTGACCTGGGCGAAGGCGATAAACAGCAGTGTGGTCATCAGTAGCGGCGTATTGTCCACCGCGTTGGCGAACACCTGAATAGGATCGGCCACGCCAGTTGCTTCCGAAACCATGTACCCGATCAGGCCCATAAACAGCGTGCAGGGCAGGATCGACATTGAATAGATGATGGTCAGCAGCGATGGGCTGGAGCCGTGTTTGTGCTCACGCGAGTAGTCGCTGACGTTGAGGATCATGGTGCTGTAGATGCCTAAGAACAACATGGTTGCGCTCCAGAACGGCAAGCCCCAGGAACCTTCCATGGTCAGCAGGTTGGTAGAGAGCTCATTGCCGTAACGCTGAACAGTGCTGTAGAACATGTACACCAGCGACGCGAGAATAAAGGCGCTACCGATGTTCTCCAGCCATTTGATGCCCTGAAAGCCCATGACCGAGAGGCCTATCTGCAGGATCTGGAAGGTGATAAAGAAGAACACCAGATTGTCGAAGCCGAACAGCGTGGTGGAGACCATGTTCAATGCGCCGGCACCGATCCAGCTCTGAAAGCCGTACCAGACGATCGCCGGTACTGCGCGAACCAGACCCGGTAAACGGGTGCCGGCAAAGCCAAACGCAGCGCGCGCCTGCACCATGAACGGAATGCCGTATTTGTAGCCCGCTGCACCATTTAGGGCCAGCGCAATGCCGATAACGAAACAGCCGATGGCGATGGCGAGGGTGGCCTGGATCAGGTTGAGGCTGCCGACAACGCTGGAGCCCATGGTGAAAGTACCGATGGAAACGCAACCGCCGAACCAGGCCAGCAGGTAGGAAACGCGCCCCATGATGCGGGTTTGCTGGGGTGCCAGCGATTCTTCCCCAGGTGCTTTGGTAGCCGCCTGGCCGACCGGCCCGGTTAGTGTGTTGGATTCGCTGCTCATGAGGCGACCTCGCTAACTTTATTGTTCATTATTCTCTCCATGGTTTTGTTTTTATGCGTAGTGCAATGTTTATTCCAGTTTCAGGTTGGAATAGCTCTCGAAGCGCCCGATGAAGGGCTTTGGACGGGGGAAGGCGAGATCGCCGTATTTGCTGGTGCCCAGCCCAAGCCCAACGATGGCTTCGGCCAGTTTGATCGCGGCGGTCACGCCTTCTACTACCGGCAGGCCGACGGCCTCGCTGATCTTTGGCGTGAGATCGGCCATGCCGCCGCAGCCCAGCACGATGGCGCCGATGTTGTCTTCATGCTTGGCGCGCAGGCATTCGTCGATGATCAATTCCAATGCCCTGTCAGGGTTGTCTTCCAGCTCCAGCACTGGGATGTCGGCCGCGCGAATACGTCGGCAGTTATGGCTGAAGCCGTAACTTTCCAACAGGTGTTCGGCGATGATCATGGTGCGGGGCAGAGTAGTGACGATGGAAAAGCGCGTGCTGATCAGGCTGGCCATATGAAAGGCGGCCTCGGCAATGCCAATGACCGGCGCGCGGGTTAGCTCACGGGCTGCGTAGATGCCCGGATCGCCGAAGCAGGCGATCACATAGGCGTCGGTATCCTCGCGCTCGCCTGCTAGCACTTCCTCAATCACGCCCAAGACGCTGACGGCTTCATCAAAATGGCTTTCAATCGACACTGGGCCACTGTCGGGCTGGCAGGCGGTAATGCGCGTGCCAGGCGAGGCTACGGCCCTGGCAGCTTCTCCGATGGTGTCCGTCATGGCTTGTGTGGTGTTCGGATTGATGACGCGGATATGCATGGCGTTGGCCTGTTTTAGATTTGTACACAAAAGATGAGTTTAATTGTATACAATCGTTCTGGTCAAAAACTAAAAATGCAATTGGGTTTTCAATTGGTCTAAAAAGGTTATGCAGTCATGAACATTCATGCTAATTACCCGCGGGATCTGCTCGGTTACGGTCGTAACCCGCCGCATGCCAAATGGCCGGGTCAGGCCCGCATCGCCGTGCAGTTCGTGCTCAACTATGAAGAGGGTGGCGAGAACTGCGTCCTGCATGGCGACAGCCATTCGGAAAGGTTCCTGTCGGAAATTGTTGGGGCTGAGGCTTTCCCGGCGCGGCACCTGAGCATGGAGTCGATTTATGAATACGGCTCTCGTGCTGGTGTATGGCGTATTCTTAACGAGTTTGAAAAGCGCGGCCTGCCGCTAACGGTATTTGGCGTGGCCATGGCGCTGGAACGCCATCCCGAAGTGGCCATGGCGTTCAAGGAGCTGGGGCACGAAATTGCCTGCCACGGCTGGCGCTGGATTCATTACCAGGATGTGCCCGAGGCTGTTGAGCGCGAGCATCTGCAACGGGCAATGGAGATATTTCAGCGTCTGTATGGCGAGAAGCCGCAGGGCTGGTATACCGGCCGCGACAGCCCGAATACCCGGCGTTTGCTGCTGGATGAGGGCAGCTTTTTATATGACAGCGACTATTACGGTGACGATCTGCCGTTCTGGACCCGCGCCGCCGACAGTCAGGGCGAACTGCATAATCACCTGGTAGTGCCCTATACGCTGGACACTAACGATATGCGCTTTGCCTCGCCCCAGGGTTTCAACACCGGGGATCACTTCTTCAGCTATCTGAAGGATGCCTTTGACGTACTTTATGAAGAGGGAAGCGAGCAGCCGAAGATGCTTTCGGTCGGGCTGCACTGCCGGTTAATCGGCCGGCCCGGGCGCTTCCGTGCGCTGCAGCGATTCCTCGATTATATCGAGACCCACGACCGGGTCTGGGTGACCCGCCGTATCGACATTGCCCGTCATTGGGCCGAACACCATCCCGTTTAAGAATTCCGTATTAAGGAACCATCATGGCCCAGCGTCCGAACGAACCCAGAACCTATTTTGCCCCCACCGGCGGGCATCCGCCGCAAACGCAGCTTTTGACTGACCGTGCGGTATTTACCGAGGCCTATGCCGTCATCCCCAAAGGCGTAATGCGTGACATCGTCACCAGCCATCTGCCGTTCTGGACTGGAACGCGCCTGTGGGTGCTGTCACGTCCTTTGACCGGCTTTGCTGAAACCTTCTCGCAGTACATTATGGAAGTGCAGCCCGGTGGCGGCAGCGATAAGCCAGAAACCGATCCAGGTGCAGAAGCCGTGCTGTTTATCGTTGAGGGCGAGCTAGCTCTGACCCTGGACGGCCGGGTGCACAACATGCAGCCGGGCGGTTACGCTTTTATTCCGCCGGGCAGTGACTGGACGGCGCGTAACGGCTCGGATGCCACGGTGCGCTTCCACTGGATTCGCAAGGCCTATGAGAAAGTCGAGGGCATCGAGATGCCAGAGGCGTTTGTGACCAACGAAAATCTGGTTGATCCTCTGGTCATGCCCGACACTAATGGCTGCTGGAGCACCACGCGCTTTGTCGATACCCAGGACATGCGCCACGACATGCATGTGAACATTGTCAACTTCCTGCCCGGCGGTGTGATCCCCTTTGCCGAAACCCACGTGATGGAGCACGGCCTTTATGTGCTGGAAGGCAAGGCCGTGTACCTTTTGAATAAAGACTGGGTGGAAGTGGAGGCGGGTGACTACATGTGGTTGCGCGCCTTCTGCCCGCAGGCCTGCTACGCCGGCGGCCCTGGCCCGTTCCGCTATTTGCTGTACAAGGATGTGAACCGTCATATGAAACTGCCGACCTACGGCAGTTAAGCGGAGATTCTGATGAGCACTGACCCGATTTTGCAACTGACCGCCGTGCCACTGACGCCCGAGGCCTTCATGGCCTTTGGCGATGTGATTGACCATCGCGGTGCCGAGTTCTTTATGATCAATAGCGGCCGCACTCGTCGTTATCATGATCTGGCCAAGGTCGAGACCCTGGGCGAGGAGGCCAGAACGCTGATCAGCCTCTTCGTCAGTCAGCCGGTGGAAATGCCGCTGGAATTGACCTTTGTCGAGCGTCATCCGCTGGGCAGTCAGGCTTTTGTACCGCTGCACGGCGAACGTTTTGTGGTCGTGGTGGCGCCACCGGGCGACGTGATTGATCCCGCTCACGTGCGCGCTTTCGTGACCGATGGTCGGCAGGGTGTGAACTACCGTGCCGGAACCTGGCACGCGATTCAGTCGGTGCTCGAGTCCGAGGGCGAGTTTCTGGTGGTTGATCGCGGCGGCGCTGGGCACAATTGTGACGAGTATCCGTTGGCCATACGGGTGACGCTGGGCTGAATCTGCTGGTTTAGCCTGTCAATATGTTCTTTGACTCTGTTTTGATGTTGCTCAGAGCGCTGTGATCCAGCGCTCCTAGCTGTCTTACCGCTGGACTCAGCGGCTCTCCAACCGCTGGTCCGTGAGCCGCCCTTCGGCTCAGTGGTGTCTTAGAGCGCTTCGCTCTCGGCTTCCTGAGTGCTGCTGCTGTTAGCGTCTGGCAGGTGGGTGCGAACGAAGGCTTCCTGGCCTTCCAGCTCCAGCACGCGGGAGGTGTTGAGGCGCAGTTCACGTAGTAGCTCCGGGTTCTCGGCCAGTTTCATGTCCAGGGAGGGAATGATTTCCTTGAGCTTGGCCTGCCACTCGGCGCTTTCTACCTGCTCTGGGAAGACTCGCTTCAGCAGATTAAGCATAATCGGCGGGGCGGTGGAAGCACCCGGAGACGCGCCCAGCAGGGTCGACATAGTGCCGTCTTCAGATACCACTACTTCGGTGCCGAACTGCAGCTTGCCGCCGTCATCGGTTTTCTTGATGATCTGCACGCGTTGGCCAGCACTCCACATTTCCCAGTCATCGGGGTTGGCTTCTGGGTAATACTCGCGCAGGGAATCGATACGATCATCGCGATCCTGAAGTACCTCGCTAACCAGATAGCGCACCAGATTGAAGTTACCCAGCGCCACTTGCATCATCGGCCAGACGTTGCTGAAGGTCATGGAACTGAACAGATCGGTCCAGGAGCCTTCTTTCAGGAACTTGGTCGAGAAGGTCGCGAAGGGCCCGAAGAACAGCGTGGGCTTGCCGTCAAGGTAGCGCAGGTCAAGGTGTGGCACCGACATTGGCGGCGAGCCTTCAGCGGCCAGGCCGTAAACCTTGGCAGTATGGCGCGAGACCACTTCTGGGTTGGTGGTGTACAGGAACGAGCCGCCCACCGGGAAGCCTGCGTACTGCTTGGCCTCGGGGATACCGGATTGCTGCAGCAACAGTAATGCAGCACCGCCAGCGCCGTTGAACACGTAGCGGCTGTTTACAACGCTGGTCTCGCCGCTTTCAACATTGGCGACGGTAACCCGCCAGGTGTCATCCTCATTACGTTCCAGCCCGCGTACTTCGGTACTGGTGGTCAGCGTTACGTTTGGCTGGGTGGCCAGGTGTTCTGCCAGCTGGCGTGTGAGTACGCCCCAGTTGAGCTCGGTGCCCAGATCCATGCGGGTGGCCGCCATGGGGGTGCCTTCCTCGCGGCCGGCCATTACCAGGGGCATCCACTCGGCGATGGTGGCTTCGTCGTCGGTGTATTGCATGCCGGCGTACAGCGGGTTCTCTGACATGCGCGCATAGCGCTCAGTGAGAAAATCGATATTCTCCTGACCCCACACCACACTCATATGCGGCACATTGGAGATAAAGCTGGAGGGATCCTGCAAAACGCCGCGCTCGACCTGGTGGGCCCAGAACTGGCGCGAGATTTCAAACTGTTCGGTGACGTTAATGGCGCGTGCGATATCCACGCTGCCGTCATCGTCTTGCGGAGTGTAATTCATCTCGCAGAAAGCCGAATGGCCGGTGCCGGCGTTGTTCCAGCCGTCGGAGCTTTCCTGGGCGATGCCGTCCATGCGCTCAAAAAGCTGGATGTTCCAGTCGGGCTCCAGCTCATTGAGCCAGGTGCCCAGCGTCACACTCATGGTGCCGCCGCCGATCAGAACGACGTCGACGACGTCACTGGGCGCGGTCTCGTCTTCGGCGGCCAGCACATAACCTGGCAGCAGACAGAGGTGCAGGCATAGCGCTGCGGTAAGTTGCTTTTTCATGACGGTCTCGATTTGCTGAGTGGCTTAAACACCTACCGGCGCGCTGGGCCGATCCATCAAACGAGGGGTGGGCCGTAAACGTATTGGTGATGTGTAAGACTATGGACCGCGGATGGTAGGGTTCTGCTGCACTGACCACAAGCGAAAGCGTTGGTTTATCAGGTTTTAACGCCCGATGCAGCACACCAGGCGTTTCAGCCATACCAGCGGCAAAGCTGTTCAGGCCTGGACAAGGTCCAGACCTGCTTGAGTATTACTCAAACACCGGCAATACCTGACCCTGATACTTCTCTTCAATGAACGCTTTCACTTCGGGGCTGTTCAGTGCTTTGGCCAGTTTCTGAATCGCATCGCTTTCGCTATTGTCCGAATGGGCGACCAGAATATTGACGTAGGGTGACTCGGCACCTTCAATCACCAGCGCATCTTCAGTCGGGTTCAGCCCAGCTTCCAGCGCATAGTTGGTATTGATCAGCGCCAGATCTACCTGATCGAGGACGCGTGGCAGGGTGGCTGCCTCGAGCTCGCGAATACGAATGCGCTTGGGATTCTCGGCGATATCACGCGGGGTGGACAGAATATTGCCTTCATCCTTCAGGGTGATCACACCGGCCTTTTGCAGCAGCAGCAGAGCACGGCCGCCATTGGTTGCATCGTTGGGGATCACGACGTTGGCGCCTTCGGGCAGGTCATCCAAGCTCTTGATCTTGCGCGAATAGGCGCCGAAGGGCTCCACATGTACACCGGCCACGCTCACCAGGTCGGTACCACGGCTGCTGTTGAACTCTTCCAGGTAGGGCAGGTGCTGGAAGAAGTTGGCATCCAGGCGCTTTTCTGCGACCTGCACGTTGGGTTGCACGTAATCGGTGAATACGCGGATATCCAGTTCGACACCCTGTTCCGCCAGCGCCGGTTTAACGAACTCTAGAATCTCGGCGTGGGGCACGGCGGTGGCCGCAACGGTGATTTTCTCGGCGGCGAACACGGGCAGCGAGGTTAGAACCGCGGCAGCGGCAAAGGCAGTCAGTAATTTCTTCATATCAAGCTCCTTGTGGGATAACACGCAGGCTTGCGGCGGATAGCCGGTAGCCTGCCTTCTTTGTTGCAATAATAAACAGTTGCGCTCAAGGCATGGTCACTTGCGGGAAAAATGCACCACCAGGCGGTCGCCGATGCTTTGCAGCACCTGTACCAGCACTAGCAGCAATACCACCGTCACCACCATGACATCCGGCTGGTAGCGCTGATAGCCATAACGCACTGCCAGATCACCCAGCCCGCCACCGCCGATAAGGCCCGACATGGCGGTATAGGACACCAAAGTGATCGCGGTGACCGTGACTGCGGCGATGATGCCCGGCAGGGCTTCGGGCAGCAGGGCATTGACCACAATCTGCCGTGGGGTAGCACCGGCCGCCTGGGTGGCCTCGATAATGCCGCGGTCAACTTCGCGCAGGGCGGTTTCAACCAGTCGGGCAAAAAACGGTGTAGCACCCACAACCAGTGGCGGAATAGCGCCTGCCACCCCCAAAGAGGTGCCTGTGACCATCACGGTAAAGGGGATCATCACGATCAGCAGTATCACAAAGGGCACCGAGCGAAAGATGTTCACCAGCAGTGATAGCGCCTGATAGAACGACTTGTGCTCGAACATCTGCCGTGGCCCGGTCAGAAACAGCACCACCCCTAGCGGCAGCCCGAGCAGCGCGGTAAACAGCATCGACCCGCCGAGCATGGCCAGGGTGTCCAGGCTGGCCTGCCAGATCTCCGGCCAGATCACATTGGGAAACAGGGCATTCATCAGCGCAGGACCTCCAGATGCACATCGGCCTGGGTAAAACAGCCCAGCGCGGCATCAATATCGCCACCGGTGAGCGCCAGTGTCAGTTGACCATAGGGGGTATCTTTGATGCGGTCGATGCGGCCCGCCAGAATGCTGTAGTCCACGCCGGTTTCCCTGGCTACGCTGCCCAGCAGCGGCGCATAGGTGGCGTCACCACTGAAGGTCAGGCGCACTATGCGGCCCTCGACATGGGCGAAGTCATCACGCTGCTCGCCCTCATCCTCCTGCTCGTCTTCGCGCACGAATCGTCGTGTGGTCGCGTGCTGGGGGTGGAGAAAGACATCGGTGACGGCTCCCAGCTCGACAATCACGCCGGTATCCATGACCGCCACGCGGTCGCAGGCACGACGAATAACATCCATTTCGTGGGTGATCAGTATGATCGTCAGGTTCAGTTCACGGTTGATCTGCGTTAGCAGTTCCAGCACCGAGGCGGTCGTCTGCGGGTCAAGTGCACTAGTGGCCTCGTCGCACAGCAGCACCTTGGGGCGCGTCGACAGAGCCCGGGCAATGCCGACCCGCTGCTTCTGGCCACCGGACAGCTGCGCCGGATATTTGTTGGCATGCTCGCTGAGCCCTACACGCGCCAGCAACTCGGCCACGCGAGCCTTTATTTGTGCCCGGTTTAGCTCACCAGCCAGCTTTAGCGGCAGTGCTACATTATCGGCCACGGTCTTGGATGACAGCAGGTTGAAGTGCTGGAAAATCATGCCGACTTGCCGACGAAACTGGCGTAATCCCTTGGCGTCCAGCTGGGTCACGTCTTCGCCATCAATGACGATTCGGCCACCCGAAGGCTCCTCCAGCCGGTTGATCAAACGCAGCAAGGTGCTTTTGCCGGCTCCGGAGTGGCCGATAATGCCAAAGACTTCGCCACGAGCGACATGCAAGTCTGTCGGCTGCAACGCGGTCACTGACTGGCCGCCGACACGATAGGCCTTGTGGACCTGCTCAAAATCAATCACGCATTACCTTCCAATGTACCAAGCCCTGCTGTGGATGACGGGCCCGAAAGGCGGCTAGTTTACCTGCCATGGCTCATGCCGTAAAAATCTTTATCGGCCTATGGTTATAACCAGAGTGGATGGATAGCCCAGTGAAAAGCCGGGCAAACGCTTGGCCAACGCTATGATTGTCAAACCTAAGACAGACTTGCCCAATGCATTAAGGCTATTTTTCGTCATTTTGCGGGACAGTTGTCGCCCGCTGGCAACGGAGAAAGCTGTTATGTCATTTACATCCAAGGTTGTGTGGATCACCGGTGCGTCATCAGGCATCGGTGAGGCGCTGGCGAATGCACTGCTGGCACAGGGAGCGCAGGTGATCCTTTCCGGGCGGCGTGCTGATGCGCTGCAAGCGGTGGCCGCCCAGGCCCCAGAGCGGACGCTGGTGCTGCCTTTCGAGACCACCGACTACGAGCGTCTGCCGGACCTGGTCGAGCAGGCCTGGAGCTGGCGCGGGCGCGTTGATCTGCTGATCAACAATGCCGGTATCAGCCAGCGCAGTCTGGCGCTGGATACCGCATTTGAGGTCTACCGGCGGTTGATCGATGTCGACTATCTGGCCCCGCTGGCGCTGACTCAGGAATTGTTGCCGCGCATGGTGGAGCAGGGCGGTGGGCAATTGGCGGTGGTGAGTTCGGTCGCGGGCAAGGTGGGTACCGCGCTGCGCACCGGATACTGCGGCGCCAAGCATGCGGTGGTGGGTTATTTCGAGGCGTTGCGTGCGGAGGTAGAAGAAGCCTACGGAATTGGCGTGAGCGTTATTCTGCCGGGCTCGGTGCGTACCGCCATTGCGCTGAACGCGCTGGAAGGCAGCGGCACGGCGCGGGGACGCTCGGACACTAATATCGACAATGGCATCGACCCGGTGGCCGCAGCGCAGACTATTCTGGACGGCCTGAGCGCCCGCCAGCATGACATCGTGGTGGCCGAGGGCATGGAGCTGGGCGCGCTGCAACTGCGTGTCGCCGATCCGGCAAAACTGTTCAGCGTCACCGCGAAGGAAGGCGCCCGCTTGGCTAAGGTGCGTGCCGAGCTGGGTGCGGGTGCTTCGGTCGATCCGCTTGCGGTGAACCAGCAGTAAGCCGAGCCGGCTTTAGCCCTGCGTGACCTATTCTGGCCCCATGATGTCTGCCAGGCGGTCCGGCCGCGGCGCGCCCTGTTGTTGTTGCATGCGACCCTGGTCATCCAGATAGAAGATGGCCGGTGTGGCCTGGGCGCCGAGCTGGGTCATCAGTTCGTGATTGGCTTTTAGCTGTAGATTGATGGCCGCAGGGATCTCGTTTACCGCTTGAACGCTATCGCCGGTTTCATGTTGGTGCAAGGCGGCGGTGGGATCGTCTGCGGCGAGAATGGCGGCGGATTTGCCGGCGCTGTCTTCGCGCAGTATGCCGACCATAATGTGCCGCAGCTGCACCTTGCCTGACTCTACCCAGGGCCGTGCTTGCTCCCAGAACATGCTGCAGAACGGGCAATTGGGGTCGGTGAAGGTATAGACCACACGTGCGGCGTTGTCCGCACCGTCGCCGATCCAGTCGCTGGCTTCCAGTTGCGTCCACATGCCCTTGGCCATGGGTTGATATACCAGTTCGTCAAGATGCGCCCTGCTAAGGTCTTTGCCGTTGGCATCGAGCAGGGTGCCGACCAGAACGTGTTGCTCATCTGCGGTGAGATAAAGGGCCAGGCCCTGACCGTTGAGTTTGCCGGCAAAACCCTGGAGGCCGGCGGGTGCGTCGAAACGGCCAACAATTTCGACACCGCGCTCGGTAGTGGCGGCAATCGGTGCGGGCCAGTCTTCGGCGCTGGCGAAGGGCGACAGGGTCAATAGCAGCACGGGGAGTGCGTGCTTTGCGTGTAATCGGATCATGGCGTTTCTTCCTCTTTGAGTTTGGCAATCTGGTGAGATAGGCTCGCCGCGGACAGCTCGCCCAGGTGGCTGGCGACCTGTTGGCCTTGTGCGTTGTAGAACAGAGTGGTGGGCAGCGCCTGCGAGCCGACCTGTTGGCCGAACTGGCCACCAGTGTCGAGTAGAACGTTATGCAGTGTCAGACCGGTGGCATCCAGAAAACGGATAATTTCTCCGGGGCCTTCGCCCTGGTTGACGAAGACAAAGACGATATCGGCTTCCCGTTGCTGGGCATCGGCTAATACCGGCATTTCCCGGCGGCAGGGTGGGCACCAGGTGGCCCATAGATTGACTACCAGCGGCCGGTTGTTCAGCTCCTGCAACGAGACCTGTTCGCCTTCAACGTCCAGCAGGGTCATGTCCGGCAGCTGTGTGCCTTGCTGCAGCGCGTGGAGCATGTAGCTGCTGACGGCCCAGAAGATTAGCCCGACCGCCAGCGCAGTGCCCAGCGGCAGGCGTAGCGTCAGGTCACGCCAGGCCAGCCACAGGCCAGCGAGTAGCGCTGCGATGATCCCCGGCCAGATAATGAAGCCGCCATCGCGAATATCGATTACCCGCCAGGGGCTGTCCCTGAAGTGGTCGAAGTACACCGTCACAAAGGCCAGGCGCGCGACCACCAGACCCAGCAGCAGCAGGTTGAACAGGTGCTTTTCCGGATTGCGCTGGCGGTGCCGCCCCAGCCACCAGCCGGTCAGCGTGGCCAGAAACAGACTGATCAGCAGGATGAGATGTGAGCTGGCCATCGCCAGCGGACCGATATTGACTGTGAGCATTAACCGTCCTCTCTGGTAATTTGCCAGCGTTGCAAGAATTCAGTGGCATTGACTTCGCCGGTGATGCGCTGGGCGCGTCGCTCTTGGCCATCAGGCCCAAACCACAGCAGGGTAGGTGGGCCATGGATAGCATAGCGCGATAGTAGTTCACGGCTTTCGGCGCTGTTGCGGGTCACATCCGGGCGCAGCAATCTGACGCCGTCGAGGCTGGCCATGACATCGGCCCGGCCAAATACCTGCTGTTCCATGATTTTGCAGGCCAGGCACCAATCGGCGTAATAGTCGACCAGCACCCATTCTCCCGCTGCCTTGGCGGCGGCCAATTGCTGATCCAGCTCGGCGGGGGTATCTAGGCTGGTGAAGGCGTCCTTATGGCTCTCGGCGGGGGCTGCGGTGGCTGATGCACTATAGATCGCCAGCGGTTGCCAGGGGTTGACTGCGCCACCGGCAGCACCCAGCAGCAGCGTCAGGCCCCAGACGCCAGCGAGCGTGGCGGCAGTCTGCAGTAGGCTGCTGTACTTGCTGCCACGTGCGGTCTGAATCAACGTGGCGGCGGCGCCCAGCAAGAACACCGCAGTCAGGCCAAGCCACAGGGAGGCATCTAACACTGGACGAATGATAAACAAGGCCGCCGCCAGGAAGACAAAGCCGAAGACCACCTTGACCCGATTCATCCAGGCGCCGGGGCGCGGAAGAAAACGCGTGCCGACCGTCACCAGCAGCAACAGCGGGACACCCATGCCGACGCCCAGGGCAAACAGCGCGAGCCCGCCTTGCAGCATATCGCCAGTCTGACCGATATACAGCAGTGCGCCCGCCAGTGGAGCAGTCATGCACGGGCCCACCAACAGGCCGGACAACACCCCGAGCATCGCCGCGCCGCCGAGATGGCCGCCGGTCTGTTTGCGCCCGGCCTGATCCAGCCGGTCGCGGACGAAGGCTGGTAGCTGCAGCTCGAAAAAGCCGAACATCGGCAGCGCGAGCAAGACGAAGAGCCCGGCGAAGCTGCCGATGACCCAGGGCTGCTGCAATACAGCCTGCAGATTGCCACCGATCAGCGCGGCCAGTACGCCTAACGCGGCATAGACCAAGGCCATGCTGAGTACATAGACGGACGCCAGCATCAGCCCCCGGCGCGGGGTCGCGCCACTGCCGACCACCAGGCCTGCTAGAATCGGCAGCATTGGCAGTGAGCAGGGTGTGAACGCCAGTAACAACCCCAGCCCGAAGAACAGTGCCAATGCCAGGGGTAGCGACCCGTCTTGAAGTTGGCTGGCCATGCGCTGGTCCTCGGCCAGGGTTGGCGGGGCGCTGCCGTTTAAACTGGTCTGCGGGCCAGGCGCCGGTTCCGCAGCGTTAGAGCCAATATCACGGCTTTGCGGTGGATAGCATAAACCGGCATCGGCACACCCCTGCCAGCCGAGCGTGAAAGCACCCGCCTGCTCAGCCGGAATGCTTAGTTGCAAAGAATCCCGGTATACCTGCGAATCACCAAAAAATTCATCGTTATAGGGTATGCCGGCCGGCAGTGTTGGATGCGAGTCCTTATCCAGCCCTGAGAAGCTCAGGCGTTGTTGATACAGGTAGTAGCCGGGCGCGATGCGCCAGGTTAACTGGGTTGCGCCATCGGCAGCGCGCTCTACTGACAGCTCAAAAGCGTCTTCTATCGGCAGAAACTCGGCATGGTTATTGGCTCCGCTGCTGAAGCCGGCGAAAGCGAATGCCAGGCTCGACCACACCAGCAAACAGGGTAAAACCAAGATATAACGCCACTTCATGCCTTCTACGCTCCCGCCGGCGGATTGATAGGGGGCAGTATGCGTTGCCGGGATTAAGTCCGAATTAACGCTGGTGGTTATGAGTGGCTGGCTGTTAATCCGTGGTTAATCGTTACAATGGATACTGATGAAAAGCCGCAGCGGATGACCTATGCATATTCTCCTGGTCGAAGACGACCCCCTGATTGCCAGTGGCATTGCCGCCGGTCTGGCTGCTCAGGGCATGACCGTGGACCCGGTGGGCACAGCAGCTCACGCCGAGGCCATGCTCGGAACCATCGCCTTTGATGTGATGATTCTCGATCTGGGCCTGCCTGATGAGGATGGGTTGTTGCTGCTGCGTCGGCTGCGTGCCCAGGACGTGACCATACCGGTGCTGGTGCTGACTGCCCGTGATGCGATCAGCGACAGGGTCGCCGGGTTGCAGTCAGGTGCTGATGATTATCTGCTCAAACCTTTCGATCTGCGTGAGCTGAGCGCTAGGCTGCATGCGATGGTGCGCCGAGCCAGCGGCCGCAGCGTGAACCTGATCAGGCACGGCGCGCTGGTTTATGACCCGGACGCGGCGCTCGCTTGGGTGAACGACACGCCGGTGGATCTGTCGCGCCGTGAACGTGCGTTACTCAATACATTATTGTTGAACAAGGGTCGGGTATTGAGCGCAGGGCAGTTAAAGGACAGCATCTATGGCATGAGCGATGAGCTGGAAAGCAACGCGCTCAACGTGCATATCCATCATCTGCGTCGCAAGCTGGGTAATGACATAGTCGAGACCGTGCGCGGGCTGGGCTATCGCCTCGGCACTGTGGCGCCTGCGGCATCCGCCGCGCGAGGCCCCGCAGCATGAGTCTGCGTCTGCGCCTGACTCTGATACTAGGCTCGACTTTCATCATTTTATGGTCCGTGGCTGCGGCCTGGATGCTGTATGACTTGCGCGCCGAAATGATGCGCTCGCTGGACCAGCGACTTGCCGCGTCGGCGCAGATGGTTGCTGGTTTGCTGGTGCAGATGCCGCAATCATCCCAGCCGGCAGCGGCAGAGCGCATTACCGCGCAGCGGCTGGGGATTCCCGATGGCCTGACCTGCCAGGTCAGCTCGCTGCGTGGCGAAGTCATAGCGCGCAGTCATCCCGAACTGGCGGAGCCGCTTGATGCGCAGCAGGTCGGCTTTCGCGACCAGCAGGTGGATGGGGTGAGCTGGCGCAGTTACACGGTCGAGCAGCACGGCATGCGTATTACCACGGCAGATCGTTTGGATGAGCGGCAAACCCTGCAATCCTCGGTATTGCTGGCAGCAGCCGTGCCGGTAGGGGTGGCCTTGCTGGGTACCCTGTTGCTGCTCTGGTTCGGCGTGCGCAAAGGGCTACAACCGTTGCGGCGGATGGCTGATGCGCTGCTGGAGCGCGGCCCGGATTCCCTGCAACCCTTGCAACTGGCGTCCCTGCCGAGCGAACTGCGGCCCCTGCAGGACAGCCAGAACCAACTGTTCGAGCGTATTGCTCATGCCTTGGAGCGAGAGCGCCGTTTCACCGGTGACGCCGCGCATGAACTGCGCAGCCCACTGACGGCGATCAAAGTGCACCTGCAGGTGGCGGGTATGACATCAGGCGCCGAGGCTACCAATGCCCTGGCCCAAGCGGAGAAGGGCGCGGATCGCCTGCAAAGCACACTGGAACAGTTACTTCTGCTGGCGCGGGTCGAGGGTCGGCAATCCTTTGAAGAAGGCGCGCAAGCGACTGCGCTGGAGGTCGCCAGGTTGGCGATTCAGGACACTGCGGGCGCCGCCGAAGGTGTGGAGCTACAGGCTGCGGCGACTTTGTCAGAGCGGCCCTTGGGTATGCCACCCGCGCTGGCTACAGTGGCGCTGCGTAACCTGCTTGACAACGCTCTACGGCACACCGCTGCCGGTACGCAGGTGCAGCTGGAGATAACCAGCTCGGGTGACCGGGTCTATTTCAAGGTGCGGGACCATGGCCCCGGGTTGGCCGATGACAGCATGATGTTGCTGACACGGCGATTCTGGCGCCAGGGCACGGGTGGCGGCAGCGGCCTGGGTCTGGCAATAGTTGACGCCATTGTTCAACGCTGTGGCGGCCAGTTGCGCTTTAGTACGGGCCCCCACGGGATGCTGGTCACGCTCGAGTTGCCGCTGCTAGGTCTTTACGCAGGGTAACCCTTCTCTCCTCAACACCCTTTTAGTCCGAATTACACATTACCAAAAAAAACCCCTTGCTTGACGCAAGGGTGAAAGGATCCCAGTAGGGACCGGTCTAACGGAACAAACCTATTCGCGTAACTTCTGCATCAATTGTTGGACGGGTTTGAACGCTTTTGCTTGCAGTTTGGAAATGTCTGATTGCGGGCGATATTGCGGTACCGGGATGGGTGATTCGCCTTCTTTAGCCAGTCTTGGGAACAGACTCAGCGCATGCTGGTACTGAATCCCTTTCAGTAACCTGCTGGACCACTGTTTTTCCAGGGTCCTGGAAAGTTGATCTGGAGCACTTATCCCGGACGGGTAGCCGCTGCCGAACAGGGCTTTGGCTGGATCGAAGAGCTCTCCGAGGGTGGCTAATGCCACAGGGTTGTAGCTGCGGCTGGTATCGACCCAAAAACGTCGCAAATAATGCAGGACGCCTTGGGGGGCTTTATCGGTCAGCCCCGGCATCATGTTTGCCAATGAGAGTCGCCAGGCTACAAAGGGAAGGAACCCGCCACCTTCCGACAGTATCCAGCGCACATCCGGATAGCGCTCCAAAGATCCCTTGAAAATCATGTTAATAGCCGCGCGAGTGATATCACACGGCTGCTCAACCAGTTGGTCAGGCAACGAAATCGACAGCTCGTCACTAGTTGGATGGCGGCTGGGTTTTATCAGAACGTTGATGCGCCGCCTATTGAGCTCCTGGAATAGAGGCTCAAATAGTGACTCCCCAAGAAAAGTACCTGCATGACTAGACGCCAGCATGACACCATCAGCGCCCAGGCTGTCTACTGCGTATGCCCGTTCCGCCAGTCCGTCTGCGGCATTAGCCACGGGAAGACTAGCGAGCATACCAAAGCGCCCTTGGTATGTTGCTACCAGCTCGGCGAGATATTCATTGCAGCGTCGATGTGCTTTCGCTGTTTGCTCTCGGGACAGCTCGCTAAATAGACGGGGTGATACCGACAAAAGACTACTGGCGATACTTTCCTTATCCATCCACTCGAGAGCCGCTTCCACGCTCCAGGGCTGGTCCAACCCTGTCATCATGAATGCCGGCGTCACTTCATGATTTACATCGACGATTGCATGGGTCGACACTTCCTGTGGGCCGTTAGTTTGGACAGCGGCATTCCAGCCGTTGGTGGGGATGTGGGAAAAGGCCGGCCCTGGAGATCGCGTTGCATATACGGCGGCGCCAGTGAGGGCGAGGCCACTGATAACTACATTGCTACGTTTCATTAAGGCTCCGTCAGTTATCAGTGGTTGCGCAAGCGCTCGCCGATGCGGGCAGCGGCTTTGGTTCTGGCGCTCTGAAATCGTGCGTTGAGGCCAATATTATTGATGGGGTTAGATGCGATTTGTTCACTTTCCAAACGGTATTGGGGGAATAGCTGAAGAGCGTGCCCGCGATCAATTCCATATTGTTGTTCGGTATTCCAGAACTCTAGCGCCTCAAGGGTGTTGCATTGGGCGCGGGTTAGTAGGGCTGGGGCAAAGGGAAAGTCGCTGCCGAATAGGATCTGTTCAGGCTCTATCAGGGCTTTGAGCGCTAACTGCGAATAACGGGAGGGAGAGAGTGCCGTGTCGTAATAGAATCGGCGGATATAGTGCATAACCCCCTTGGGGATCTTGGCTGCGTATTCCGGTAGTTGGTCTGCAAGGGTTAAACGCCAGGCGATATAAGGAAGAAACCCGCCGGAGTGAGACAGGATCCAGTTGACATTTGGATAGCGCTCCAATGTTCCGCTGAGTATAAGGTTGGCAGCTGCTCGGGTGGTATCGCAGAGGAATTCGACCAGGAACCCAGGCAGGTCCAGGCCAAGCGTTACCGATGTTGCGTGCAGGTTGGGATGGACGAAAATAGTAGTGCCACGGCTGTCGAGTTCGGCCATGAGCTCATCCAGCGATGGATCGCCGAGAAAAACGCTTCGGGTACTGCCCAGAAGCACCACTCCATCGGCGCCAAGTTGATCCAAGGCATAGATGGCTTCCTTACACGAGGCCTCAGCTAAAGGTATGGGTAGTACTGCAAAGAAACCAAACCGACCGGGGAATTGCTGGCCCATACTAGAAGAGAATTCATTGCATTCCCTTGCCAGACCTATAGCTTGTTGGGGATGTGAGAGGTATACCGCCAGGTGCGGATAATGAGGTTATGGAAGTCTGGATTCCATTAAGATCCATCACGTCGATCGAGTCTTGAGCCCTCCATTTTGGCAGCGGGGCACCAGCCACCATATGCTGTCCGTTGGCATGCATGGCCTGCGTGAATACAGGTGGAATGACGTGATCAGGCGCGACTATGCGTCCTTGTTTGGCCATTATGGTCTCCGCGCAGCGCAGCGCAGCGCGGCAGCGTAGTGTGGTTATTGTGATCTCTCTGTCGATTGGTTTTTACATTAGCGCTCAAAAATAAACAAAAATATTTTCCGGTTGAAATTATGCTCTGTGGAAGAAATATTTAATTAGAAATCAGAACCTTATCGATCCAGCCTGACGCGGCCGGTGAAATAAGGCGGAAATAACAGTATTGACTGCTAATGAACAATACTGTTCAAATACAGCCATTGGTTTGCAATGAGGTTAAGCATGTCTTTAACACCAGTTCAAAAACGCATCCATTTAGCAGCGATGGAGCTGTTCGCCAGCCGCAAGGCTATGGAGGTCAATGTCAGTGAGTTGGCTGAAATTGCCGGGGTTGCCCGCGGGACCATCTATAACAATCTGACCTCGATCGACACACTGTTTGAAGATGTGGCCTCCAATCTGAACGATGAAATGAATCAGCGCATCGCGAAGAGTTTCGAGGTGACTACGGACGCTGCACAGCGGCTGGCCAATGGCATCCGATTCTATGTACGACGTGCCCATGAAGAGCCAATCTGGGCGCGCTTTATCGTGAAGTACGGCCCTTCAAACGCTGCCCTGTTGAAGCTTTGGAGCGGACCGCCGGCGCAGGATTTGCTAATGGGCTTGACGCAATCGCGTTACAGGTTTCCGGCTGAGCAGTTGCCTGCTGTGCTCGCAATGGTAACGGGAAGCGTGGTGATGACGATCCAGCTGGTGTTGAACGGGCATCGTACCTGGCGCGAGGCCGGAGCGGATACTGCAGAACTGATCCTGCGCGCCATCGGCGTACCGCAGGAAGACGCGACCCGCTATGTACAGGCTGATTTGCCCGACTTGCCAATGCTGTAAAAGGCTTGGCACTTGCTTAAACCAGTGGGCGGCACTTGGTGCCTCGCAGAGGGGTATTGAGTATCGCTGTCCGCAAAGAAGCGCTCTGACGCATTGATGCGTCGTTAACAAACTGATTAAGGATTGCTGGCTGAAGCCCTGGTTTCAGCTTGCGGGGTGCCTTCGTGCCAAAAAAAGGCCGAAGGGGCAGAAAGCTGTTCCAAAACAATGATAAAAAAGAGGAAATAACATGAGCGACCCCATATCGGCGTGTCGGTATTCGCGTCTCGCTGTGGCTGTCATGCTGGCCAGCGGACTCAGTTCTCAGGCTGGAGCAGGAAGCTTCTCTGTAGGTGATGTTGAGGGGCAGATCGATACCACCCTGACTTTTGGCTCGAGCTGGGCTCTAAGCAATCCAGACAGCGAATATCTCTACAGTGCCAGCGAGGATGACGGCAGACGCAATTTCAAGAAAGGCGATGCGTTTTCAACCATCTTCAAGGGTATCCATGATCTTGAGCTCAGCTACGGTAACAGCGGCGCCTTCATCAGGGGCAACTACTGGTATGACTTCGAGCTGAAGGATAACGATCAACGCTTCAAGAATGTCAGCGACGACGGCCGCAAGATGCAGGCGCGGGCGTCGGGCTACCAGTTTCTGGACGCCTTCGTTTATCAAAATTTTAGTATTGGTGATCAGCCGGGCACCGTGCGTGTGGGACGGCAAGTGCTGAATTGGGGTGAAAGCACCTTTATTCAGAATGGCATCAACGCGATCAATCCTATCGATGTCAGTGCTTTCCGCAGGCCGGGTGCCGAAATCAAGGAAGGCTTGATGCCGGTGAACCTGGTTTATCTTTCTCAGTCATTGACGCCCAATTTGTCAGCCCGAATGTTCTATCAGCTGGATTGGGAACAGACCGTTATCGATAATTGTGGCACCTTTTTCTCTTCCAATGATGTGGTGGCGGACGGTTGTGGCCCCCTGCATGTGGGGCCGCGCGGGCTGAACAATAACCCAGCAGCTATGGCAGGGCTTTCTCCCTTTGGTGTCAGTCTGCAAGATGAGGGCATTGCGATTCAGCGAGGGCCTGACCAGGAAGCGCGAGACGACGGTCAATGGGGGATGGGGCTTAACTGGTATGTGCCCGCAATGAACAGCGAGCTGGGCGCCTTCTTCATGAATTATCACAGTCGCCAGCCCTATTTCAACGCAACCACCAGCCCTAACGTCGCCGACCTCAACTTCGCGCCGCAGCTTTGCGGCAATCTGGGTGTGTCACTGGCAGGCTGTGGCGGGTTTTTGAGCTCTCCTACGGGTCAGGAACTGGTTCAGGCTTACCGTCTGGGCACCACCCAATACTCTATTGGCTACCCTGAGGATGTACGCCTCTACGGTCTAAGTTTCTCAACTAGTTTGCCGAGCGGTACCGCACTAAGTGGTGAGATCAGCTACCGACCCAACTTGCCGGTCCAGGTCAACCCGCTCGACATCATCATTGCGGGCGTGGGTGTGCCTGCGCTTTCACCCCTGCTGTCGTCCGGATTCTACGGTTTGGATAATGATACCGATGTGAAGGGTTACAAGCGCAAGGAGGTGACTCAAGCACAGGTAACGGCCGCGCATTTTCTTGATCGCGTGATGGGCGCGGACCGGTTGACTCTGGTCGGGGAGGTGGGTGTGACCCACATCGGCGGGCTTGAAGGCAAGAGCGGTGTCCGCTACGGCCGCAGTCCCGCATTTGGCCAAGGCGCTCTCTACCCAGACAATACGCTGTGTACTCAAGGCACTAACGTCCTTAGTCCCGACAATTGCAACGCTGACGGTTTCGCAACGTCAACGTCCTGGGGATATCGCGCCCGGGCGGTCTGGGAGTACAACAATTGGTTCCCTGGTGTTGAAGCTCGGCCCAGCATTGCCTGGTCCCACGATGTCAAGGGCTACGGGCCCGAGCCAGGTTTCAATGAAGGCGCCAAGGCGGTCAGCCTTGGGCTCGATCTATGGTATCGCAACACTTATAACCTGAGCCTTTCGGCAACCGAGTTCTTCGGAGGTGACTATAACCTGATGACCGACCGTGACTTCGTTTCTGCCAGTGTTGGTGTGACTTTTTAACAACAAGGATAAAAAACATGAAACAAACGATCTATGCAAGTTTGCTGCTGGCAGGTGTCATCGGCACTGCTCAAGCTGCGGTTACGGCTGAGCAGGCGCAACAGCTGGGTACCTCACTGACTCCGCTAGGAGCTGAGATTGCTGGCAATGCGGCGGGGACCATCCCGGCCTGGACCGGTGGTCTCGGCGCGTCGGCCGGCCAACGCGACAGCCGCGGCGCACTCAGCGACCCTTTTGCCGATGAACAACCTTTGTTTGTCGTGACAAACGCCAATAAAGACGAGTACCGGGACGTTCTGACCGCAGGGCAAATAGCCATGTTGGAGCGTTATCCGGACAGTTACCAGATTCCGGTGTACACCACACATCGAACATTCAGCGCACCAGAGGCTGTTTATGCCGCAGCCAAACAAAATGCCACTCAAACCAAGTTGGTTGCCGGGGGTAGTGGTTTGGAAAACTTCTCCACGGCCTACCCCTTTCCCATGCCTGACCAAGCGCTGGAAGTACTATGGAACCACATAACGCGTTATCGGGGAGGCAGTTTCCGTCGCCACAGCGTGCAGGTGACCCCGCTGCCCAACGGGTCCTATGTGCCAGTGCATATCGACCAGCGCTTCACCTCTAGTGAGCATCTTTCAGGCAATGAAAGTGCAGCAAGCAACATCCTGTTTTACTACAAATCATCCATCCTCAGCCCGGCCCGGCTTGCCGGTAACGTGACACTGGTTCACGAGACGATTGACCAGGTCAGTGAGCCGCGTATGGCGTGGATCTACAACTCAGGCCAGCGCCGCGTTCGGCGTGCTCCGCAGGTTGCCTATGATGGGCCTTATCAAGCTTCCGATGGATTACTCGCAGCAGACAACCTGGACATTTTCAACGGTGCTCCAGATCGCTACGACTGGGAGTTGATAGGCAAGCGTGAAGTATTGATTCCCTACAACAGTTACCGGTTGTCTTCTTCCGAGTTGCGGTACGACGACGTTGTAAAAGCGGGCCATATCAATCCGAAGCACACCCGTTATGAGTTGCATCGGGTCTGGGAGATTCGCGCCAAGCTCAAGGACAACGCAAGGCATATCTATGCTGAACGTCATTTTGTGATCGATGAAGATTCTTGGCAGATCGTTTTGGCGGATCATTACGATGATCGAGGCGCCTTGTGGAGGGTCGGTGAGGGTTTTCAGCAGATGGACTACGACGTGAAGGTCGGAATGCTCACGGTTGAGGTGCTCAACGATCTGATGAATGGCCGTTACATCGCGTCAGGGATGACCAATGAAGAAAGCGCGCCAATCGAATACGGCTACAAGGCAACGATGTCCGACTACACGCCTGCAGCGCTGCGCAATTCGGGCGTGCGTTAACACCTAAAGTAGCTGCGCTGGCGCATTTGTAGGGACAAGTGCGCCCATCTCTTGAACGCTAATGTTCAAATATGATCTTTATTGGTTGCTCGCATTGGCGGGCTGGGAGAGAACAATGAATCAGGAATTCAAGCCGGATGATATGGCCTCGCGCATGGTTTCCGTTGGTGACCGACAAATTTTTGTCAGCGAAATAGGGTGTGGGTATCCGTTGTTAATGCTGCATGGTGGCGGTGCGGGCGCGTCGGGCTTATCCAACTATTCGCGCAATATACAACGCTTGTCAGAGCATTTCAGGGTGTTGGTCGTGGATATGCCCGGCTACGGCAAGTCCACTAAAGGGATTGATCAATCCGATCCCTTCGGCGATCTGGCCGTGACTATGCTTGGTCTGCTTGATGCGCTTGGCATTGCTCAAGCTCATGTCATCGGCAATTCTCTGGGCGGCGCCTGTGCACTGCGCATGGCGCTGGAAGCACCGCATCGGGTCAGCGCGATGGTGCTTATGGGGCCGGGTGGGATCAACACCACGCGTAGCTTGCCAACCAAGGGGCTGAAAGCCTTGCTGAGCTATTACAATGGAGAAGGGCCAACGCGCGAAAAGTTGACTCAGTTCATTCAAGACTATCTGGTATACGACGGCTCCCAGGTGCCAGATGACCTGATCGAAGCGCGCTATCAGGCAAGTATTGATCCTGAAGTAATTGCTTCACCACCACTGCGGGCGCCCAAGGGCATTCCCAACTTCGGCAAGCTCGATTTTACCCGTGATGATCGACTCAACCAGTGCACCGTACCCACGCTGGTGCTTTGGGGCACGGCGGACAAAGTCAATCGGCCCAGCGGTGGAGTCACACTGCAAAAGCGTATGGCCAATTGCGATCTTTATTTGTTCAGCAAGACCGGCCATTGGGTGCAATGGGAGCGTGCCGATGAGTTCAACTCGGTAACACTCAGTTTTCTTGCAGTCCGCACTCCTGAAGCCAGCGGGAGGGGGTAAGCCTGATGAAGACAGATATTTTTGGTGCGTCTGGTTTGGGCTATGTCGTCATCGAGTCCGAGCGCATCGACCCCTGGCGCAGCTTTCTTGAAGATGGGATCGGTATGCACTGCCAGTTCGCAGATCAAGCCTGTTTGGCGTTTCGCATGGATAAGCATCTCCGTCGCCTGATCATCAAGCGCGGGCCTGCCGAGGACTTTGCTGCCGTCGGTTGGCAGCTCCGTGACCAGGCCACGCTGGATGTAGTGCTCGAGCGGCTCAGTACAAGCCATATAGCAGTTCAGGAAGGTTCGGCCGCTGAGGCCGCAGAACGCGGAGTTAAGCGCTTCTGGCGTCTAGTCGGCCCTAAACGTCTGGCGATTGAATTGTTCTTCGAGCCCCTGACCACGAATGAGGCACTGAATATGCGCTGCGCAGGCTTTGTCACAGGCGAGCAATTCATGGGGCATCTGGCAATTACCACGCGCCGTGCTGAAGATATGCGCCGCTTCTGGGAAGAGATTTTTGATGCCAGGTTCAGCGACAGCATTGTAGAGCAACTGGCCGGCGTTACGCTCGACATCGACTTTTTCCGAGTTAATCCTCGACATCATTCGATCGCTATTGCGCGGGTGCGTGGCCTACCAATAGATCCTATTCGCACGCGAGCGCAGCACATGAATCTGTTGACTAGCTCAGTGGCTGACCTGACTGCCGCTTTTTTGCGTTGCCGCAAGCTGGGTTTCGAAATGGCGCATGAAATTGGTGAGCATCCCAATGATCGTGAGCAGTCGTTTTACGTCATAAGCCCCTCCGGCTTCGAAGTCGAGTTGGGCTGGAATCCGCTTACGGTTGATGAGCGAACTTGGCAGCCTACCACCTATCAAGGCATCAGCCTGTGGGGTCACAAGCCGCCCAAGACCGGACTCAGGCAGAGCATTGCAACCAATGGCGGCAACCTGGTGCGTGGTCTGCGCTCGCTGCGCAAGCCTGAGTACTCTCCCTTTCAGGAGTCATAAAAACAATGAACAACCTTACTAGCTCCAACGCTGCAATCTTTGATGTGGTTATCTCGGGAATGGGACCCACCGGTGCTACGCTCGCGCACTTATTGGGCAAACGTGGGCTTTCGGTTCTGGTGTTGGAGCGAGAGCCGATTTTCTATGGTAACGCCCGAGCGGTCTACACCGATGATGAATGTTTGCGGGTCCTGCAGGCTGCGGGTGTAGCCAACGAGATTGCCGAGGATATGCAGGTGGATACCCCCGCTCAATGGACGCTGCCGGACGGCCGGTTGATTGGCCGGTATTGGCAACTCAAGCGGACCTTTGGCTGGCCAGTTATTCACTTTTTCTATCAGCCGTGGCTGGAAACGCGCCTGAATAACTTGCTAGAGCGCTATCCTAACGTAAAGGTCTTGCGTGGCCGTGAATTGATCAACTTCAGTCAAGCTGACAATGTCGTCACCCTGACGCATCAGACCACCCAGAACTATCGGTTTGATGACAGCAACGACGCGCGCAAGACATCTGACTTGCCGCCGGATCCCGTTACGCTGCAGGCTCGGTATCTGATTGCTGCCGATGGCGGCCGCAGCACGATCCGGGAACAGCTTGGCATACTCATGGACGGCCAGAATTTCCCGGAACCCTGGTTGGTGGTTGACCTGGAGCTGAAGCCTGGCGAAGAAGCGCTACGCCATATGCCCTATTTCAATTTTATCTGTGATCCACGTTGTCCCACAGTAAGTTGCCCACAACCAGGTAATTTTCACCGCTTTGAATTCATGCTGATGCCTGGGCAGAGCAAAGAATACATGGAAGATCCGGCTACAGTTCGTTCTCTGATCAGCCGTTACGTAGACCCTGACAAGTTCGACGTTAAACGCAAGTTGGTCTACACATTCAACGCGCTGGTCGCCAAAGAATGGCGTGTAGAGCGGGTTTTGCTGGCTGGCGACGCCGCTCATATGACCCCCCAGTTCATGGGCCAGGGAATGAGTTCCGGCGTACGGGATGCCTATAATCTGGCTTGGAAGCTTGATGCTGTATTGAAGGGCAAGGCTGACGAGAAACTCCTCGATACCTATGGTTCCGAACGCTATCACCACGCCAAGGCGATGATCGATATTTCGGTGAAAATGAAAGATTTTGTGTCAATGGCTCACCCGGTAAAAGCACGCCTTCGGGATGTACTGATCAAAACGCTGAACGTCACGCCCGTGGTTGGCAAATGGTTGCGTGAGGGCGGTTTCAAGCCGACGCCCACCTATCGGGCGGGCTCCTACCTGGGGCTTGCGCGGCGCAAGCGTAAAGGTGTCGAAGGGACCATGTTGCCGCAGCCTCTGGTGCGCACTTTCAAAGGCAAACGGGTGTTGCTGGATGATCTGCTGGGAGATGGTTTTGCTCTGATCGGCCTTTCCTGTAACCCACAGGAGCATTTGGGGGCCGAGGCTAAAGACTTCTTGCAGCACCTTGGTACCCAGTACATGTCGCTTTATTCGTTTGCTGGGAGACCCCAGGGCAAGAGTGTACAGAGGCATACCCCTGCCGGGCTGATAGAGGTTGAGGAAGCTGACGGAGTGCTGGTTGACTGGTTCAGGAAAGCGTCGCCGGGCAGTGCGCCGGTGGCGATCATCAGACCGGATAAATTTGTTTTTGCGCTGGTAGACGCCCTGCAACTGGAGGCTGCTGTGGCGCAGTTGAAAGAGCAGCTGGGCTGGCAGCCCGCGATGGCCGTTGCCAACGCAGAAACCCGGATGAGGAAAAGCGCATGAATCAACCGCCCGAGCCCCTACAACGCTTGCAGGATGCAGCAGCCGTTCTGCGCCAGGCACGTGTCACTCGTTCGCCCTGTGACCCGATATCGGATTTGTTCGGAATATCCAGCTTAGCGGGCGCCTATGCAATCCAGGGGATCAATACCCGGAATGCCATTGATCAAGGCCGGCGACTGGTCGGCCGCAAGATTGGTCTGACCTCGCAGGCAGTCCAGCAGCAGCTGGGGGTCGATCAGCCGGACTTCGGCGTGTTGTTCGCCGATATGGAAGTTCTCGATGGCGACACCATTGATACCAGTCGACTGATACAGCCCAAGGCCGAAGGCGAAATAGCCTTCGTATTGGGCCGGGATCTCAATCAAACCGACCTTACGCTATCCGAGTTGCTGCTCGCTGTGGAATATGTGGTGCCCGCCATCGAAATCGTCGACTCGGCGATTCGTGACTGGCGCATCAGTTTGGTCGACACGGTTGCCGATAATGCCTCTTCCGCCCTGTATGTGCTGGGCCGCCAGGCGACCCGGTTGTCATCTTTTGACCTGCGCCTGGAAGGCATGTTGTTGGAAAAAAATCACGTTCAGACCGCCATTGGTATTGGCGCGGTGTGTCTCGGTAATCCGTTGAATGCCTGTCTGTGGTTGGCTCGGAAAATGGCTGAATTTGGGCAACCTTTGCAAGCCGGCGATCTGATTCTTTCGGGCGCTTTGGGGCCGATGACACCAGTGGTCGCTGGCGACAGTGTGCATATGCGCCTGACACGCCTTGGCGAGGTCAGCTGCCGCTTCGTTTGACACACTTTTTTATCGTTCGGCTGCTGTCGTTATGGTCAGCCATCGGGAGATTTACAATGAGCAAGAAACTGAAAGCCGCGATCATCGGTTCGGGCAATATC
>TARA_R110002051_G_scaffold148585_7_pt1 | contig 62031 bp, 65 predicted proteins | sample TARA_R110002051 | Tara Oceans TARA_R110002051 (sample SAMEA4397023) | marine metagenome | biome: Polar Biome; feature: [MES] marine water layer (ENVO:01000295) within the mesopelagic zone...; material: water (ENVO:00002006), including particulate matter (ENVO:01000060) such...
ACAGGAAGATGTCATCGAGATCCTGCTGAACCTGAAAGGTTTGGCGGTCAAGATGCACGGCCGTGATCATGTGACTCTTACCCTGTCCAAAAAAGGACCGGGTCAGGTGACTGCAGCTGATATTCAGCTGGATCACGATGTCGAAATCATCAACCCTGATCACCTGATTGCTACCTTGTCTGACAATGGTGTGCTGAATCTGAAAATAACCGTGGCCCGTGGCCGTGGTTATGAGCCGGCTGACTCGCGTCAGTCCGACGATGATGAAAGCCGCTCGATTGGCCGGTTGCAGCTGGACGCGACTTATACCCCGGTTCGCCGTGTGGCGTACGTTGTTGAAAGCGCCCGTGTTGAGCAGCGCACCAACCTCGACAAGCTGGTTATTGACCTGGAAACCAACGGAACGCTGGACGCTGAAGAAGCCATCCGCCGTGCCGCGACCATCCTGCAACAGCAGCTGGCCGCCTTCGTTGACCTGAAAGGTGAGAACGAACCCGTTGTTGAACAGCAGGAAGACGAGATTGATCCGATCCTGCTGCGTCCGGTTGATGACCTTGAGCTGACTGTACGTTCAGCCAACTGTCTGAAAGCCGAAAATATTTACTATATTGGCGATCTGATCCAGCGTACCGAAGTGGAACTGCTGAAGACCCCGAACCTAGGCAAGAAGTCCCTGACCGAGATCAAGGACGTTCTGGCCTCACGTGGTCTGTCACTGGGTATGCGTCTGGACAACTGGCCGCCTGCAAGCTTGAAGAAGGACGACAAGGTTTCGGCCTAATCGTCTCGACACCGAGGAATTGAGAGATGCGTCATCGTAAAAGTGGTCGTCACCTGAGTCGGACCAGCTCACACCGTAAAGCCATGTTCCAGAACATGGCGGTGTCGCTGTTCGCCAGCGAACTAATCAAAACCACTCTGCCCAAGGCCAAGGAATTGCGCCGTGTAGCCGAGCCTTTGATAACCCTGGCGAAGGAAGATACCGTCGCCAATCGCCGTCTGGCATTTGACCGCACCCGCAGCAAAGAAGCTGTCGGCAAGCTGTTCAATGACCTGGGCAAGCGTTATGCGGACCGTCCCGGCGGGTATGTGCGTATTCTCAAGTGCGGTTTCCGCGCTGGTGACTCTGCGCCTATGGCCTACGTTGAGTTGGTTGATCGCCCTGAGCTGGCTGCTGCCAGCGAAGAGTGATAGCAAAGCGTTAGAAAAAACCGGACCTTGTGTCCGGTTTTTTTGTGTCTGTGATTAGGGCGTTCACGGACATCGGAGCTGTTGCGCGGGTCTTGAGTGGTGTTCGGTATCAGTAAGTGATGCTGTGGATGCAGCGTTGTGGCCTGGGGCCAAGGGCCCCAAGCGCGGTGCTCTCTGATACCAACTCCAGAGAAGAGTTTCGCGGGAAGCAGGGAGATCTTGGCAGTAGCGCGTCCTTCACCCTGATCAGACCGTCGATGGCAGGGATGCCATCGATGAGCTACAGGGACGTACTTGCCGCGTGTCTGAGCAGGGTGAAGGGTGCGCTAATGCAGGCATGCAGGCCAAATCATTAGCGTGTACTAAATCAATCGCGATCCCGCTCAAGCACAGGCCCAAGAAACCGCCCAGTGTGTGACGCTTCGATAGTGCTTACATGCTCTGGCGTGCCGGTAGCAATGATGTACCCGCCTTTAGAGCCGCCCTCAGGACCGAGATCTACCAGCCAGTCAGCTGTCTTGATCACATCCAGGTTGTGCTCAATAACCACCAGGGTGTTGCCGTGATCGCGCAGGCGGTGCAGTACATCGAGCAACTGCTGAATATCGGCAAAGTGCAGGCCGGTAGTTGGTTCGTCGAGGATGTACAGCGTCTTGCCGGTGTCGCGCTTGGACAGCTCGCGGGCCAGCTTGACGCGCTGCGCTTCGCCGCCTGAGAGCGTCGTTGCGGACTGACCTAGACGGATATAGGACAGACCCACGTCGATCAAGGTTTGCAGCTTGCGCGCTAAGGCCGGGACTGCCTCGAAGAACGCGCGCGCCTCTTCAATCGTGAAGTCGAGCACTTCGTGAATGTTCTTGCCCTTGTACTTGATCTCCAGCGTCTCACGGTTATAACGCTTGCTCTTGCACACATCGCAGGGAACGTAGATGTCCGGTAGAAAATGCATTTCCACCTTGATCAGACCGTCGCCCTGGCAGGCTTCGCAGCGCCCACCCTTGACGTTGAAGGAGAAGCGCCCGGCCTTGTAGCCGCGCGAGCGGGCTTCCTGGGTGCCGGCAAAGAGTTCGCGGATGGGGGTAAACAAGCCGGTGTAAGTGGCCGGGTTGGATCTCGGTGTACGGCCGATAGGACTCTGGTCGATATCCACTACCTTGTCGATATGCTTCATGCCGTCAAAGCTATCGTAGGGAGAGGCTTCTAGTGTCGTGGCGCCATTCAGTTCGGTCGCGGTGATCGGGTACAGGGTATTGTTGATCAGTGTTGACTTGCCTGAACCGGATACGCCGGTGACACAGGTCATCAGGCCTACCGGGATTTCCAGATTGACCTTGTGCAGATTGTTGCCACAGGCGCCCTTAAGGCGCAGCCACTTGTCCTTCTGCGGCGGGTTGCGCTTAGCCGGTACCGGAATCTTGACCTTGCCTGACAGGTATTTGCCAGTCAGCGATGCAGGATTATTCATGACCTCTTCGGCAGTGCCGTGGGCGACGATTTCGCCGCCGTGCACACCAGCGCCAGGGCCGATATCCACCACGTAGTCGGCCAGGCGGATGGCATCTTCGTCGTGTTCAACAACGATAACCGTGTTACCCAGGTCGCGCAGATGGATCAGCGTCGATAGCAGACGCTCATTGTCGCGTTGGTGCAGGCCGATGGAGGGCTCGTCAAGAATGTACATGACGCCCACCAGGCCCGCACCGATCTGGCTGGCCAGGCGGATACGTTGCGCCTCACCGCCGGATAGCGTGTCGGCGCTGCGGTCCAGCGACAGGTAATCCAGGCCGACATTGACCAGGAACATCAGGCGCGCACGAATTTCCTTGAGGATCTTCTCAGCAATCTCGCCGCGGCTGCCATCCAGTGTCAGCCCGCTGAAATAGGCTGCAGCTTCGCCAACCGGTAAGGTGGTCACTCCGGGCAGGTTGCGGCCGTCGATAAACACGTGGCGGGCTTCACGACGCAGCCGCGTGCCGCTGCAGGACGGGCAGGGCTGAGTACTCAGATACTTGGCCAGTTCTTCGCGAACGCTCTGGGATTCGGTCTCGCGGTAGCGCCGTTCCAGGTTTGGCACGATGCCTTCAAAGGGATGATTGCGCATGACGATATCGCCACGATCGTTCAGGTAGCGAAACGACACCTTCTCCGTGCCGGTGCCGTGCAGCACCAGCTTGCAGTGCTTGTCGTCCAGTTCGCCGAAAGGAGTCTCCAATGATATGCCGTAATGGTCTGCCAGTGAGCTGAGCATCTGGAAATAGTAGACGTTCCGCCGATCCCAGCCGCGTATCGCACCTTCCGCTAGCGTAAGCTCGCCATTGACCAATCGCTTGCTATCAAAAAATTGCTTAACACCCAGGCCGTCACAGGTAGGGCAGGCGCCAGCGGGGTTATTAAAGGAAAACAGCCGCGGCTCCAACTCGCTGATGGAGTGGCCGCACTGGGGGCAGGCGAAGCGTGCGCTAAAGGTCAGTTCTTCGCCTTCTTCGCCGTCCATGGGCGCAACGATGGCGATGCCGTCGGCCAGGTTCAGGCAGGTTTCGAAGGATTCAGCCAGGCGCAGCTGCAGATCTTCGCGGACCTTGAAACGATCAACCACCACTTCGATAGTATGCTTGCGGTTCTTTTCTAGCGATGGTGCTTCATCCAGATCATGGATGCGGCCGTTAATGCGTGCGCGCACAAAGCCCTGGGCACGTAATTCATCCAGCAGCGCCAAATGCTCGCCCTTGCGCTCGCGCATAACGGGTGCCAACAACATCAGTTTGCTGCCCTCGGGCATCGCCATTACCTGGTCAACCATTTGGCTGACGGTTTGCGCGGCCAGCGGCAGATCATGGTCCGGGCAGCGGGGCTCGCCAACACGGGCGAACAGCAGGCGCAGATAGTCGTAAATCTCGGTAATGGTACCTACGGTGGAGCGAGGGTTGTGCGAAGTGGATTTCTGCTCGATGGAAATCGCTGGCGACAGGCCTTCGATATGGTCGACATCGGGTTTTTCCATCATCGATAGAAACTGTCTTGCATAGGCCGAGAGCGACTCGACATAGCGGCGTTGGCCCTCGGCATAGAGGGTATCAAAGGCCAGGCTCGACTTGCCCGAGCCAGATAAGCCGGTAATCACGATCAGTTTGTCGCGCGGCAGATCGAGGTCAATGTTCTTCAGGTTGTGGGTGCGCGCCCCACGGATCGAAATGGTATCCACAGTACATTTACCCTACGGCCAGCAAAGCAGAGCAGTATACGTTGTCCGGCACCGGCCCGGCAAAACACCAGACAACAAACCGATGACAGGGGAAGCCTGCTTTGCAACCGGAGATGTCTTTTTCTGCATGTCGTGAGCAGCATGTTAGAATCCCCGGTTTTTCGCGTAGCTACGGTTGCGCGCTTCAAACCCACCCCATCACTAAAGCAGGAAATGCCATGCACCAGGCCGATCGCATGACGTCCGCCGAACAACGCGCCGCTGGCTCGTTGGCTGCGGTGTTTGCCTTTCGCATGCTCGGCTTGTTTATGGTGTTGCCGGTACTGGCGACCTACGGTGGTTCCCTGCAAGGGGCAACGCCGCTGTTGATCGGCGTTGCTATCGGCGCCTACGGGTTGACCCAAGCCTGTCTGCAGATCCCCTTCGGGATGTTATCTGATCGCATTGGTCGCAAGCCGGTGATCATTGGCGGCTTGTTGCTGTTTGCTCTGGGCGGTTTGGTGGCGGCTCAGGCTGAGACCATGCAAGGGGTGATCATTGGCCGGGTGATTCAGGGCGCAGGGGCTATTGCCGCGGCCGTGATGGCGCTGGTCGCTGATTTGACCCGGGAGCAGCATCGTACCAAGGCCATGGCCATGATTGGCATGAGCATCGGCTTGTCTTTCGCTGTGGCGATGGTGGCCGGGCCGGTAATTGCAGCGCGCGCCGGGTTGCAGGGGGTTTTTTACAGCACTACGGCGCTGGCGTTGATCGGCATGCTATTGGTCATCTGGGTTGTGCCCACGCCCCAGCGCGCCCTGCGTCATCGGGAGGCGGGTGTGGTGCGTAGCGCTTTTCTGCCGAGCCTACGCAACAAGGATTTGCTGCGCCTGAACTACGGGATTGCTGTGCTGCATGCAATTCTGATGGCCAGCTTTGTCGCCATTCCGCTGGCACTGCAGGAGCAGGCAGGGCTACCCCGTGAGGAGCATTGGTGGGTATACCTGGCGGCGTTGCTGCTGTCTTTCTTCGCCATGGTGCCTTTTATCATCTACGCCGAGCGTCAGCGGCAGATCAAGCGCGTGGTGCTGGGTGCGATTGCACTGCTGGCGTTGGTGCAACCGATCATGTGGCTGGGTATGGGCTCCTTGTCTTGGCTGGTGGCGGCGATCGTGCTGTTCTTTGTCGGCTTCAATCTACTCGAGGCCACACTGCCATCGCTGCTGAGCAAAATTGCCCCGGCAGGCGGTAAGGGCACGGCCATGGGCTTGTATTCCACCTGCCAGTTTGCTGGAGCCGCGGTAGGTGGGCTGATCGGCGGCGCGGTATTTGGGGTCTGGGGTCTGGGTGGTGTTTTCCTTTGCTGTGCGCTACTCGCAGTTTCCTGGTGGGCGATTGGTGTTACCATGAGTGAACCTCCATATGTAACAAGCTACCGCCTACCTTTGTCCCTGGCGTTAGCTGGGGATGAAACTTTACCCCGGCGAATTCTTGCGGTTGCGGGGGTAGCAGAAGCGATTGTTGTGGCGGAAGAAGCCGCAGCCTATCTAAAAGTCGATACACAGGTACTGGATCGTGAGGCGCTGGACCGGGTCGTTAGCCCGGCCTGAACCGGACAGTACATCAGGAGAAAAGCATCATGGCCAGAGGCGTCAACAAGGTAATTTTGATCGGTAATGTCGGCGGCGATCCGGAAGTTCGCTACTTGCCTAATGGCAATGCTGTTGCCAACATCACCCTCGCCACCAGCGACAGCTGGAAGGACAAGCAAACCGGTCAGCAGCAAGAGCGCACCGAGTGGCACCGTGTGGTGTTCTTTGGTCGTATTGCTGAAGTAGTGGGCGAATATGTGCGCAAGGGCTCGAAGATGTACATCGAAGGCCGCCTGCAAACCCGAGAATGGGAAAAAGATGGCGTCAAGCGCTACACCACGGAAATCGTCGTGGATATCGGTGGTCAAATGCAGCTGCTTGACGGTAAGCCACAGGGTGGCGAGCAGGGCATGGCGCCGCGCCCGCAGCAACAGCGTCCGGCCCAACAACCAGCTCCGAAGCAGCAGCCAGCGCAACCGGCGCCGCAGCAGTCAGCTCCGGATTACGACAGCTTTGATGACGACATTCCGTTCTGACATAGAGCTGTTCATCGAACCCGGCATATTCGAGGATGCGTCATCCTCCGGTATGCCGGGTTTTATTTTGTCTTTTATACGGAACTGCTCATGTCTGAAATCTATTTTGTCCGCCACGGCCAGGCTTCTTTTGGCTCCAGTAACTATGATCAGCTTTCCGAGCTGGGGCATCAGCAGGCACGCTTGCTCGGCGAGTATTTTCTCCGCCGTGGCTTGCAGTTTGACCGTATTTTAACTGGCGACATGGTTCGTCATCGGGAAACCGCTGAAGGTATCTGCCAGGGGCTTGGGCTACCGGCGACCGGTTTCGAGGTGTTCACCGAACTGAATGAATTCGACTTCCATTCGATTCTGCAGGCCTATCTTGTACAGTTTCCCGATCAGGCCTTACCCGATAAGCCTGCCGTAGCGGATTTTTTCAAGCGCTTGAAGAAGGCCATTCTGCTCTGGTCCCAGGACGGTTTGCAAGGTCAACTGCCGGAGAGCTGGCAAACCTTTGAGCAACGTTTACTGGATGTGCGTGCGCACATCATGGCGCAGTACAAAGGCCAGCGCGTATTGGCGGTCAGTTCCGGTGGCGCCATCGCCATGCTGGTGCGGCAGTTGCTACAGGCGCCGAGTGAAGCCATGATTGAGCTGAATCTGCAGACGCGCAACACGGCGCTGATTCATTGCGTATTCAATCAGCACAATATGCGCCTGAGCAGCTTCAATAGCATACCGCACCTGGATAGCCCGGAATTGCAGACCTTGATTACCTACACCTGAAAGGGATGGAAACTGCCGCGTGACCTGAACGCCCATAGGTTGCAAAATGCAGTCAGGAATAGTGGTTCAAAAGATAAGGTTAAAACATGCGAATGCGCATTTTGTTGTTAGGCGCAGACTCTGAGCTGGGGCAAGCCTTGCTACACCTGGCGGCAGCGGAAGATATAGCCATTGATGCCATTGAGCGCCCAGCGCAAGGTTGGCAGCCGGAGCAACTCAAGGGCTGGTTTGCTCAGTACCAGCCGGATGCGGTGGTCAATCTGGCTTTTTACCACCAGCATTTCCAGCTGGGTTGCAACGATGCCGATAGTCTTGTGTTGCAGCGCAAGTTCGGGGAGGAGTTGATTGCATTGAGCAAGCAGGCCGACTGCCTGTTGTTTTTGCTCTCCAGTGCCCGTGTGTTCGATGGCTTGAAGAGCACGGCCTACACTGAGAAGGATGCATTGGCGCCGGGCGATGCACTGGGGCAATTGCATGTGGATCTGGAAAAGCGGCTCAAGGACAATTGCGAACGGCATATCATGCTACGTCTTGGCTGGGTGCTTGACGGCTCACCTGATGGGCAGTTGGTCCGGCTGCTTGAGCAGCTGCGGAGCGGGGAACCATTGCTGTTGGCTGAAGAATGGCGAGGTAATCCAACCCCGGTGGGTGATGCTGCCCGAGTGATGCTGGCAATCCTGAAGCAGCTGGACTGTGCCGCGCCGCTGTATGGCACCTATCATTACGGCAGTAGTGAGGCGTCCAGCTGGATAAGTTTCGTGAAAAGTCTGGCGCAGGAGTTGATGGCCAGCAAGCAGCTTGAGCAGGTGCCCACGATCCGTTCGGTGCCATTCGATCAACAGTTGGATAGCGTTTGGGAGCCGCAGAATGCGGTGCTGGCATCACGTCGATTGCTAATGGCCTTCGGTATCAAGCCAAGGGCTTGGCGAAGCCAACTGCCCGATCTGCTCAGGCAGCTTAATTGACGCAATATTGGAAATGAAAACGGCCGCATAAGCGGCCGTTTCTGGCTGTGTGGCGGCGGCTCAGAATTTGTAGCCGAGACCAACCATGTAGACCATCGGGTCGACATCCACATTGACCTTCACCTTTTCACCGCCCAGCTTGGTGTGGCCTGTGGTGCTGATATCGATATAGCGCACCTGGGCATTGAGCATCAGTTTGTCGGTCAGCATCATGTCGGCACCGGCCTGCAGCGCCAGCCCCCAGGAATTGTCCAGACTCAGGCCTTGAAACCCTTTGTCCTTGGCTTCGCTACTCACGCTCTCGTCGAAAAACCAAGTGTAGTTGATACCGGCACCGAAGTAGGGCTGGAACACGCTCTCACTGGTTACTGGGTACCAGACTGCGCTGAGGGTTGGCGGCAGGTGTTTAATGTCTCCGAGTTTACCGTTAAGGCCTGAGAAGCCGCCAGGCATGCCCTTTACACCAACGCTGTGGCTGAAGGGGGAGGCTGCCAGCAGTTCCACACCGATCTGCGGGCTCAGCATGTACATCAGGTTGAGGCCAAGCTGGGTGTCGCTGTCCAGAGTCGCCTTGGAGCCTGCCACGCTGCCGAGTGTGGCGTGCTGGATGGCGCCGCTGTCTTCGCGGGGATCAACGGTAATGGCGCCGGCACGGACAATGATGTCACCGGCCTGGTGAGCATGGGCCACCGAAGTTGCCAGTAAAGCAGGTATGAGCAGAAGGCCTGCGGCCAGTTGAATAGTAGAACGTGACATTGTGTTAGCTCCTGGGCTTGTGATGATGGTGCAATGTTAGTGTTCGCTTTAAATGCGGTTATTGATCTGAAGCAAGAATTCCCTCAGGAGTGCTGCGGCAGTCTGCCGCAGCACTATTAAGGCTTGAACTATCAGGCGATTCAAATGATAATGCTTCTCTTTTGAATCGCCTGATATTCAGGCATGGACACTCCGGAGAGTCTGGATGAGAGCGGTTTTGATACTGTTGGCGGTCATGCTGCCAGCGGCTGTATCGGCGCAGGACGTTACTGAGCGGGCGCTGGGTGAAAGTGAGGCGCTGATGCGCGATGCGCAGGGCTCGCAACAGCGTATCGAGCAGTTGGATGACGCTACCCGAGAAGCCCTGTTGCGCTATCGCCAGGCGATGCAGCAACGCGAACAGTTGAGTGAGTACAACAGCCGCTTGACCGCTATGGTCGCTGCGCAGCAGGCCGAGCTGCAAAGCCTTGAAGGTCAGCTCAGCAGTATTGAAGATACTCAGCACGAGCTACTGCCGCTGATGCAGCGCATGCTGGATTCGCTGGAGCAGTTCGTTGCGCTGGATCTGCCCTTTCTGCCGGAAGAGCGCGGTGAGCGCATCGACCAATTGCGTGATTTGATGCTGCGTGCGGATGTCAGCATTGCGGAGAAATACCGTCGGCTTATCGAGGCCTACCAGATTGAGAGCGACTACGGACGGACGCTGGAGGCTTGGCGTGGCAGTCTGGAAAAGGCGGACAGCGTGCGCGTGGTTGACTACCTGCGCCTGGGCCGGGTGAGTTTCTTCTATCAAAGTCTGGACGGTCGCGAGCAAGGCGTTTGGGACACCGAAACGCAGTCCTGGACCGCACTGCCCAATGCATACCGCAGAACCCTGGAACAAGGCATGCGCATGGCGCATCAACAGCAGACACCGATGATGCTGCGCCTACCATTGCCCCCTATTACCGAGCAGCAGCGCCAGCAGGAGGGCCAGCCATGAAGCATCTATTGATTGGCTTGTCGTTGGCGTTGCTGGCGCCGATGTGTCTGGCTCAACCCGCGAGTCTGGATGATCTGCTGCGCAATATTCGCGATGTGCGCAGCAATGAGCAGAGCGCCATGCAGGAACGCGAGGCCCGCTTTATCTCCGAGCGCGATCAACAGCAGCGCCGGATGCGGGAGGCCGAGCAGGCGCTGGCGCCGGTACAGGCTGAAGCAGACAGGCTCAAAGCAGAGTTCGACCGGCTTCAAACTGCGTTGGCTGAAGGTGAAGCTGAGCTTGAGCAGCGCAGCGGTAATCTTGGTGAGCTCTTTGGTGTGGTGCGTCAGACGGCAGGTGACACTCAGAGTCAGTGGCAGGATTCGTTACTGAATATGCAGTTTCCCGAGCGCATGCAGGCGTTGGAAGCCTTGTCAGCCAGTCGCGGTATACCAACGGTAGAAACGCTGGAAAACTTCTGGTATTTGCTGCAACAGGATATGACCGCCAGTGGCAAGGTTAGCCGCTTTGAAGCACCCGTTGTCGGGCGTGACGGCGAGCAGAGGCAGCTCCCGGTGGTCAGTGTTGGGCCTTTTGTGGCCTTGCAAGGCAAGGACTATCTGCTTTATCAAGCCGATACCAAGCGGCTGCTGGTGGCGCCACGCCAGCCGGCAGGTAGCGGCCTGATTGATGATTTCGTGCGGCCGCGCAGCGAGCTGGCCGATCTGCAGATCGATCCCACACGTGGCAATGTGATTCAGCAACTGCAGCAAACGCCGAGCCTGATCGAGCGTATCCACCAGGGTGGCGTGGTCGGCTACGTGATCATGGCCTTGGGTGTGCTGGGTCTGGTGCTGGCGCTGTGGCGGCTCGGCTGGTTGCAACGCACCAGCAGACGTGTGAACCATCAGGTTGCTGACCTGGACAATCTCAAACGGGACAATCCGCTAGGTCGAGTGCTGGGCGTGATTGGCAGTCGTCCGAAACTTGAACAGCTGGACACGCTGGAGCTTAAGCTGGATGAGGCCATTCTCAAGGAAACACCGTCTCTCGAGCGCTGGCAGGGGCTGATCAAGCTACTCGCTGCTGTGGCGCCGCTGTTGGGTCTGCTGGGCACGGTAACGGGCATGATTGCGACCTTTCAGGCGATAACCCTGTTCGGCACTGGCGATCCCAAATTGATGGCTGAAGGTATCTCCCAGGCGCTGGTCACCACCGTTCTGGGTCTGGTGGTGGCTATTCCGCTGCTCTTTATGCACAGCCTGGTTGCTGCACGCAGTAAGGCATTGATCCAGTTGCTGGAGCAGCAGAGTGCCGGCTTGATCGCGCTGCATCTGGGTGGCGAGGAGCCGCGAGATGGCTGAGGGGTTCTGGCTGCTCAGGGACTTCCTGGACAGCGGTGGCTTGGTGCTGTGGAGCATTCTGTTAGTCACTGTGCTGCTCTGGACCCTGATGGTCGAGCGGTTATGGTTTCTGGCCAGAGTGTTCCCGACTGAGGCGGTGCAGCTGCAGCAGCGCTGGCTGGCGCGTGCAGATCGCACCAGCCCGGCGGCGCGGCATATTCGCGCCGCCTGGTTGTCCCGCGCCCAGCAGCACCTCGGCCGGTTTCTGCCGATGGTGCGCGTATTGATTGCGCTCTGTCCGTTGCTTGGCTTGCTGGGCACGGTCAGCGGCATGATCGAAGTATTTGACGTAATGGCCTTGAGCGGTAACGGCAATCCGCGGGCAATGGCCGCCGGTGTGTCACGCGCTACTGTGCCGACCATGGCCGGCATGGTCATTGCCATCAGTGGCTTGTTCTGTCTGGCGCGACTGGATCAACAGTCGCGCCGGGCCTTGCAGCGGCTCAATGACCGACTGCGTTTTGAATAGGAAGTAGTCCATGCGAATGCGCAGACACCATGCGGGTAATGACGAGGAGGCCGGGATCGATATGACCCCGATGCTGGATATCGTCTTTATCATGCTGATTTTTTTTATCGTCACCAGTTCCTTCATCAAGGAATCGGGGATCACCGTCGACAGTCCGTCGGCGGCCAGCGCCAGCGAGCAGCCCAAGGGCAACATCCTGGTCGCCGTGAGTGCCAATGGCGAAATCTGGATAGACCGCCAGCAGGTCGATGTGCGCGCGGTGCGTGCGGCCGTTGAGCGTATGCGCGTTGATCAGCCGGATAGCTCGGTGGTAGTTCAGGCTGATCGTGAATCACGCAGTGGTCTGGTGATCCAGGTAATGGATCAGATCCGTCTTGCCGGGGTACAGGATGTCGCGTTGGCAGCCACTGCCGGAGCTGAGGGTCGCTGATGCGTCTGGCCCTGAGTTTTGCTGCGGCGTTGTTGGTCGCGCTGGCGCTGTTTGCATTGATGCTGGTGCTGGTCATGCCGCCGAGGGATAACGCTGACCCGGTCGAGGAATTGGCCAGGGTTAGCTTTGTGCGTTCGGTCAGTGATACCCAGAGCGACAGCCGCGAGCGCCAGCAACGCGAAGCGCCGGATCGGCCGCAGCCACCTGATCAGCCGCCCGTTCAGCCTACGCCGCCGCAACCTCAGGTCAGCGCCAGCATGGATCTGAATATTAGCGTGCCTAATGTGCCGACGCAGATTCAGGTCAGCAGCGCGCCTTCCCTGGAAGGTCTGACTGCGGCCAAGGATGAGGCCGCTCCGCAGCCAGCTGCGCCGCCGCCTGACGCTTCGCCCTCGGTTTCGGAAGAGGTCACTCCGCTCACCGATGTGCCGCCCAACTATCCGCAGCGAGCATTGGCTTCAGGTATCGAGGGTGAGGTCACATTGGCGTTTACCATCACCGCCGAGGGCCGGGTCGAGAATCTGCGGGTAACTGACGCGCAGCCGCCTGGTGTATTTGATCGCGAAGCCCGCCGTGCGGCGTTACGCTGGCGTTTTGCGCCACGGCGGGAAAATGGCCAGGCGGTAGCGCGTGAAGCGACCAAGACATTGTATTTCCGTTTGGATGGAGGTCGCTGATGCGTATTCTGGTCGTGTTACTGATGTTATGCGCCGCCGCAGTGCAGGCGCAATCGATCAATCCCGCCGCGTTCAGAGCGCTGAATGAGGCGCAGCAGGCTCAGCAGCGCGGTGATTATGCCGCTGCGGGCAAGCGCTTGCAGCAGGCGCTGGAACAGGCCAGCACCGGCAGTGTCGAACAGGCTCTGGTGGAGCAGCGGCTCGGCTACCTGGCCATTGCCCGTGACCGCAACGCCGAGGCGATCGACTGGTTGCGCAAGGCCTTAAGCCGCGACCAACTGGAGGCCGAAGCGGCCAGCCAGGACCGGCGCAATCTGGCGCAGCTGCTGGCCTCCGAAGGACAGGCACGGGAAGCGGTGACCCTGCTGGAAACCGAACTGGCCGCAGGGGCTTTGCCGCGTGAGAATCGGCGCTTGCTGGTGCAGCTCTATAATCAGTTGGAACAATATAGCAAGGCGTTGCCCTTGGCCGAGCAGGTGGTGCGCGAGGAACCCGGTGTTGATGCTGTCTGGTATCAACTGTTGGTGGGTATGAATTATCGTTTGCAGCGGTATCAGGCGGCGGAGCGCTGGTTGAAAGTGCTGCTAAAGCGCGAGCCTGGCAACGCCGAGTACTGGCGGCAACTGGCCGGTGTGCAGAGTCTTGATAAGCGCCAGCGTGCAGCGGCTGGCACGCTGCGATTGGCCTATGAAGGAGGTATCCGTTTTGCGGTCCAGGATCTGGATAACCTGGTCGCGTTACAGGTCAATGCGGGTGCGCCCTGGCAAGCAGCCAGACTGTTGGAGGCTCTGCTTCAGCGCCAACTGCTGCAGGCCAATGCGGTGCGCCAGGAGCGTCTGGCACAATTATGGCAGCAGGCCCGTGACCATGACCGCGCCAAGTCCGCCTGGACCGCGCTGGCGCTCAGTTCTGGCCGCGCTGATCATTGGTTGCGAGTGGCGGCCATTCAACTCAATCAGGGTGAGTGGGATGAGCTATTGAGTAGTCTGGAGCGGGCGCGCCCTGCGGCCAGCGCCGAGCAGCGCCGAACGCTGAATCAATGGGCTGCTTATGCTCGCCAGGCGCAGCAAGAAGGTTAAGCGCCTAGCTGAGTAGCGTCATCTCGGCAGGGTGCCCGGGGTAATCTCAGTAGGTGTAGGGCTCTATGCTGGCGTTGGCAATTTTGTAGCCAGCGTTGGCAAGGTCACTTTCCACCGCTTCAACCTGCATCGCACCGCTGATCCAAAAAGGCTGATACAGCGCCTCCAGCTTGATGCCTGCTTCGCTCTGCACATAAACGATCTGGTTCGAGGGTGGCGGCGGCACATGGATACAGGCGCCAAAGTAAGGGACCAGCAGGAATTCGTTTACCACGCCCTTTTCATTGATGCCCAGCGGCACGATATAACCTGGTAGTTTTACCTCGCGGCCATTGAGTTCTGCAACGACTGGCGCGGCAGGTTCCACTTGCACGGCCGGGTCGCCATACTCGCCCTCACTCAGCGTGTCGGCCAAGGCCGAAAGATCGTGGGTGGGTTGCGGCATGCCCATTATGTCTCGTGCCTCCGGGGGCACCAGATCGCCCCAGGTCAGTTCTTCAACAGCCATTGCCGGCAGCGCATACAGCGCGACCACTACCGCGCCGATCAGGGCGACACAAGTACGCATGCAATACCTCATCAGGTTCGTATCGACAGGCCGTCGACCAATGACTGGCGATAGGCGCGCCACGCGGGCACGCTGCCCATCAGTACGCTAGCCAGTAGAATAGCGCCCAATAGCGTCCATTCATACAGGCCGGGTGGCGTGATCGCGATGAACAGGCCGTAGTGTGAGAGCATCAGCGGCTGCCCGGCCCACAAGCCCAAATACAGCATGGCTAGCCCCAACAGAATACCAGCCATTGCCAGGCTGGCTGCTTCTAGCAGTAATAGTGCGAACACATGACGCGGTCGCGCACCGACCGAGCGCAGGATGGCCATCTCTCGTCGGCGTTCGTTAAGGCTGCTGAGAATCGCAGTGAGCATGCCCACCAAACCGGTTAACACAACAAAGATCGAGACGATGAACAATGCTTTTTCGGCCATGCCGAGCAGGCTCCAGAGCTCCTGGAGTGCCACCCCGGGCAAGATTGCCTGCAACGGTTCCCGGCTGTATTGATTGACGTCGCGCTGCACGGCAAAGGTGCTAATGCGGTTATTCAGGCCCAGCAATATGGCGGTGATGGCCTTGGGAGTTAGATCCATCTCGCGCGCCTGTTCGGCGCTAATCGCAGCTGAACCGCGCGCCGGCATGCCCTGCTGCCAGTCCACATGCAGTGCTTCCATGCCTTCCAGGCTGATATGAATGGTCCGGTCTACCGGCGTGCCGGTGCGGGCCAGAACGCCGCTGACCTGAAATGGCTTGTCGCCGTGATCGACAAAGCTCACCGCGCCCGTGCCGTGGGCCAGTACTAGCTCAGTACCTAGCTGGTAACCGAGCTCGCGGGCAATGTCAGCGCCGATGACAGCGTCGTACAGATCATTGAAAGGCTCGCCGGCGGAGAAGCTTAACGCCTGATCGCGGCCGTGCCGATAGTGTTCGAAATAGCTTTGACTGGTACCCATGACCTTGAAGCCACGGTGTGAGTCGCCTAGTGAAATCGGAATGGCCCAATCTACCCGCGGATGGGCGGCGAAGTGCTCGAAGCTGTCCCAGCGCACGTTGTTCGTCGCATTGCCGATGCGAAAGACCGAATACAGCAATAGCTGCACCGATCCGGAACGGGCGCCAATGATCAGGTCAGTACCGGAAATGGTGTTGGCAAAGCTGCTGCGTGCCTCGGTGCGAACCTTCTCTACGGCGAGTAGCAGTGTAACGCTCAAGCCGATGGCGATGACCGTCAGCAGCGCGGAAAAGCGGCGATTACCCAGGCTCTTGATTGCCAGACGCAACAGATACATCAGAGCACCCCCTGTGGCTGAGCGGACAGGTTGATATCGCTTAATGATAGCGAACGGTCGAACAGCGGCTGCAAAGACGCGTCATGACTGACAAACAGCAGGCTGCTGCCAGCGGCGGCGCATTCGGCAAACAGGAGTTGCAGAAAGGCTTCGCGGCTATCCGCGTCCAGCGCAGAAGTTGGCTCATCGGCGATCACCAGCTCGGGGCTACCGATCAGCGCGCGGGCAGCGGCAACCCGCTGCTGCTGCCCAATGGACAATTCGTTGACCGGGCGATCCAGCAGGGCGCCGTCGGTCAAGCCAAGACTATGTAACAAGTGCAGCGCGGCGGAGGACAAGCTGTCATGCCGTTGCAGTGCGCGTTCTCGGCGCACGCGGGAGAAGTGGCAGGGCAGGGTGACGTTCTCTACCACCGACAGGTACGGCAGCAAGTTGAACATCTGGAATATGTAGCCAGTGTGGTCTGCGCGAAACCGGTCACGGCCAGCGGCGGACATGGTCGCCATGTCACGACCCAGTAGTGTGATGCTGCCACTATCGGGCAGGTACACGCCACCCAGCAGGCCGAGCAAAGTGGTTTTGCCGCTGCCTGACGGACCCTTGAGGAACACCCGCTCGCGAGACTGCAGTTGAAAGCGCGGTATGTTCAACAGTGTGGGTTGCCCAGGCCAGGCGTAGGTTGCGGCGTCCAGGTCTATGATGACGGAATTCATGGCTTGTACTGGGCTCACAGAGGGACGATAAGCCTATCAGTGATAGGCCGGCGCGCCTACCCGATATCGGGCAGGCACGGAGGTGCAGATTAAACGTTCAGAAACGGATCAGATTCTGCGCAGCGGTCAATTCACCGCCCTGTTGGCCTTTAGGGCCGATGGCCTGAAGTAGCAACCGTTCGGTGCCGGGGAAAGCGCTGAACAGAGCAACCTGAATCTGGTCAAGCTTGGCTGCCTGAGTGCAGGTGAAATGGAAGTGCGCCTGAATATCCGCGTGGGCCTCAGCCGCTTTTTCTTTTTCGCCGTGATCGTGGTCATGGCCATGCTCGTCGGCTACGGCGTCAAACAGCGGGCTGTTCAGTTCGACTTCCTTAAGGCTGCAGTCGGCGGCGGCTGGGAACACGAATAGCGCTTCGGCCTCATTCAGTTGCGTGCGTAAAGCTTTGACCTTGGCTTTATCTGCGTCGCTGGTTGGCAGGTACTCGAAACCCAGCAGGTTATCCGCGGGGGAGTCCAGCTCGATGCTCACGTCGTTGCCATCGACCACCAGGTTCAAAGAGCCTACGCCATGTTCGTGGGCGGAGAGACTGTCGTGGCCATGATCATGATCATGATCGTGCTTATCTTCGTGCTTGTGTTCGTCGTGGCCATGATCGGCGTGGTCGTGTGCTGCACTGGCAAAAGACATGGCGGCCAGCAGGCTGCCAATGATAAACGGGGTAGGGCGCATAGTAGGCCTCGCAAGAGATGCAAACGGAATAATATTGTCACTAAAGGAACGTTATCTTATTACGTTTTTATCGGCAAGACCAGTTGCATTGCCGGTGGGGACCGACAATGCAGAGGTGGTTTCAGTACAGGGCTTGGTAAAGCTTGCGGCGGTACTGGGTAGTTAACGGGTGCTCGCTGCCGAGTAGGTCGAAGACTTCCAGCAGCGTGCGCTGTGCAGCGCCGTCGGCATAGCCACGGTCGTGCTGGAACAGGCTGAGCAGGTGCGCTAGCGCCAGTTTATGGTTCTGATGGGTCAGCTTTAGAATCGCTAGCTGGAACGTTGCTTCACTGTCCTGGGGGCTCTTTTTCAGACGCTCAAGCAATTGCGCTTCCGAGGGGGAATGGCGTGCTTGGCGCAGAAAGCCGAGCTCGGCACGCAAGCTCTTCAACGCGAGCTTGTGCGCTTCACTATCGGCAATCTCAGCCAGAACCTGGTCTGCTTCATCCAGCTGCTCGTTAAGGCCCAGCGCGCGCGCCAGAAGCAGGCGCAGCTTATCGGTGGGCTCGCTGCTCAAGGCCTGTTGCAGCAGCGCGATGGCTGGCTGGAAATTGCCATTTAGTAACAGGTCATCGACCTGTTCACTGATGTCGGCTTCGGCGTCCTCCGACTCGGGTTCCGCCAAAGGCGGCTGGCTGACATGCGGCTCAAGCAGGGCGCGGATAGCGCTCTCTGGCTGGATGCCGGCAAAGCCGTCCACCGGTTGGCCATCCTTGAACAGCACCACGGTCGGCAAACTGCGGATGCCAAAACGTTCACTGAGGCCAGCCTGTTCGTCACAGTTGACTTTGGCCAGCAATAACTCACCTGCATGCTCCTCGGTGATCTTGGCCAGCATCGGCATCAGCGCCTTGCACGGCGCACACCATTCTGCCCAGAAGTCGACCAGGACCGGTTTGTGGAACGAGTTTTCCAGAACATAACGGTCGAAGGTCTCTTCGGTGACGTCGAAAATATAAGGTGACTGGCTCATGGATTGTCCATCGAAGAAAGAATCAGGCGATAGTGGGGTGGCGTGCAGCTGAAATCAAGGGTGCGTTGTTGCCCAGGCTGGGCTGCTGCTGGAAACGCAGGTCAGTCGTTATTGCCATACAAGGCTACTTCACGGAATGCCAGGGGTTCACCCAGGTCTGGCCAGGTCTGGCCCTGCAACGTATTTAGACGCGTATAGCAGGGATGCTGCAGATCGCGAACCCTTGAGTCGGCCAGAATCACGCGGGGCGCGCGCTGGCGGAAATGCTCAAGAAACACGCAGTTATCGCTGTCGTAAAGTACGTCCGCAGCGATGATCAGATCGATATCGCCGGTCACGGCAAAATAATCTGCCGCCAGAGTTAGGGATACGCCGTTTAGTTGCGCATTCAGAGCACTGGCCATCTGCGCCTGCGGGTCAATGTCGCAGGCAATAGTCTGCTGGGCGCCGGCCTTGGCGCAGGCAATCGCGACAATGCCGGAGCCGCTGCCAAAGTCCAGCACCCGCTTGTCTCGGACCTGCTGCGGGTGCTCGAGTACCCAGCGCGCCAGCGCCAGGCCGCTGCCCCAGCAAAAGCTCCAGTAGGGTGGTTGGTCAAGCAGCTGTTGGGTTTCCTCGCTGCTGAAGGCGCGATTCAGATTGGCAGGGTCGAGCAGCCAGAGTTCCAATTCTGGCAAACCCGGCAGGCGAGTGGCTACCAGTTGGGCATCGGACAGAACCTGATGCAGTTCGTTGTTCAGGGCGGCTAGGGTCATGGTGTGGTCCGCAATGGTATTGTGGCTATTGTAGCGTCGGTGGTTGCATGTGCGCAGCGCGGTCAAGCCGGCAAAATGGCTCGCAGGCGGCTGTGTAGAAACTCGATCAGCGTGCGCGTAGCCAAGGTCGGGTAGAGGTTGGGCGCGGTGAGCAGATACAACTGATCGCCCCAGGCGCTGACGCGCACGCGCTGCGTGGGTAACAGGCGCAGCAATTCGCCGCTGTCCAACTCCTGCTGCACGCTATAGAGCGGCAGCAGGGCGCAGCCAATATCGGCTAGAACCGCCCGTTTGAGGAACAGCATATCTTCGGTCTGCAGTCGCGGGCGCAGCGTCAGCGTGCGGGTCTCGCGGCCGTCGAAGAGCTCCAGTGGCAGGCGCTGGTCCGGCACGTTTACGCTGACCATATCGAGTCGCAGCAGGTCCTCCGGTTCCTGCGGTGTGCCTTGCGCCCGAAGATAAGCAGGACTGGCACAGAGCGCCCAATCGACCGGGCCCAGATCGCGGGCAACCAGAGCGTCGGGCGGAGTCGAAGTAACGCGGATGGCGACATCAATTTCGGCCGCTACCAGGTCAAAAATCCGGTTACTGAAGGTTAGCTGCAGGCTAACCTCAGGATAGAGGCTGGCAAACTCCAGCAACAAGGGGCCGACCACTTGCTGTCCCAGCGCGACTGGCACGCTGAGCCTGATATGCCCGCGCAGGTTCTTGCCCAGGTCTTCTACCGTGGCCTGCAGGGCATTCAGTTCCTGGCTGATGCGCGCGGCATGCTCGTACAGCGCCCAACCTATCTGTGTGGGTTCCACCTGGCGCGTGGTACGCCGGAACAGCTGCACTTGAATGCTTTGCTCCAGTGCCTTGAGTCTGCGGCTAACGTGCGAGCGCGAGGTGCCGAGCCGGCGTGCGGCGCTGCTCATGCTGCCGGCTTCGACGACGGCGCAGAGGAACTGCAGGGTTTTGATATCCACCTATTGTTGCCTATTTGTAAACAGTTTGGGCTCGTTGGCGGATATTGTAGATCAACCAGCCAGCTTCTATAGTCCAGGCACGTTAAATTTTGATGCTGTCATTACATGACTTAGTCCAAGGAGAACAACAATGAGTCTTCCCGCCGTTCTGCAGAACTCGCTCAAACTACCGGTTATCTGCTCGCCGCTGTTTATCATCTCCAATCCGGATCTGGTGATCGCCCAGTGCAAAGCGGGCGTGGTTGGTTCCTTCCCTGCACTGAACGCACGGCCGGCCGAGGAGCTGGAAGTGTGGCTCAAACGCATTACCAGTGAGCTGGCCGAGTACCAGGCGGCCAACCCGGATGCAGTGGTCGCACCCTTTGCCGTCAATCAGATCGTGCACAGCAGTAACGATCGCCTGCAGCACGACGTGGAAATGTGTGTGAAGTACAAGGTGCCGATCATCATCACCAGCTTGCGCGCGCCGGATGAGGTGGTAGGGCCGATCCACAGTTATGGCGGCTTGGTTTTCCACGACGTGATCAACGTCAAGCATGCGCGCAAAGCCATTGAAGCCGGTGTTGACGGTCTGATTCTGGTCTGTGCTGGCGCGGGCGGTCATGCCGGGCAACTCAGCCCCTTTGCGTTGGTGTCTGAAATTCGCGCCTTCTACGACGGCCCAATCATTCTCTCCGGTGCCATCTCCAAGGGCGAACAGATTCTCGCCGCGCAGGCCATGGGTGCAGACCTGGCCTACATGGGCACCCGTTTCATTGCCACCCAGGAAGCCAACGCCGACGCTGCCTACAAGCAGATGCTGGTGGATACCTCCGCGGACGACATCGTCTACAGCAACCTCTTTACCGGGGTGCACGGCAACTATCTCAAGCCCAGTATCCAGAATGCCGGGATGGACCCGAACAACCTGCCCGAAGGCGAGAAGAGCAGCATGAAGTTCGGCTCGGGCGGCAGTAACAAGAGCAAGGCCTGGCGCGATATCTGGGGCGCCGGACAAGGCGTGGGCAGCATTGCGGCGATTACCACCACCGCCGAGGCCGTCAGCCAGCTGGAGCAGGAGTACGCCAACGCGCGTGCTCGCATGCGGCAAATCGCCAGCCCCTACGGTGAGCCGTCATGACCGCGCAGCTGATCTGCGGCGAACTGGAGCGCAGTGGTGATCAGGTCGCGCAGCGTGCCCTGCAGTTGGCCGGTGGCCTTGCTCGGCTGGGGGTTGAAGACGGCGACGTGATAGCGGTGATGCTGCGTAATGGTCCGGTCTTTATCGATGCGATCCAGAGCTGCCAGACGGCAGGCTGCTTCTATTGCCCGGTCAACTGGCATTTCAAGGCTGATGAGGTAGCGTTCTTACTACAGGATTCGGCGGCCAAGGTGTTTCTGGTTGAAGCTGACCTGCTGGACAACCTGTTGGCCATTATTCCTGAAGGGGTGGTGGTCCTGGTCGATGGCGGCGATGGCAGCTTGCGCGCCGGACACCTGCGCTATGAAGCCTGGCTGGCCGAACAAGCGCCCTATGCTGGTGAGCCGCGTACGCCGCGTGCACATATGGCTTACACCTCAGGCACCACCGGGCGGCCAAAGGGTGTAAAGCGCCTGGCGCCTCCAGTTGAAGAGCGTGAAGCCATGGCCGCGGCCATGCGCGAGCTGTCGCGTGCCGCTTGGGGCATCGAGCCCGGCGTGCGCACGTTGGTGTCGGCGCCGCTCTATCACAGCGCCCCCAGCTCCTTTGCCCAGCAGTCGATTTTGCAGGCTGAGCTGATGGTCGTGATGCCGCGTTTTGACGCCGAGCAAACGTTGGCGCTGATCGAGCATTACCGCATCGATACAGTGTTTCTGGTGCCGATCATGTACGTGCGGCTGTTGCGCCTGCCGGCGGAGATTAAGGCAAAGTACGATCTGTCCTCGGTCCGCTTTGTCGCCTCGACCGGTGCGCCCTGTGCGCCAGATGTGAAGCTGGCGATGCTCGATTGGTGGGGCCCGGTCATCTATGAAACCTACGCCTCCAGTGAAACCGGCATGATCACTATTCAGGACCCGGTCTCGGCGCGCCGCAAACCGGGCAGCGTAGGCTTGCCGATTGGCCAGACGCGTGTCCGCATTGTTGACGAGCAGGGCAATGATTGTCCGCCGGGTGAGCCGGGCGTGATTTATGTGCGCCAGCCGGCCGTGCCAGACTTCACCTATCTGAACAACGACCAGGCGCGCGCCAAGGCCGGGCTGGGCGATCTGGCGACCGTGGGCGATATTGGCTATCTGGACGAGGAGGGCTACCTGTTCATCTGCGACCGCAAATCAGATATGGTCATTTCCGGCGGAGTAAACATTTACCCGGCAGAAATAGAGCACCAGTTGATCAGCCTGACGGGTGTCGCGGATTGTGCGGTGTTTGGTGTGCCCGATAGAGAGTACGGTGAATCGCTGATGGCGGTGGTGGCTACCGTGGATCCGTCGCTCACCGAAGAGCGGGTCAAGGATTTCATTCGCCAGCGCATGGCCAGCTACAAGACCCCGCGGCAAGTGCATTTTGTCGCCAGTCTGCCAAGGGACGATAATGGCAAGGTTGCCAAGCGCAAGCTCAGGGATGCCTATTCTGCACCCCAGGCTGGCTGACTTCGCGCAAGCTGGCGCGGCATGTATGGATAAAGGCCACCTGCCGGGGTGCGGCGGTCATTTAACCCCGGCGCACATCGGAGTAAGATGTGCCGCGCATGCCCAACAGGAAGTCTGCTATGTACTGTCCCTTCTGTGGTGCCAATGATACCAAAGTGATCGATTCGCGGCTGGTGGCCGAAGGCGACCAGGTGCGCCGCCGGCGTGAATGCCTGGCCTGTCAGGAACGCTTTACCACCTTTGAAACCGCTGAACTGGTGCTGCCACGCCTGATCAAGGGTGACGATCGTCGTCAGCCCTTTGATGAGGACAAGTTGCGCGCGGGCATGCTGCGGGCGCTGGAAAAACGACCAGTCAGTGTCGAGCAGATCGAGGCCGCGATTGGCCATATCAAGCATCGCTTGCGCGCCACTGGTGAGCGCGAGGTAAAGGCGATGGTGGTCGGCGAGATGGTCATGAATGAGCTCAAGCAGCTTGATGAGGTGGCCTACATTCGGTTCGCCTCGGTCTACCGCCGTTTTCAGGATCTGAACCAGTTCCGCGAGGAAATCGAACGCCTTTCACGGCGTGACAAGGACGAGCCGGATGCTTGATCAAGATGTTCTCGACAGCCGCATGATGGCTCGCGCATTGCAGCTGGCGCATAAAGGTCTGTACACCACCGAACCCAACCCTCGCGTTGGCTGCGTGCTGGTGCGCGACGGCGAGATTGTCGGTGAAGGCTGGCATGCCCGTGCTGGCGAAGGTCATGCCGAGGTCAATGCGCTGGCCCAGGCAGGCGAACGGGCCCGTGGCGCCACGGCTTATGTCACCCTGGAGCCCTGCAGCCACACCGGCAAAACACCGCCTTGCACCGAAGCGCTGATCAACGCTGGTGTGGTCCGCGTGGTGGCAGCGATGCAGGATCCCAATCCCCTGGTCTCTGGCCAGGGCCTGGCGGGTTTGCGCAAGGCGGGCATTGACGTTGAATGCGGCTTGCAGGAAGCCGAGGCCCAGGCACTCAATCCTGGCTTTATCAAGCGCATGCAGACCGGCATGCCGTTTGTGCGCATCAAGCTGGCCATGAGTCTGGATGGCCGTACTGCCATGGCCAATGGTGAAAGCCAGTGGATAACCGGGCCTGATGCACGCGCCGATGTGCAACGTTTGCGCGCCCGCAGTGGTGCGGTGATCAGCGGCGCGGATGCGGTGTTACTGGACGATTCGGCACTCACTGTACGTGCTGCAGAGCTTGGCCTGCCTGAGGCAGAGGCTGCCGCAGCAGCGGCCAGGCAGCCATTACGGGTGCTGGTCGATGGGCGCTTGCGAGTACCGCTGGAAAATCGCTTGTTCCGTGAGCCGGGTCCGTTGTTGGTGGCGTGCAGGCTATTGCGTGGCCGGGTGCAGGGTTACGTTTTTGCTGGCGCAGAATTGCTTACTCTGCCGGATAAGGCGCAGGAGCACGTGGATCTGAAGGCGCTGCTGCTGGAACTGGCCAAAAGAGGCTGTAATGAAGTGCTGGTAGAGTCCGGCGCGCGCTTGGCTGGGGCTTTCCTCAATGCCGGGTTGGTGGATGAGTTGGTAGTGTACATGGCGCCAAGGCTGCTGGGCAGCCGGGCGCGACCCTTGTTGGAATTGCCCTTCGACAACATGGCCGAGGCCATGCAGCTCGATGTGACCGACATGCGGGTTGTCGGCCGTGACTGGCGCATCACGGCGCGACCGGTTTTTCCTTCCTGAGAGTGTTCTATCATGCAGATGGCAGTTCAGTGGTTGCTGGTTCTGATGGCAATAGCCGCGTTCCTGGGTGTGGTGCTTGAAGAGCTGATTCACGTTAACAAGGCCAAGGTGGTGCTGTTTTTCGGCGCGCTGGCCTGGATGATATTGTTTATTGCCGCGCCGGACGACGCTTTCCGCGAGCGTGTGCAGGCGGCCCTGAGTCACAACATCACCGATATCGCCGGGCTTTGGTTGTTTCTGTTGGCGACTATGACCTTCGTCGCCTACCTGAACAAGAAGGGCCTGATCGAAAATATCATCTATAGGATTCTGCCGGGGCAGATTACCGAGCGCAAATTGCTGTTCATGACTGGGTTGTTCTGTTTCGTCTTTTCCTCCATTGCCGATAACATTACCGCCACACTGGTATCGGTCGCGCTGGTTTTGAGCCTCAAGCTGGAGCTCCGCAAGACCCTGCGCTTTGCTACCCTGGTGGTATTCGCCGTCAACTCCGGCGGGGTGGCGATGATCACTGGCGACGTGACCACGCTGATGATTTTTCTCGCTGACAAGGTTGAAATCACCCATCTGTTGTTGCTGGCACTGCCGGCGCTATTGGCGGTGCTGCTACTGGCGGCCTTGCTGTCGATCGGGTTAAGTGGTGAGGTGATCATTGAAAAGGGTTCGCTGCAATCGGCGCGCGGTGTCGACAGGGTTATCGGCGTGCTGTTCCTGCTGACGATTGTCAGTACTATTCTGGGCAGCCTGCTGTATTCCATTCCGCCGGTGCTGACCTTTCTCACCGGCCTGGCGCTGATGTTTTTGATTGCACGGTTTTTCAATGAAGATATTGAAAATGACCCGATTCTGGAATATGTGCGCGCCATCGAATTTGAAACCTTGTTGTTCTTTCTCGGCGTTCTGTTACTGGTCGGCATGCTGCAGTTTATCGGGGTATTGCAAGGGCTTACGGCGCTTTATGATGTGCTGCCGGTGATGCTGGCGAACTTCCTGATGGGGCTGCTCTCAGCCTTGATCGACAACGTGCCATTGACGGCCGCACTGCTGAAATCCGATCTGGATATGAGCACCGCCGAGTGGATGGGGCTGACTTATGCTGTCGGAGTAGGTGGTTCATTGCTTATAATCGGCTCTGCAGCCGGCATTGTTGCCATGAGCAAATTGCCTGGGCTGACATTCATGACCTATATGCGCAGCTTTGGGCTGTTGTTTGTTGCCTACGCCTTTGGCTTCATGGCGGTCTATGGCATGGGTCTGCTGGTCAGTTGATGGTTCTTTAGTCCATTGGCTGGCGGCTCCTCAATCAAGCAAGCGAGACGTACAGATGTTTACAGGCATTATCGAAGCGGTCGGTCATATCCAGAGCATGCAGCCACGCGGTGGTGATGTGCGCCTGTACGTCAAGACCGGTAAATTGAGCCTGGATGACGTCAAGCTCGGTGACAGTATCGCGGTCAACGGCGTGTGCCTGACCGCAGTGGAGTTGCCGGGGGATGGTTTCTGGGCGGATGTCAGCCAGGAAACCATTCGGCGCACCGCGCTGTCGCGGCTCAAGGAAGGCAGCAAGGTTAATCTGGAGCAGGCGCTGACGCCATCAACGCGGCTGGGCGGCCACTTGGTCAGCGGCCATGTCGATGGCGTCGGCAAGGTGCTGTCCATGAATGAAGACGCTCGTTCCTGGCATTTCCGTATTGAAGCGCCAGCCAATCTGGCGCGCTACATCGCCGAGAAAGGCTCCATTACTGTCGACGGCACCAGCTTGACGGTCAACAGCGTGGACGGTGCTGTGTTTGATTTGAATATCGTGCCGCACACCATGCAGGAAACCGTCATGGGCGGGTATCAGGTCGGCAGTCCAGTGAACCTGGAGGTGGACCTGATTGCGCGCTATCTTGAGCGTCTGCTGCTGGGTGACAAGGCCGCTGAGCCTGGCTCCGCTAGCAGCGCTCTAAGCATGTCCTTTCTGGCCGAAAACGGCTACCTGAAGCCCTGATCAACGAGCCCGGGAGGGCCGTATGAAACTCAATACAATCGAAGAACTGCTGGTCGATATACGCGCCGGCAAAATGGTCATCCTGATGGATGACGAAGATCGTGAGAATGAAGGTGATCTGATCATGGCGGCGCAAGCTTGCCAGGCGGAGCATATCAACTTCATGGCGCGCTATGGCCGTGGTCTGATTTGCATGCCCATGAGTCTCGAGCATTGCGAGCGGCTAAAGTTGCCGCTGATGGTGCAGCGTAATAATTCCGGTTTTGGTACCAAGTTCACGGTGTCCATTGAGGCAGCGGTAGGTGTGAGTACCGGTATTTCCGCTGGCGACCGTGCGCGCACGGTGCAGGCAGCCGCGGCGCCCGGTGCGGTGGCTGAAGACATCGTCAGCCCTGGCCATATCTTCCCGCTGATGGCTCAGCCCGGTGGTGTGCTGGCGCGGGCAGGCCATACCGAAGCGGCCTGTGATCTGGCACGCATGGGCGGTTTTGGTGAATCCGGAGTGATCTGCGAGATCATGAACGATGACGGCAGCATGTCACGTCGCCCGGAGTTGGAAGCCTTTGCCGAACAGCACAATCTGAAAATTGGCACCATCGCCGATCTGATTCATTACCGCCTGCTTAACGAGCGCACAGTGACGCGGGTCTCTGAGCAGCCGTTGGAAACCGAGCTCGGTACCTTCAATCTTGTGACTTACCGTGACAGCCTGGAAGGTGCCGTGCACCTGGCGTTGACCCTGGGCAAGCTGGAGCCGGAAGAGCCCACGTTGGTCAGGGTACACAACATGGACCCGTTGCGTGATCTGTTTATGGTCAAGCAGCCGGAGCGCTGGAGCCTGCGCGCAGCGATGGCCAAACTGGCTGAAGAAGGTCATGGTGTAGTGCTGCTGCTGGGTAATCAGATGGGTTCTGACGAGTTGCTGCATCACGTCAACCAGCTGGCCGGTACTGACACCCCCGAGCGGCAGCCGACTACCTACAACACGGTAGGCGCTGGCTCACAGATTCTGCGCGACCTGGGCGTGCGCAAGATGCGTCTGTTGTCCAAGCCAATGAAGTTCAATGCCATATCCGGTTTTGATCTGGAAGTAGTAGAATATCTGCCCTGCGAATAAACGCACCCGATCCACGACTGCGCCTGGTGCGCAGCCGGTTCTTTAAGAGAGAGACAACATGTCAGCTATACGTACCATCGAAGGCGATTTTATGGCGAGCGAAGGCCGCTATGCACTGGTTGTCGGACGTTTCAACAGCTTTGTGGTTGAAAGCCTGCTGTCCGGCGCCATTGATGCACTCAAGCGCCACGGGGTGAAGGAGGCCGATATCACCATTATTCGGGCACCCGGCGCGTTCGAGATTCCGCTGGTAGTCAAAAAAGTCGCCGAGATGCAGCAGTTTGATGCGATTGTTACTCTGGGTGCGGTAATCCGCGGCGGTACGCCGCACTTCGAATATGTCGCTGGCGAATGCGTCAAGGGCATCGGCAGTCTGTCTTTGGAATACGGTATTCCAGTTGCCTTCGGTGTACTGACCGTTGACAGCATCGAGCAGGCGATCGAGCGCTCCGGCACCAAAGCCGGCAACAAGGGCGCAGAAGCGGCCATGTCTGCATTCGAAATGGTCAGCCTGTGCAAGCAGTTGGGGGCCAAGTGAGCGAATCCGGCACTCAGCCGGCCGCTCCCGGCAGGCCCAAGGCTTCAGCCCGGCGCAAGGCGCGCAGCTTCGCGCTGCAGGCCCTGTATGGATGGCATGTAGCGGATCTGCCGCTGTCCGATATTGAAGCGCATTATCGTACCGATAACGATTTTGCCAAGGTCGACGGCGCGTATTTTCACGAGCTGCTGACCGGCGTGGGTAAAAATCTCACCGAGCTGGATGATTGTCTCGCTACCGTGTTGGATCGCCCGGTTAAAGAGCTGGACCCGATCGAGCTGGCCACGCTGCGTATCGGTGTTTACGAACTGATGCATCGCATTGACGTGCCATACAAAGTGGTCATCAATGAAGGCATCGAACTGGCGAAGACCTTCGGTGCCACTGACGGCCACAAGTACGTCAACGGTATTCTTGACAAGCTGGCGCCGCGTTTGCGCAGTGCCGAAGTCAACGCGTCTCGACGCGGGCGCTGACGTCGTCGGCAGGAGGCTGTGGCCATGCCGTTGGGTGAGTTCGATCTAATTCGTCGCTACTTCCAGGACTCTGCCCTGGAGGCAGCCGGCGATGTCGACGCGGTAACCCTCGGTATCGGTGACGACGCGGCCCTGCTGCGGCCCGAGCCAGGCAAACAGTGGGTAGTATCCACCGATACCTTGGTACTGGGCACCCACTTTCCTGAGCACTACCTCCCTGCGGACCTGGGTTATCGCGCGTTGGCTGTGGCGGTCAGCGATCTTGCGGCCATGGGCGCACGACCACTGAGCTTCACTCTGGCGTTGACGCTGCCACAAGCCGACGAAGGCTGGCTGGCAAGCTTTGCCGAAGGTTTGACCCAGGCTGCTCAAGACCACCGTATTTGCCTGGTTGGCGGAGACACGACGCGGGGGCCGCTGAATGTGGGCGTTACCGTAATGGGCCAGGTCGAGCCGCGCAGGGTGGTCCGTCGACAGGGTGCGCAACCAGGTGATTTGCTCTGTGTGGGGGGGCTGCTGGGTGACGGTGGTGCTGGCCTGGCGCTGGTGCTTGGTGAGCGTTTGCCTGACGGACTAGCCGAGGGTGAAAGGGGTTACCTCAAGGCCCGGTTCTGGCGTCCGCGCGCGCAGTGTGAACTGGGCCTGGAGCTGGCGGGAATTGCCAGTGCCGGTATCGATATTTCCGATGGTCTGCTGGCCGACGCCGGCCATCTGGCCAGTGCCAGCGGGGTAGGCCTGAAGATCCGTCGCGCCGATCTACCTTGTTCCAAGGCATTGATGGCGTGGCCTGAAGCTCAGCGCCTGGAATGGATGCTCAGCGCCGGGGATGACTATGTACTGCTGTTTACCTTGCCGGTTGCCAGTACAGCTGCCCTAGCGGTATGGCGATCCCAGGGCTTCGCGGTTAGCGCCATTGGCCAGGTGGTTGCCGGGCAGGGGGTTTGGCTGGATGATGGTCAGGCACTGGTAAACATGGACCAGCCTGCGGGCTACCAACATTTCAAGGACACCCCTAATGACTGATCAGCAGCCGCACGCTCCCGCCTCAGTGTGGCGTAATCCGATCCATTTTCTCGCCTTCGGTTTTGGTAGCGGCGCCATCCCCAAAGCCCCTGGCACCTGGGGAACACTGGCAGCGGTACCCTTCGTGCTGCTGTGGCAGCAGTTACCCTTGAGCGGCTATATAGCGGTTCTGGTCGTGACCTTTGTGCTCGGCATATGGCTGTGTGACCGTACTGCCCGGGATATGGGCGTGCATGATCATGGCGGGATTGTCTGGGACGAGTTTGTCGGGCTCTGGCTAACCATGTTGCTCGCGCCGCCTGGCTGGCTCTGGTTGCTCGCCGGGTTTGCGCTGTTCCGCCTCTTTGATATCTGGAAACCTTGGCCTATCGGTTGGGTGGACAAGCGTGTGGGGGGTGGGTTTGGCATCATGCTCGACGATATTCTTGCAGGCTTGATGGCCCTTGTAGTGTTACTGGTCGCTGAGTGGCTGGTCTAAACGGACGCAACAGGTTTGCCTGGGAGGGCGCCATGCTCAAGCTCCATATTGTTACCATGAGTCTGCTGGCGCTGTTTAGTTCAACTGCGCTGGCTGAGCCGGTGGTCAGGGTGGTCGGGCTGTTTTCTGGCGCGGCTGTGGTCAATATTGACGGTCAGCGGCACATGTTGCGGATTGGCCAGCCAGGTGCCCAAGGGGTCGAGTTGTTGGCCGCCGATAGCCGCACCGCCACGCTGAGGATCAACGGGCAGACGCGCGAATTTGGCATGCAGCGCGACTACACTGAGGGTTTTGCTCAGCGGCAGACGCGGCAGGTTAGCATCCCCCGCGGCACCGGCGGGCACTATCGTGTTACCGGATCCATCAACGGCCATAGCGTACCTTTCATGGTCGATACCGGTGCAACCAGTGTGGCGCTGAATTCCTTTCAAGCCCAGCGGTTGGGCATCGATTACCGGACAACCGGCGTCGAGGTGCGGGCCACCACTGCGAGTGGTCAGGTACAGGGTTACCGGGTAAAACTCGGGCGTGTAAAGGTCGGCGAGCTGGAGTTGACCAACGTTGACGGCCTGGTCTTGGAAGGCGGCTTTCCCACCGAAGTGCTGCTGGGTAACAGCTACCTGAATCGCGTACGCATGGTCGACCAGGGCGGTATCCTGGTCTTGGAAAGTCGCTGAAATCGGCTCTGCGCCTCGGCTAAGTAAATGCCAAACCATTCCAACAGGTGCTTTACATCGCCGCGCGGGCAATCTCCTGATAATATAGCGGCCCCTTATTGCAGCGGCTGTACAGGAGACCGGTGTGTCAGTCACCTTTGTTGCGTCATCCAAATTGCCCACCCGATGGGGTACCTTTACCATGCACGGCTTCCTGGAACAGGATACCGGCAAGGAGCATGTAGTACTGACCATGGGCGATGTAGCCGACGGCCAGCCTGTGCTGGGCCGGTTGCACTCAGAATGTCTGACCGGCGATGCCTTGTTCAGCCTGCGTTGCGATTGCGGCTTTCAACTCGAAGCCGCTTTGCAAGCCATTGCCGAGGAGGGGCGCGGCGCGCTCCTATATTTGCGCCAGGAAGGCCGGGGTATAGGCCTGATGAACAAGATCAGGGCCTATCATCTGCAGGACGGTGGGGCAGACACGGTCGAAGCCAACGAACAATTAGGCTTTGGCGCCGATCAGCGCGATTATGGAATCTGCCAACCTATTCTTGAGCACCTGGGCATTACCAGCCTTAGGTTGCTGACCAACAACCCGCGCAAGGTCAAGGCGCTCGAGAGCTATGGTTTGAAAGTGACCGAGCGATTGCCACTGGAGTTCGGGCTCAACCCGCACAACAGCAAGTACTTGGCCACCAAAGCCGGCAAGCTGGGGCACATGCTTGGCGAGATGCATCAGGCGGAGGCCGAATGATGTTTGATGCACGTCCTCATTGGAAAGCCCTGCAGCGCAATTGGCGGATGCAAGCGGGTGTGACGCTCGGCCTGCCGATTGCGCTGGTGTGGTTTATCGGAGAGCAACCCGGGGCCTGGCCGGAAGGCGCTATCCCCCTGTTTGTGTTGGGGTTAGCCACGCTGTTTCTGTCCATCTGGCGCTTTCGGCATTACAAGTCGGCGTTGATCGCCGCTGAAGCGCTGGGCGACCAGCCACAGGCTGAGACCGCCTGGGCAGTTTTGCATAAACACCAACTGCTGGGTCTGATGAATGCCAAGTTCCCTGCGTGGATGGGTATGCTGCAGTTCGTTTGTAGCAACGAAATCGTACCGCTGATTCTCTTGGTGCTCGCCAGCATGGGCGTGATGCTGCTGTACCGGCCGCCCAGCGCCTGGGTGAAGTGATGCGCGCCGGCTGGCTGGCCGGCCTGTTGTTTTTTTGCCTGCCCCTTTTTTGCTTGCCCTTGGCGGCGTCGCCGCGGGTAGTCAGCCTGGCTCCCTTTCTTACCGACATGGCGGTGCAACTGGGCGCGGTAGATCAGTTAGTCGGCGTGCTGGATGACGGTCAGCTGCCTGCCGTACTGGATGCCGTACCCCGGGTTGGTAGTCATCAGAGCTTGTCCCGCGAGCTGATTCTGGCGCAACAGCCTGATCTGGTATTGGCCTGGACCTCCGGCAACCCACCCGACCTGTTAAGTGCGCTGGAAAGCTGGGGCATCCGCGTTGAGCGCTTTGATCCGCAGCGGCTGGCGGATATCAGCCAGATGACCCTGCAGCTGGGTGAGCTGCTGAATGCCAATGCTGCGGCAGACACCCTGCTCGCCGACTTTCAAGATCAGTTAGCAATGCTGCGGCGGCCACTCACGGAAGACGCACCCAAGGTATTCATCCAGCTCTGGAACGACCCACTTTACACCGTCAGTAATAATCAGCTGATCGGCGATGCGTTGCAGCATTGCGGTGCGCGTAATGTTTTCGCTAGTTTGCCGATCCTGGCGCCGCAGGTCGGGCGTGAAAGCGTGCTGGCAGCAGATCCGGATGTAATTGTGGTATTGGACGATAGCGCTGCTGATCAACATCCCTGGCTCCAGCAGTGGCGGCAATTTCCGCAGATGAAGGCTGTGCGAGGGGATGGATTGAAGGTGTTGGACGGGGAGAGTCTGGTGCGTCCGACACCCGCGATCATCAATGGGTTGCAGACGTTATGCGCATTGGTGGAAGGCAGTCGTTAACTCTGCTTGTCTGTAGTTGCCGGAGCCGCATAGCGCCACTCCGGCAATTTTCACTATTAGAGACTTGGTGACCAGCTCACTGATAGTTGTGCGTTGAGGTCATCTTCGCGATAGCCAAAGGTCTGGCCGTTGTAGCGGTAGTTCGCCAGGCTATAGTCCTTATCCAGTACATTGGCTACTGTCAGGTTCCAGCGTAGAGCTGGGGTCATATTCCAGTGAGCGCGCGCTGAGACCACTCCGTACCCAGATAGCTTCTGCTGATTATCCAAATCATCGTAGCGTTGGTTGTTGGCCGTCAAGCTGAGGCCTACGCCAAATAGCCCGAGTTGGCGATCAATGTCCATGCTCAAAAGACGCTTGGGCCTGCGCGGCAATTGGTTGCCTGTGTTCCGGTTCCGAGGGTCCAGCCACGTGGCTGAAACGGATGTGTCCCATCCAGCCAAGCTGGTAGCCGCGCTCAGCTCAAGGCCGTGAATGCGAGCTTCATTGATATTTTGAGCGACATAGAGGGGGTCGAGGAGAATCAGGTCGTTAATATCAGTACGAAATGCGGAGGCTTGCAATTGGGCTGCGTGGACCTGACCGCGCCATTGCAATTCGTAGCTCTTGGAACGCTCGGGTTTCAATTCTGGATTGGCGCCCCAGATATTGTAAAGATCATTGAACGTAGGTGCTCGGAAGCCTTCCCCATAGGAAGCTACGAGCTGTTGCCAGTCTGATAGGGGGACTATAAGAGCAGCATTGAAGGTATTGGCATGGCCAAACTGCTCATTGTCATCATGTCTCCAGCCCAGCTCGGTTTGAAATGCTGCTCCATCGAAGCGGTGCTGGACAAAGGCACCGCGATTTCTGCGTTCGTTTTCCACATAATCGTCAGTGCTGCGCAGCCTGTCTTCATGCCAGTCCACGCCTGTCTGCAGGGTGTGCTGGTCGTTCAGGCTGAGGGTGTTCAGCCAGGCCGCGGAGTCACGATAAGTGTTGTAGGAGTAGGTTGCTGCGGGCCCCCAACTGTTAGCATCGTAGTGGCTGTCGCGCTTGTCCTCAGCGTGCCCGACCTCCAAACGTGTTGTCCAGAGCGGACTGAACTGCGCTTGCACATGAGCGGCTACAGTGTTTAATAGGAAGTCATCTTCAGGATTACCGCCCAGGTCGTATTCAGTATTGCCGCGTTGCTCAAGCACCCGCACGCCTGCTTCCACGGCTTCGTTGAACTGGTGGCTAAGCGAGGCACTGAATGCGCGATTGCGGTAACCGTCGTTGTCTTCGTCTCCGGCTTGCTCATGGCGTGTACGGTCAAATCCGCGAGTTTCATTGAGGCTGGCGCCCAGATCGAAACGCGTACGTTGATCTCCACCGGAGATGCCTAGATGCCTGCGGTAAGTATTGTTGCTGCCGAGACCTGCGGTAAGTCTCGGGTTCAAGCCTGTCTGGCCCTGACGGGTAAATATCTGCACGACGCCGCCAATGGCGTCCGAGCCATATATCGCCGAGCGCGGGCCGCGAATAACTTCAATTCGCTCGATCTGATCGATATTCAAAAACTCTAGGCTCGGCTGCCCTGCTGAGGCGCTGCTTATTCGCTGACCATCCACAAGCACTAACGACTGGGTTGCGCCGGTGCCGCGCAATGAAAGACCCGTGAGGCTACCTTGACCGCCGTTGGTGGTAATTGATGCTCCTGGCACCCGGCGGAGTAGGTCAGCTACTGTAGTAGGCTGCAGCCGTTCGATATCCGTTCGAGTAAAAACAGTGGTGGCCGCCGGAACGGCGGAGACAGGCTGGGATTGCCGCGAGGCGGTTACCACAGTATCGGGCAGCCCGAGGCTATTGGCCTGAGCAATGCTTGCAGCCAGCATGGCGGGAGCGAGTAAAAGGTACTTGTTCATCATAAATCCTCAAAAGAAACGCTTTTGAGGAGGGCGAGAAGCCAGTGAAATCTGCCGTTGAAACGGAGGGACAGCCATGCACTGGCCGGGTGGCGCCCTCCGCGACACCTCAGCTACGATCCTGCGCGCTTGTTTACGAGCGCGCAGGTTCTTTCGCACAGGGCCGGTCTCCGGGCTCAGGATGCAAATAATGTGGCCTTCCCATACTTGTGAGTACAGTGGCGCAATGCACATTACCGACAGACCCGTATCAAGGGGCTGTGATCCTTTACCGTTGCGGGGGCAGCGTCGGGGTTGCACCGACTTCCCGTTTCACCCCGCGGTTTGATGGCCTGCGGGGCACCCAGTGCGACTGGAAGCGGGATGGACTCTAGGGGCTAAGTGTCGGCTGGTCAAGCCTGTTGGCGCACTGAGTGAGGGCAGGTTGCCTGCGTCCGCAGGCAGACTCAGGTGTTGCGGTCCAGGCGCTGACGGATCGCGGCTTCGATGCCGGCTGCATCCAGCCCGCATTCGGCAAGCATTTCCGCGGGCTTGGCATGCTCTACATAAGCATCTGGCAAGCCGAGATTCAGAACTCTGACGGGCCTGTCCTGGCCCAGTAGCCACTCATTTACTGCGCTGCCTGCGCCGCCCATGATGGCGTTTTCTTCGACCGTCACCAGCAGTTCATGGCTGTCGGCCAGTTGCTGGATAAGCAGGGTGTCCAGTGGTTTAACAAAGCGCATATTGACCACGGTGGCGTCCAGCTGGGAGCCGGCTTGCAGCGCCTGGGCATGCAGAGTGCCAAAGCACAGTACCGCGACCTTCTGACCCTGGCGGGTTATCTGCCCTTTGCCGATGGGCAGGGGTGCGAGGGCCGGATCGATGGGTGTGCCTGGGCCGGTGCCCCGCGGGTACCTTACTGCAGCTGGGCCGTTGTGCAGAAAGCCGGTAGTCAGCATCTGACGGGTTTCGTTCTCGTCGGCCGGGGCCATGATAAGCATGTTAGGCAGGCAGCGCAGAAAGGACAGGTCGAAGCTACCAGCGTGGGTGGGACCATCCTCGCCGACCAGCCCCGCGCGGTCGATGGCAAACAGCACATCCAGGTTCTGCACTGCAACATCATGAATTAGCTGATCATAGGCACGCTGCAAGAAGGTGGAGTAGATCGCGACCACTGGTTTGGCGCCTTCGCAAGCCATCCCGGCGGCTAGGGTCACCGCATGCTGCTCGGCGATGGCCACGTCGAAATAGCGCTCTGGGTACTTTTCGCTGAATGCGATCAGATCCGAGCCTTCCTTCATCGCTGGGGTGATGCCCACCAGGCGCTGGTCTTCGGCCGCCATGTCGCACAGCCATTGGCCGAACACATTAGAGTATTTTGGCTTGCTGGCGCCATTGCTGGAAGGTTTGGGTTCCAGCTTGGTAATCGCATGGTAGCCAATCGGGTCGGCTTCGGCCGGCGAAAATCCCTTGCCCTTCTGGGTTACTACATGCAGAAACTGCGGGCCTTTCAATTCGCGCATGTTGCCCAGCGTGGCAATCAGCGTGGGCAAGTCATGACCGTCGATAGGACCGATATAGTTCCAGCCTAGCTCTTCAAACAGCGTGCCGGGTACCAGCATGCCCTTGGCGTGCTCCTCAGTCTTGCGCGCCAACTCCCAGGCAGAGGGAATCTTCGACAGCACTTTCTTGCTGCCTTCGCGCATATGAGAGTAGGTGCGGCTGGAGAGAATCTTCGCCAAGTAATTGGACATGCCGCCAACGTTGCGTGATATCGACATGTCATTGTCGTTCAGCACCACCAGCATGTTGGCTTCCAGATCCGAGGCATGATTGAGCGCTTCGAAGGCCATGCCGGCGGTTAGAGCGCCGTCACCTATGACGGCTACCGTACGCCGGTCCAGCCCTTGCAGACGTGAGGCGACGGCCATGCCGAGGGCCGCGCTGATTGAGGTGCTGGAATGGCCCACGCCAAACGTATCGTAAGGGCTTTCACTGCGGCGCGGGAAGGCGGCCAGGCCGTCCTTCTGACGCAGGGTGCTCATCTGCTCGCGGCGACCAGTGAGGATCTTGTGCGGGTAGGCTTGATGGCCCACATCCCAGACGATCCGGTCAGCGGGTGTTTGATAGATGTAATGCAGCGCCACGGTCAGTTCGATCACCCCCAGGCCGGCCCCGAAGTGACCGCCGGTCTGGCTGACGGTCCACAACAGGTACGCGCGCAGCTCGTCGGCCAGTTCTGGCAGGCGCTGTTCATCCAGCTCGCGCAGGTGGGCAGTGTCATTCAGGCTATCCAGCAGCGGAGTGCTGGGCCGTTCGCGGGGTATTTCGTGAAAGGTGCTTGGCATCAAACAGGCTCTGGGTGCCGCATGGCGAGATTAAAACGGCAGTTTAACCGATGCGGACCCTTAGCCCAACTAGCGCGGTCTGCTTAGAATTGCCTTTGTACAATAAAGTCAGCCAGTTGCCGCAGGCGCAGAGCATCGTCACCAAAGGGCTGCAGCGCCTCAATGGCCTGTCTGCGCAGCGAATCGGCCAATGTTCGGGCGCCGTCCAGCCCCAGTAGCGCGGGGTAGGTGGGCTTGTCGCGAGCGACGTCGGCACCCTGCTGCTTGCCCAGCACGCTGGTCTCGCTTTCGATGTCGATGATGTCATCCTGGACCTGAAAAGCCAGGCCGATACAGTCGGCGTAGTCTCCGAGTGCGGTCAGTTGCTCATCGGTCACCTGTTCACTGGCCAGTGCCCCGAGCTGCACGCTGGCGCGTATTAGGGCGCCGGTTTTGTGCCTATGCATGTTCTCTAACGTGGCCAGGTCCAGTTTTTCTCCGACCGCGCCCAGATCAATGGCTTGGCCGCCGACCATGCCGGTGGGGCCTGCAGCGCGAGCCAGCAGGTCGATCATATGCAGGCGAGTGTCAGGTTGCAGGGCGTTCGCCTGTGTCAGCCATTGAAAGGCCAGCGCTTGCAGAGCGTCGCCAGCCAGGATCGCTGTGGCTTCGTCATAGGCGATATGGCAGGTGGGGTGGCCGCGGCGCAAATCATCGTCATCCATCGCCGGCAGATCATCATGAATCAGCGAGTAGGCATGGATCGCCTCTACTGAGGCGGCGGCGATGTCGGCCCGCTCCACTGGTCCGCGGAGGGCTTCGCAACTGGCGTAGACGAGCATGGGGCGGATACGCTTGCCGCCATGGGTGACGCTGTAGCGGATGGCTGAAAACAAGCGTTCCAGTCGGGGTTCGCTGGTTTGCACATGCTGGTTTAGGTGAGCGTTGATGCGCTCTTGGCAGGTGGCTAGATAATGGCTGAAATCATTCATTCAACGGGCCCATCAAAGGGCTCGGTGCTCAGGTTGCCGTGCTGTTCAACCAGCAGTTGGACCTTTTGCTCGGCCTGGCTCAGTGCTTGTTGGCAATCGCGGGTCAGTGAGACGCCCTGTTCAAAGGCGGTCAGGGAGTCCTCAAGGCTGAGTTCGCCACTTTCCAACCGCTCGACCAGCTTCTGTAGGTCGCCCAGTGACTGTTCAAAATCAACGGCGACTTTTTTCTTGGCCATGTACATACCTCGTTTATCTGGCGAATCGGCAACCGGCTGAACATTAACCAAGGCGAATGGAGTGGTCAATCAATGGTAGACGTCATAAAAATAAAACAAGCTTAGGCTCCAGCCGATCAAGATGACCGGGCCCCGCAACCAATCATCCGGCAGCATGACCAGCAAAGCCATCCAGTGAGCCGCGCCGTCCAGAATAAAGGTCAGCGCGGCGACACTGTATATGACGGGCGACAACAGGCAGCACTATAGCCATTTGCTTTATAAGGTTATAGTACTGTTGAAGTTTACCCTATGGAGTATAGGTATGTGCGACATGCGCCTGATATTAGCCGTTGCGCAGGGTCAGTCCGATGATGTGGTTCGTGCCTTGGGTCAGGCCAACATCAGTCATGAATTGATTTGCCAGGTAGCCGATTGCAGCAAAGCACCCGCCTGCCGCTGGGTCGGTGAGGAAGATCTGAACAGTAGTGGCGTGCTGGCTGCGGCGGTGCTTGATGCCATCGAGACCCTTGAGCAAACCCGGCACGCTTTTCGCTCGAAGCAACTGGGGGATTTGCGCCGTCGTCTTGAGGCTTTGCTGGAGAGATTGCCCGCATCTTGACAAGGCAACTGTTTGCGATAGTCTTTGGCGACAGACGGCTTTGCCGGTCAGGACATAAGGGCCTGAAAGTCAAAGCGCCAGAGCGGGTGATTAGTTCACTCGCTCTGGCGCTTTTTTTATTGCCTGAAAAAGGGTGATCGTCACTACAAACCAATGGAGTTGGACTGCATGCAGGCAGGGTTGCTGGGCGAATTGCTGGAACGTTTGGGGCTCGGAGAGTCGGAGCTTCAGGAGCGACTCGACTTTCTTTCCTGGGGGCCGGAAGATCAGGCCCGGCTGTCTTTGGCCAAGCCCCAGGCCGAACCACTGAACCGAGCTTTTGTTGAGGCGCTATATAACCGGCTAAGCGAGTTCTCCGTCCCCGCCGCGATTCTTGCGGACCGGCAAACCGTACAACGCCTGAAGGCCCGCCAGCATGCTTATTATCAGACCCTATTCGATGGATGCATTGACGAGTCCTATGTGCGAGAACGGCTGCAGATCGGTCAGGTGCATGAGCGGGTCGGTGTAGATCTGAAATGGTATATGGGTGGATACCGGCTTTACCTCAGCAGTTTGCTCCATGGCATGCTAGGTCCGGTCGAACAACAGGCGCTGGAGACCTATGACAGCCTGCTGAAGGTAGTCTTTTTGGATATGACCCTGGCGGCAGAAGCCTATATTGCGGCCAAACACGGTGCTTTGCAGGCCAGTGAGGCGCGCTTTGCCCATGCCCTGCGGGGTGCTAATGACGGGATCTGGGACTGGGATCTGGACAGCGATGAGCTCTATGTTTCAGATCGCTGGGCCAACATGCTGGGTTATACCCCGTTGCAGGTGGGCACCACATCGGCGGCCTGGTTCGCCTTGGTACATCCTGAAGATGTGTCGGGATTGGAGGATGCAATTGACCAGCATCTAACCGGCAGAACACCGACAATCATGCATGAATATCGCATCCTGCGCAGTGAAGGTGAGTATCTGCGCGTGCTGCTGCGTGGTGTGCTCGAGACTGTCGCGGGCCGTCGTCGGCTGGCTGGCTCGCAGACCGATATCAGTGAGCGTTTTCAGGTTCAGGCACAACTTGAATATGCGGCGCGACATGATGCCCTGACCGGATTGATCAACCGCGTACAGCTTAATCAGGTACTGCAGGACACTGAGCAACGCTTGAAACGAGAAGGTGCCCGTTGTGCGGCGCTGTTGTTCATTGATCTGGATCGTTTCAAGTTGATCAATGATAGTTTAGGACACGCTGCTGGGGATAACGTGCTAGTGCATGTCGCAAGGCGGCTGCAGGGCTGCCTGCGCCCTGGAGACCATCTGGCGCGCTTCGGCGGCGATGAATTTATTATGCTGCTCGATGATCTGGCCCGGCCAGAAGATGCCGAGGTCGTCGCTGCACGGGTACTGGCACGACTGAGAGAACCCCTGCAATTTGGTGAGCGCTGCTTGATTGTCAGTGCCAGCATAGGCGTTGCCCAACTGCGTCCGGGTGTGGCGCTGGCTGATTCATTGCAAGCAGCCGATATGGCGCTCTACAGTGCCAAGGAGGCAGGCAAGGCACGCTACCGGCTGTATAGCGACGACATGCAGGCACGTGTTCGACAGCGTCTGCGCCTGGAAAGTAATCTGCTGCAGGCATTACAGTATGGGCAATTTGAGCTGCACTATCAGCCGGTACTCGATATGCGTTTGCCACAGCCCAGTGCACCGGTGGCTGTTGAAGCCCTGCTGCGCTGGCAGTATGAGGGGCAGAGCATAGCTCCAATTGAGTTCATCCCCATTCTTGAGGAGTCCGGTGAGATTGTGCCGGTCGGTTATTGGGTGTTGGAAACGGCCTGTCGGCAAAGCGTGAGCTGGCATGCACATGGGCGGCCGGATCTACTCTGCTCGGTGAATTTGTCTGGATTGCAGTTGTTGGAAGTCGACTTCGTTGAGCGCGTACGCGAGATTCTCCAACGCACCGGCATGCCGCCGACGCTACTGGTGCTGGAAATAACCGAGAGTCTTTTGATTGACCGCAGCGGCGCGACGCTGGTGGCGCTGCGCGAGCTGGCTGCCATGGGCATACAGATCGCTCTTGATGACTTTGGTACCGGCTATTGTTCGCTCGGCTATCTAAACCGGTTCCCCCTGCACATCATCAAGCTGGATCGCGGCTTTCTGCAAAACGCGCATGCCAGCGAACAGAATATGACCATTTGCAAAGCTATTATCGGGCTTAGTGCCGGCTTGAAGCTCAAAGTAATCGCCGAGGGTATAGAGCGTCCAGAACAGGTGCAGCTTTTATTGCAGGAAAACTGCCATTACGGGCAGGGCTACCTGTTCAGCAGGCCGCTGCCCGCCAATGAGCTTAGCGCGTTGATCGGAAAATAATGATTACTCAAGGAGTCAGCATGTTGCGCATTAATCTTGCAACGCTGGATGGAGTGTATTGAGCGTCTGGGTTACTGGTCAATTCAACCCGCAGGCGCCCGATCAGATGCTGCAACGCTGCGCAACATTCAGTAAATGCCGCGCGCTTGAGTTCGTCGCTGCCGTCCACTGCGGCCGGATCAGGCAGGCCCCAGTGGACACGTTCCGGTGTGGCGGGAAATTGTGGGCAGGCTTGTCCGGCATTGCCGCATACGGTGAGCACGATATCCAGTGGCGGGGCTTCGGGCGTCAGAAACTCATCCCAGCTTTTGCTGCGCGGCGGGTGTTCACCGGTCCACTCGCTCAGTTGCTCCATGGCCAACGGATTGACGCGGCCGGTTGGGTGGCTACCGGCGCTGAAGGCCTGAATGCGGCCTCCCATCAGGCGGTTGAATAGCCCTTCGGCGATAATGCTGCGGGCCGAGTTGCCGGTACACAACACCAGCAGTCGTAGGGGCGGGTTGGTGGTATTCAGCAGCATGGGCTGGCTCCCGTGGCGGTGTTGTTATTGTCGTAGGGCAGGGCGCCGCCGCAGCCCGGGAAGATGCCGTAGTGACGTTCGAAGTTGCCGATGAATTCAAAGTGCGGGGCAAAGCGCGTGTCCTTGAGCATCCGCCAGGTGTTGCCGCATACCGGGAAGATGCGTCCGGTTTCGATCGCATGGTGCTTGTCGAGTTGGAGCAGGTGCTCGGCCTCGGGGATGCTGCCACGGTAAATTACCGCCTGACCATAGTCCTCGCAGGCCGGCTCCAGCTCGGCCAGCTTGAATAGCCGGTAGGTGGCGGAGAAGAAACGCGCATTGCCAAGTTTGCCGGCAATCGCTGGGTCGGTGATTTCCAGCGGGCGATCTTCCACCAGGCGCGGGTCCAGGAAGCCGTGACGGCGGGCCAGATTTTCGAAGTCGTTCCAGTACAGGGCGCCGCCCAGACATTCGCCGTAAAGCACCTCGTCCTGACGCAGGGCGTCCGGCAGGCGCCGGTCGGCGTAGATATCCGAGAAATACAGTTCGCCACCGGGCTTGAGCAGGCGGTAGGCCTCGCGCAACACCGCATCCTTGTCCGGTGACAGGTTGATCACGCAATTGGAGACGATTACGTCGATGCTGTTGTCGGGCAGGTTCAGACTGTCCAGTTGCTCGATATAACCCTGATGAAAACTGACGTTCGCGAAGCCAAAGCGCTGGGCATGGTAATCCAGGTGGCGGCGGGCGACATCCAGCTGTTCTTCGGTCATATCGACGCCGATCACCCGGCCCTGAGACCCGACCAGTTGTGCCAGTACATAACAGTCGCGTCCCGAACCGCTGCCCAGGTCGAGAATGTGGCAGCCGTCCAGCAGTTGCGGGGCGACTAGTCCACAGCCATAGTATTTGTCTGTGACTTCTGGGTGGATGTTGGCCAGCAGCGGCTTGAGCCATTCCGGCATGCTGGAGATGTCACAGCAGGCCGAGGTTTTCAGGTCGGCGCTGCTTTGCAGTACCTTGCCATAGTAGTCTTGAACGGATTCGTGCACGAAGCCCCCTGGTTAATGAATTATCTGTTCTATTGGAGCGAGTGAGGCCGCGAATGTTACATTAATTGAATGCGGCTTAGACGAATTGCCGTGGTTAACAAACTTTAGCAACTGTTACCAAAGGTGCGGTTATCGCGGCCGCTCTGTCTTGTTATTGCTTTTCTGCAGTGCTAAGTTCTTGCCTGTTAGATCTCCATATAGAGTCAATATGAAATCCACGCTGCTTCGCTCATGTCTGTTTTGGCTGATGATCCTGATCATCCCGGCCCAGGCTGTGGCAGGTGTCATTTCTGCCTCCTGCGGAGCATCCGGAGCGGCTATGCAGCAGACCGATATCGGGGGTGAACATGCAGGTCACCACGGTATGGGGATAGATGCTGATGCAGGCGATGCCGGGTCAGGGATGCAGCATATCGGTTGCGTCCTGTGTGCCAGTAGCTGCCATGGCGTCAGTGCACTGACCAGTGCGGCGGTATCACCACTGCCCTCCCTGCAGCCTGTTTTGGGCTATGTAGGTGAGTACAGATTTTTTGCCGGGCAAATCCCCGAGCCCTTGAAACGCCCTCCCCGTAGCGTCCTCCTCTGACACTGTAACGGCTCCTGTCGAGCTGAACCTATCCTGATCGGTTGATGCCGATCTGATTGCAGAGGTGGTCATGTTTTCCCCAACCTATTGTATAGGCGGCATGCTTGCCGTCTTGGCCTGGCATAGCCAGGCTCAGGCAGCCCCGCCTGATCCATCTGCCGCGGACGCTGTGCCGCCGGTGGTGTACGAATCCCCGCTGCAAAGCTATCGGCGCTTTGAGCCGCAACCCCCCGGAAACTGGCGTGAAGCCAATGATAACGTCGGCCGTATTGGCGGCTGGCAAACCTACGCCGCAGAGGTGTGGGAGGCCAGTCAGTCGCAGGATGGCGGTGCTGAAGCCGACGCCGGCGATGCCAATCCACATCAGCATCACTAAGGGGGCGGTTATGAACAGAACCTTTAAGCCTCCTATGCGATTTGTTGCTCTCGGCACACTGTTGCTGAGCATGGCTGGTTGCGCCAACCTCACGCCGCAGTCGAGCCTTGAGCAGGTGCAGCAACAAAGCGCCGAATTGACCGGGCAAGATGCGTTGCACTGGGGGCGGCAGCAAGAACAGGCGCCGGCGCTCCGCGAGCGCATTGACGACCTGTTGGCAGAGCCGCTGGCGCTGGAAAGTGCGGTAGAGATAGCGCTGATGAACAATCCTGGCTTACAGGCGCGCTTGTTTGATCTGGGTATCGCGGATGCAGAGCGGGTGCAGGCGAGCCGCCTGCCGAACCCTGGTTTTTCCATCGGGCGCATGACTCGTGGTACGGAGGTGGAATGGGAGCGAGGCCTACATCTGAATCTGGGTAGTCTGATTGCGCTGCCAATGACGCGCCGCATCGCTGCAGGGCAGAACGCGCAGGTGCAGCGTGAGGTCAGCCTGTCAGTGATGCGCTTGGCAACCGATACCCGCATAGCTTGGTATCACGCGGTAGCGGCGCAGCAGAGCTTGGCCTACAGCGAGCAAGTGCTGCAAGCGGCCGATGCCAGTGCGGAGTTGGCTCGGCGCATGGCCGCGGTGGGTAACTACAGCGCCCTGCAGCAGGCCCGCGAGCAAAGCTTCTATGCGGAGGCGGCCCTGGCTCACCTGCAGGCCGAGCGTGAGAAGTCGGCCAGCCACGAGCGGCTGATCAGGCTGCTCGGGTTATGGGGCGAACAGATGGATTTCGCGCTGCCTGACCGGTTACCGGATCTGCCCCAGCACCCGCTGGACCAGCCCGATATCGAACAGCAGGCGATGGCCAGCCGGCTGGATGTACAGGCGGCGCAGCAGGCTGCCGAGCGTCTGGCAACCAACCTGAAGCTGGGCAAGGCCACCCGATTTATCAATGTGCTGGAGCTGGGCGTCAGCCATAACAGCTCCAATGAAGCGCCGGTACAGCGCGGTTATGAGATTACCGTCGAGCTGCCGTTGTTCGACTGGAGTGGTGCACGTATGGCCGGCAACGAAGCGCGCTATATGCAGCAGGTACGGCGCACCGCCGAAGTGGCGATCAATGCGCGCTCGCAGCTGCGGGAGGGCTACCAGGCCTATCGCAGCGCCTGGGATGTGGCTGCGCATTACCGTGACGAAATAGTGCCGCTGCGCAAACGCATCAGCGAGGAAAACATGCTGCTCTACAACGGCATGTTTATCGGTGTGTTCGATTTGCTGGCCGATGCCCGCGAGCAGATCGTTACGGTCAACCGTTACCTGCAGGCTCAGCGTTACTTCTGGGTCGCCCAGTCAGAGTTCGATCTGGTGCGCTACGGGCCGGTACAGCCGAGCCAGGCCAGTACCGCTTCCATCACATCCGCTTCCCCCGCCGGAGGGCACTGAACATGGTTTCACGACGTGATTTTTTTATCGGCGCTGGCGCCATCACTGCAGCGGTAGCCACCTCCGCGGTCAGCCGGACTTCGTTGGCCAGCCTGCCCGAGCCAGTCATTCAAGCTCGGCCAGATACCATGCCACCGCTGGAGCCGAATAGCGGTAGACCCTACAAACCGGTAGTCACGCTGAACGGCTGGACGCTGCCCTGGCGCATGAATAACGGGGTAAAGGAGTTTCATCTGGTTGCAGAGCCGGTGGTGCGGGAAATGGCCCCTGGATTCAATGCGCACTTATGGGGTTACAACGGCCAATCACCAGGCCCAACCATCGAGGTGGTGGAGGGTGACCGGGTACGTATTTTTGTCACCAATAAGCTGCCGGAGCACACCAGTATTCACTGGCATGGCCAACGCCTGCCCAATGGCATGGACGGCGTGGCCGGTCTGAATCAGCGTGCTATCCCGGCCGGCAAGACCTACGTCTACGAGTTTGAGGCCAAGCGCCCCGGGACCTTCATGTATCACCCGCATGCGGATGAAATGGTGCAGATGGCCATGGGCATGATGGGGTTCTGGGTTACGCATCCGCGCGAGACCCATCCGCATATCGACGAAGTGGACCGTGATTACTGTTTTCTACTCAATGCCTATGACGTCGAGCCGGGAAGCTATACCCCAAAGATCATGGAGATGCTCGATTTCAATATCTGGACCTTCAACAGCAGAATTTTTCCCGGTATTGATCCCTTGGTCGCGCGCAAGGATGACAAGGTGCGGATTCGGGTTGGCAACCTGACCATGACCAATCACCCGATTCATTTGCATGGGCACGAGTTTGAGGTCACTGGGACCGATGGCGGCCCGGTACCGCGTAGCGCCCGTTGGCCAGAGGTGACCACCGATGTGGCGGTTGGCCAGATGCGCCAGATCGAGTTTATCGCCAGCGATCTGGGCGATTGGGCCTTTCACTGCCACAAGAGTCATCACACCATGAACGCTATGGGCCACGACGTACCGACGATGGTCGGCGTTGATCATCGCAAGGTGGTTACCCAGATCAATAATCTGATTCCGGATTACATGGTAATGGGTGAGCGTGGCATGGCGGATATGGCTGAAATGCAAATGCCGCTGCCGGAAAACACCATCCCGATGATGACCGGTGACGGCCCCTTTGGCTCAGTAGAAATGGGCGGCATGTTCACCATGCTCAAGGTGCGCGCAGACCAACCGGCTGGCGATTACCGCGACCCCGGCTGGTATCAGCAACCGCAAGGCACGCAGGCATTCGAGTGGACTGGGCCTCTGGTTGAACCTTCCCGGTTTAAATCCGAGTCAGCCACAGGCAAGCCCGCAGTTGAAGTGCAGGTACGCAAACCTACCGGGCATACCGGTCATTGAGCTCAAAAGGGGAGATATGAAAATGCATAAGTCGTTACTGGTAGTTGGTATGGCGTTGGCGCTTGGTGTGGTGTCGTTAGGTGCATCGGCGCATGGTGAAACCCAGGGCAGCGAACGGAGCACGTTGCCGCCGGAGCAGAAGGCTTGGGGCATCGGTGCGAACGATGAGCAGGTGGACCGCGAGTTGGTCATTCGCATGGGCGACAACATGCGCTTTACCCCAGATCACTTTGAGGTTGCCGCAGGCGAGACACTGAAGTTGGTTATCAAGAACGAAGGGCAACTGCTGCATGAGCTGGTATTGGGCACCGCTGAAGAGCTCGAAGAACATGCCGCGCTAATGGCTCAGTTCCCGGGAATGGAGCATGAAGAGCCGTATATGGCGCACGTAGGCCCCGGAGAAACGCAAACGCTGATCTGGACCTTCAACCGTACCGGGCGCTTCGATTTTGCCTGCCTGCTGCCCGGGCATTTTCAGGCCGGCATGGTCGGTGCTCTTGAAGTCAGTAAGAACTAAATGATTAACCTTGTGCAATAGGGAAAACACGATGAAAAAAGTAATGATGATGTTATTGATGGCCTGCGGGCTGACGGCGGCCTCTGCCATGGCGAGCACCCACGAGCCCATGTCCGAGGGTGAGCTGAGAAAAATTGATCAAGCCGGTCAGCGCGTGACCTTGCGCCATGGTCCAATAGACAACTTGAAAATGCCACCGATGACGATGGTATTCAAGGTCGAGAATGCTGCTGATCTGCAAGGGTTGGCCGCCGGGGACAAGGTGCGATTCCGCGCTGACAAGCAGAACGGTAATTATGTTGTAACTGCGCTTGAGAAGGGCGAATAACCTTAAGGGTAGCACCCGCTCACGAGCGTACTGAGCCCACTATTGCTTGCCTGGCTCTGTCGGTGCTCCCAGGCTAGATGGTTGCAATCGCGACAGCACTGGCCGGGCCGGGATATACGGGAGCGAACCCGCCACCGGCAGTGCGAAAATTGGTGGTCTGCCCTTGATACAGGCGGGCCGCCACCCACTGTACTTGACCGTCATAGGCATAATTGCGCAAGTCGAACTTAAGTACCTGCGACACGCCATTATCTTCCAGCACGCGCTGGCCGGGGGCTACCACGGCCTGGGCAACGTAATTGCCTGCGAGGATATCTTCCCAGACGCGACGTGTGACTTTGTCGCCTCGATAGGCCGCGCGACTTCCATAACCAGCCGCAGGCTTGAAAAACAGCTGCTTGCGTCGAGCCCACAGTTGATCGGCCTGGTCGGGAAGCACCCGTTCAGTCCGAGGAATGCCTTCAAGCAGGATCGTCCGAGTGGCTTCGGCCACGCCGAGTTGCTGTAAATGCTCGTCGCTGCTCAATAAAATCAAGTTGCGTTTGTCCGCATACAGCGTGTGAGCCTGAGGGTGAGGTGTCAACACAACTGCGTCGTTCAGGTGTGCCTCTCGAAGGTGTTCATCGGCTGGCGACTCGAGGAGAAAGTCGGTGAGCCGGTTGTACACCAGGTCGATCGCTAGGTCGCCATGCCACAAGGTACCGGAGCGCAACTCGAGGTCGGCCGGATCCGCAATCACTGTCTGAATGCCGTGGCTCTCGAATAGTCGCTGGAAGAGTAGGAACTCTGGATAGAGGTATTGGTTTGATGGTGCCGCATCGACTATCGCAATGCTGCGCAAAGGCTGCTTTCGTCCGGCTAGGATCCATTCCTGACGAAACATCGCAACGATGCGGGTCTCGAAATTCTCGGCGAGCGCTGGCGGCGGGAGTATTCCTGCAACCTCCGGGCAGCAGGCTCGCTGAGCACGGGCCACCAGTGCGTTCAGCATGGCGCCGCCAGCGTTGGTGTTGATTTCAATCAGACCGAAGGCGTCCTGCGCGACGTGAAAATCATAGCCCATGAAAACGCCCCTTGCGCCCGCTGGGTGTCTGGCGATCGGGGCCGCGCCCGCAAGTACATGTTCGCGGTAGGCCGGCAAGGCGATTACCGATTCGACTGCGCAGATCAGTTCACGCATGCGTGCCATATGCGCTGGCGACACGAAAACAGGTCGCGCAGCGAATACCGTTGGGCAGCGCTGGTGAAGCAGTTCGAACAGTTCGGGTTGGTCGGTCTGCGTCGCCAGTGCCTGGCGCAGCGCTTGCTGGTCAAGGCTGACGCAAAAGCATTCGCTGTTGAGTCTCTGGATTAGATCAGACTGTTCTATGCCCATGGCGGTCAGGTTGCCTCGGTATCCAGTAGTAAAAGACGGGTTATAACAGGCGAATCAGCGCCGGGCAAAGGCAGTCCGTCATTCGCCCAGAATAGGACTGTTAGGATCGCTGGCGCTTTACTGGAAATCGCCCCAGAGATGTTGAGCCATGGTCAACGCAACCACCGGTGCTGTTTCAGTACGTAACACCCGTGGACCGAAGCGGGCGGCCTGAAAGCCGCTGTTTTCCGCCTGGGCAATTTCGTCTGCACTTAGGCCGCCTTCGGGGCCAATGAGCAAACCGAGCTGTTCAGGGCGGGCAAGGCTCTCGAGCTGTTGCTCGGTGCGATGATGCAGGACCAGCTTGAGGTCGCAATTCAGTGCGTCCAGCCAGGTGCTAAACGCTGCAGGCGGGTGAATCACCGGGACAACGCTGCGCCCACACTGCTCGCAAGCGCTGATGGCAATCTGTTGCCAGTGAGCCTGGCGTTTGTCGGCACGCTCACCTTGCAGTTTGACCTCGCAGCGTTCGGTAAACAGCGGGGTGATTTCGCTCACGCCCAACTCCACCGCTTTCTGGATTGCCCAATCCATACGCTCACCGCGTGACATGGCCTGGCCAAGGTGAACCTGCAGAGGCGATTCGGGCAGGCCGGGGATAGCGGCGGCAAGCCGCAAGTTGACCAGCCGTTTGCTGACCTCGAGCACCTCGCCCGGCCATTCCTGGCCACTACCGTTGAATATCTGTACGGGTGCGCCGGGAGACAGCCGCAACACGCGGCCGATGTAATGGGCCAAGTCGCCTTCAAGCGGCAACGGGCCCTCGGCCAGCGCGGCATCAAGGTAGAAACGCGATACGCGCATGTGATCAGTCCCGCGTTGCCAGTTGAATACCTTCCCAGGCGACGCTGGCCAAGTGGTCGATCTGATCCGGGGTGATTACGTAGGGCGGCATGAAATACACCACGCTGCCCAACGGGCGCAGCAGGGCTTCGTTTTTCAGCGCGTGTTCGTAAACACGGATGCCGCGCCGCTCTTGCCAGGGGTAAGGCGTGCGATTGGCTTTGTCTTGAATCATCTCGATGGCCAGAACCATGCCGGTCTGACGTACTTCGGCAACGTGCGGGTGATCGACAAAATGCGCGGTAGCTTTGGCCATATGCGCTGCCAGCACCTGGTTGGCTGCGATTACATCGTTCTGTTCGAACAGGTCCAGCGTTGCCAGTGCGGCGGCGCAGGCCAGCGGGTTGCCGGTGTAGCTATGTGAATGCAGAAAGGCGCGCATGCTTTCATAGTCATCGTAGAACGCGTCATAGACCTTGTCGGTGGTCAGGCATACCGACATTGGCAGGTAACCGCCGGTCAATGCCTTGGACAGGCAGAGAAAGTCCGGGCTGATGTCGGCCTGCTCGCAGGCAAACAGGCTGCCGGTACGACCAAAACCGACGGCGATTTCGTCATGGATCAGATGCACGCCATAGCGGTTGCAGGCTTCGCGCAGGAGTTTAAGGTAAACCGGGTGGTACATGCGCATGCCCGCTGCACATTGAATCAGTGGCTCGACAATCACCGCAGCGACTTCATGGTGATGCTGCTCCAGCGCGCGCTCCATATGCTCGAACATGGCGCGGCTGTGCTCTTCCCAGGTGGCGCCAGCTTCGCGCTCGGAGCAGTCTGGCGAAGGCACGGTGATCACGCTCATCAGCAGCGGTTCGTAGGTTTCCTTGTACAGCGCTACATCGCCCACAGCCAGTGCGGCTAGTGTTTCGCCGTGATAGCTGTTGGACAGAGTAATGAAGCGCTTTTTCTCCGGCTTGCCGGTATTGAGCCAGTAATGAAAGCTCATCTTTAGCGCCACTTCGATGCACGAAGAGCCATTGTCAGCGTAAAAACAACGGGTCAACGGCGCTGGGGTAATATTCACCAGCCGCTCTGAAAGCTCAATCACCGGTTGGTGGCTGAACCCGGCCAGGATCACATGCTCCAGGCTGTCGAGCTGATCCTTGATGCGTTGATTGATGTAGGGATTGGCATGTCCAAAGATGTTGACCCACCAGGAACTTACCGCGTCCAGGTAGCGATTGCCTTCAAAGTCATGCAGCCAAACACCTTCACCGCGCTGGATCGGTATGACCGGCATATGCTCGTGATCTTTCATCTGGGTGCAGGGATGCCAAAGCACTGACAGGTCACGCTGCATCCATTGATTGTTCAAGCCCATATTCGCCTCGCCGTGATCGGAATGATCCGGCGATTGTACCTCAGCGGTCGATGCTCTGCAGGGATCGCCTGCAGGGCTTTCAGCGCGTGCCGAACACCACCATGGTTTTACCCTTGACGTCGATCAGGCCCTGCTCTTCCAGGCTCTTGAGCACGCGGCCGACCATTTCGCGGGAGCAGCCGACAATCCGGCCAATCTCCTGGCGCGTGACCTTAATCTGCATGCCGTCAGGGTGGGTCATGGCATCAGGTTGCTTGCACAGATCCAGCAGGGTGCGCGCGACGCGCCCCGTGACGTCAAGAAACGCCAAATCGCCGACCTTACGGGTAGTGTTGCGCAGCCGCTCAGCCATCTGCCGGCCTACGGCGTAGAGCAGATCGGGCTCGGTGTGGCTGAGCTCGCGGAACTTGTTGTAGCTGACTTCCGCCACTTCGCACTCGCTCTTGGCGCGTACCCAGGCACTGCGATCCTGCTGCGGCTTGACCTCGTCGAACAAGCCCATTTCGCCGAAGAAATCACCTTGGTTTAAATAGGCGATAATCATTTCTCGGCCTTGCTCATCCTCGATCAGGATGGTGACCGAGCCTTTGACAATATAGAACAGACTGTCGGAATGGTCCCCTGCATGGATGATGGTACTGCGGGCGTTGAAGCTGCGAAGGTGGCAGTGGGCAAGATAGGAATCTAGATTTTTTATTTTGGGCGTCAGTGCGATTGAAACCATGTATGTGTCCTGTCGAGCAAACCGTGGGTGCCGGAGCACCCCTGTAAGCCTCGTGGCTGAGACCAAAGCGGATTATGTCCAGTTTTTCCGTCGATGACCAGTGTGACGCTACGCCGCAGAGCTTGTGATATTCTGCGCGCATTCAGACTATCAGCCGGAGAGCTAGATGAAAGCACAGATCAAGTGGGTGGACGGCGCCATGTTTGTAGGCGAGTCCGGGAGTGGTCATACACTGGTGATGGATGGCCCGCCCGAAGCAGGCGGCCGAAATATGGGTGTGCGTCCGATGGAAACGCTGCTGATCGGGCTGGGCGGCTGTGCCAGTTATGATGTGGTTAGTATCCTGAAAAAAGCGCGTCAGGATATTCGCGACGTGCATACCCAGTTGGAGGCCGAGCGCGCCGATACCGAACCCAAGGTGTTTACCCGAATCCATTTGCACTTTGTTGTCAGTGGTAAAAATCTGAAGGAATCCCAGGTCAAACGCGCAGTGGAGTTATCCGCCGAAAAATATTGCTCTGCGTCCATCATGCTGGGTCGGGCAGGCGTGAAAATGACGCATGCCTACGAGATTGTAGAAGTCGAATAACAGCGTGGCCGGGGCGGCCTTCCTGGCAGCCCCATCCATGTTCAGATCTTGTAGGTAGCCTTGGTCATAAAGCCCGACAGCAGCGTCATGGCTGCTTTCACCGGCTCAGGGAAAACCATCCCGCCAGCTTCCAGTGCCTGGCTGCCGTGTTCTATTTCGTCTTCGCGCATCTGCTCCAAAATGGCTCGGGACTTGATGTCTTCCTCCGGTAATTGGGTCAGATGGTCATCCAGATGTCGCTCGACCAGCTGCTCTGTGGCCGCGACGAAACCCAGGCTGACGCGATCACTGATCATGCCCGCCACTGCCCCCATCCCGAATGACAAGCCATAGAACAGTGGATTGAGCACGCTCGGTTGGCTGCCCAGCTCGCGCAAACGTTGCTCGCACCAGGCTAGATGATCGATCTCTTCCGCTGCCGCGTGTTCCATCTTGGCACGCACGTCGGGTAACTTGGCGGTCAGTGCTTGCCCTTGGTATAGGGCCTGCGCACAGACCTCGCCGGTATGATTGATGCGCATGAGGCCGGCTATGTGCTGGCGCTCCACTGTGTCCAGCGGCACGTTGGGCATATGCTGTGCCGGCGAGGGACGGCCGGCTTGGGCTGCACCAGGAACCAGAGTGCGCAACGATTGATCTGCCTGAGTCAGTAAGCGATCCAGAAAACTGTATTGGCGGGGTGAACTCATCATAAATGCTCCTGTATCTGGCGGCAGTATAGCGGCTGCGCCGGGCTGACTCTTGCTCTGGGTCAAGTGCTGGTGGTCAGCCTGGAGGCCAGCTCATCTGGCGCTGCCCTAGTACGTGCAAGTGGATATGGTAGACCGTCTGCCCACCCATGGGATTACAATTGAACACCGTGCGAAAGCCCTCTTCACAACCGAGTTCCTTGGCCAGCCGTTGGCCGGTAAACACCATATGCCCAACCAGGGCGCGATCATCTTCGGTCAGATCACCGAGCGTCGCTATGTGCTGCTTCGGAATGACCAGAAAGTGCACCGGTGCATGTGGGTTGATATCGTGGAAGGCTAGGACCTGTTCGTCCTCGTAAACTTTCTTCGCCGGGATCTTCCCCTCAACGATCTTGCAGAACAGACAGTCCACAGGCTACTCCTTCACTGATCTTTAAAGTGCTTCCAGTGTAACCATCTACGACTAGAATGGCACCATGACCAGAACGGCAGAAGGATTTCGCGGTGAAAAACGACATACATGACCTCAACCTATTGCTCGATAGCAAAGTAAAGCTGATCGTGATCGAGTCCTGGGAGGAGCGGCGGGTGCTTGAGACCATGGCCGCTCTGGCGATCAAGCGTGCGCAAACCTGGTATACCTGGAACCAGCTTGATGGCCTGCGCCGTTTGGGTTTTGGGGCTGAGGTTGACGCTGCAGAAGAGACAACTGACCCGGAAAAAGCGTTATTGCAGATCCGCCGCAGCAACGAGCAGGCTATTTATGTCCTGTGTGATTTGCACCCGTTTCTCGAGTCGGCCCGCTTGGTGCGTCTGCTCAAAACGCTGGCCATGGAGCCTGGCGAATCACCCACTCTGGTACTGGTTAGTCATGAGCTGGCTTTGCCGCCAGAGTTAAGTCGTTTGGCTGCGCGGCTAAGTCTGAGCATGCCCTCGGATGAGCAACTTGCAGCGATAATTCGGGAAGAAGCCGCTTATTGGGCAGAGCAGAATCAGGGGCGCCGGGTACGTACCGACAATCGCACCCTTGAACAGGTGGTGCGGAATTTGCGCGGGACAACTCACGCGGAAGCACGCCGCCTGGCGCGCAATCTGATTGCCGATGATGGTGCTATCACCCAGGAAGATCTGCCCGCGCTGAACAAAGCTAAATTCGGTTTGCTGGATATGCAGGGGGTGTTGAGCTACGAGCAGGATACGGCGCATTTTGCCGATGTGGGTGGCTTGCAGCACTTCAAGCGTTGGCTGGCTGATCGGCAATCAGCGTTTCTGGCTGCCGGGCAGGCCAAGGATACGCCCAAAGGTGTCCTGCTAGTGGGTGTGCAGGGCGCTGGCAAAAGCCTCGCGGCAAAGGCGGTCGCCGGGGTGTGGGGGTTGCCGCTGCTGCGTCTGGATTTTGCGGCGTTGTACAACAAGTACATTGGCGAGACCGAGAAAAATCTGCGCGAGGCGCTGAGTATGGCCGACGCGATGGAACCCTGCGTGTTGTGGATCGATGAGATCGAGAAGGGGTTGGCACCGGATGGTGCTGATCAAGGTGTCTCGCGGCGTCTGCTTGGATCTCTATTGACCTGGATGGCCGAGCGCAGGACGCGGGTTTTTTTGGTGGCTACCTCCAATGATGTGAGTCAGCTACCGCCCGAGCTGATTCGCAAAGGCAGGCTCGATGAGATGTTTTTCGTAGATCTGCCGAGCGCTGCCGTCAGGGCGGATATTTTCCGCATTCATCTGAGTCGGCGGGAGCTGCAGGTGGCGTTGTTCAACCTGACCCAACTGGCGCAGGCCAGTGAAGGATTCTCTGGTGCCGAGATCGAACAGGCGGTTGTCTCTGCGGTATACGCCGCCGCTGCCCGGCAGCAGGAGACCAGCGATGCTCATGTGCTCGAAGCGCTGGCTCAGACCTCACCGTTATCGGTGGTGATGGCCGAGCGTTTGGAAGCGCTGCGTGACTGGGCGAAGGCGCGAGCGGTGATGGCCGACTAGCCTCAGAAAGGCTTGACCACTACCAGTATCACCGCACCGAGCAAAACCAGCACAGGCGCTTCGTTGAACCAGCGATAGAACACATGTGAGCGCGCGTTGGCATCTGCAGCAAAGCGCTTCACCAGTCTGCCACAGGCGAAATGGTAAACGACCAGCGCGGCAACCAGGGTCAGCTTGGCGTGCAGCCAGCCTTGGGAAAGCCACGCGGGTTGCAACCACAGCATCCAGAACCCCAACGCCAGGGTAACGACCATCGAAGGTGTCATGATGCCGCGGTAGAGTTTACGTTCCATTATCTTGAATCGTTCTTGGCTGGTACTGTCTTCACTCTGGGCGTGGTAGACAAACAGCCGGGGCAGGTAGAACAGCGCTGCAAACCAGGTGACCACGGCAATGATGTGAAAGGCTTTGATCCACAGGTACACAAAAAGCTCCTTGATAACGGCCACTGCGCCCAGGGTGGGCAGTCAGTGCTGGTATTTTACGTCAGCCCTTTTATCATAGAGAGCCACTAAATATGTACAAAACGATTCGGGAAGCAAAGATGATCAAGATTGGCATTGTAGGCGGAACCGGGTACACCGGTGTCGAGTTGCTCAGGTTGCTGGCGCAGCATCCCCAGGCCCATGTCGAGGTCATTACTTCGCGCTCCGAAGAGGGGCTGCGCGTTGTGGATATGTATCCCAATCTGCGTGGGCACTATGACAACCTGACATTCAGTGTGCCGGATGCCAAAACGCTGGGCGCCTGTGATGTAGTATTTTTCGCCACCCCGCACGGTGTTGCTCACGCGCTGGCGGGCGAGCTGCTGTCGAGCAACACGCGGATCATTGACCTGTCCGCTGATTTCCGTCTCAAGGATGCTGAGGAGTGGGCTCGCTGGTATGGTCAGCCCCATGGTGCGCCGCAGTTGCTCGGCGAAGCCGTTTACGGTCTGCCTGAGGTCAATCGCGAGGCCATCCGTAACGCGCGTCTGATTGCTGTGCCCGGTTGTTATCCCACCGCCGCGCAACTGGGTTTAATTCCCTTGCTTGAGGCCGGTTTGGCCGATCCGGCGCGGATTATCGCTGACTGCAAATCAGGTGTTAGTGGGGCAGGGCGCGGCACCAATCTGGGTTCACTGTTTTGCGAGTCGACCGAGAGCATGAAGGCCTACGCCGTTGCAGGCCACCGTCATCTGCCGGAAATTAGTCAGGGGCTGCGGGAAGCGGCGGGTGGGCCGGTTGGCCTCACTTTTGTCCCACACTTGACTCCTATGATTCGCGGCATACATGCCACTCTGTATACAAGCGTGGCCGACCATTCGGTTGATTTGCAGGCGCTATTTGAACAGCGTTACGCCGAAGAGCCTTTCGTTGATGTCATGCCGGCTGGCAGCCATCCAGAAACCCGCAGTGTGCGAGGAGCCAACGTCTGCCGTATTGCCGTACACCGCCCGCAGGGGGGCGAACTGGTTGTCGTGCTGGCAGTGATCGATAATCTGGTTAAGGGTGCTTCCGGGCAGGCTGTGCAAAACATGAATATTGCGCTTGGGCTCGAAGAAACTCTCGGGTTGTCCCACCCAGCGCTCATGCCCTGATGTTCAAGCCCAAGCGTCGTACTCTGCTCAGCGACCACAGGGTAGTCTTTATCCCGCGCACATCGAGGCTGGTTCAGGTCCTCAAGATAGGCCTGATCGTCACTCTGCTGCTGGCGTCACCGCTGAGCGCCTGGTTTGGCTGGGAATTCGCTTTGCGTTCCCAGCAGGGGGTGTCGCAAGAGCGAGATCATTTGCTGGTCCGGCAGATAGAGCTGGTGACCGAGTTGGACGCGTTGCGCAAAAGTTATCAGCAGTTGGAGGTCGATCTTCTGGTTGCGCGTGAGGCGGTGACCGAGGGGCGCGACATAGTCCAGGAGTTGGAGCAGCAGTTGTTCCGTGTGCAACAGGATCTGGCCCAGTATCAAGGTGCGCTGTCGCCCAATGCGATGGCACCTGGCTTGCGAATTCAGGCTTTTGAGCTGCACGCCACAGACCAGCCGAATACTTTCCGTTATAAAGTCATGGTCACTCGGGTGGGCGAGGACAGCGATTCAGTTCAGGCACGGTTAGAACTCAATATTCATGGCTTGCAGGACGGGAGCGCCACGGTCTTGTCGTTAGATGACCTGGTCAGTGATTTTGCCCCGGATGCAATGGACTTGAATTTCCGCTACTTCCAGGTAGTGCCGGCCAATGGCCGGGGCACTGAACTGGTATTGCCGGACAGTTTCGTGCCGGAGCGGGTTACGCTCAAGGCTGTGCAGGACGGTAAAGTACTGGTTGAACAATCATTTGACTGGATAGTGACAGGAGCAAGACCCTGATGTTTGGAGCAGACAGAAATAAGAAGTTGGATATTGGCCGGTTCGGTGGCAAAACCACCATCATCGCCCAGGACGCTGAATTCAAGGGCGACCTCTTTTTCAGCGGCGCATTGCAGGTTGATGGTCGGGTCATCGGCAATGTGGAGGCCACCGGCGGACTGGTTCGTATCAGTGAGCATGGCTTTGTCGAGGGCATCATCCGTGCGCCCAGCGTGCTGATAAATGGCGAGGTAACGGGCGATGTGCATGCCTCCGAACATTTGGAGTTGGATGCCAAGGCGCGTATCAGTGGCGACCTGTACTATCGTTTCATGGAAATGGTTATGGGCGCCCAGATCAGTGGAAATCTTCATTATCTGGATGCCGCTCTGCCGGTGACGCCTGCTTTGCAAGTAGATGAACGCAACGGCTCGGAAGAATAGTTGACCAAAAGAGTCGGGAACCTGGATAATAGGCTGCTAGTGTGCTTGAGCACCTATTGCTGGAGGATGTATGTCTACTGCTGAAGTTTTTACCCCCACACCCCTGTTGTTCACTGATAATGCCGTGTCCAAGGTGCGTGCGTTGATTGATGAAGAGGGTAACGAGCGTTTGAGTTTGCGGGTTTTCGTTACGGGTGGCGGCTGTTCCGGCTTTCAGTACGGTTTTACCTTTGATGATGAGCTAGCGGAAGACGATACCATCGTCGAGCGCGAAGGCGTCAAGCTGGTCGTTGACCCAATGAGTTTTCAGTACCTTGCTGGGTCCGAGGTCGACTACCTGGAAGGTCTGGAAGGTTCACGCTTTGTCATCAATAATCCCAACGCAGCAACAACCTGCGGCTGCGGATCATCTTTCTCCGTCTGACCCCCCCCTTCGCGGCGCTGGTCGTATGCCCGTGTCGGGCTCGATAGAGTGTCAGGCTGGATAGATTGCGCCAAGAATACGCGCCCCTGCCGCACCGGTCACTGCGGGCAAATTCCCCGTTTGACGTTGGTCACAGCGCCAGGCTAGCCAGGCAAACGCCATGGCCTCCATCCAGTCCGGGTCAACGCCGAGCGCGGATGTTGTCAACACCTGGGTATTTGGCAACTGGTGCGCAATACGCTCAATCAACAAGCTGTTTCGCGCGCCACCGCCGCACAGGTACAGCGCCTGGCTGTCATCGGCGTAATGCTTTGCCGCCTGGCCAATGGAGTGCGCACTTAGCTCCACCAGGGTAGCCTGTACATCCTCAGGAGCTGCGTCACTGGCTTGAGCTTCCAGCATCAGGTGCAGCCAGTGCGGATTAAAGTATTCGCGCCCGGTACTCTTTGGCCCCGTGCGTTGAAAGTAGTCGTCACCCAGCATAGAGTCCAGTAAGCCCGGTAATACCTGCCCGCTACGCGCCCAGTCACCCGCGTGATCGTAGGGTTTGCCCTGGTGCTGGTGTATCCAGTAATCGAGCAGCACGTTGCCGGGGCCGCTGTCGAAGCCGGTTGCAGGCTGGCCGGGGCGCATGATAGTCAGGTTGGCAAAACCGCCAACGTTGACCAGCGTCCGGGTGTTATCGGGATCGCGTAGTAGCCAGTCGTGAAAGGCGGGCACCAGCGGGGCGCCCTCACCGCCAGCAGCGATGTCGCGGCTACGGAAATCGCTTATTACACAGATGCCAGTCAGTTCGGCCAGGAGTGCCGGGGCGCCAATCTGTAAGCTGAAGCCAAATTCAGGGTGATGGCGAACGGTCTGGCCGTGACTACCTACGGTAGCGATCTGCCCCGGGGTGAGCTGGAGTTCATCCAGTAAGTGTTTAACCCCTTTGGCTGCCAGCCGAGCCCAGGCTTGGCCAGCGATGCCCGCGCGATAAATCTCGTTAACATCGGGGCGGCACAGTGCTAGAAGGTCGTCACGTAGTGACTCGGAAAAGGGCATGCAGCAGGCGCCTAGTAGGCGCACATGGTGCGGGGGGAGGATTTCAGTGACAGCAATGTCGATACCATCCAGGCTGGTGCCTGACATGATACCGACATGGAGGTTGGACACTTATTGCTCCAGTAAGGCCACCTGGGTCTCGTTGCTCTGATCCAGGCTGGCCATCATCTTGTTGCTGATAGCCATGAACGCGGTACGTTCGTTTTGCGGAACCGGGTCAGCCACGGGCAAATCGATACCCAGTGGATTCACATGGCGGCCATTGACCAGAAATTCGTAATGCAGATGCGGGCCCGTGGCCAGGCCCGTCATGCCGACGTAACCTATTATCTGGCCCTGCGATACGTTAGTGCCCTGGCGCATATTGTTGGCATAACGACTCATGTGCGCATACAGGGTTTTGTACTTCTGGCCGTGCTGTACGATGATGGTATTGCCGTAACCACCCTTGCGGCCCACGTGCACAATACGGCCATCGCCCGTTGCTTTGATCGGAGTGCCGGTAGCGGCTGCGTAATCCACGCCATTGTGGGCACGGATTTTGTTCAGCACCGGATGCCGGCGGTTGGGGTTGAATTTGGAGCTAATGCGGGCAAATTCAACGGGTGTGCGAATAAAGGCTTTACGCAGGCTAGTGCCGTCGGCGCGGTAATAACTGCTGTAGCCGCTTTTGTCGGTGTACCGCACTGCAGTATAGGTCTTGCCGCGGTTGCTGAAGCGGGCCGCCAGAATATTGTTGGTGCCCACACGCTTATCGCCCACGTGCAGCTCTTCATAGATGACTTCGAAACGGTCACCCTGACGAATATCCCGGGCAAAATCCACGTCGTAACCGAAGATGTTAGCCATCTCCATGGTCAGGTTGTGGGACATTCCCGCCTTCTGGGCGGCGAGAAATAGTGAGCTGGTGATCTCGCCCTGTGCGAACTGAGTCCGAACATCGGGTGTGATCAGTTCGTTATTGGCGATATAGCTGTCGCCGTCACGATCCAGGCGCAGGGTCTCAAGATCGTTGATCTTGGACTTCATTGCATTGAGCTCACCGTTTGTGCCCAGCTTGAAATCTAGAACCTGGCCTGCTTTGAGGCGAGTGAAGCGCTTGGCCTCCGAGCTGCTATTAATCACCGCGTGCAAGGTGTTAGCGGATAGCCCGACACGATTAAACACTACGGACAGAGTGTCACCGCTCGCTACCGTTACGCTCTTCCATTCAGAAGCAGGCTGCGCTTCGGCAACTATGGCCATAGGAAGCTCTACGGGCAATGCCTGATAGTCCCGGCCGCGTAGCGAGGGTTTTGCGGCCAACGGTATGGTTGGTCGGTTCAATTCGTCAGCCAGTGAAAAAGTGACTGTTTCACTGATCAGTGCGTCCAAATCCTTAGACGAGCCCGCTGAATCGAGATGGGCGGTAATAGTGTCTAGATCAAGCTGCACATAGGTTTTGCGCGCTTCTACATCCGAGGTCGGGATAACGAGCAGAAAGATGCTCAGCGCTGCTGCTATACCACTAGCCGCGACGATGTGGCTTTTCGGGTACAGCGGCGGTTTTGTCTTGTGAGAAGGCATAAGCGCTCTTGTGGTCGAGTCTGAATAAAGTGTAATAACTTGCTAAATTATAACTGAAATTGCCTCGTTGCAAGTCTTCAGTGTCACCGCCTGTCAGTTTTCCAGCATGGGGCGCGCTGATATTTTGGCGCAGTGCCGCCCGGCAAACTTGTAATTGGTCAGCAATGTTGTATGTTTGGTTCCCTTTTTTGCCTACCAAAACACAGGATTTTTTGATTTATGAAGCCGGTTGACGAGCAGTTGGCGCTGATCAAGCGTGGTGCGGACGAAATTCTGGTGGAAAGCGAGCTGCGTATCAAGCTCGAGCGTGGCGTGCCGCTGCGTATCAAGGCTGGGTTCGATCCCACTGCGCCGGATTTGCATTTGGGTCATACGGTCCTGATCAATAAGTTGCGCCAGTTCCAGGATTTAGGCCACAAGGTGCTTTTCCTTATAGGTGATTTCACCGGCATGATCGGTGATCCTTCTGGTAAGAATGTGACGCGCCTGCCGCTGACTCGCGAACAGGTGCTGGCTAATGCTGAGACCTATAAAGAGCAGGTATTCAAGATTCTCGATCCGGCATTGACTGAGGTCGTGTTCAATTCCACCTGGATGGACAAGATGACCTCGGCCGACATGATTCAACTGGCCGGCAAGTACACCGTGGCACGCATGCTCGAGCGGGACGATTTTGACAAGCGCTATAAAGGTGGGCAGTCGATCGCCATTCATGAATTCCTTTACCCGCTGGTGCAGGGCTATGACTCTGTGGCCATGCGGGCTGATGTGGAGCTGGGTGGTACCGATCAGAAATTCAACCTGCTGATGGGGCGCGAGCTGCAGCGCCAGTATGGGCAGGAGCCACAGGTTATTCTCACCATGCCGTTGCTTGAGGGTCTGGACGGCATAAAGAAGATGTCCAAGTCCCTGGGTAACTACGTAGGCATCAATGACGCTCCGGGGGAGATGTACAGCAAGATTGTCTCTATGCCAGACAGCTTGATGTGGCGCTACTTTGAACTGCTCAGCTTTCGCAGTATGGAGGCAATCAGTGCATTGCGGGTGGATGTGGATGCAGGCGCCAACCCGCGTGATATCAAGATCAAGTTGGCTGAAGAGTTGGTTGAGCGCTTTCATGGTGCCGAAGCGGCCGCCAGCGCGCATCGTTCTGCGGGCAACCGTCTGAAAGCCGGTGAGCTGCCGGACGATATTCCTGATGTGGTGCTTGATGCCCAGGAGCCTATGCCGGTTTCCGCTGCGTTGAATCGCGCAGGTATGGTGAAAAATGCAGCTGCCGCACGTGATCTGCTTTCTGCAGGCTCGGTCAAGGTCAATGGCGAGGCAGTGGATCGTGATTTCGTCTTCCAGCTAGACACTGAGTACGTTTGTCAGGCGGGGAAAAAGAAGTTTGCGCGCATTACGTTGAAAAAGGCTTGACGGTTTTTTCTCAGCCCCTATAATGCGCGTCTGCCCAGTC
>TARA_R110002051_G_scaffold22134_4_pt1 | contig 61845 bp, 39 predicted proteins | sample TARA_R110002051 | Tara Oceans TARA_R110002051 (sample SAMEA4397023) | marine metagenome | biome: Polar Biome; feature: [MES] marine water layer (ENVO:01000295) within the mesopelagic zone...; material: water (ENVO:00002006), including particulate matter (ENVO:01000060) such as......
AAGAGAATGGAGTTGGCCGTCTAACGGGTACCGTTGTTGCAAAAATTACAAATACACCGCTCGAAAACATCAAAATTGTTACTAGTCCCGCATCAAGTACAGTATTTACAGATGCATCTGGTAATTTTGTTATAGAAACAATAAGTGTAGGAGAATATTCAGTGCAAGCAGAATCAGATATATATGCGGATGCTTTTGAAGCTGTATCTATACTTAATAATGAAACGAGCAGTGTAGTTTTTGAATTAGAAGTAAGTAAGTCTAATAATATAGAGCCTTTAGTTCCAGAACTGTTGACTCCCACAGATGGTGCATCAAACTTAGAACCTAATATTCAATTTATTTGGTCTTCTTCAGAAAGTGATACCGATGAAATAACTTATAAATTTCAACTAAGAAACGGTACAACTAATGAAATTATATCCAGAGAGGTGGTTGCAGATACGACCGTAATAATTGAGAATCTTAATTTAGGTACAAATTATTTTTGGCAAGTAAGTGCTTCAGATGATAGCAGTGAAGTACAAAGTACAGTGAGCCAATTTAGTACAAGTAGCACACCGCAGAATAATTATTTCTATGTTAGGTCTGTTAATGGCAATAGTGTTATTTACTCAGGCAATAAAAAAGATGCAAGTAATGAACAAGATGCTGAAGTTAACTTTAATGAGTTTAAACTAACATCTGAATCATTTAATAGCTTTAGACCTCATAAAAACAACGAAACTTCAAAAATAGCATTTCTTCGAACGGTTAATGGTGCCACTCAATTGCATACTATGAATCTCGACGGTTCAGGTGTTAAGCAAGTAACAAGCACCATTCCTGTAAATGGCTTTAGAATTGATGAAATAGACTATACGTGGGCACAAAATGGAGGGAAATTATATTATCCTAATTTTGACAAATTGTATAGTATAAATCCAGATGGAGGAGGAAGTACTTTAATTTACAAAACCACAGATGGTAGTTTTATATCTGAGGTTAGCGTGTCCCAATTCGACGATAATTTAATTGCTTTAAAAACAAATAATAGTGATGGCTATAATGTGAGAGTTTATACTGTTAGATTATCATCTGGAACTGAAGAACGTGTGATTTTTCAAAATGGGATGGGTGCAGTAAAAGGAATTGATTTAAATGCCAATGGGACCCAACTTTTATATTCTAAAGATACTTCCGGCTCTCAAAATAATGAATATCGTCAATTTGCTAATAGAATTTTCATTTATGATTTAAATACCGGTGTCGAGCGTTTGTTTGATAATGGTGCCGTTAGTGGATCTAATGATATACAACCACGATGGTCCCCTTCTGAAGGAGCAATCATATTTACTAGAAAACCGAGTAATATTAATTCTGTACCTAATGTTTTAGTTAGTCCGTTGAGCGAATATACCTCAGATAATATTTTATTTACAAATGCTTCTATGCCCGACTGGGAAGAATAATTTTTAAATAACTAATCAACCTTAAGAACGTCCTGAAATATCAGGACGTTTTTATTTCTTACTTTTGCAAAATAACTGACAAAAATGAGCCAAGAGATTTCAAAGAGGTACGCAGATCGCGGAGTTTCCGCAGGAAAAGAAGATGTGCATAATGCTATTAAAAATGTAGATAAGGGACTGTTTCCGCAGGCTTTTTGCAAAATTGTACCCGATTATCTTACGGGAAGCGAGGAGCATTGTCTAATTATGCACGCAGATGGTGCTGGCACAAAATCTTCTCTGGCTTATATGTACTGGAAAGAAACTGGAGATATATCAGTATGGAAAGGGATCGCACAAGATGCTTTAATTATGAATGTTGATGACTTGCTATGTGTAGGAGCAACAGATAACATTTTGCTTTCATCCACCATTGGTAGAAACAAAAATCTAATCTCTGGAGAAGTTATTTCTGCTATAATTAACGGTACCGAAGAATTAATAGATGATCTCAAAAATCACGGTGTGACTATTAATAGCACCGGAGGAGAAACTGCAGATGTGGGAGATCTTGTACGTACTATTATCGTAGATTCTACAGTAACTGCGAGAATGAAACGAGAGGATGTTATAGACAATAAGAACATCAAGCCTGGTGATGTTATTGTAGGTCTGGCAAGTTTTGGACAGTCAACTTATGAAAAGGAATATAATGGTGGGATGGGAAGTAATGGTCTTACATCGGCACGTCACGATGTCTTTGGAAAATATCTGGCAGAAAAGTATCCAGAAAGTTTTGATCACGCTGTTCCCGAAGATCTCGTATATAGCGGGTTAAGAAAATTAACAGATGCGGTAGCTCATTCACCTTTAGATGCCGGTAAACTGGTTTTATCTCCGACACGTACGTATGCGCCGGTGATTAAAAAAATTCTACAAGATGTAGATAAGAATCTCTTACATGGTATGGTTCACTGTAGCGGAGGTGCACAAACAAAAATTTTACATTTCGTAGAAAATTTACATATTATAAAAGATGATCTTTTTGAATTACCTCCACTATTTAAATTAATCCAAGAGGAGAGTGGTACAAATTGGAAAGAGATGTACCAAGTCTTTAATATGGGGCACCGTATGGAACTTTATGTAGATCCTCAATTAGCTCAGCAAATTATAGATATTTCAAAGTCTTTTAATATTGATGCAAAGATTATTGGACGCGTAGAATCTGCAGATTTAAAAAAGTTAACAATTAAAAGTACTTTTGGCACGTTTACCTATTAACAGTAATTAAACAATTTCGGTTTGTATAAATTTTTATTCTCCTTATTTATAATTTTAGGTTTTATTGGTAGTCAAAATGCAGCTGCTCAACACGTGGCTTTTCCTTTACCTATTAAAAAGAATTTAGTAAAGAGATTAACTGAACAAATTATTATTGTAGAACCCACAAACTGGTCAGAATCAAATCGTATTGGCTTAGATCTTAGTGAGGTTGCTTTTGTTAATTGGAATTCTGGAGGTAGTAACTCCATCTCAGGATTAGCAGAACTTGTGGTAGAAAGAAATTATAGCGACAATAAAACTAAGTGGAGAAATAAATTCTCAGGTAGATTTGGTATTAACAGTCAGGAAGGACGCGAACTTCGCAAAACCGATGATTTTTTAGAAATTACTTCAGATTACGGTTATAGAAAAGATACATTATCAAATTGGTATTATTCTGCTAAATTTAGATTTGCATCTCAATTTACAAATGGGTACAAATATCCAGACACCAGCGTGCCTATCTCTCAATTTATGGCTCCGGGTTATGTATTTCTGGGTGTAGGTGGTGAATATGGGAAATATATCGAGAATTTATCTATCTACGCATCCCCACTTACATATAAATCTACTTTTGTTTTAGATCAGGAGCTTGCAAATAATGGTTCTTTTGGGGTAACACCTGCAGTACGCGATGCAGATGGGAATATTATAAAGAATGGAGAGAAGGTAAATAGCGAGCTTGGTATTCTTTTGCAAAGTGTGCTTAAAGCTACTATTATGGAGAATATAAACTTCACAAATTCAATAAACCTCTATACAGATTATTTAAATAGCTTTGGAAATATTGATGTAGATTGGGAATTGAATTTAAATTTCAAGGTTAATAGTTTTGTACTGGCACGATTAGGATCTCATTTAAAGTATGATAATGACATCAAAATCACGGAAACAAATATTGATGGTGAAGAGATTACTATGGGTGCTAGAACGCAATGGAAACAGCAATTAGGGATAGGCGTTATTGTTGATTTTTAAATTACTTTAGAAAACCTAAAACTCTACCTTCTGTTTTATCGTAAGTTTAACAAGTAATTCGTTTACACGATAAATCGTTACATGAGTATCTTTAATTCTATAAAAACTAGAAGTAACATTTATTTTGTACTTCTAATTACATTGGCTACTGCTGACAATCTTCTAGTTATAGGATTTTCCGATTTAGAAACCAGTAGACTCGCCCGCCTCACAACTGTTATTTTATTCAGCTTATATTTTATTATAAAGAAGAAATATTACAGTTTTTGGATATTTTCAGCATTACTCTTTTTATGCATAAAGGATGTCTTTTTTCAATTTTATGAAGAACCCTGGGGTTACAAACTGTATTTAATATTTGGCACATTAGCATACGTAACCATAGTTTTAGAGCGGTTACCTAAGATTTCTGAAATAAGCTTTAAGCCAGGTATTGTTTTAATAACTTCAGTTCTGGTTGCTGCAAATACGTATACCTTATATATTATAATGAATATGGTGAGTTATACTTTCCACGATGGTGTCGAGCCTATTTTGTTATATCTATACGGTGCATCAATGATGTTATTAGGAGTAGAAGCCATAGCCTACAACAATAAATATAATAGCTCCAGGTCATTGATTTATACATTCTTCGCGTTTGCATTTATTTTCTCAGATATTGCAGCCCTATTTGCTTATTATTTCAATTTTGAAATCTTTTACTTTTTTGACCGCTTTTTGTTTTTGTGTGCTCTAGGTATGTATATCCATTACAGTCTTAATTACGAGAGTATTAAAGAAGAGTATTTTCAATTCAATATGATTGATAAGAAACTGTAGCAATCTCTTTTCACTTTTCTACGTAATTGTTTATCCTTTAAAAACTTTATATTCGATGTAGTATAAATACAATTGAATGAAAAATTTACTTGGAATAGGTTCAAGAATTAAGCACGAAAAATTCGGAATGGGAGTAGTGACTAACGTAACATCAAAACTTTATTGGGTTACATTTATTGATAGTGGTTTAGAAACTATTGAGCTGGACTCGGAATTTGATACCATTGAGGCCGTTGAAGATGAGGTTGATAGTGTGTCTTTTTATGAGGTTGAAAGCACCTTGAGAAATTTACTGAAACACTATTCTGATATATCTGAAATTGTTCCTATAGCAGATAAATGGAAGGGTGGATCTATCACTTTAAATCCTGGTGATCCCAATCTTGCCAGCAAGGAAATAGCAATCGATGCTTTTTTTCATAAAATAGTTATGGTGAGAGATCGTATACGAGTTATGGAGCAAAAGATAAACTCGAGTAAAAATCTGGACGATCAGGAAAAAGTAGATTTACAGCAATACCTTACCCGTATCTATGGGAGTCTAACTACATTTAATATTCTCTTTAAAAATAATTCACAAAACTTCAAAGGAGAAGGGAAATCTAAATCTTAGTAGTCATTTGATTTTTAATTTATAAATAAATAAGAGCTAAGTGATTACAACTATACACTATTATTAAGCAAGTGAAATACTTGTTTACTATAAGTTTGTTTTTAGCCTAAAGACTTCTTTCAAACTTCCTTCAACAGGAGAATTATCAGTATTCGTTTCCATAATATCTGCCATATAAGCCCACCATTTTTTAACTACTGGATCATTAGGTAAATCTGCTGTGCTATGATTTGATTCTAAATGCTGAAATCCAAAAAGTGTTCCCGTTGATTCATCGAGATAAATCAAGTATTCTTTGATTCCAGAATTTTTTAAAAGTTGCTCTAATTCTGGCCAGATAAAATCGTGACGACGTTTATATTCTTCTTGAAAACCCGGAAGAAGTTTCATTGTAAATGCATGTGTCATTATAGAGGAAATTGGTATTTTAATGGTATGACTGAGAATTTCATTTTTTTTTAATTTCGTGATTTAAGCGCTACTCAATTATATTTTAGTTATTGTTAATCTCTAAGTTCTACATTAACTTCTGGAGTATCCTTGCTAAATTCTGTGTTAAGCAGGTCTTGAAGTTCTTTGAGCTTTTCTGTATTCGAGGTGCTTAAATTATTGGTTTCTGATGGGTCTTTTTCAATATCATAAAGTGCATAGCTAGGCTCACCTTCTAAACGCCTAGTGCGAATAAGTTTATACGGTTTTTTTATAAGACATTCTTGCAAATGACCTCTTATATATATTGGATTTGATCTATCAATCAGTTTGAGACTCAGAAGGGCTTGAGCCGCTTCACCCTCAATCGTAATGGGTGTTTGAGTAGCTCCTGCCCATTTTAAAAATGTGGGCATCCAGTCTGTAACCTGAATGTAATTCTCGCTTTCGCCTGGATCTAAATGATTTTTCCAAGATATTATAGCCGGTACACGTATAGCTCCCTCATAATTTGAAGTTTTATAATCCCGCAGTGGTAAGTTGCTTCCCAACGTTAAATTAGGGCCATATTTTCCATCATAAAGTTCTTCTGAAGGTAACCATTTTTGCTGCGCTCCGTTATCGCTAATAAATAGAATAATGGTATTGTTTAATAGGTTTTGATCTTTTAAAGATTTCAAAACTTGACCTATTCCATCATCCATATGACTCATCGCAGCAGCGTATGCTTTACGACTGTTATCTGTAATCATGGGATACTCGTCTAGCCAAAGTTTAGGTTCTTGTAAGGGTATGTGAGGTGCACTGTATGCTAATTGCAGGTAAAAAGGTGTAGAGGAGTCCTGTTCTTTAATATACTCCATTGCAGCATTTGTAAGTAAGTCTGTAACGTGACCCTTTTCAGCAATAAACTTTCCGTTTTTATACCAGGTGCTATCCCCATTTTTGTAGGTGTGTGCATATTGATCGAGTTGCCCATGAAGAAAACCGTAAGAGGTTTCAAAGCCATAAGCTTCTGGTCCATTTTCTGGGTTTAAACCTAGATGCCATTTACCCATTAAGGCGGTTTTATACTTTAATTCTTTTAAAGACTGCGGAAGTGTTTTTATTGTGTCTGGTAGACTCAGTTCACTACGGCCGCTTATAGGAGCTACAATTCCCATTCTACTTGCTGGTCTACCGGTTAAGAAACTTGCACGTGCAGGCGAGCAAGTGGGGTAGGTGTAGAACCTATCTAGCTTGAGACCAGATTGTGCAAGACTATCTAATGTAGGCGTGTTAATTTCTGAGCCATTAAAACTAAAATCATTCCAGCCTGCATCATCAGCTATGATTACCAGAAAGTTAGGTTTCATTGTGTTTTTTAAACCCTCTTTAGCATCCGTTGTAGTTTTATTTTGACAAGAGCTAAGAATAGAAAATAATAGTGCTGCAGCAAATAACTGCAGCATTATTAATTTACTGATATTTTTCATTTAGCATTAAATTTTAAGATTTAGCTTTTTAAATCGATCATTCTCTTAATTTCAGCTAAATAGATTTGTTTAGCATCATCTGTAAGCTGAAAATAAAAAGAACCGCCAGAATCTGCTCCAAAACCAAAATAAGTGCGTGGTCCTGCAGCAGATTCACCAGCACCTTCATAAAATTCAACATTTGCATCGAAGCGTACATATAACATTGCGCCACCTTCATTATTATTAGCCTCACCCGGAGCGCTTGTAACCATCACCTTGCCATTTGTATTTGAAGCAGTATATAGAAGATTTATAGGTGTACTTAACCAAGGTAGCAAATCATTAGCTTCTAAAGTTACATTTTGAAAAACAGGGTCTGTAGAATCCTCAATCTTTGCTTTCATTATAGTTGTAGAAACTGTAAATGGGACTGGATCACTTGCTTGATTAAACCAATTAATCCGACTGTTTCTTGCTATCCATTGCGAATTTAATATTAAAGGTACTGTAAGCGCATTCCAGGCTGTTTTGCTCGAGCCATTAAAATTACCTGAACTACAGGAGCGACCTATAATTACCAAATCTGCATTATTGAGGTCATCGATTTTTTCTTGAGAAGCTTCTTCTAGTCGATCGTGACCATATGTGCTTACAAAAAAGTCATTAGAGCGTAACCATTCTATTTGAACATCATCAGCAGAGCCATTTGCAATAAATACTATTTTAGGATTAGCTTTAAATGAAGTTTCTGTGAACTTACTGTATATGGTGTCTAGTGCATTAGGTGAGGGAATATATGCCGATCGAAATTTAAGAATTGATTTATTTTTATAATCGGGTATTGAAACTGAATTTTGTTTAGAATCTATATATAAATTAATTAAAACTCCAGCTGTATTTATATAATTGATTTCAGTATCTACTATGCCGCTACCGGTGGCGACAGGAGCATATTCAAAATCTAATTTATTATCTAATACAAATCCAGAAAGAATCTCTCGGTTTAATGCTTTATCGGCATATTGAGCACCAAAAACATCTGCACCTCCCTTAAGTATCTTAGAACGTTCACCTGTACTACTTAATGTTTGAACTTCAAAACTGTAAAATTTTTCATCTAAATTTTCTATAAGTGCACGTATAGTGTCTGGACTAGTAGTTGCATTTACAGGAATTGACATTGAATTTATACCAGCATCCCAAGATATTTTAACTTCAGATATATTTGCATCTTCAACAATACCTTTAACCAGTACTCTGTTCTCTCCAGATTGAATTTCAAAGAATTTTAATTCTGCTAAAACATTTGATTCATCGTTGGGACTTAATAAATATTGATCATCAGATTTACAAGAGCTGCTACTAATGACTATGACCTTCAAGAATAGTAATAGTGTTGAAATTTTCCGTATATGTTTCATAGTAACTCGTTTAATAATTAAGTTTTAATCTCAGATCTTAATCTTCTAAACTCCAAACAAAGGGTAAATACCAGTTTTCCTTCGACATTAATTTTGTACGTATAGATGCAGCTTGAGAATTATCGTCTGCAGATAATTTAGCAAAAACTTTATCTGCTAAAAATGAAGGATCATTTCGCCTTAATGCAATACGCAAAAGATCTCCCCATCTATTCCCTTCGTAGGCTAATTCTAATGCGGCTTCTTCTATAATATTATTCTCTAGAGAAATTAAACTATCACCTATTATTGGCGCTCGTTCTAAATAAGCACGACCTCTTAATCCACCATTACGATGCCAGTCTGCTCTAAATCTTGGAAAGTCACCATTGCGTGCGTCAAAATTGTAAGGAAAGGGCTCAAAGGTTTGTTCTATATCTGTTTTATCGGTAACTCCGGAAACGGTGTATTCATTTTGAATTCCAAAATTGAGCAAGGCATCTGCAATTCTATGTTGATTATCTCGGTTTGCAGCTTCTGCATAGCGTAGGTGTAAGGTTGCTGCTCGATACAAAAACCAATTTCCATCAGTTTGAAATAGATCTATTGGAACCTGTCTAATAGGATCTAGGAAATTGTATAAATATTTCATAATTACTTCATCATCATCTATAATATTATAAGAAAATCGCTTTCCTCTAGCATCATACGGAAATCCATTCTGTTGTTTTTGATTTTCCCAAAGATTTATGGCATTCTGAGAAGGCTTAACCAAGTAATCACCTCCACGATTAGCAAATAAATTTGTAAATGGATTTTTAGGAGCAAAGTCACTATCAAATGGTAGCGACCAAATCCACTCCGTATTCCATAGAACATCGCGTTCTCTTGCAAAAATTGAACGCCATCCCTGTGTGTTATTATTGATGAGAGAACGTGCATCTTGCTCACTGTATCTACTATATCCCACAGCTAAATCATTGTTTGAAGCAATCTCTGCATATTTAACACGGTAGACATCAAAACGATCAATATCATTTCCGCTCATTGAGCCAGTTTCCATTACATTTTTATAATGTATTGCTGCTTGGGTATAATTGTTATTCCACAACTGTAAATCACCCAATATGCATTCTTTATTAATAAAAAATTTTGCGGTATTATAGCCATCAACATCTATAACCAATGTACTGTCTTCAGAATAAGGGCTAGTATAAGTGAGTCCTTCTGTAAACTCTACAAGATTTCTAATTAATTCTTGAAATGGAATTTTAGGATATTTCGAGGTATCCAAGACATCGTTGAGATTCTCTAAAGGTTCAGTAATATAAGGCACCTCACCATAGTGGATACCTAACTGCAAATATACCCATGAACGCAAAGCACCAATGTCTGAATAGCGCTGATTATACTCAGTTTGTGTAAATTTTTTATCAGCCAACATAACATCAAAATTTTTCAGATTGTCATTACAATTTTGAATAACCTCATAGAAGTCCTTAGGATTTGCAAACCTATTTTCTGCGGTAACTGAATGCTGAGAGAGTTCGATAAGTTCTGGATCTGAGTTGCGTGTTGTAGTCATTAAATCAGCACGTAATTCGTTAAGTAATACATATTTTTCAGCTAACTGCATAAATTTCCCGTAGGTACCTACAATTGCTGCATCTGCATCAAAAACATCTCTATAAACCTGATCAGAATTTAATTTATCTTGAGGTTCAACATCTAGATATTCTTGACATGAGGTAAAGCTTAGTATTAAAGCAAATATTCCAAGAGTTACAGTTATTCTGGTATGTTTAGTCATTGTTATCATTTTTCTTAGCTCTAAAAAATTATTATTATAGCCCCAAGCGTACGCCTAATTGTATTGTAGTAAATTGAGGTACAAGACCTATGTCTGCCCCTTGTCCAAAAATGGATGATGTAGCACTAAACTCAGGATCATAACCTAAATAATCTGTGAGTGTAAATAAATTATTTGCTGTTGCATAAATTTTTACAGCATTTAAATAATCAAGATCTAGAGGTATATCATAAGCAAGAACAAGTGTTTTAAGTCTTAAATAGGAACCGTCCTCAATCCAACGATCTGAAAAAGAAGCATTACCCATAGGGTCTCCCCAGACTGCTCTGGGTATTGAAGTTTGCTGTCCTTCTGCAACCCAACGATTACGTACCGCTATACTTTGATTTTCATAACCACTCATTTTTTCTAAGTTGTTGCGAAGACCATTATAAAGATCATTACCTACTGAAAAGTTGAATAGTGCAGAAAGACTAAGTCGTTTATATTTAAAACTTGTACTCACGCTTCCTGTAAAATCTGGATTCGGATTTCCTATTACGGTGCGGTCTTTTTCATCAATAACTTGATCGCCATTGAGATCTGTAAATATTACATCTCCACCTTGAAATGGAGCAAAATTACCATTGCCTAAAGGTATTTTTAAATTGGCTGCAGTTGCTTCTGCTGTTGATGCATACACGCCATTAGTTTGATAACCAAAAAAGAGGTTAGCATCCTCACCCTCTTGGGTTATGTATGTGGCACCACCAAACTGAGATAGGATAAATTCATTTGGAATGTCTGTAACTTCATTTATATAATGTGATAAGGTAAAACCTAAATCAAAATTTATATCTGGTGTATTTACTAATCTACTATTTAAGGACAAATCAATACCTCTAGTTCGCATGGTCCCACTGTTTGAGACTATATTGTCAAAACCACTGGTTGGGTTAATAGTCTCATATGTAATCATATCTGTTGTTCTGTTCTCATAAACATCAACAGAAGCATTAAAGCGTTCATCAAAAAGCGCTATATCTGCACCGAGATTTATTTTGCGAACCGTTTCCCATTTTAATTCGGGATTTCCTATATTATCCCGTACAAGACCTTGGAGCCCTAATAAGTTCTGGGAAACATAAAGTTGTTGTGCTGTATAATTACCGATGTCATCATTACCCGAATATCCTATACTCCCTCTTAATTTTAAAAGATTAATTACTTTTATGTTTTGAAGGAAATTTTCTGAGGACACCAGCCATCCTGCAGATATTGAACCCATAGTTGCAAAACGTGAACCTCCCAGAGTAATACCGCCATCATTTATCGCATCACCAAAACGGCTAGAACCATCTAACGCGGCATTAAATTTCACAAAGTATTTGTTTAAATAATTGTATTCTGCACTTAGATATGCGTTTACCCAGTTCCATTCTCCCAGAGCACCACCTACAAACCGCAACAAGTTACTTCCCGCACCTACACTTGTAAAATCATCGGTAGCTGAGTTATAACCCAAGCCCAGATCGCTTTCAGAATTATTATTTTGTGAACGTAGTCCCAGGCGCAGATCAAGTTTATTTTTGAAGTCTAATTGTTTTGCATAATTAATGTAGGTATCTGTAAAAATGCTATATAAACGCTGTACCTCGCTACCACTTCTATTACTAGCAATGGCAGTAGGTAATACGACATCTGCTACTCCAAAATCTGGAATGAAGAAACTCTCGCGCTCTTTATTATAATTGATACCTACTAGTGTATGAGCACTAAAATTTTTATTAAACTGATACTCAAAATTAAGGTTTCCGAAAAAGCGGTAGTTCTTGTTCACTCCAAATCCATTATCTAGAATAGCTAGGGGATTACTCACATCAAATAAATCTACATCATCTAGATTAGGTGATACTTCACCTGAAGCATTTATGGCATTTATTGCCATAAATGGGGATTTAGTTAACGATAAATATAAAGGGCTCGTTTTATAAGCCAGTCCTTGATCGTTTTGATACTCCGTATTGTGTATAAAAGAAAGATTAGCATCTACAAAAAGCTTTTCTGTAAGTTTTAATGATGCATTTAAACGCGTATTGTATCGCTCAAGACCAGAATTTTTTATGATTCCATCACTGTTTAAATACCCTACTGAAAGGCCATATTTAGCAATATTATCACCACCTCTAATTTTTAGGTAATAATTTTGATTTCCACTGTTTTTATAAACCTGTTCCTGCCAGTCTGTATTATTTTGATATTTAAAATAGTTACCTGTAGAACGGTCATCACTTATCCAAGGTTGATTCTCAATCTGGGTTTGACTGTCTCCACGGGTAGCCACTAACTGCGATAAATAACTGCGATATTCGCCAGAATTTAATACAGGAAGACGATCTGGAATTTGGTTAACACCGCCATACATTGTAAAATCTATTTTAGTACTTAAATCTACAGCACGGGTTGTGGTGATAATTATAACACCATTAGCGCCTTTTGTACCGTAAAGTGATGAGCCATCTTTAAGTACGCTTACATCTTGTATGTCTTTAACATCTATCATAGATAATGGTGATGTACTATTATGTTGAATGATACCAAATCCATAATCTTCATCATCGTAAATCATACCATCTACGACTAGTAAAGGCTTATTAGTTGCATAAAGTGAATTAAAGCCTCTCAACGTTAGATATGCTCCAGTACCTTGCACTCCAGATCTACGTATACTGTTAAGACCTGCAACCTTACCTTGTAAAAAGTCACCTACAGATTCATTAACTGGATTACTCCACTGTAATTCATCAAAATCTATAACATTTGTTCCTTGCGTACCGGTATACTGTAATTGTTCACCTCCAGGTAACCTAGCTACTTCATAAAATGAGGAATAATTTGCTTCAAACAGCTCTATTTCAAAACCATTATCTCTATTATTTATGGGAAAAACTTTTGCTTGATAATCAAGACCGCTTACAAGTAGTAAAGCATTCAAATGAGGTGCTTTTATAGAAAATGTACCATCTTCATTAGTGATAGCAGCAGAAAAATTTTCTATAGCAATACTTATTCCAGAAATTCCTTTGCCTGTCTTTGCATCTTTAATAAGACCTCTTACATTAATACCATCCTGACTTTGGATTTTAACCGAAGTAGAATCAGGAGAAATTTGTGCATAAAGTCCGACATCTATTCCACCGAAGAACAGTATGCTAAGAAGACAGGTTAGTTGTAATTTTTTGAGCATAGCGATTGGTTTAAAAGACTTTATTTAATTACAGGTACTAGTTTTAAATAATCCAGGCTTAGGGTGTTTACACCGTCTGAAGTTGAATTTGCAGCCATAAGGGAGACAAGTGTTTGGCCGCTGCCTTTAACAGTTAATTCAAATTCGCCCACAAAAACTTCTTCATATACATTGGGCTCTACATTCGTATAAGGCAGTTCTGCAAAAGGTTCATTTAAACTACCATCAACTTCAGATATAAAACCTCCTATATTAACCCGTTGTTGAAAGGTGTTTGTTTGTATATCATTTATGGCACGCCAGTATACCTTATAGGAAGTTGTGTATAAATTAGAAACACCATAATAAATAGTGAATCTATTTATACGATGATTCTGTACCATTATATCATTAAAAACAATGCCATTAGGATCTTCCTTTTCACGGTAAAATGTATTAGAGCGTTTATCACCTTGGCTAAATTGAAAAGGTTCCTCTCCTTGAATGGTAGATGTAAGCAAGCGGGTTTCTAGCGGAATTTCTAATTCACCCATCACATATACAACTCCGTTACTTAACTGGATTTCCTCTGCAATCGTAGCCTCATTTAATGGTACTTTCACTCCAAATTTAGACACCAAAGTATCGGGTAAATTTTCGCGAGTAATTGCTTTATGGAAGGCTAGATCCCTTACTGTGAAATAATTAGTGTAGGTAGTAGTAGAGTCTTCACTAATACGATTCATATACGGTCTTAAGCGTTCTGTTTCTGTTACAAAACTTCCGTCTTCTAAGAGAAAAAAAGTGTATTTATTTTCCTCATTATTAAGATTATAGACGTTTGTAAAATAGGAGTTCGTTAATGAATCTGCATAAATACCTGGTAGGGATAAAGACTTTTGAACACTATCTCTAGTATAAATATTAACTTCATTAAGGTCTATTAAATACTTGCTCATAGCATTAGTAGAAGCTCTTTCTTGTACATATTCCCAGATATTCTTTTTAGGAGCTAGAGCTTTATCGATGATATGATATAAGCCATTAGATGTGTACTTATCTGCTTCAATAACATTTGCATCTGCAATTGTTTTACCGAATTTAAACTCTAAGTATTTATTAGAATACATTTTTACAGTAACCGTATCTTGCTGTGTTATGGAAGAGAATGCGGTTAATGCAATGTGATTTTCTACAAATAGTTTTTTTGCAGCTGTACTTGCTAACGCTGACGCTTCAACCTGAGCGAAAGCCTCATTAGTAGGAGCCCACACTGTAAAAGTTTTTGAAGAAGCAAGTATTTTATCATAGCCGGTTTCCGTGAGTAATTTGCCAAATTCTGAAGTTTGAGCAGAAGCGGTGAGTGCCTCACTTAAATTAAAATTTAAATTAGCGTCACTGGTCTCCGCATGTTCTTCCCAAGGATCAGAACAGGAGAATGCTCCAGCAAGCAGTATACAAGCAAAAAACAGCTTAAAATTGGTTTTTATTGAATTCATCCTAAAGGGATTAAGTTTTGTATTCATTTTATTTTTTGTGTTCTATTCAAAGATTAAACCGTCTCCACCAGCTTCAAATTTTGGGTAGAGCTGGTCCATATCTATAGGTCTGAATTCGATGACATCTATCCAGGTGTTTCCGTTACTACTATCTTGAATGGCTTCAAGAGTAACTTGGTGAGTTCCCGTAGTTTCTATATTTATAATACCTACTAGTCTACAGTTAAATCGGTTAGTACTGGGTTCTATATGCCGCTTATAGCCTTGTGATTCTAACACTCTTTCTGGAAGATCTGTGTTGCCGTACTCTCTAAAATTTATTAGTCTTGGCAAAGCAACACCATCTACTGAAATTTGTGCGGCTGCAGAAGAGCGTTCATTTGTTCTGTAGGATACCCAAACTTTATATTGGCCCTTTATAATCACAGGTGTAGTAAAAGTCATTGGATTGAGGTGACCTTGTCTAAATCTGTTTAAATCAATTACATCTCCATGCCAGGCTCTATCAAGTTGAGAACTGCTACCTATCGCTGAAGCAACATAGCCTAATGATTGATTATCTGGCCAAGAGACTAAGCTTAGTTCTTCATTTTTTAAGTATACACTCGGAGCGCCAGGGGTTCTAAAGACTGAACTCAGTTGTCTGAATTCTGGTTGATCTGCAACATCAAAATACACTGGAGCAGGTAATCTTTTCTTTATAAAAAAATTCTCATTTACCAAATGTAAGGCACCATTAGAAGCCGTTATGTCACTGGTAATACGATCTATTTCTACACCCTTTTCAAGAACTCCATTAAAGGTTTCTTCATTGAGTAATAATGTGTCCAGAGCGAGATTTACAGTAATTACTTCAAGAGGTGCTTTTGTAAGTACTGCAGGTGTAACAGCAAGGTCTGCCAGATAATTAAGCCCTGGAATAATGCGATAAGCCACAAAGAGATTGAGACTATCTTGAGGGTTTGTAGGATCTCCTAAATGACTGTACTTGGTTTTTAACTCTTCAAGAGTATTCAAACCAAATTTTTGAAACACTTCATTGGATTGGGCTATAACTGTGAGATAACTAGGAATACTATCTGCATCATAGGTGACTGGTAAATTTAATTTGTCATACCAGCCTGTAGCTTTAACAGCTTCAGTAAATAAGCTGAGGGAGGTATCGCTAGATAATGTTTGCGCAAGGGTTTTATCTGCAACCCGAAGTACTTTGTCGATAACATGAATTACTCCGTTACCTACTTCAATATTAGAAGAGATAATACTTGAAGTTTTATTTACAGTAATGCTTGATGTTCCATTTTTATTAGATGCTCCCGTAATTAAAAATTGACCTTGCAAACTGGGAGCAGCAATCTTACCATCTGTAAATTCTGTAGTTTTTATTGTTTGCTCTAGAATGTGAAGTTTAGTCAAATCCTGCAATTCATCAAGAGGTATGTCAGAGATTGAACTTACACCCAAATCAGAAAGTAATGCGGCTACAGCATCATTATCTGGTAAAAACAAAGTGTAGGTTCCGTATGTATTCATAAAAGAGGCATAATCTGTAATCTCCATAATTTCTAGAAATGAAGAATATTCAGGATTTGCCTTTAAGAACTCAGTTATATTAAGAGTTTCATCTGTAGATTCTTTAAACTTTTCGGTAGTACAGTTTAGGACAGAACAAGCCAGTATGAAGACCAGTGTAAGTCTGAGCAAAATGGATAAGCTGTGTATTTTTTTCATGACTTAAGATTATTTATAAAATGGATTCTGTATTAAGGCTTTATTCGTAATCAACTCATTTTCACTTATAGGTAAGTAATGGCTGTTAGGATCTTGTAATTTTGTAGTAATACTTTGCTGTTGATTTGCAGGGGCACTTTGTAAAGCAACGCTTAGTAATATATCGAGATGCGCATAATTCTCTTTACGAGCATTGCGTAGAATATCAAACCAGCGCTTGCCCTCAAAGGCTAATTCACGAGCGCGCTCTGCAAGGATATAGAGTCTAATGCCGTCTTGATTATCTACGCTCAATTGCTCTTGAGTTTGACGTATCGCATTGCGTTTTTCACGTAGTTCATTAACTATAGCGAGGGCCTCTTCTCCGCGGTTTAACTCATTAAGAGCTTCCGCTTTCATGAGTAATACATCTGCGTATCTGTAAACAAACCAGTGTGTATCTGATTCTTGTAATGATTTTCTAACGACTGTATTGAGACCGGTATATTTATAAATTTCATTAGTCCCCGGTACTAATGAACCACGTTCTCCACGAATATCTTTATTTTCAGGGTTATTAAAATCTACTCCAAAAATTTGCTCTAATACGGGAGTGGCAGCCAGATACTGTGGACGCTGAAAAAATAAAGTGTAAAACGGATTAAGATTTTGAGTTGTGTACTGAAATTCAAAAATGCTTTCAGAAGAATTTCCTTGTGCATAGACAATGTTTAACCATTGCGAATTACCATTAATTAGTGCAAAATTACCTGTATTTATAATCTTGTTTGTTGCGTTTAAAGCCTCGTCATAATTTTCCATCCACAGATAAACATCGGCCTGCATTGCATTTATTGCATGCTTAGTAATGCGGCCTTTGTTTTGATCACGAGTACCATAGTCTTCAACACCTAGTCGTTCTGCTTCATTGAGGTCCAAAAGAACCTGAGCAAAAACTTCGGCTTGTGTGGAGGTAGGTATTTGAAAATTTTCTTTGTCAGATAAGGTTGCTGATAACTTAATAGGAACATCCTTAAATGTACGGGCTAGTGTAAAATACAAATAGGCACGTAGTGCCAAAACTTCAGACAGATAATTATCGAGTTGTTCTTGTGTTAAAGTAGGATCCTGATCTATAACACCAGGTGCCAAGTCAATTACCGTATTGCAATAGTTAATAACACGGTAAAAAGAAGACCAGTTTGATGTTGTATTAGAGGGTAAAATATTTGTAGTTAACACATCACGCTGATCTTCTGTCGCAAAGGCACCAGGACTAACCATACCGCCACGTAACTCGCCATACATGAAAATGTATTCTGCAATTGTTATATCGCTTTCAGACGGGGGTGGGTTAAGTAATGAAGAATACACCCCTATTACACCAGCTTGTATATCTTCTTTTGTTTTCCAGAATTCATCACGTACTGTACCATCTTCTGGTTTTAAGTCTAGGTACGTATCACAAGACTGGGTAAGTATGGTAAGTATTACTAGTAATGTATATATTAGTTTTGTGCGCATAACTTAAATTTTAGAATCGTGTTTGAATACCTATGGTGAATCTTCTAGTAGGAGGTGTCCGTGAATAATCTATCGCAATAGAAAATGGATCGCCGCCGCGCATACTTACTTCAGGATCTTGTCCACGATAGTTTGTAAATGTGAGAAGGTTATCTGCAGTTAGAAAAACACGCAGATCATCAATTTTCATTTTATTTAAAAAAGGTTTGCCAAAATTGTAACTAAACGTCGCCGATCTAAATCTTAAGAAGGAAGCGTCTTCTACATAGCGATCAGATCCTAACCAGTTATATCCACCGCGGTAAATTGCTCTAGGAATATTAGTCTCATCTCCTGGGTTACGCCATCTTGACAAAACTGCTGTACTTTGATTATCGTAAGAGTATAGATTAGTAGTACGCATATCTGTCCCGTTTATAATATCATAATTTAGTCTGTAGGTAAAAAACATTAAGAGTTTAAACTGTTTGTCAAAGGTTATTGTAGGACCAAAACCTCCTGTAAATTTTGGGTTGCTATTTCCTAGGTATACTACATCCCGACTATCTATATTACCATCCTTATTGATGTCTTCATAAATAGCATCTCCTGGTTGGAACACGTAATCAGTAGCTGGAAAATTAAAACGCATGTAAACTTCCTGACCATTAGGACCTATTATGACATTGTTATTTGCATCTCTGGCCTTAGTTGCTTCCAGATCTGTATATACTCCTTTAAAACGATAGCCATAGAAAGATCCAAATGGATTATCAATTTGTAAGAAGCGTTTAAACTCTCCGTTGCGATCGATGTTACCGCTCTCACTAGGAAAGAATTCTGAAATCTCACGTATTATATTTTGATTTTGAGAGATATTAAAATTAAAATCTACTTGCCACTTATTAGATTTGTAAGGAGTGGTATATAAACCTACTTCCCAACCTTGATTATCTATAGTCCCTACATTTTGATCAGAAACACTCCCATAACCCGAAACAGAGGAAATGGCGAGGTTTTCAAAAAGAAGATTGGTTGTGCGGTTTTGGTATACATCAACATCAAGTATTATTTTTTTATTAAAAAGTTGAAGGTTTAATCCTAGGTTTTTCCCGGTTAGGGTTTCTGAACGTAGGTTATCTAACTGAACATTTTGAGGATAAACACCGTTTAATCCTAAATATTCAGTGTCAAAATTTCCATATATATTAAAATACCGGTAATCATATCTGGGTGTCCCTCCAGATTGGCCATAACTGGCTCGTAAGCTTAAATCGTCCAAGTAATCAAAATTTTTCATAAACGACTCACCCGAAACTCTCCATCGTGCTGAAATAGAAGGAAACAGGGAATACCGATTGTCTGCACTAAATTTTGAATTACCATCACCGCGTATTCCAACATTCAAGATATACCTATCAAGTAGACTATATTGAGCGCTTACTAAAGCAGCAACACTTCGAGACTGACTGTTATTAGTGTACAAGCGTAAGTCAGAATTTTGTGTTCTTGATGGTATGGAAGGATCTGTTAATAATGATGAGGCGGTATTTGCAGTTAAAGCTTGATGTGACTCATATCTATAATCATTTGTTTGTAAGCTAAAAAGCGCTTGTAAACTTTGATTCACACCTAAGTCTGGGGTATAAACTAAATTTGTTTTTGAAGTTACGGTTGATGCATCAACATCTGCATCAGAGGCTTGATTTACGACCGTTTCTGTTATGGGTCGTCCGGTAGCGTTTTGAGGTAAAAATGCTTTTGCTTTGGTGCTGTTGAAGTCAAACTGAAGGTCAAACGTTGATATTAAGCGCTTAGGAATCAAATCTACCTGTAAATTAAAATGCGGTACAATACGGTCTCCTGTTTGTTTGTTGCTGGCATATTCAGCAAGTGCTACAGGATTATACGTACTGGGATATGCACCCTGTATATTTATAGCCGGTGAGAAATAATTAGGTGTTAGATCACCTACATCGTCATACTCATAAATACTCATATTAGGCATCTTGGTATAGGCAACACTTCTTAATCGATCACGGTCTGATGTACCAAAAGTATTTACATAGTTACGATCTGTGTCTGTATGTGTATAGGAGATATCTGTCCTAAAACGTATACGGTCTGAAACAATATAATCTAAATTTAACCTACCATTTATACGTTCAAAACCGGTACCCTTAGTGACTCCTTTAGAATTGTAATATCCTACCGAAGTGTAATAACGTGCTTTTTCACCACCACCTTGAAGAGATAAGGTATGTTCACCGGTCAACCCAGTTTGAGAAATTGCATCTACCCAGTCTGTATTATTTCCATAGTTTTTAAAGAAATAGACCTCTTGAGGATCATACTGAAATTCTTTGACCGTAAGAGTATTTAGAGGGATACCATCGCGATTCATAAATTCTTCGGGGATCAATTGAGAGTATTGATCACCATTAAGCATAGGTATGGTGTTAGGTAATTGAGAGTAGGTGCCAGTAAAATTATACCCTATTTTTGGAGATCCCACAGACCCCCTTTTTGTATTTATAACTAAAACACCACCTGAAGCACGTGACCCCCACATTGCTGTTGCTGCAGCATCTTTTAAAATGGTAATGCTTTCAATATCTGAAGGTGCAATATTTAATAATGCGGCATACCCTTGTTGATCTGCTGTTCCAAAGTTGAAATCTTGAGGAATTGAGGTTTCATAAGGCATCCCATCTACAACTATTAAGGGATCTGAGGAGCCCGAAATTGATGAGGTACCTCGTATTCTAATTTGCATACCTGCACCGGGATCTCCAGAACTAGCAACAATATCAACTCCCGGAACACGACCCTGTAATGCTTCATCAATTGAAGCAGCTTGTGTATTTTCAACTTCACTTGCATTTACAGTGACATTACTGGTTGTTTGATTGCGCTCTGCTATATTAAGTAAACCGCTTTCAACTTTTTTATCAACAGTAATCATTACAGCTTCCAATTCATCAATAGATGTAGAAAGTTTTACAACATAACTGCTTTTTCCTGTAAGCGGTATCGTTTGCGAGGTATAACCAAGAGTTGAAATTACCAGTTTGTTAGAAGGGCTTTTGACACGTAGAGCAAAGTTTCCGTCAAAATCAGATATAACACCAGTTACGGTACGATTATCTGTATCCTGTTCTGCAATAGTAGCTCCCGGAATTGGTTGGCCATTTGAAATATCAATTATTGTTCCCCGCACTACTAAATCACTGTTTTGAGCATTCAAAGCAGCGCTTGAAAAAATCAGCAATAGGAGTGTGAAACAATAGAAAAAATAGGTAGTTTTTTGTCTCATCTTACTCTGTATATAAAAGATAGTTGTCAACTAGGTGAATTAAGGTTCGATCTGCCAGATTATTACTTAAGGCAGGGATATAATTTGCTACTCGATTTGCAGCATCTGTAAAAAATAAATCCTCTTGAGCACTGCTAATATTGATGTATGTCTTTTCGCCTAGTTCGTCTTTTAATAAAGTTTCAGTAAGGCCATTTATCAGCCCGTCGTCAGACGCTGTACGTGTTGCTAAAATGTGATATTTAATGAAGTCTGATACATTATCCTTTTCCCCTTGTGTGCTTGGATTGTAATTGGGGATTCCTGTAGCTGTATCTCCCGGAAGTACACCATCTCTTACTGCTTGTATAATAGCATCATTATTAGGTATGGCAAACGTGTATGATGTACCCAACTCTATACCATCTATAACACCTGCATTTCTATCATATAGTGTAGCATTCTCCAAGTAACTATAGAAATTTGCATACTCAGATCCAGGTACTTCTGCGAGTCTTTTTAAGTCTAAACCTTGTGGTTCTTCACTAAATTCTAGAAGTTTATCTATATAATATGTTCGGCCATTGCGCTGATCTTCAGAACCGATTATATTTACACGATTATTTAAAACCTCATTTCCAGCCGCGTAAACCTGACCATTTTCCCACTTAATGTATTCTCCCGGTAGATCAAAATCTCCAGAGCGAATGATACCTGATCCCGACAAATCATTTAGTTCATCATTAGGAGTAGGTATAATTCCATTAAATAGAACACGTAAAAGACGTGATCTGGCAATGTTAGCCGGTAAGGTATTGCCTTCAGGAGAGGTATATGTGTAGGAAGACGTAGGTATATCGTAACCAAAACCAAGATCTGCTAATACAGTATCAGAAGGTAAAAACAATGTATATCTTGCAGATAGGTTACTTATAATTTCACGAAAACTTGAACCATCATTAAAAAGGCGTGTAGCTAACGTGAATTTTGGGTCTAAATATGCTGAAGTGTAAACACTATAGAAGAGGTTTGATTCTTGAACTTTATTCGTTCCATAGAAAAAGCCATTACTTAATACTTTAGCTTCAATAACATTAGTATTGAAATCAATACGTAAATCTTCTCCAAGTTCATTATTATAACCTGAAGCTAGTGTGGGCCAAACGGCGCTTTGCACCATGTGCGCATTAAAAAAGTCTTCAAACACATATTTTGGTAGCTTATTAAGTGCTGTGTAGTGCTTAAGTAAAATGTCATCAACAAACTCTTGCAGAACTGTATTTTCGGGTACTATTAGGGTGTAGGCCTCACTTTGGCCATCATTGTCAGACTCTTTAATATAGTTTTCATTATTTGGAGAGAACGATAAAGCAGCGTCATAAACTTTCACAAACACATTGTCTGAATTGCGAGTGAAGTTTTGATAAGTTGTTGTGGCTTCTTGATCAAATACGTAATTCACCAGATTATTTTCAAGCATACTTCTAAAGAGGCTATAATTACTACTCTCTTCAAGTTTTTGATCGAGGTTAATTAATGGTAAAGAAACTTCACTTACCTCGTGAATAATACCATTTTCTGCAATGATATCTTTTTCTACTGCTTCCGCCTTAAGCACATTAAAACCGGTATATGTTGAATTGGGGAAGAAATAATTATAGTCGCTAGCACCTAGGCCTGCATTTGTCATGTATTCCTCCAAAAAATAGGTGATGTGTTTATTATTGTTGTCGCCAGGAATATATGAATCTCCACCAAGTGAATTGTTTCTGTTTGATCCAACAACTACCATAGATTGCCCATTTACAATTTTTGTTTGAAAGCCATCATAGTAAGCAGTTCGCCTTCTAAAAGAAGTACTTTCTTCCCACCCTATTCGTGATTGATAATCACTTAGACGTTCAGTTCTAAACGCATTATAAATAAGTGCATAGCGTACAATTTTCGCTGCAGTTATTGAATCTATTTCAGAAACGGTAGAAATATTATTTTCAGCAAAATATTTAATAAATGCGGCATCATTAGGAGCCATCATAGTCCAATATCCAGACTTGCTTAAAATGTTTTTATAACCTGCTTTATCAATAAGTGCAGTAAAGTTTGAAAAGTTACCTCGCGCTTCTAGTTGTTGAAAAATAGGATCCTCTAGATCATCAGGACGTGCGTAATACTCATTTACTTCTTCTCTGCTACAACTTGTTAGAGTAATTAGTACAGACAGGAGTAGTAAATAATGATGTAATTTTTTATTCATTCTTAAAATTGTTAAGACATAATGAGTTTTAATGCTTAAAACAATTGCGAAATCGTTTGCATTCAAATGTAATGGGCAGTTATTAGCTTGGCGTCCTGTACTTTCCTGTTATTAAATAGATTAAACGTTTTACCTGCTATATTTTAACAAGAAAGGGTCGTGAGTGAAGTGATTTGTCGGAATTTTTGACGCTTTTGAAGAGATGCTTGAGTATTTAATTTCTGTAATTATGAAAAATTAATCTATAATTATAAGTTTTTATACGCGAGAATGAGCTATGAATGATGATTTTTTAGAAATTATGTTAAGTATGTGGTAATACTTAAGTCGATGATTATCTTAATATTTATACTGTTTTAATCAATCGTAAAAAGTATTAATTGGGAGGAAGCTTATTAGATTATATATGTAGTAAAAAATTAAGTAAGCGAGTAATTATAGAAAATTCTATTAGAAATGAAAGAATTTTAGATTTTATGAAATAGTTTATAGAATTAACGTGCAATTTTTTGTTTTATTTATAAACTATGTTATGTTTGTGTAATCGATTGTATAAAAATTTTATTTAGTTTCAATCGTTTTAGTCATCCCGTTAAATCGAGTTTGTTAGATTATGAAAGTCCATCCAATAAATTATTTTGCATTTGTATTTCTTATTGTAAGCATTGCTTCGTGCAAGAATAATTCTGCGAAGAGCGAAGAAATGTTAAACGAGCAGAAGGTAGATACATTGGCTCAGCAACTCTGGTCTGTACAAATGGCAGAGTCTATTATGGTACGTAATCCTAAAGCTTATCAAATTGATGGGAGAGAAGATGCTAAATGGGATTATGTGCATGGCTTAGTATTAAAAGGGTTTTTAGATTTATACGATGTATCTAAAAATCAAAAGTATTACGATTATGCAGAACATTACGCAGATTCACTTATTGAAGACGATGGTGCTATAGCTACCTACACTATAGAAGACTATAATATAGACATGATTAATGCAGGGAAGCTATTATTCCCTATATATACTAAATCAGAAGATGAAAAGTATTTAAAAGCCATACAGCTTCTAATGAAGCAACTTCAAGAACATCCTAGAACATCTCAAGGCGGTTTTTGGCATAAAAGGCGTTATCCTTCTCAAATGTGGTTAGATGGTTTATATATGGGGGCACCATTTTATGCAGCATACACTAGTAAATTTGAAGAGGGTAAGAATCTCAATGATGTTGCGCTACAATTTGAATTAATTCAAAATAACGCTTTAGATTCAAAAACTGGTTTGCTTTATCACGGTTGGGATGAAAGCAAGGAACAAAAATGGGCTAACCCTGAAACGGGTGTTTCACCTCATTTTTGGTCCAGATCATTAGGCTGGTATGCAATGGCATTAGTTGACGTACTTGATTATTTCCCTGAAGATCATCCTAAGCGAACAGAACTTATTTCTTATTTAAAGGAGTTGTCCGTAGCAGTGGTTTCATTTCAAGATGAGAGTGGCTTGTGGTATCAGGTAACTAATATGGGAGATAAAGATGGAAATTATTTAGAAGCTTCAGGTAGTGCGATGTTTGCATATGCTTTTGCTAAGGGGGCTAATAAAGGCTATTTAGATGATAAATTTAAAATTGCTGCAAACAAAGCATTTGACGGTTTAATAAACCGGCTTATCGTGAGGAGTAGTGATGGTACAATCACCTTAACTCAAGTTTGTGCAGTGGCTGGCCTTGGAGGTAATCCATACCGCGATGGTTCTTTTGAGTATTACGTGAATGAGCGTAAACAAGACAACGATCCTAAAGGGACAGGCCCGTTTATTATGGCAGCATTACAATTAGAACGATAAACACCATTCAAATAAAAAGGATATGAAAACAAAATTTTTAGTTGGGGCTTTTGCATTTTTAACATTAGCAGCTTGTAAAGAAAGTAATGAGGATAAAGCCGAAATTAAAAAAAAGGATATATCTGAAGAAAAGATGGGGGCTACCTATGCAGAACTTTCAATTAAAGAAGGTGGAAGCTGGAACACAGAGACTAGAGAATATGTAGAGGGTAGTTTTAAAAATGTTGATTACTTAGAGGTGCCTGCAGCGCATACAGATCACTCTTGGTACATACGTTATGAAGGACCAGGTTGGGAGAATAAGCAAGTTGCTTATCGGTTATATTTAGATTGGCGTAATGCACTTGATATTTTTGGAAAACGTGTAGATACGTTGGTATTACCTTACGTGGGGCAAGATGGGTTTGATTCTTATCACGAGAATGCACCTTGGGGGCAAGATATCTTGAAAGCCGGTAAATCTATGGGAATTGGCGGCTATGGTCGTTTTACGGGCGATACGATAGCTCATTTTAATACAGTTGAAAAAACTACAGCTAAGGTCGATAATTCAGATACAATTTCTACAATAACCATAAATTATACAGGGTGGAAAACTGGAGAGGTTAGTACAAATTTAAAATCTGAAATAAGTATTTTTCCGCAAGATCGTTTCTTAAAAATAAGTTTAACGTCAGAGTCGGAGATAGAAGGTTTAGCAACAGGAATCGTGAAATTCGATGATATTCCACTTATTGAGCAGGCTAGTGAAAATGGAAAGTGGGCGTATTTAGCTACTTACGGTAAACAAACACTTGCCGGTGCAGACGATCAGCTAGGGATGGCACTGTTTTATAATACAGCTCAAGCCACTCTTGCAACTGGACCAGATGATCATTTGGTAATCTTTAACCCCTCGGTTAATACACAGACTTATTATATTCTGGCAGCTTGGGATCAAGAAAAGGGAGGCATAACCAGCAAAGAAAGTTTTGTGTCAGATTTAAATTTAAAGCTTCAAAAGCTAGAGGCAGATGGGGTACTGGAATAAAATTTAAATTTTACCACATAGTACAGGATAAACTGCCAAAAAACATAACGTAACTTTCAAAAAAGATTAATACTATAAAAGTGACCTAAAAATAAAATGTATTTTTTACATTTAAAAAGGATTCCGTAAATTACGATCTTTAAGAAAATTACACTTTAAAAATTAAACATGACAAACTCAGAATTTAGATTCGCACACCATCCAGATGATGTAAAAAAATATACTACTAAAGAACTTAGAGAGCATTTCTTAATCCCGGATGTGTTTGTAAAAGATGAGATTAATTTAACCTATACCATGTACGACCGCTATATCGCGGGTGGTGCATTCCCCGTTAGTAAGGCGCTAAAATTAGAGCCTATAGATGACTTAAAGGCCCAGCATTTCTTAGATCGCCGTGAATTGGGTGTTATCAATGTAGGAGGTAAAGGTAAAATAACAGTTGATGGTACTGTTTATGAACTTGGTAATAAGGAAGCTTTATATGTAGGGAAAGGAGTAAAAGAGGTGATTTTTGAAGCTACCGAAGAGCAACCGTATTTTTATATCAACTCTGCGCCGGCGCACCATGCATATCCTACAAAAAAAGTAACTAAAAATGAAGCGGAAATCGTTGAACTAGGTGATTCTAAATATTCTAACAAAAGGGTAATTAACAAACTTCTTGTAAACAGTGTTGTAGATACTTGCCAACTACAAATGGGAATGACGGAGTTAGCGCCGGGCAATGTATGGAACACCATGCCAGCACATACGCATACCCGCAGAATGGAAGTATACTTCTATTTTGATCTTGAAGATGGGCAGACTATTAGCCATTTTATGGGACAACCAGATGAAACACGTCATATTTTTATGAAAAACCATCAGGCAATTATCTCTCCAGAATGGTCTATTCACTCTGGAGCGGGTACTTCTAATTATACTTTTATTTGGGGTATGGCTGGTGAGAATATGGATTATGGTGATATGGATGGCGTTTCACCAGAAGATTTAAAATAAAATGAGTTTATTCAATTTAGAAGGTAAAACAGCTTTAGTAACAGGCTGTAAAAGAGGAATAGGTTTCGCAATGGCGGAAGCTCTTGCAGAAGCAGGAGCAGATATACTGGGAGTTTCAGCATCTTTAGAAATTTCAGGATCGGCAATAGAAAAAGCGGTTTTAGCAACCGGAAGAAAATTTACGGGATATCAATGTGATTTTTCAGATCGTAAATCATTATATGCGTTTATAGAAAAAGTAAAAGATGAAAATCCTGTAATCGATATATTAGTTAATAATGCGGGTACGATATTGCGCGCTCCTGCAGCAGAACACAGTGATGAATACTGGGATAGAGTAATCGAGGTAAATCAAAATGCACAGTTTATACTAAGTCGGGAACTGGGCAAAGAAATGATTAAGAAAGGTAGTGGTAAAGTAATTTTCACCGCCTCATTATTAACTTTTCAAGGAGGAATAACTGTTCCAGGTTATGCTGCCTCAAAGGGTGCAATAGGTCAACTTACAATGGCTTTGTCTAATGAGTGGGCAGGAAAAGGTGTACAAGTTAATGCTATAGCACCAGGTTATATCGCAACAGATAATACCGAAGCTTTACGGGAGGATCCAGAGCGTAGTTCTTCAATATTAGGGAGAATTCCTGCGGGCAGATGGGGACAGCCTGATGATTTTAAAGGTCCTATAATATTTTTAGCTTCAAAAGCCAGCGATTATATGAGCGGCCATGTAATGACTGTGGATGGTGGCTGGATGGGTAGATAATTTTTTTATTCCATAGATAAAATCTCTTTTAGATCGAAATACGTTAATACAATGAGTTCAATTAAGACCTTAAATCCATTAAATAGCACATTTATCACAGATAATTTTTTACTGCAAAACAAATTTGCAGAAGAATTATATCATAATTATGCTGCTTCACAGCCTATAATAGATTATCACAATCATTTACCACCAGAAGAGATTGTAGCAGATCGCCAGTTTAAAAATCTTACGCAGGTATGGTTAAAGGGAGATCACTACAAATGGCGTGCTATGCGCGCATTGGGCGTAGATGAGTATTTTATTACAGGAGATGGTACGGATGAAGAAAAGTTTTTAGCTTGGGCTAAAACGGTTCCGCATACTTTGCGTAACCCATTATATCACTGGACACATTTAGAATTAAAACGCTACTTTGATATTGATGAATTACTTAATGAAGAAACAGGCCCTGCAATTTATGAAGAAGTAAACCGCAAATTGCAAATGCCAGAATACAGCTGCAATGGTTTACTTAAAAAAATGAATGTAGAGACAGTTTGTACTACAGAAGATCCGCTTGATTCATTAGAATATCACAAAGCATTTGATGCTGAAAAAGCTGGTTTTAAAATGAGTACTGCATTTAGACCTGATAAAGCAATTTTAATAGAAACCGATACCTACAATACATACCTTAATGATCTGGCAAGTGTTGCGGGAGTAAGTATTAACTCGTATAATGATTTAAAGGCAGCATTACGTAAACGTATAGAGTATTTTAATCAAAATGGATGTACACTATGTGATCATGGTTTAAACTATGTGTCATGGGAGCCAGCAACCGATAGTCAAGTTGATGAAATTTTCAAAAAACGTAGAGATAGCGCTATGTTAACCAAACTCGAAGTAGAGCAGTTTAAAACAGCAATTCTTGTGTTTCTGGGAGAAGCCTATCATGAATTCGGTTGGGTACAACAGTTTCATCTGGGTGCTTTACGTAATAATAATAAACGTATGCTTAGTCAGCTAGGTCCTGATACAGGCTGGGATTCTATAGGAGACTATAAGCAGGCAGAAGGGTTGTCAAGATTTTTAAATGCACTTGATAGTAAAGACAAATTAGCAAAAACTATTATTTATAATCTAAACCCCGGAGATAATGAGATTTTTGCTACGATGATAGGAAACTTTAATGATGGTAGTATACGTGGTAAAGTTCAATGGGGGTCAGGCTGGTGGTTTTTAGACCAGAAAGATGGTATGGAAAAACAACTAAATGCCCTTTCAAATATGGGGTTGGTAAGTTGTTTTATTGGAATGCTTACAGACAGTAGAAGTTTTTTATCGTTTCCGCGTCACGAATACTTTAGACGCATACTTTGTAATTTGTTAGGTAAGGAAATGGCCTCAGGAGAGATCCCAAAAGATATGAATCTGGTAGGTGAGATGGTAGCAAACATTAGTTATCACAATGCTAAGAATTATTTCAACTTTTAAAATTAATGATTGATACAAAAAAGATAGTAACCTTTGGCGAGGTATTATTGCGACTTTCTCCTCCTGAAAATCGGAAATTAATGCAATCGAAATCATTAGATTTTTTCTTTGGTGGCACAGAGATGAATGTTGGTGCTTCGTTATCATTTTTAGGTGAGTCCGTAAAGCATATTACCGCAGTTTCTAATGATATTGTAGGGGATGCAGCTATTTATAATATGCGTCAATATGGTCTTGATGTTTCTGCTGTACAAAAGGTTAATCATCCTATAGGGCAGTATTTACTTGAAGTTGGCTCGGGAATGCGAAGTAGTCAGATTGCTTACAATAGGCTAAATGGGTCTTTTGCTAATATTCAAAAAACAGATTGGGATACAATATTTGCAAATGCGGATTTCTTTCACTGGACCGGGATAACTCCAGCAATCTCAGAAGCCGCATATCAAGAATTAAAAGTCGCTTTAATTTCAGCGAAAGCAAAAGGAATACAAATTACAACCGATCCTGCATACCGCAGTAATTTATGGCAATACGGGCGTAATGGTCAAGAGGTTTTAAAAGAATTAGTAAGTCTATCAACGATTTTTATAGGCGGCGTAAATGAAATTAATGAAATATTAGGAACTTCATTTACTCTTGATAAAGAAGGCTTTATCGAAGCCAGTAAGCACCTCATGACTACTTGCCCAAATATCACTCAAATTTTTGATAAAATACGTACTGCCTTAAGTGCCTCTTGGCAAAAAATTTATGGGAGAGCCTGGGTGGATAATATCTACTTTGAAACTTCAGAATTAGAAATTACACAAGTTGTAGATCGTATAGGTACCGGTGATGCCTATGCTGCAGGACTTATCTATGGTTTAAGACATTATGATACAGAAAGGGCACTTGCTTTTGCTAATGCAGCTTGCGCTTTAAAACATACCATTTTGGGAGATGTTAACCTAGTTTCTGTTGCTGAAATTACAGAAGTGATGCAAGGAAATACAGGAGGAAGAATTAAAAGATAATAAAACAAAATGGCAAAATATACGCGAATAGAAGCGGTTACCAGAATGCAGGAAAACGGAATTGTACCGGTTTTTTATCATGAGGATTTAGAGGTCTGTAAACAAATTTTGAAAGCCTGTTACGACGGTGGATCTCGTGTTTTTGAATTTACAAATCGAGGAGATTATGCCCATGAAGTTTTTGGTGAACTGAATAAATATGCCAAAGCAAATCTTGAGGGCATGATCTTAGGTATTGGGTCTGTTTTAGATGCCAGTACGACCTCTTTATACTTGCAATTAGGAGCAAATTTTATTGTCTCTCCTATTGTAAATGCAGAAATGGCAAAAGTTTGCAACCGTAAAAAAGTAGGGTGGATGCCCGGTTGTGGATCGGTGACAGAAATATCGTATGCAGAAGAGTTAGGTGCAGAAGTTGTAAAGATTTTTCCGGGTCAACAAGTAGGTGGGCCAGACTTTGTAAGAGCAGTAAAGGGACCATTGCCATGGGCAAGTATAATGCCTACCGGTGGGGTAAGTCCTACCGAAGAAAATCTAAAATCCTGGTTTAATGCTGGTGCTCACTGCGTAGGAATAGGATCAAAACTCTTTATTAAAAACGCTGAAGGCATATTTGATTATCCTGCAATAACGGTTAAAATTAGAGAAGCTCTTGATCTGGTTAAAAAAATTAGATCATGAAAAATTACTTAAAATATATTTTATTCTCTGTAAGTATAGCATTGCTGCTAAGCAGTTTCAGTTGTGCAGAAATAAACGAAACGCGTGTTATCAAACTGGCACATGGCTTAGATGTTACGCATCCCGTACATAAAGCCATGATTTTTATGGGAGAGCGGCTTAAAGAAAAATCTAATGGCACATTATCACTGGATATATATCCCAGTCAGCAATTGGGTTCTGAACGTGAGTGTCTAGAGCTTTTACAGATAGGTAGCCTAGGAATGACTAAAGTTTCAACCGGAGTTTTAGAAAATTTTGCACCACAATTAAAAGTTTTCGGTCTTCCTTTTTTATTCAGAGATGCAGAGCACCGTTTTGCAGTTTTAGAAGGTTCTATAGGTGAAGAATTATTAAATGCTAGCATTCCGCAGCGACTCAAAGGCTTAACCTTTTATGATGCAGGAAGTAGAAGTTTTTATACTAAAAAACGAGTTGAAAATCCTGAAGATTTAAAGGGATTAAAACTACGTGTGATGGAAAGCCAGACTGCTATGAATATGGTTAAAAGTCTTGGCGGATCTCCTACTCCAATCGCTTGGGGAGAGTTGTACACTGCATTACAACAAGGTGTTGTAGATGGTGCCGAAAATAACTTACCTAGTTTTTATCTATCCCATCATTACGAAGTCTGTAAATATTTTATTGTTGATGAACATACCGCTTTGCCAGACGAATTATTGATAAGTACCGTAATCTGGAATAAACTTTCTGAACAGGAACAAAAGTGGGTAAAAGAGGCCGCAATGGAATCTCTTGAATATGAGAAAAAAATCTGGCACGAGGCCGAAATGGAGGCTTTGAGAGAAATACAAAAAGCGGGTGTAGAAATTATTAGACCAGAGAAGGAGTCGTTTAGAGAATTAGTACAACCTATGTATGAGGAATTTGAACAGAACCCTGAAATGAAAAGATTAATTAAGGCCATTCAAGCTGTAAAGAACAATTAATATGAAAAGAGCATTAGATAAAATATTAGGTTCGATTTTAGTTTTTTTAATGGCCTCAATCGTTATAGCGGTCTTATGGCAGGTATTTTCAAGATATGTATTACAAGCTGCAAGTTCATTTACCGAAGAAATTGCGCGATATCTTTTAATTTGGATAGGTATTTTAGGAGCTGCATATGCTTCAGGTCAGCAAGAGCATCTGGCTATTAATATTCTTCCACCAAAATTAAATCCCGAAAATCGTATAAAACTGCGGATAGGTATTAATATTCTAATTATACTCTTCGCATTTTTTGCACTGATTATAGGTGGGGGAAATCTAGTCTATGTTAATTATGAGCTGGGTCAATACTCCGCAGCTTTAGGCCTGCCTTTAGGTATCGTATATATGGTACTTCCTATAAGTGGAGTCTTAATAATATTATATAAATCTATAGAATTATCAAATCCTAAAAAATACTTGTTGTCATGATTGAGATTTTAATTCTTGTGCTAGTGTTTTTTGTACTCCTTGCTATCGGAGTTCCAGTAGCATGGTCTATCGGTATTTCGTGTCTACTTACTATTATGGTTTCTATAGACTCATTAGCTAGTTTTACGACCATCGCCCAGCGCATGGCAACAGGACTTGATAGTTTTTCACTACTAGCTATACCATTATTTGTATTGGCTGGGCAGATTATGAATCAAGGTGGTATAGCTCTGCGCCTTATTAATTTTGCCAAAGCCTTAATGGGGGCATTACCAGGAGGACTTATTTATGTAAATGTTATTGCGGCAATGCTTTTTGGTGCAATATCGGGTTCTGCAGTGGCTGCGACTTCTGCTATAGGTGGTATTTTAGGACCATTTATGGAAAAGGAAAATTATTCCAAAGAATTTGGGGCAGCGATAAATATCACGGCCTCTACAACTGGTCTAGTAATACCGCCGTCGAACGTACTTATTGTTTATTCCCTAGCAAGTGGAGGTGTTTCTATTGCATCATTATTTCTAGCAGGATATATACCAGGAATTTTAATGGGGTTAGCATTAATGTTAGTTGCTGCAATCTGGATTAAGAAAAAAGGGTATCCTGCTGGAGAACGTAGTAGTATGAGCGTTGTTTTACGTACCTTTTTTGACGCTTTACCTAGTTTATTTTTATTAGTTGTGGTTATTGGGGGTATTGTGACAGGAGTTTTCACCGCCACAGAGGCTTCTGGTATCGCTGTATTATATACCCTAGTACTGTCATTTGCATATCGTGAATTAAAAGTTTCAAGTTTAAAGAGTATATTCTTAAGTTCAGTAGGTACCACGGCTATTGTAATGTTGTTAATTGCAACTTCTATGAGTATGTCATGGGTCATGTCTTTCGAAAATATTCCTCAAAATGTAAGTGCGGCATTATTAGCATTAAGCGACAATAAATTTGTAATTCTTATTATTATTAATGTTTTACTACTTTTTGTAGGTACGTTTATGGATATGACTCCTGCAGTTCTCATATTTACGCCAATTTTCTTACCGGTGGTAACCAGTATGGGTGTAGATCCTGTACAATTTGGAATAATGATGGTGATGAATTTATGTGTAGGTTTATGTACACCGCCAGTAGGAGCTGTACTTTTTATTGGAGTTGGAGTAGCAAAAACTTCAATCCAGAAAATAATGAAGCCCTTGCTACCACTTTATGCGGTAATGGCTATCGTATTACTTTTAGTAACATTTATTCCGGTAATCAGCCTTTGGTTACCTTCTTTATTTGAATAAATAAATATTTCTAACGTAGATAAACAATGAAAAATTTAACTAGACAAAATTCAGGATATACAGAAAAACTACCTATAAGAGTTATTCAATTTGGTGAGGGTAATTTCTTGAGAGCTTTTGTAGATTATATTATAGATAAACTTAATAAAGAGGCTCATTTTAATGCAGGTGTTGCAGTAATTCAGCCGCTTGCAAACGGATTAATCAAAATGCTTAACGAGCAGGATGGGTTATATAATCTATTTTTAAAAGGAATAAAAAATGGTAGTGAGACTGAAGAGATTCACACAATATCGTGTATTCAGCAGGGGATAAACCCCTATGAAGATTATACATCCTACTTGGCTCTTGCGGAAGAAGAGGCATTAGAATTTATGATATCAAATACCACAGAAGCAGGTATCAGCTACGATGATCAGGATACATTAGAAGGTGCTCCACATAATAGTTTTCCTGCAAAGGTTACTGCATTGCTATACAAGCGTTTTAGTCATTTTGAAGGAGCTGCAGATAAAGGATTGACGATAATTCCATGTGAATTAATTAATCATAATGCAGATACGCTTAAAAAAATAATTTTGCAATATGCAGATTTATGGAAATTAAGCGATGCTTTTAAATCTTGGATTGAAAATCACAATAGTTTCCATAATACTTTGGTTGATCGTATCGTGCCTGGTTATCCTAAGGATGATATAGAATCGTATCAAAGTCAGCTTGAATTTAAAGATAACTTAATAGTTTCCGCTGAGACATTTTTACTATGGGTGATTGAAGGCGGAGCTGCTTTGAAAGAAAAAATTCCATTTCATAAAATTGAAGAGAATATACTTGTAGTAAAAGATATGCAGCCTTACAGAACCCGAAAGGTGCGTATTTTAAATGGAGCGCATACCACTATGGTTCCATTCTCTATTCTACATGGTAATGATACGGTTAAAAAAACTATAGATGATACATTTACCGGAAGGTTTGTACGGGATGCAGTATTTAATGAAATCAACCCTACATTAGATTTGTCTGATGAAGAACTAAAAGTATTTGCAGATGCTGTATTTGATCGTTTCAGAAATCCGTTTATAAAACATCAACTTTCTAGCATTGCTCTTAATACAGTTTCTAAATTTAAGGTTCGAGTATTACCCAGTTTATTAGAATATAAAGAAAAATACAATCGATTACCTTTTAATCTTACCTTTGCATTCGCGTGTTTAATTCGGTTTTACAAGGGCAATTATAAAGAGCAGCCTTTACCAGTCCAAGATGATGCAGAAGTTGTTGCTGTATTTAATAAGGCATGGTCGTCAAATAATTTTAATCACATTGCTCATGAAATTCTAAGTTATGTATCATTTTGGGATCAGGATCTAAGTAAAATTGATGGTTTAGAAGCTAGTATTATCAAGGCTTTGGAACTTATTGATATTCACGGCATAGAAGAAGGATATAATAATTTTAAAGAGTTATGATTCACTCTCTTAATAATGAATAAAATGAAAAGTAAGCTTATAAAAGTACATCCCGATGATAACGTAGCCGTAGCACTTGTAGATTTATATGCGGGAGATAGCTTACAATTTGAAGGAATGACAATTTCAGTTCTTGATGACTGTAACGCAAAACATAAAATTGCATTAGCCAATCTGCCTGCAGGAGATTCAATTTATATGTATGGTGTTCTGGTGGGGAAGACTTTGAGTCAAATACCCTTGGGAGGAGTTCTTACCACCGAAAATATAAAACACGAGGCGAACACGGTTTCAAAAAAAACAGAGACTGTCTCATGGACAGCACCCGACATCACAAAGTGGAAAGACCGTACGTTTATGGGATACCATAGAGAAGACGGACAAGTAGGTACTGCAAATGTTTGGTTATTTTTTCCACTGGTATTTTGTGAAAATCGAAATATTGAATTACTAAAAGATGTTTTTGAAAAAGAACTTTCTTTTCACAAAGCAAGTAGGCAGCGTCAGTTATTGCGTAACTTAATTCAGGGGATGCCCGAAGATACCGCTATACTTGAAATAGAAGAAGAACAGGCTATCTTTGACAATATTGAGGTAAAATTTATTACTCATCAAGGTGGATGTGGCGGAATACGACAAGATTCTGTAGCGCTTTCAAAATTACTTGCAGGTTACGTTAATAACCCCAATGTTGCTGGAGCAACTGTTTTAAGTTTAGGTTGCCAAAACCTGCAGATTGATATTTTTAAAAATGCACTTGCAAGCATAACTAATGATGTTAAAAAACCGGTTTTAATTTATGAACAACAAGCCGAGGGAACTGTAGATGCGATGCTTGCCAAAATTATAAAAGACTCTTTTGAAGGTATTAAAAATGCCAATAAGATACAGCGCAAACCAGCCTCTATAGCTAAATTAAAAATGGGTCTAGAATGCGGTGGTTCTGATGGATTTTCTGGCATTTCGGCTAATCCTGCATTGGGATATGCTTCAGATCTTCTGGCAGCAGTAGGTGGTTCACCTATTTTATCAGAATTTCCTGAATTATGCGGAGTAGAGCAGGAGTTAGTAAATCGCTGTACCAGCGATGCAGATGCAATGCGTTTTATGCAGTTAATGAAAGCATATGAAAAATCTGCTATAGATGCCGGCTCAGGTTTTGATATGAATCCCTCGCCGGGAAATATTAAAGACGGTTTGATTACAGATGCTATGAAGTCTGCAGGTGCAGCAAAAAAAGGAGGAACCTCACCTATACAAGCAATACTAGACTATGGGGAGTATGTGACTAATCCAGGTTTAAACTTGTTGTGCACGCCAGGTAATGATGTAGAAAGTACCACAGCTATGGTAGGTTCTGGTGCTACTGTAGTGGTGTTTACAACCGGTCTGGGAACACCTACGGGAAACCCGATTGCTCCGGTTTTGAAGGTTGCTTCAAACAGTACGCTCGCCAGACGTATGCCAGATATTATTGATATTGATAGCGGCGGTGTTATAAGGGGCGAAAAAACCATTGAAGAAATGGGTGAAGAAATATTAGAATATGTAATTCAAGTTGCAAGTGGTGCAATTGAATCTAAAGCAGACACTTTAGGGCAAGATGATTTTATTCCTTGGAAAAGAGGCGTCTCCCTATAATCTAAACAGCGTTAATTAAAACTAAGGGAGTTACAGATTTACTGTAACTCCCTTTTTTGATGATGTCTCCCGTTCATAGAGCTCGGGCATTAAAACTACTTTTTTTTCTACTTTGACACTTTTAAATTGATCATTAATTTGCTCTAAAAAAACCTGAGCTGCAATTTGACCCATTAGCATCGGAGTTTGCCCAACGCTGGTCAACGGACACTCTAAATATTTTGTAAAAGGTTCATTACTAAAGCCTACAACACCAACCTCCTCGGGTATTTTTATTCCGCGACTACGCAATTCTCTTAATCCTCCTAATGCTACATAATCACTGGCAGAGAAAAATGCATCAAATTCAATATTTTTATCAAGGAGCTCTTTTACAGCTTCAATGCCCGCTTCAACAGTACTACTAACTTCAAGTATAAGATTGTTGTCTATAGCTATATCATATTCTCTTAATGCTGCTATGTAACCATCGTAACGGTGCTTATAAATCTCCAATTTAGAATCTCCTCCTATGTGCACTATATTTCTATATCCCTGTTTGATAAGATGTTCTGTAGCCATAAATGCACCTTCATAATCGTTTATGGTAACCGAACTCACCCCTCGTATATCTTTTTTACGGTCAAAAAAGATAAGAGGCACCCCATCATCTTGTATTTCTTGAATATGCGATAAATCTTCTGTTGTTTTAGAAACTGAAATAAATATTCCATCTATATGCGTATTGAGTAATGTTTTAATCTGGCGGGCTTCATTAGCCACGTCTTCGTGTGACTGGCAAATAATGACGTGATAACCCTTAGGAGTCAGCTCTTCTTCAATGCCACGTATTACAGAGGCAAAAAAAGTGTGATTAATATAGGGTACGATAACACCTACGTTAAAAGTACGACCACTTTTTAATGCTAGAGCTAACGTATTTTGTTGATAATTTAATTCTTTTGCCATTTTTAAGACTAGTTCTTTCGTCTTAGGACTTACCCGGTTACTATCATTTAATGCTCTTGAAACCGTCGCTGCACTGATATTTAATTTTTTTGAAATATCATAAATGGTAATCTTTTCTTTTTGGCGCATGTTTTTCTAATAAATACTAGTTACCAATATAAAATTATTTTTCTTTATAAATGTCTTATCACTTCGATCATAATAGTACTATTTAAACCGCAAGCTCAAATATTTAACTGTTAAAAGTCTCATATTTCATAATTTATAAAAGTTTTTAATTGTTTCTTAACATAATTTATATATTTTTATACAATCGATTACGCAAAAATAATATTTGAGTAAACTAACAGCGTAAATAGTAAAACTTATGAGAAAAACAGCACACACAATGCCTGCTTGTTCGTTACTGCTTTATTTAATTCTTTTATTTCCACTATTAGCCAATGCTAACAATCATTCAAAAATTTCTAGTATCAGAATGAATAATAGTGCGTCAGAATTTGAGGAAATAAGCGGAACAGTTACAGATGCAGATGGAATTCCTTTAGGAGGCGTTACCGTATTAGAAAAGGGTACTACAAATGGAGTAGTAACTGATTTTGATGGTAATTACTCAATCGATGTAGTAAGCGAGGACAGTATTTTAGTCTTTTCTTACATAGGTTTTCAAACGATTTCGGAAGAAGTAGGAGAGCGGAGGATCGTTAATATCACCCTACAACCAGATACTGTTGCATTGGATGATTTAATAGTCGTAGGCTATTCTAAAGTCTCGAGGGAAGAATTGACTTCAGCAGTTTCCTCAGTAAATTCTGAACAAATCAAAGATATTCCTTTAAATAGTGCAGCAGAGGCTATTCAAGGTCGTCTTGCGGGGGTTCAAGTTTCTACAACTGAGGGAGCTCCAGGAGCAGATGTCACCATTCGTGTGCGAGGTGGTACTTCTATAACACAAGATAATAGTCCATTATATATTGTTGATGGAATTCAGGTTGAAAATGCCTTATCTATTCTTTCTCCTCAAGAAATAGAGTCAGTAGATGTACTTAAAGATGCGGCTTCAACATCGATTTATGGTGCCCGCGGTGCTAACGGTGTTGTTCTAATTACAACAAAAGGAGGGAAAGCTATTCCTACGCAGGTTACTTACAGCGGGTATATGGGTGTACGTCAAATCGTAAACAAATTACCAGTTATGAATCCGTATGAATATGTAAATTATCAATACGAACTTTATAATTTTCCCGGAGATGAATCTTTGTCCAATACATTCACACAACGTTATGGGACCTATGCAGATTTAGAGAATTACAGAAATATTCCTTTTCAAAATTGGCAGGACGAAGTTTTTGGTCGTGAGGCTTTTAATCAAACGCACAACTTAAGCGTAATAGGTGGGTCTGAAGTAACAACATTCAGTCTTACGATGAATCATGTTGAAGAAGAAGGAATTATGCTTAACTCAGGTTATAAGCGTGATGCTGCAAATTTTAAATTTGATCATAAAATAAATAGTAAAGTAAAATTTGGTGTTAATGCCAGATACAGCCGCAGAAAAATAGACGGAGCAGGGACTTCTTCAACTGGTTCACAAGGTTCAAACCGATTGAGAAATGCGGTGCGTTATCAACCCTTTACAGGTCCTGGAAATGAAAACTTTGTGGATGAATTTGATCCCCAATATGCAACACTGACAAATCTTACAAGTCCGGTTTTGTTAGCTAATAATGAGCTTCAATTTGATTACCGCAATGATTTAATTCTTAATAGTTATTTAAGTTATGAGATTTTTAAAAATTTAACCTTTAAAAGTGTAATTGGTTATGTTCAGAATGATCGGAAAACAAATATTTTTAATGGTAAAGTGACTAGTGTTGCGCGGGCTAATGCAGATATGCCCGTGGTTGATCTACGTAACAGTCAAACGCGCAGAGTAACTAATTCAAATACACTTAACTACAATTGGAAAATTAATAATCTACATAGACTGGATGTTTTATTAGGTCAAGAAACGGTACGTACTGATGGAGAATCTGGAAGGACATATGTAAAATGGTTACCTTCAAATATAACAGCTCCTGAGGCATTTGCAGGTATTCAACGTGCAACTCCTCCGGCCGGCCAAGTACAAGATCCTCCAACTTCAGAAGTGTATATTGATAGAATTATATCCTTTTTCGGGCAAGTTCATTATTCTTTTGATAAAAAGTATCTAGCAACATTATCAGTAAGAACAGATGGCTCTAGCGTATTTGATCCTAATTATGGTTATGCTACGTTTCCATCTATTCAACTTGCGTGGAATGCTAAAAAGGAAGCCTTTTTACAAGATATAAACTGGTTAAACTCACTAAAAATAAGAGCGAGTTATGGTACTTCTGGAAACAATCGTATTGAACCATTTTTATATCGTACTTTCTTTGATGTGTCGAGTACAAATGGTTATGCTTTTGATCAAAGCATTACTCCGGGTGCTGCGCCTCCATCTGAATTAGCAAACCCTAATGTAAAATGGGAAAAAACAATTTCTAAGAATGTCGGGATTGATTTTAGTTTCTTTAGTGATCGTCTTTTTGGAAGTATAGATGCTTATGTGACAGATACTGATGATCTGTTACTGAGAGCCAAAATACCTCAGACTAGTGGCTATGAATTTCAGTTTCAAAACAGTGGGGCTACACGTAACAAAGGGGTAGAATTAGCCCTTGGAGGTGATATAGTTCAAAATCAAGATTTTAGATGGAGTGCTAATTTTAATATTGCAACTAATAAAAATACAATTAGAAGTCTAGGTCAGAATACAAATGGGGGTAATGTGGACTCCTATTTAGAATCTTCTGGCTGGGTTAATAATATTCGTGATTTTAAAGTTGAGGTTGGGCAGCCTATAGGTCAATTTTATGGTTATTTAACAGATGGTTTTTATACCGTCGACGATTTTAATTATGACGCAGGGACACAAACTTATACACTTAAAGATGGTGTGCCAAGTTCTAGTGCTGCGGCTTTAGGATCTAAAGGAGTAAACCCTGGTGATCTTAAACTGAAAGATCTTGATGGAGACGGAGTCATTGGTGATGAAGATAAAACTGTACTAGGTAATCCACAACCTAAATTCTATGGAGGCTTAAATCAACAAATAGCGTATAAGAATTTTGATATGAGTGTATTTGTAAATTTTTCTGTCGGTAATAAAGTTTATAACGCTAACAAAATAGAGTTTACCAGTCAATACTTATATCGTGATAATAATATGTTAACCGAAGTTAACGGTCGATGGAGGAATTTTGATGATCAAGGTCAGCGTGTTATGGATCCTACTGCACTGGCAACTCTTAATCAGAATGCCACCTTCTGGACACCTCCTAGTGGTCAATACATTTTGCATTCTTATGCTATTGAAGATGGTTCTTATTTAAGGTTAAGTAACATTACTCTGGGGTACTCATTACCGGACACAGTTCTTGATAAGCTTAAAATATTTTCAAACTTTAGATTTTACGTAACTGCGAATAACTTACTTACATTAACCGGTTATTCTGGTTATGATCCTGAGGCAAATACAAGACGAGGCAATCCATTAACACCTGGTGTAGATTATGCTGCATACCCACGTAGTAGATTTATTCTTAGTGGAGTTAATATCACATTTTAAATAATCTTAAAATGATACATACAAAACAAAATATATATGCTATGAAAATTATTAGAAGAATTGGCATTTTAAGTGGTCTGTTAACAATAATCACGCTTGTTGTTTCATGTGAGGACTATATAGATCTTGATAATCCTTCAAAAACGTCAGAGATCGCTCTTTTCAATGATGTATCTTATACATCTTCAGCAGTGACGGCAATTTATGGGGAGCTTATAGGAGATAATGGTTACGGTAATCGTTTGTCTTCAATCTTACCCCTTGCCGCAGACGACTTTGAAACTTCAGGCGATTACAATTGCAATGACCGTAGAGGTATAAGTATGTTTGAAGCTTGCTCTTCAAATTCAGAACTTAATAACCCATTTAAACAGTTGTATAGTGGGATTGAGCGTGCAAATTTATGTATTAAAAATATACCTGGATCTACGGTATACACTACAGGTTCTGAATCTGATAAAGCGATGATGGATAAGTTTTTAGGAGAAGCACTTACCCTAAGAGCACAATTCTATTATGAGCTGATACGTAATTGGGGTGATGTTCCTTTTCATGACAGACCAGCGGCCGATCTTGAAGATATTTTTTTACCTAAAACAGATCGTGATGTTATTTATGAACAACTTTTGAGCGATTTAGAACAGGCCTCTCAATTAATTCCGTGGCGATCTGAAATAGGTTCAACACCTACACGACTCTCCAAAGCAGCCGTGAAAGCCCTACGCGCGCGTATTGCACTGGCACGAGCAGGATATTCTTTGCGCCGAGATCCGGTGCAAATGATTCAGGGTAGCAGTCCCCAAACATATTATCAGATTGCATTTAATGAATGTAAGGAAATTATAGCTCGTAGGGGAGAGCATGATTTAAATCCAGAGTTTGAGGACTTATTTAGATCACTGCACGAAGGTCGAGCAGATGCAACAAATGAGATAATTTTTGAGGTAGGAGCATTTGGAGGTAATTCAAGCACAGATAGTAAATTAGGATATTACAATGGTTTGCGTCACGATCGTGCTTCACAATGGAACGGTGGGGGTGGTATTAATGCAATCCCAACATATTTTTATGAATTTGGCCGAAATGATTTGCGTAGAGATGTAACCATTACATTCTTACAGATTAATAAGGATGAGCAGACTGAAGTAGCTCAAGCGGGTAGTTGGACAGATGGTAAATTCAGAAAATCTTGGACTTCCATAACTGGTCCCTCTCAAAATTTAGCTGTAAACTGGCCGTTAATACGTTTTGCAGATGTGCTTCTTATGTTTGCCGAAGCTGATAATGAAATCAATAATGGCCCTTCTGCAGAAGCCGTTTCTGCCTTGGAAGAAGTGAGAATACGTGCATATGGTGGTAACGCATCACAAATAGGAACAACCCCTACATCCAAAGATGCATTTTTTGAGGCTTTAGTTCACGAGCGCTTATTAGAATTTGGTGGTGAAAGTATCCGTAAATATGATTTGATTCGCTGGAATTTAATTAATGATAAAATACAGGAAACCAAAGCAAAACTCACAGACTTCATGAATGGAACCGGTGATTACACTAATGTTCCTGAAGTAATTTATTATAAAGTAGCAGATTACAACCCAGAAGCTAGCGCTCAAGAGGTAGTGGAAAACCTAGATATTTATTATAGTGGTAACGATCAATCAACAGTATATTATAATCCCACACCTTCCACGGTACCTTCAGGTTATTCTCAGGCACGCTGGAGAGATGGGGTGGATGCAGATTATATTGATAGCGAGCGTAAAGGTTTTGCTCAATATTTTGAACCTAACCGAAAGGAGTTGTTACCTCTTTTTGATGATATTTTGAATACCAATTATAATCTTACCCAAGATTACGGATATTAAACAATAGTGATCATTAAAACATACACGCAAATGATAAATTTTAAATTTAAAAGATTAGCGGGAATTACATTGATAGTACTGTCACTGCCTTTGCTTATCTCTTGTGATAGAGACGATGATGCTAATCTGGGGCCTATTAAGATGTTTACTCCAGGAACTGTAAATACCCAAGGCTTTGATAATGAAGCTCGATTAACGTGGGATCCTTCTTTATTTACAGGAAACATAGGTGAAACATATACTGCTCAAGTTTCTCTAGACTCCTTATTTACTAATGAAGCTGAAATAATTCTCGAAAAGCAAACCGATACAACAGGAATAGTCTTTACAGATGCTGAGCTTGAAGTGCGTAAAACATATTTCGCTCGAATAAAAGCAAACGCTTATGAAGACCGTCCAGAATCAAATTGGACACCAGGATACAGTTTCAGAATAAGAGGTATTCAAATCCTATATGATGTTTACGCTCCAGAAGTGGGAGCAAACTCTGCTACAATTCGTTGGATGCCAAGAGATGGAGTTTCTTCGGTTTCAATTCAGGAGTTTACGCAAGAAGCAGGCGAAGAACGTGTGCTGGTAGGCGATCCTATCGATGTGAGTGTAACTCCTGCTGAAGCAGCTGAAGGAGTAAAATTATTAACCGATTTATCTCCTGAAACTAAATATCAGATTGATCTATATCAAGGTTCTATCAGCGTAGGGTATCGTGCTTTTACCACTTCAAAAATTTCAATTTATACTACGACACTTTCTCCAGGTGATGACTTATCTGATGCTATTGATGCAAGTGTAGATGGTGATGTGATTGCATTAAATCCAGGGAGTTATGATGAGAGTGATTCTAATTTTAATATAACAGGTAAATCTATTTCCATAGTTTCTACATCCAGTAATCCTAGAGATACAAAAGTTATGTTCAAAGAATTTACTTTAAATGGTGATGGAGCCGGTATTACTATAGATGGTATTGAGTTGGATGGTAGTAATGGTGCACTGTATCTTATAAATCTTACCGGAGGAGAAACTAATTTTGGAAATGTAAGGTTCAATAATTCCATAATTCACGATGTATCAACGAGTGCTTTCCGGGCAAATCGAGGGCCTAATAGTGGTTACTTTATGGATAGTTTTACTATTGATTACTCTTTAATTTATAATATCTCACCTAGTAATTATGGCTTTTTGCATCTTGATGAGCTGATTTTTAATGAAATTAATATCACAAATTCTACAATTTACACTTCGGCAGATTTATTAATAAGAAGAAGGCAAAGCCTTGATGCTCCAGGACCTACACCAACTGTGCTAATAGATTATTGTACTATTAATAGTATAGGTTCTTCAAGTAATTATACTTTATATGACGGAGGAAGTGTAGATGTGAATCTTATAATAACTAATTCCATTATTGCAAATATTCCACTCCCAGGTTCTACGGTTGGAGAATCTCTGTTACGTTTAGACGGTTCTGGATCCTCGGCACGTATTGCTAATAACAACTTTTTTAATCTGAAAAATTCAAGTGAAGCAGATGCAGTTGATCTAACAATACCCGAGCAACCTTATATCACAGTTGAGAATATTTTCAGAATAAATTTAGGCTGGGATGGGACGACTACAAATTTTACAGTATCACAAAATCCGGGATTACAAAGCGCTTCATCAGTGGGTGGTTTGATAGGAGATCCTAGATGGTGGTTTAACTAAATTAACAATCTAAAAGAAGTTCTGATTTTGAATGAAATCAGAACTTTTTATTTAAACGCTTTCTATGAAAAATAAACAAATTAGATTTTTATTTATTCTATATATGGTGTTGGGCCCTATGGCTCATGCGCAGCAACTGGCCTTTCCTACTGCAGAAGGTTTTGGCAGGTTTGCTACAGGTGGACGGGGAGGAGAAGTTTATATTGTAACAAATCTAAATGACGATGGGGAAGGTAGTTTGCGTAAAGGTGTGGTAAAACATGGTCCCAGGATTATTGTATTTGCTGTTTCTGGCACTATTGCTTTAGAATCTACATTAGATATTAACAATCCAGATATTACCATAGCAGGACAATCTGCACCAGGTGATGGTATTTGTATAAAAGGATATCCAGTTACTGTAAAGGCAAATAATGTTATTATTCGATATATGCGTTTTAGACTTGGGGATGTCAATAAAGTTGAGGGAGATGCATTGGGCGGTAGAGATACAAAAGATGTAATTATAGATCATTGCTCAATAAGTTGGGCCACAGACGAGAATGCATCATTTTATAGAAATGAAAACTTTACAATGCAGTGGTGTATTATATCAGAATCGTTAAACAGCTCTGTTCATAGTAAAGGGGATCATGGATATGGGGGAATCTGGGGAGGCGTAAATGCTTCTTTTCATCATAATTTATTAGCCAGTAATCACAGTAGAAACCCACGTTTTAGTGGCTCAAAAACTACTGCTAATACGGCTAATGAATTTGTTGATTTTAGAAATAATGTGATTTATAATTGGGAAGATAATAGTGCTTATGGAGGAGAGAAAGGCACCTATAATATGATTAATAATTACTTTAAATCGGGTGTTTCCACAAAGAAAACCACACGTAACAGAATTGTAAATCCTTCAGAGCCTTACGGAAAGTTTTACGTAAATGGAAATATAGTGGAAGGATTCCCGGAAATTACAAAAGATAATTGGGCTGGTGGTATTCAATGTGAGAATCCTGAAGAAACACGTCTAATAGAAGCAATTGCAATAGATAATAATGTAATTACGCAAGACGCGAAATTGGCATTTGTTAAAGTACTGCACGATGCTGGTGCAAGCCTCAAAAGAGATTCGGTAGATCATAAGGTGGTACAAAGTGTTGCCACTGGTAAGCCTCATTATAAAGAAGGGATTATAGATTCACAAAATAATATTGGGGGCTGGCCTATTCTCATGTCTAAACCTACTCTTAAAGATACAGATGCAGATGGTATGCCCGATTCATGGGAAGAACAAAGAGGTTTAAACTCGGTAATAAATGATGCTGATCAAAACAACTTAGATGAAGTTTATACGAATGTTGAGGTTTATTTAAACAGTTTGATTCCTTCACATTTACAAACCTCTAGTATTTTCAACAAGGATTATCACTTTGTTGTAGACGCAGCCGGAAATGGAGATTTTACAAATGTGCAGGATGCGATTGATGCGGTTCCTGATTTTAGAAAGAATGAAACACGTATACAAATAAAATCTGGTGTTTATAAAGAAAAATTAGTGCTTGCGGCTTCTAAAACTAATGTCACACTTATAGGTGAAGATATGGAAACCACGATTCTTACTTATGATGATTATGCGCAAAGAATTAACCGATTTGGAGAAGAAATGGGAACGACAGGTTCTTCCTCTTTTTTTATTTTTGGTGATGGCTTTAGAGCGGAAAATATTAGCTTTCAAAATACTGCAGGACCTATAGGTCAGGCTGTGGCAGTGCGTATAGATGGGGATAAAATAGTTTTTAAGAATTGTAGTTTTATTGGAAATCAAGATACCCTTTACACTCATGCAGCTTTAAGTAGGCAGTATTATGAGAATTGTATTATTACAGGAACGGTCGATTTTATTTTTGGTTGGTCAACGGCAGTATTTAATAAATGTACACTCATAGTTAAAGATAAAGGGTACATAACAGCCGCGAGTACTCCAAAAGACCATGCTTATGGTTATGTGTTTATAGATTGTACTATTAAAGGAGATGGGGTGGCAACTCATTATTTAGGAAGACCTTGGAGAGACTATGCAAAAACGGTATTTATAAATACTATTACAGATGCAAGTATAAAAGACGAAGGGTGGCATAATTGGAACAAACCACAAGCTGAAAAAACCACATTTTATGCAGAATATAATACTATGAGCTCTATGAAAAATAGCGCACAACGTGTTAATTGGGTAAAGGATCTTTCAAAAAATGAAATTGACGAGTATTATACAATAGACCGTATCTTAAAAGGAGCAGATAACTGGAATCCTTTAATCAAAGGCTAATACACATTTAGTGTACTCCCATTTCTTAAATGATTAAAATTTGAGAGATAAATTAGTATTTCAATAAATTTTTAGGGTTTTAATTTGGGTACTAATAATATTTAGTTAATTTAGTGTAATCGATTGCACGCTTTCTTCTATTCAACATTTAACCAGCTATGATCCAAATAATTTTTAATGTTTTTAATTATAAATATCGATTTCGTAAATCGATGTTTTTAGTATTGGTACTAATGGGTTTCACACTAGTATCATGTAAATATCAATCTCAAACAGAAGCGAATCAAGACGTAGTCATACAGGAAAATCCCTGGGATGAAGCAGAACGTATTATTGAAAAAATAGGGAAGATAAATTTCCCTGACACCGAATTCATTGTGACAGATTTTGGAGCCATAGGAGATGGTGAGACTTTAAATACGCAAGCTTTTAGAGACGCTATAGATAAATGTAATGCTGCAGGCGGTGGACATGTAATTGTACCAGCAGGAAATTATTTAACAGGTCCGATTCATTTAAAAAGTAATGTTGACCTGCATCTAGAAGAAGGTTCAGAAATCTTGTTTACAACAGATCATAAAGCTTATTTGCCTGCTGTACATACTTCTTATGAAGGCATGGAGATTATGAATTACTCCCCATTAATCTATGCAAAGGGGCAGAAAAATATTGCTGTAACCGGTAAAGGTACCCTTAATGGTCAAGCTAACAATCAAAACTGGTGGCCTTGGTCTGGTGCAGCACGTTATGGTCATCAAGAAGGTACACCACAACAGAAAGATAATCATAATTTACCTAAGCTTTTTAAAATGGTGGAAGATGGCGTTCCTGTAGAAGATAGGATGTTTGGAGTAGGTCATGAGCTACGTCCATTATTTTTTCAGACTTTAGAATGTGAGAATGTTTTAATTCAAGGAGTAACCTTTACAAATGCTCCTTTTTGGGTAATTCATCCTTTAAAATCAAAATATATCACTGTAGACGGCGTAACGGTGAACAGTCACGGTCCTAATAATGATGGTTGTGATCCAGAATATTCAAGTTATGTGCATATAACCAACTGCAAATTTAATACTGGTGACGATTGTATTGCTATAAAATCTGGTCGCAATGCAGACGGACGTCGTGTCAATATACCCAGTGAGAATATTGTAGTAGAAAATTGTGAAATGAAAGATGGTCACGGGGGTGTGGTAATGGGAAGTGAAATTTCGGCAGGTGTGCGTAATGTTTTTGTGCGCAACTGTATAATGAACAGTCCTAATTTAGATAGAGCAATTCGTATTAAGACAAATACACTACGCGGAGGCTTTGTCGAAAATTTATATGTAAAAGATATTGAAGTTGGGCAGGTTAAAGAAGCTGTTCTCAAAATCAATTTATATTATGGAATCTATGGAGTTCAAGAAGGAGAGTTTATACCTACTATAAAAAATATAAATCTTGAAAATATTACTGTAAAAAACGGAGGTGAATACGGGATATTAATCAAGGGAAGACCAGAAAAGTTAGTTTCGGGAATCACGTTGAAAAATGTGGTTATTAATGGAGCAGAACAACCTACATCAATAGAAAATTGTGAACCTATTACATACTTCAACACAAAAATCAATAATATCATTATGCAATAATCCAAACTACTCATTCAAAAATTTACATACACAATTAAACTTATTATAAATGAATTATTTAATTACTCATCTCCTAATTCGAGGAAAAAAGAGAAGCATTTTTGTACTTGTTTTCAGTCTTTGCTCTTTCATAGGCTTTGGTCAAAATACTCGCACCATTACCGGAACAATTTCTGCTGCTGACGATAGCATGCCATTGCCTGGCGTTAACGTACTAGTAGAAGGTACAAATGCGGCAACTGTTACTGATTTTGATGGAAATTTTCAGTTAGAAATTCCAAGTGGCGATGCTACTCTTGTTGTAAGTTACGTTGGTTTTATAACAAAACGAATACCAGTTAGCTCACAAAGTAATTTTACGATATCGTTAGAGACCGATGTGCAATCTCTTAGTGAAGTTGTCGTTGTAGGCTATGGTACCGTTAAAAAATCAGACCTTACCGGTGCAGTAGGTACGGTCGACTCAGAGAGTTTAACCGAACGTAATCTTACAAATCCTGTTGAATCTTTGCAAGGACTGGTTGCAGGTGTTGAGGTAAGTAATTCAACTGGTCGTATTGGAGACGGTTACAATATTACTATAAGGGGTCAAAATTCAATTGGCGGAGGTGGTAACCCATTATTTGTCGTTGACGGTGTTCCTACAGATAATATAGATTTTCTAAACCCTCAAGATATTGAGCGTATGGATATCTTAAAAGATGCATCATCTACAGCAATTTACGGATCCCGTGGATCTAACGGTGTTGTAATTGTGACGACACGTAGCGGAGCAAGCGCAAAAGGTGGTCTTTCTGTAAGTGTTGAATCCTTTGTAGGAGTGAAAGATGTTGCACGCCTTCCCAATTTTATGGATCCTCAAAAATGGTGGGAATACCATCAAGGTGCCTATTTAGCTACAGCAAGTAAAGACCCAAATACTGGTGCGGTAACAGAAGCAACTTTATTTGATGCTGTTGCAGGAAGTGGAAACTCAGAATTATTTAGACGGGTTGCCGCAAACCAGTCTTTTGATTGGTATGATGCAGTTTTAAGAACTGGCATACAGCAGAACACTTATGTTAACGCTTCGGGAAGAGCAGAAAATGGCTTGGGATATAATTTAGGTTTAGGTTATCAAACGGAAACTGGAAATATCGATAATGAGGAATTAAATAAGTACACTTTAAAACTAGGAGTTGATCACAAAATTAATGAGAAGTTTACATTAGGTACTAATGTTACAGTTACATTAACAGATCAGGATCAAGGAAGTGATATAGCTATGCAGGAGGCTTTTCGTCTAAATCCATTTCTAGATCCATATGATTTTGAGGGGAAAACTTTGTTTCCATTACCCGGAAAATTAACTGGACCAGACGGAAATCTTATTATAGATAAGACCAGCACCTATAATCCTCTTTTAGAAATTGAAAATGCAATCGATAACACTCGTAGTTGGAATATAATTGGAAATACGTATTTTGAATATAAGCCTTTAGAATGGTTGTCATTTAAGACGTCATTTGCTGCAGGATATTCAGATAATCGCCGAGGTAGATCGTGGGGACCACTCACAGATACTGGGAGTAAAAATAATAACCTATCTTCAGCTCGTTTAGATCAGATACAGAATTTCAATTATACTTGGGATAATCAGTTCAACATAACCAAGACATTTAATGAAATTCATAATGTAAATCTTTTAGGTTTATACAGTATGTTTTCAGATCGTAATGAGAGTTCATTTGCTTCTTCTCGAAATATGCCTTTTGACACCAGCTTTTTTAATATAGGTAGTGGAGAGCAAGGAACTTATGATTTGGGTTCTAATTATTTCAAAACTACTTTAAGATCTTATGCATTACGTTTTAATTATTCGTACGATGATAAATATTTAGTAACCCTATCTAACAGATGGGATGGTTCATCGGTATTTCCAGAAGATAATCGCTGGGATTCATTTCCTTCAGCAGCATTGGGATGGAATATTTCGAACGAAGATTTTTTAACAGAATCTGCTGTAGTGAGTAACTTAAAATTACGTGCTAGTTTTGGGTACACGGGGAATAACAAAATAAATCCTTACTCATCATTAAACACACTAGATACACAAACATATTACGATTACGCAGGTCAAGCTTCAAACGGATTTATTTCTAATCAAATTGCTAATGCACAATTGAAGTGGGAACGTACTCGCGAATTTAACATTGGAGTTGATTTCGGATTATACAGAGATCGTATTACTGGAAGTTTTGATGTATATGACCGTCTATCAGATGACTTATTATTTACTCAAGACTTACCAAGTGAAACAGGATTTGAAAATATTGCAGCAAACGTTGCTTCTGTTAATAATCGGGGGATTGAGATCGCTTTGACTACTCGCAATATTCAAACAGAGGATATCACTTGGACAACTTCATTCACATTTACAAAAAATACAAATGAGTTAAGATCAATTTACGGTCAAGATCAAGTTGACGATGTAGGTAATAACCTATTTATTGGGGAGTCTCTAGATGCTCTTTATAACTATAAATTTACGGGTATATGGCAAGCAGACGAGAGAGATGAAGCAGCCGGTTATGGCATGAATGAAGGTCAAGAAAAGCTTCTTGATGTTAATGGTGATGGTAAATATACACCAGACGGTGATCGAGTTATTTTGGGTTCTACAAATCCAGATTGGACAGGAAGTTTCTTCAGTTCATTGCGTGTTAAGAATTTTGACCTTTCTACTTCCGTAATTGTTACTCAAGGAGTTTTAGTTTATAGTAACTATCACGCTAATTTTGCTGATACGCGTGACCGTGGTCGTCAAAAATTAGATATAGACTGGTATATACCAGCAAATGATGCCGGTATTCCCGCCAGAGCTTCTAATACGTATCCACAACCTCGTAATGAAGGAAGCTTTTGGAGAAATAATGGAGTGGGATATTACAGAGATGCTTCTTTTGTTAAAGTGAAGAATATTGCCTTAGGATATAACTTAAACAGTAAGGCACTAGAATCTTTAAATCTATCACAACTACGTGTATATGCTAATGTACTTAATCCATTTGTATTTACAGAGTACGACGGCTATGATCCCGAGTGGGCAGGAGCATCACTTCAAACAGGAAGACCTGGTTATGTAACTTATCAGCTAGGGTTTAATTTAAAATTTTAAAAAATGAAAAATACAAGATATATTATAGGATGTCTGCTTCTTCTATTTACAGTGACCAGTTGTCAAGACTTTTTAGATGAAGAAAATGAGTCGTATGCAGTTGCAGAAGAATTTTATTTAACTGCAGAAGGATATCAATCATTAATTAATGCTAACTATGCACAACTTCGAGAACTTTATGGTAATGAACCATGGTTATATGCTTTAGGAACCGATTTATATGCCGAGGGGCGTGATGCAGAACCTACAGGATTAAGTCAATATACAGATCTTAACCCATCATCTGAAGGTGTTGCTGCATTATATGATAACGCCTACAAAGCTATACAGATAGCTAATACAGCTATTTTTTATGCCGACTTAACTGCTAATACTAGTGTACTAACACAGCAAATAGGGGAAATACGTTATCTAAGAGCAAATGCATATTTTCTATTGGTTCAAACTTATGGAGGGGTTCCACTTGTCACGGATTATTTTAAAGAGCCGGTTCTTTCTTTTGATCGTGATTCCGCAGAGAATATTTATAATTTTATTATAGCTGAATTAGAAGGTGCCTTAAGTCAAGTTAGTACCGGTGCTTTTCAAGGAAAGGTAAAACAACGTGCTGTAAATCATTTATTAGCTAAAGTTTATTTAACAAGAGGTTACGAAGATTTTGGTACGCAAGCAGATTTTGATACAGCAGCAACTTATGCCGATGCAGCAATTGCAGGTGAGAGTTTGACAATACCTTTTGACGAATTATGGGCTCCTGGTAATCCCACCTATGCAATTAATTCAGAAACATTATTTTCTGTACAATATGATCCAAAATCGGTAAGTACAGATCCTCAGGCTTTAGGACATCAACAAACTTCATATTTTGGTCCGTATCAGGGTGGGAGCGAAGTAGCAGGTAATGCACCTAGTAGAAATTATTTACTTTGTCCTACTCAATTTGCTATTGATTTATTTACTGAAGACGATGCACGTTATAATGCAACGTTTATGGTTGAGGTCTACAATCGTTATTTTGATTTTTATGATGTAGAAGATACCAGTACTTTACCGGTGGCTCACTATTATGCTCCGGCTTGGGAAGCTACAGCAGCAGATAAGGCGGCTTATATGGCTGCGCATCCCGAAGCTGTTTACCATGATTACGGTAGCTATGTTCCTTCTGTAAATCCATCAACAGATTATCAGACAATTCCAGTTAGAAAATTTGACGATCCTTCCGCTCCATTTGGCGAAAGCACCAGCAGAAGAGATATTATTCTATCTCGCTTGGGAGAAACCTATTTAATTGCTGCAGAAGCTTACTTGAAAGCGGGCGATCCTGGAACGGGATTAATTCGTCTTAATGAAGTACGTAGGCGTGCGGGAGTGGCTGCCGCGCAAGCAGGGGATTTTGATATAGATTATATTCTTGATGAACGTGGTCGCGAGTTACTAGGCGAGTACCACCGCTGGTTTGATTTAAAGCGTACTGGTAAACTCGTCGAGCGTGCTTCTGCTTATCATTTTTTAATTGAGGAAGCTAATTTTCAAGGTGCAAATGGCGAATTAAAGATTTTAAGACCATTGCCACAAACGGCCATCGACTTAAACCAAAATAGAGATTTTAAGCAAAATCCTGCTTATCAATAAAACTTAATTAAGGATAAAAAGTTAAGAAAAAGGCTTACCGACTTCGGTTAAGCTTTTTTCTGTTTTAAAAAAGTATAAACTTAAGCTGATGAAATTTTTAAAACAGATACCATTCGTGGCCTATATACTGGTCTTAAGTCTTACATGTAGAGCTCAGGAAAGCACTTCGGAAGTTTGGGTAGCAGATCAGAAAGACGGTACTTATAAAAATCCTATTCTTCATGCAGATTATTCAGACCCAGATGTGGTAGGTGTAAACGGGGATTATTACATGACATCTTCAAGTTTTAATGCTGCTCCAGGATTACCGGTATTGCATTCTCGTGATTTAATAAATTGGCAATTAATAAATTATGCACTGCCCAGGCAGTTTCCAGATGAGATGTTCAAAATTCCGCAGCATGGTAATGGAGTTTGGGCTCCAAGTATTCGATACCATAATGGTGAGTTTTATATTTTTTGGGGAGATCCAGATCAAGGAATTTTCCGTGTAAAAACTAAAGACCCACGAGGTCAATGGGAAAAACCTGTTTTGGTTTTAAAGGCCCAAGGAGCAATAGATCCTTGTCCTCTTTGGGATGATGACGGGAACTCTTATTTAGTTCATGGTTGGGCAGGGAGTCGTGCTGGTGTAAAAAGCTTACTTACCGTGCATAGAATGAATAAGGAAGCAACACAGGTTCTCGATGCTGGTAAACATGTTTTTGATGGTCACGAAAATCATCCTACAGTAGAAGGTTCTAAGTTCTACAAGCGTAATGGCTACTATTACATTTTTGCACCTGCAGGTGGGGTTAGTACGGGGTGGCAATTAATTCTTCGGTCTAGAGATGTGTATGGCCCTTATGAAGAAAAGGTGGTTTTAGAACAGGGAAGTACAGCAATTAACGGACCGCATCAGGGGGCCTGGGTGTCAACACCGCAGGGTGAAGATTGGTTTTTTCATTTTCAAGATAAAGACGCTTATGGTCGAGTAGTTCATCTACAACCCATGTCTTGGGAAAATGATTGGCCGGTTATGGGTCAGGACTTTGATAAAAATGGAATAGGAGAGCCAGTATTAACCTATACAAAACCTAAAATAGACATAAACAATCCTATTGTCACTCCCCCCGAAACAGACGAATTTAATACCGATACCTTAGGAATACAATGGCAGTGGCAAGCAAATCCTAATGTCTTGTGGAGTGCACAAATACGTGGTAAAGAATACCTACGTCTATTTTCTATAAAGCCCGAAGTTCAACAAACGAATTTGTGGTTGATGCCAAATCTTCTACTTCAGAAATTTCCGGCACCTCAATTTACAGCGACTACGGTTGTTAAATTAGAACCTGAAGAGGCTACTACAGGAAAACGGGCAGGCTTGATGATTTTTGGGATGCAGTATGCGACACTCACTTTAACACATGATAAAAATGGTTTTTTTATTGAACAAACACAGGCGCTAGAGGCTATGGGCGGGGTAAATGAGGTTACAAATGAGCTTAAACGAGTTAAATCAAATACTGTTTATTTTAAAGTTGAAGTTAGTGCCCCAGATGCGACTTGCTGGTTTAGCTATAGCGAAGATGGAAATTCGTTTAAAAAGATAGGAAAAGCATTTACAGCTAAACCCGGAAAATGGGTAGGTGCAAAAGTGGGTGTCTTTAGTGTAAGCAGTCTAGATGCCAAACGAGGCGGTTACGCCGACTTTGATTTTTTTAGAATTAAAAAATAAAAAAGCGATGTCAAGAAGTTCAAGTCTGTTAATTTTTTTTCTAATAGTTGCTGGCAGTTGTTTTGCGCAAAAAAAAGCGATTGAGGTGAAGCCGTACACGATAAGAACCACCTATGAGAAATTAAAAAAGGATTACCCCTTTATTTCGCCTATTAAGGAGTTAAAAGAAGGCGAATTTAAATCTGAAGTAGATATAATTTACACGAGGATAGGCGGTAAGGAGTTGAAAGCAGACATATATTATCCTAAGAATCCAACAACTTCAAGTCCGGCGGTTTTGCTGGTTTTTGGAGGCGGGTGGATTAGCGGAAGTAAAGAAAACGTGAGACCAATGGCACAGCATTTAGCTAACAATGGGTTTGTGGCGGTTACTGCAGAATATCGCTTGAGTTCAGATAAGCCTTATCCTGGTGCTACTTTGGATTTAAAAGCGGCACTACGATTTATGCGCGATAATGCTGAAGCCTATCACATTAATCCTAATAAAATTGCAGTTTTAGGTAATTCTGCCGGCGCACAACTCGCCACTCTAGTAGGCGTAACCGGTAATTCAAAGATGTATAGTCTTACTAATTATAAGACATCAGATGCGGTTCAAGCGATAATAAATATTGATGGTATTGTTTCTTTTATTCATCCGGAAGCTGAGGAAAGTGAACTTGCAGGGAAATGGCTGGGTGGCTCAATTGTAGAAAAGCCTATAAATTGGAAAGAAGCCTCCCCTTTAGAATATGTAAATTCCACTACACCTCCCACACTTTTTATAAACAGTACTATGTCTCGTTTTCATGCCGGTCGTGATGATATGACTTCTATTTTACAGGATCACGGGATTTACAATGAAGTGCACACAATTCCCAGAACACCACATTCATTTTGGTTGATGCATCCCTGGTTTGAAAAAACATTACAGTTCAGTTTATCGTTTTTAGATCGGGTATTTAATGCGGAAATTGCACGTATTTATCGTAGGATTACGGTAGCTCAGGATGGTAGTGGTGATTTTAAAAGTATTCAAGAAGCTGTAAACAGCACCCGTGACCTAGGTCCTGATTATGTGCGAATATTTATTAAAAAGGGAATTTATAATGAGAAAATCACAATACCGGCGTGGAAACGCAAAATAGCCTTAATAGGAGAAAATCGTGATGAAGTTGTTCTTTTACACAGCGATTATTCTGGTAAAATTGATACACTTAATCAAAAAGTAATAAACACATTTACTTCGGCTACTTTAAAAGTCGAAGGGCGTGATTTTTATGCTGAAAATTTAACCATACAAAATACTTGGTGTGAGAATGGGCAGGCCGTTGCTTTGCATGCAGCAGGAGATCGTTCTGTATTTAAGAACTGCAAAATATTAGGATGCCAAGATACCGTATATTCTGCCGGTGAAGATAACCGGATGTTGTTTGAAAATTGTTATATCGAAGGTACTACCGATTTTATATTTGGACAGGCAACAGCATTTTTTGAGAACTGTGAAATTAAAAGTTTGGCAGATTCATATGTAACGGCAGCATCAACACCTGCAAGTCAGCAATTCGGCTTGGTGTTTTCAAATTGCACACTTACCGCAGATTTTGCAGTTTCAAAAGTATATTTAGGAAGACCGTGGAGACCTTATGCAAAAACTGTTTTTATAAACTGCACATTGGGAGCCCATATACTCCCAGAAGGCTGGGAAGTTTGGGATGGCGATGCGATGTTTCCACATAAAGAACGTACAGTTTTTTATGCAGAATATAATAGTAGCGGTAAAGGGGCAAAACCCGAAAAACGAGTGTGGTGGTCTCATCAAATCTACGAAAATGAGTTGCCTCAATACACTAAAGCTTCCGTTTTAAAAGGTCACGATAATTGGAATCCTAATGCAAATTCTTCAATCTTAAACAATCTAAAATGAATTTAAAGCAGTCAATTTATGGACTTTTATTTATCTGGTGTTCGATAGTTTCAGCTCAGGATAATACTACCCTGTACCTCATAGGAGATTCTACAATGGCAAATAAAAGCAATCCTGATGTGAATCCTGAACATGGATGGGGGCAAATGCTTCCCAATCTTGTGAGTGATTCACTAGTGATAAGCAACCACGCAGTAAATGGGCGCAGTAGTAAAAGCTTCATTACAGAAGGTCGTTGGCAGGTAGTGTTAGATTCATTGAAGACGGGTGATTTTTTGTTTATACAATTTGGTCATAATGATGAAAAAATTCTAGACAGCACTCGCTATACATTTCCATATACGCAATACCGCTACAATCTACAGCGTTTTGTAAACGAGGCGAGAACTAGAGGTGCAACTCCCGTTTTGCTATCGTCTATCGTGCGACGCAATTTTAATTCTGCTGGTGTTTTAGTTGATACGCATGGAAATTATCCACTAGTGGTACGTATGACTGCAAAGGATCTTGATGTACCCTTTATAGATATGCAATTTTTAACCGAGCGTCTCGAAAAAAAATATGGGGTGGAGGGTTCTAAAGAATTGCATTTGCATTTGGAAACCGGGGAAAGCCCTTATTATAAAACGGAAAAACATGATGATACCCATCTCTCAAAAAAAGGAGCAACACTGGTGGCTATATTGGCTTTACAGGAAGTTGCACGGCAGAATTTAGCTATAAAAACCTATATAAAGGATTCCGTTTTAACTCAAGAAATTGTTTCTTTAAAAGACTAAATAATCACCTAAAACCAAAAATATGAAATCGTTGATTTCTGTAGAAAATAAAATTATTGTTATTAGTGGCGCAACAGGCGTTCTGGGCGAATCTATGACTCGCTCACTGGCCCGATGCGGTGCTCACGTGGTAATTTTAGGGCGTAATAAAGACAAAGTTAATACCTTAGTAAACAGTATTAGAAAGGAGGGGCAAAAAGTTACTGGTGTTGTGGCAGATGTCACTAATAAAGAAGCACTAAATCATGTTAAAGATGAGATTGCTGAGCATTTAGGTTATATAGATGTTTTAATTAATGCAGCAGGAGGCAATATGGCCGGTGCTTTAATTATGCCTGAACAAACATTAGCAGACGCAGACTTAGAGCAGATGCGCAAGGTGATCGATTTAAATTATATAGGAACTTTTTTGCCTACTCAAATTTTCCTCCCGTTGTTAGAAAAATCGGTAAAGGCTAGTGTCATTAATATTTCTTCTGTAGCAGCACACTTACCTTTAACTAGAGTAATGGGTTATGCTTCGGCAAAATCAGCCATTGAAAATCTTACGCAGTTTTTAGCAGTAGAATTTGCACAAAAGCAAGAAAACCCAGTTCGGGTAAATGCTTTAGCTCCAGGTTTTTTCTTAACAGAACAGAATCGAGATTTATTAACTAATAAGGATGGTAGTCTTACTAATCGTGGGGAGAAAATCATAGCGCATACACCGCTGGGTAAATTTGGTGATCCCGAAGATTTAAATGGAGCTATACATTGGCTTTGTAGTGATGCTGCAAGCTTTGTAACTGGTACGGTTGTTACTGTAGATGGTGGTTTTAAAGTTTTTGCTGGTGTTTGATGCTATATTTTAGTTTCTATTGTGAATTCGACAGATACAAATAAAGAATGTTTTCGTTATAAAAAATTAAAGAAATGATTCAGACAATGAGATGGTATGGGCCTAAAGATTCTGTATCCCTACGAGATATTAGACAAGCAGGCGCAACTGGTGTAGTACACGCAATGCATGAAATTAAAAATGGAGAAATCTGGACTCTTGAAGCGCTTGAAAAACGTAAAGCCGAAATAAACGCAGAGGGTCTAGACTGGCATGTGGTAGAAAGTTTACCTGTTACCGAACCTATAAAAACCCGTACAGGAGTATTTGAGCAGCACATTGAAAATTATAAAGTATCACTTCAGAATTTGGGAAAAATAGGTGTAAATGTGGTGTGCTATAATTTCATGCCAGTTTTAGATTGGACACGTACACAACTCACATTTCCTTTGAAAAATGGAGCCACAGCATTACGTTTTGATTGGGCGCTTTTAGCCGCTTTTGATTGTTTTATACTTAAGCGTAAAGATGCCGAGAAAGACTATAAGGAGTCTATAATGGTCGATGCAAAACAATTTATGGACACAGCTTCTAATGTAGAAAAAAGAAAATTAGAGAGCGCAATAGTTGCCGGCCTTCCGGGAGCAGAAGAGGGGTATACTTTAAATGCTTTTCAAGAAGCTTTAGATAACTATGCAGCTATTGATGAGACTAAAGCACAAGAGCATTTAAAGCTCTTTTTAAATGCAGTTTTACCTACTGCAGAACAAGCAGGTGTAGCGATGGCCATACATCCTGATGATCCGCCACATGTTTTTTTTGGATTACCACGTATTATGAGCAAGGCTTCAGACGTTGCCCGTTTACTGGAAGATAATAATAGTGCTTTTAATGGAATAACATTTTGTACTGGCTCATTTGGTGCTCGAGCAGATAACGATTTGGTACAAATGGTTAAAGACTATGGAAGTCATATTCATTTTATTCATTTACGCAGTACCAAACGTGAAGCTAACGGCAGTTTTTATGAAGATAATCATCTAGAAGGTGACGTACCAATGCCGGCTGTGATTTATGAATTACTCGAGATAGAGATGCAACGCAGCAAACAACTACCAATGCGTCCTGATCATGGGCATCAGATGCTTGATGATCTAAAAAAACCTTTAGCACATCCTGGTTATACTGCTATTGGCCGTTTAAAAGGGCTTGCAGAATTACGTGGTGTTATTGCCGGAATCAAATTTATGCAAAGTAGATAGTAACTATCATCAATCACCCCCAAGCAATAATCCCCTTATTTAAATTTATTTTAAAGCCTGCATTCAAACTCTGCCGTTGGTTTAAATTTACTTTTTACCCAAGCTAATAATAATTATTACCTTACTTATTTTTAGAATATGATTTTAATAATTGGAGCAGGTTTGAGCGGTTTATTAACCGCATATCGTTTACAGCAAAAGGGAATTGCGTTTAATATTCTTGAAGCTAGAGAGCGTGTGGGTGGTAGAATACATACTTCCTATGACCAGTTAGACACCCCGGTTGAGCTAGGTGCTACATGGTTTGGAGAGCAGCACGTAAATCTGAAAGATCTACTTAACGAACTAGATTTAGATTATTTTGAGCAGTATATGTCAGGAACGGTTTTTTTTCAGCCTTTTTCGACATCGCCTGCGCAATCTATACAAATACCAAGTCAGCCGGCGAGCTATCGAATTTCAGGTGGTTCTTCAACTTTGATTAACGCATTATATAACAAACTTAACAAAGTAGACATTCTTCTCAATCAAACTGTAAAAGAGATAAAGTTTCACCTTGATAAAGTAGAAGTGGTTGCCCATGAAACTTTTACTGCCAGTAAAATTGTTCTTGCATTACCTCCCAAATTAATCGTAAACCGTATTGATTTTATGCCCTGCTTACCAGATTTAGTCTGCCAAACCGCAAGGCATACACACACGTGGATGGAGGACTCTATAAAAGTAGCGCTTACGTTTGAAGAACCATTTTGGGAACAACAACAAATCTCAGGAACTTTATTTAGTAATACTGGACCTATTACAGAGTTCTACGATCACTGTGATCATAAGCGATCTAAATATGCTTTATGCGGTTTTATGAATGGTTCCTATATGGTGTTGGATCCGGCAGAACGGCAGTCGCGCGTTTTAAATCAGCTCATTGCTGTCTTTGGTGAGGCAATTACCCAATTTATATCCTACAAAGAATGTATCTGGGCACACGAGCCATTTACATATGAATCTTCCCACACTCCTTTATTTCCACATCAAAATAATGGGAATCCTATTTATAATGATATT